>MTKZ01004947.1_pt1 | contig 15500 bp, 11 predicted proteins | sample 1042781 | NCBI WGS metagenome assembly MTKZ01 (sample SAMN06212207, study PRJNA360539) | anaerobic digester metagenome | biome: Wastewater treatment plant; material: sludge; isolation source: anaerobic digester fed with sludge from wastewater treatment plant | place: Denmark: WWTP Viborg ...
CCGACAATTCGGCGCTTTTCCCCGTGAGATTGACCCGGTAATTGCCCGAGATGAAATGGCCGACCGCCGCATTAAAAAAGGCGGAGAGGGAACCATATTTAAAACTGTTGGCGCCCCCGGTCGGATAATTAAAGGACGAGATGCGCACATCCACCCCGCGTTCACCCGAATACACGGTGGCGGTTATCCAGGGTAATGCCCGGCGGTAGGCATAATAGGCGGGGATAAACGCGGTAAACTTGGCGCAATCCAGCATGCTGTGCATGGTACGGATGATTCCCAGCGGCAATTGCGGGTTCGACCCTTCACCCAAAAATTCCGGTTGTTGCAGCAGATTCATTTCCGGGTCGGTGAGCATCCGTTCCAGCTTGGCCGTGCGCTGTTCCACGTTGCCTTTCGTTTTCATGTCGAACAGGCGCTCCACCCATTTCGCGTAATGTTGCGTCTCGGCGGGTGTCCATTGCCGCCGGATGGGCCACGCGCCCCCGCCCCGGATGGACGGCGGGTTCGGGTCCGCCGCAAAAGAAGTGAATGAAAAGAACGCTGACAGCAGCAGGCAGACGGCACAAAAGAAACTTTTCTTCATCGCGGTTTGTTTAGTCATAACTATCCCTGTCAGTAGGTGTAAAGGGGTGTATTGTAGTAAAGCGGGCATACTTTTGACAAACAGGCAACCCATTTTTCAACAATCCGTGCGGATTCAGGCGGCATGGATCCGGTATTTTCCCAGGCCAAAGGCGCTGCCCTTGCCTAGGTGTAACGCTTCCCCCCAGCAAAAATAGGACAAGAGCGGTTCAGGAACGGGACCATAGAGCGTCTCACCGATGAAACCGCCCAGTTGCATGGTGGTGTCCTGGCGCGCCGAATAGCGGGTCCAGTCCATCCACTGCACATTTTCCTCCCGGGTGGTTACCGTACGGGCCGCATCCAGCAGCGGCCCGATATCCTTGTGCCACGGTGCGCCGCAGAAAAAATACGCGAGGGTGTGCAACCGGCGCACCAATGCCGGGGCCAGTATGGGCATGGCACAGTGTTCACTCAGCCTGTTTTCACTCTTCACGCGCATGGGAGTCTCAAAATGGATTCTCATCGGTTTTCCCCGCAAGTCTTCTACTCGCGCTTCGATTGTTGCGGCATTCCAGCATTCCGATTTTCCGGAAATGCTCTGTGTTTCTTCTGTGTAAAGACATACGGCGTCGGGACCGGTTGCCACGCGGGTCAGAACCGCCTTGCCCCGGTCACGGCCCAAGCCCCGTTTCCCCATTTCATCAAAGGCATAAATGAAATAGGGCAGATAGTCCCCGGCGGAACCGACCAGCCAGAGATGAACCGCCAGTTCTTCACCCGGCTCGTAACGCTGTTTTTCATCCCGGGGCGGTTCCAGCACAAAAGGATGAGGCGCGCTTGGATAACGGCGCATGATTTCGGTCCCCTCTGGAACGGGTGTTTCAAAACAGACACTGTAGGCGCAGCGCTGTCTTACAAGGCAACTGTCACACTGTTCCCTGCGGAGTGCGCAACTCACCTGTTTGAAGGCATGCCCCAGCGCACCGCGAAAGGTGGAGCCTTTGTAGATGGGCAGATTCAGGGGCTCCTCCGCTCGGAAAACAGCCGTCTGTGCCGTGGCGGTAAGATATTTAATCGGTGTCATGGTTCAACTCCCGATTTAAAGAAACAACAGCATGAGCATACATTTCATAAGGATTGCCGGACAGGGAAATATCCTGTGCGTTCAACAAGGCCTGCAAGTATCCGAACAGCGCCTCTTCAGTATCCGGTCCGTTTTTTTGCATCAGAATGCTTTTTTTCCATACCCCGCCAAAACCGTGGGCCATGATACTTTTATTCCTCAACTCAATCAGCGGGCGCATCTTCCCCACCGCAGCGGCGACCGCACCCGCTTTTGCGGCATCTAATCCCGCCCTTTTTAGTAAAGCGGGCTCATAATTAACCAGGTAGGAAACCGTCAGGATTAAGGCGGGAATGGTGGAACTGATGGTTTCCGGCACATTCTTTTTTTTCGAACGGGTAATATCCCGGAAGACATGAGAGCGATAGTTCTCCCGCTGCGGTCCCTGCGTCCAATCCTCGAACTCTTGACGGAATTTATCGGGCCCCCCTTTAAAGTGTAACGTGGCGCTGAGGATATCCTGCAGGCTTCCTTCCATGAGCCTCATGGCTCTGCCCAGAAAATCCGCACACTCATCCCGACGCCACTTGAGCAACGCGCTCCAGTAGACTTCGGCAAGGGCCGCCTTGCGGTCATTCTCTCCGGCCAGGCGCCGTCCTTCTTCAAGCAGCGGTTCCAGCAACGTGTTGACTGCCGGGTGATTACAGTGTTGAAGCAGAGTGAGACTTTCCATGAAATTGAAATTCATGCGCATCGCTGCGGCGCGGGCAAGTTTTCGAATGGTCTCAGGATAGCCGGTGTCATCGGCGATGGCATCAAAATCACCGCGTGCGGCCAGCCGCTCCAGTGTGGCGCGCCGGTGTTGTTTCAGCAAGTATTGACCGATATGTAAGTGCGTGGGGCGGGCGGCATTTTCCGCCACATGCATTACTGTTCCGGCTTCGCCGAAAAACTCCACCGACCGCAAACTCAGCGCCATGTTGCAGGCGGGCGTGCCGCCCGTGCACAAGGCGTATACCTGTTCCCCCGCCACGGAACCGCACAGGGAGGCATACTCAGGCAAAACGGCATTCAAATCATTGGGGCTGCTGGTGATTAGATACGTTTCAATGCACGACAACCCGGGATGGTCGCGCTTCAATACGGGAATCAGCGCTTCGGCACAGCGAAACGTGTCGCCCTTCTGAAAGTCTTTGTTCTCCTGCTTGGTTCCCGCCAGCAGAACCCGGTCTGGCAAGGCGTCGTGCGTGGCCAGGTCGCTCAGGGCCACGTCCAGAATCGGGGCACTTAGAAAAGGCAGCGCCGTGTTCATGTGGTCCAGCAGCAGGGCGCCCCACTTGCGCAGGTTGGGTTTGGGCCGTTTCGCGCCCACATCCGCGGCCTCCTGCAGTTTCACACACAACCCTGCCTGGACTTTAGACAGCCCTTCATAATCCAGCGCCAGGTCGCGTTGGCCGATATTCGCTATCAGTACCCGTGTTGTCATGGTGACTCCTTTTGATTGCAAAAAAGTTCAACGAGAAGGCAACAACTCTCATGCCGTATCCCATTCCTGCCCATGTTTGAAAAACACACAATACTATCTTATAATCATTGTGCATGAGAAAGCGGTGTCGTATCAACCGGAAGCGGAGGGTCTCGCATGCGCGTTTTGTTAAGCTTTGTGGGAAGTCATGATCCGACGACCTCCAGTGTGCCTGACGGCAACACAATAGACGGTCCTATTCTGACGCTTGTAAAACACTGCCCCTGCGACCGTGTTGTACTCTTGAGCACCCGGGACATGCACGACAGGGGCGACACGCTTCTGGCCATGCTCCAGGAGCGCCTGCCTGCATTGGATGCCGTTAACCTTACCTGTCCCTTGCCCGATCCTACCGACCATTTGGCCATTCTGCGCCTGTTGCGCAAAACGTTAAAGGAAGAGTCGCGGGGCGGCGACTGCTTTGCGGGTGTCGCGTCCGGTACGCCTGCCATGCACGCCTGCTGGCTGCTTATTGCCGCTTCGGGGGAATTCCCGCTTAAACTCTTGCAGCTGCGCCCGGAACGCTTCGTGACCGCTGAACATCCCCTGATTACCATTATCGATCCCATGCATTCCGAATTCCCCCGTGTCCTGGCCCGCTTCGACCGATTCAAGGCAAAACAGGCGGAAGCGCCGGACCTGGCCCGGATGCAGGAACAGGCGGGGATTGTCGGTAGTCATCCGGCATTACGCAGGGAGTTGGAGAAGGCCGTTATCTATGCGCGTTCCAAAGACAGCGTCCTGATTCTGGGAGAGTCCGGAACGGGCAAGGAACTGGTCGCGAAGTTCATCCACCTGTGCAGCGGTATAAGGGGCGAATTCATTGCGCTGAACTGTGGCGGCCTGTCGGAAAACCTGGTGGATAGCGAACTTTTCGGTTATAAGAAAGGTGCCTTTACCGGCGCGGAGAAGGACCGGGAAGGGCTGTTCGTCCGGGCGAAAGGCGGCACCCTTTTCCTGGACGAAATCGGTGATATGCCCCTGCCGTTACAGGTCAAACTGTTGCGCGCCCTCCAGGAGAAAAAGATTCGGCCTGTGGGCGCGGACAAGGAAGTGCCGGTGGACGCTCGCGTACTGGCCGCCACCAACGTCAACGTCAAGGAGGCCATTCAGGACAAGCGTTTCCGGGAGGACCTGTACTATCGCATCGCCGGGGGACAACTCACGCTGCCGCCGCTCCGGCAACGTAGCAGCGATATTCCCGAACTGGTGGCCGCCTTCTTGGAGAGAAGTAATCTTGCCCATAAAAAGCGGTTTACCGGAAACGCCCTCCGTAAACTGCAGCAACACCCCTGGCGCGGCAATATCCGGGAACTGGAACTTGTGGTGACCAACGCCCTTCGCTTTGCCGACGGTAATGTCATTGACGCGCCGGACATTGAATTCCGCGATGTGAGCGGAGACCCGGATCCTTTTGCCGGACTGCCGGAACCGCATGCGGGGTTCGACCTTGACGCCTACTGCGGTGAGGTCAGGAGGCGCCTGAAAGCGCGCGCCCTGGAAATCACCGGCGGGAATAAGAAACGGGCAGCGGAACTGCTGGCCATCGCACCCGCCGCGCTCTCGAAGAAAGAAAAAAGAGGAGACATTAACCAGGGTTAATGCAAGATGAACCCATGTTTATATAGTCGCCCCCGGAAAGGGTATTTTAGGGGGGATTTGGATTGGCACGAGGATTGCTCTTGGAAATATGAACCTTGAAAAGGAGGACCTATGAACACCAAGGTGCATGACATAGCGATGGCCGCGCTGCTGCACGACATCGGCAAGTTCTGGAGCCGCACGGGCAATCCCAAGCCCTACGATGAGCAGAACAAGGCGAATTTCGGCGATACTTATTTGCATGCCCTGTGGGGCGGCACCTTTGTCGAGCAGTTCATGGGCAACGCCGATATTGCCCGCTGGGTCCGCAACCATCACAAGCCGTCCACCCGCGAGGAACTGTTGGTCTCTCTGGCCGACCATCTCGCCTCAGGCGAACGGTATACCGACGAGGACCAGGAACTCGGCCAGGCCAAAGATGCCGCCCTGGTCCACATCCTCACCAGCGTCTGCCTGAAGGAAGCGGATAAAGTGGAACACGGCTATCTGCCCATGACCCACCATGGCTATGGCGCGTTTCTGGACAACGCCTTTATGCCCCGCGAGCCCTTCGACGTGGCGCCGGAGTGTTACCCCATGCTTTGGGAAGGGTTTGAAAAGGCCGTCAACGCCGTGCGGCCAGAGGCGGCCCCCATCGAAACCTGGCTCGCCCTGCTGCGCCGCTTCACCTCCCGCATCCCGGCGGCCACGCCCAACCGCTATACCGCCAGCGTGCCCGACATCAGCCTTTATGAGCACAGCCGCGTCACGGCCGCCATCGCCGCCTGCCTTGAAGCGGACAACCGGACCGAAGCGGAGATCAAAGAATGGCGGACCGTCTTCGATGACGCTTCTTTCAATCCGGGCAAGACGCAAGGCAATGTGAAGGCCCTGGAAGAGCCGCTTTGCCAATTGGTCTGCGGCGACCTCTCCGGCGTTCAGGAATTCCTCTACACCATCCCGCGCAAGGGCGCGGCAAAGACCCTGCGCGCCCGGTCCTTCATGCTGCAACTGGTGGCTTCCGCCTGCGCCGAATTCTGCTGCCGCGAGGCGGGCGTGCCCCCCTGCAACATCCTCTACAGCGGCGGCGGCCGGTTCTACCTGCTCGCGCCCGCCAGGGCGGACATGGCTGTCATTGCCGCAACACTGGACGAATACGTGCAAGACCAGTTTGGCGGGCAACTGGCCGTCATCATCGGTTCGGCGCAGGTACGCTTGGGCGATTTCCTGCCGGGCAAATTTTCCGAAGTCTGGAAACTGGCAGGCGAGTTCTGCTCACAACGCAAAGGCCGTAAGTTTTCCGAGCGCGCGAAGAAGCACTACGACAAGGTCTTCGGCTGCATGAGCGCTTTCGTGGAGGTGGTGTCCTCCGCGCCCGGCGTCGAATCGGAACTGGAGGAAGGGGAAGTCGGCGCCGATGCCTTGTATGTCGAGTGGGGGCGCAAACTCACCCATGCGCACTGGCTCGTTAAAACAGTGGCGGGCGAAGCGAAACAGGACATCAACGCCTTCTTCAGAAAACTGGGCGCTGAATACCATCTGGTCCCGGACAGCGGGGCGCTGGGCGGCCTGCCCCAGGCCGTGGAAATCATGGAACTCAATGGCTATGACCCCTTTGACGCCATGTATCGGCTGAAACCCCGGGGCAATGTGGCGTTTACTTACCGATTGACCGCCAACCATTGGCCCAAAGATCCGAGGGGAGAGAATCTTACCTTCGGCGAAATTGCCGAAAATGCCACAGGCGCAAAGAAACTCGCCGTGTTCCGCGCCGACGTGGACAACCTTGGCCAAATCTTCACCCGCGGCCTCGGCCACCGCGCCACCGCGGGACGCGTGTCCATGCTCAGCCAGACCATGGCCGACTTCTTCGAGGGATACCTGCAATGGCTCTGTAAACAAGAGAACTACAGGGAACGCCTCGGCGTCATCTACGCCGGCGGCGACGATGTCTTCCTTGTCGGCGCGTGGGACGCCGTGCTCGATTTCGCCGTGGAACTGCGCGAGGCGTTCGCCCGCTATGCCTTCAACAATCCCGCCTTCTCCTTGTCCGGCGGCGTGGTGCTCGTGGACGACCATCTGCCCGTGCGCCATTTCGCTGACCTGGCCGGCACGGCGGAGGAGATGGCAAAAGGACACAAACGAAAACACAATGGCGTTGACATTGAAAAAGACGCCCTCACGATCTTCGATATGCCCTTCGGCAGCGAGGAACTGCCGCGATTCCTGGAAGTGAAAGACCTGCTTTTGGATGTGCTGTGCGAAAATAAGAACGGGCCAAAACCTTTGTCCATGGGTTTCCTGCGCCGCCTCTTCGAGGTCTGGGATGCCTATCTGCAGGAGAAACAGGCCCGCCTCGACGCGGGTGCCTCGCTCGAGGATATACAGCGGCTTATGCACTGGCAGCGTTGGCGATGGATGTTGGTCTACGGCCTGCGCGAGTATGTAAAAAAAGCCAGGGAGCACCAGGTCGCGGTAGAAGACATTCAAGAACGCATCCTCGACACCGGGCAACCTGTGGACGACCGGCTCGGCATGCCGCTGCGCTGGGTAGAATTATTGCTTAAGAAGGATACCGTCCGAGAACGGCCCAGGACCGCCGTAACGGACGAAACGAACAGTGAACCGGAAACCGCAACCACAACGGAAAGGGAATAACCATGACCGCCCCCGCACCTTACAACCAGGACCGGCCAAGACAAGGCAATCCGCCCCAGCAAACCAATACATCGGCCTTTGCGCAGGCCGTGCGTAACGGCATTGACAACGAGTTCATCGAATGGGCCGAACAATTCGGTAAAAGAATTGCAAACCCAAGAGACTACGGCCAAAAGGACAGTGACAAGGTGACGACATCGCAGATTCGCAACATCTACGGCACGGTGAAAAAACTCGAGATGAACGCCGAGCTGAACCTGCCCGCCATCTTGTTGCTCAAGCCGCGCATCGCCTACGCGACAGCGCGCAACAAAGGACTGGGCGATCTGGCCCAGGTGATCACCAAAGCCATTGACGTCATCAGCCAGGGCAGGGACGATGCCCAAAAACAAGAGTATTTTCAAAGATTTTGCAAGGGGTTTGAAGCCATATTAGCCTATCACCGCGCCGCAGGCGGCAAATAACCAAAGGAGGATATTACCATGACGGCACAGACATCTTCTCTTAAACAACTTGGACGCATTGTGATTTCCGGCACACTGGAGGCGAAAACCGGCCTGCACATCGGCGGCACAGAGGTGGGTCTCCAGATTGGCGGCGCCGACCTGAGCGTGGTGCGCAACGGCCTCGACGGACTGCCCTATATTCCCGGGTCAAGCCTCAAAGGGAAACTGCGTTCGCTCCTCGCACGCGTTTACACCCCCGGAAAATTGAGCAGAGTCGGCAATTCGCGCATTTATCTGCCTGACTGCATCGACGATTATACCGACCCTGAAAAGGGATTCCTGTTCCATCTCTTCGGTGTTACGCCTGAAATGATCAGGGACGCGGCCAAGCGGGCCGGCACCGAAGATGAGGCCCTGCCCACCCGCCTGATTGTCCGTGACGCGCCTATGACGAAAAAAACGAAAGAAGCGCTGGACCGCAGCCTGTACACGGATATGCCTTACACGCAGGTCAAGACGGAAGTGGTGATTGACCGGATTACGTCGGCGGCGACGCCGCGCCAGATCGAGCGGGTGCCCGCGGGCGCACAGTTCAACTTCGAGATGGTTTTCAACCTCTATTTCGACTACGACGTGAAGTTCCTCGACCGCATCACGGAGGCCATGGAACTGCTTGAACATGACTGCCTCGGCGGGCAGGGCTCGCGCGGCTACGGCCAGGTTCGGTTTATCAAGCGCGGCGCTGAAGTGAAATGGTTCAACGGCGTTAATTTCGACAACGAAGTCGATGCGTGGAAGACGGCCTTCGAGCGCGATGAAATCGAAGGGGACGCGTCATGACGGTCTACCGGCTTGACATAACGCCCCTGGCGCCGCTGCATCGGGGCATCCATGGTCACGCCGCTAAGTCGGGCGCCGTCGTCCACAGTGACACGCTCCACGCCGCGCTGGTGTCCTCGGCCGCCGCCGCGGGCGCGAGCCCTGACGAACTGGAACGGTTCCGCACGCTGCGGGTCAGCTCCCTGTTCCCCAGCCTGGGAAAGGCGCCCCTGTACCCGAAGCCCTTTCTGCCCCTGCCTAAAACCGGGGAGCAGCGGAAGGCGGCCGACGACCCCAAGGCGGCCAAGCGCTGGAAACAAGTGCGCCTCGTGTCGGAAAAAGTATTGAATGCCTGGCTGCTCGGCAAACAGGAGGAGGTGGAAGCCGCCGTGTTGCGCGACGGTGTGGCGGCCTTCGAAAAGGAATTTCCGGAGTCCGACTGGCCGCGCCATGGTCTGGTTACTACGCAGCGTCAGACCGGCGTGGTCGTGGACCGCGACAACGCCGCCACCACGCCCTACGACCGCAACCTGGTCTGGGTGAACAAGGACGAAGGAGTCGGCCTGTACTGTTTCGTCGAAGCGGGCGACAAGGACGGTCCCTGGCTCGAGGAAGCCTTTGAACGGCTCGGCTATGCCGGCCTCGGCGGTAACCGCACTTCCGGGTTCGGCGCCTTTAATCTCGCTGGATGCGCGCCCGCCGACTGGCCCGCGCTCAACTGCGCGAACATGTTCATGACACTGAGCCTGTACCTGCCAACGTATGAGGAAGTCCAGGCAAGTGTTCTGGAAAAACCCGCCGCCTACGACTGCGTCCTGCGAGGCGGCTGGATTCACGGCGTGGCCGGCACGGGGCACACCAAACATGCACTTCGCATGTGCCTCGAAGGCAGTGTATTCAACAAGATTGCGGAATCGCATGGTGAAGTGCGTGACGTACGCCACGACGGCGACCCCGTACCCGCCTGGCGCAGCGGCCTTGCCCTTGCCATTCCCTTCTTCCTAAATCTAACTTCAAAATCTTATTCTGAATTCTGAATTCTGAATTCCCAAAAATGGGAGGAATGACCATGACGAGCAACAGTGAACATCAACGCACCGGCGTGTTCCGCATCACCCCCGTATCGCCCGTGCATATCGGCTCGGGACAGGTGCTCACGCCGATGGACTATGAAATCCGCGATGGAAAATTCATCGTCAAGGACATTCTCCGCTTCATTGACGCCCAGCGTGATGATCCGGGTTACGCGTTGCAGGTCATCCAGGACTGCGGGGACATCGGTGATGAATTCATCCGGTATGCCCTGTCTTGTTACGACGAGGGGGCTATACGGCCCGTGCCCGGGCCGCGGCAGGCGCAGACCCCAAGCCGGCAGCCCCAAATGGGCAAGCCCGTCAAGATGACCAAAGAAATGGCCGCCATGCAGAAAAAAATCAAAGCGCAACTGGGACAACAACCCGCTGCTGCGGCGGCATCCGTTGCCGCACCGGTTCGGGAACCCCGGCAGGAACAACCCGGCGGCGAAGTGCGCGAATTCATCAAGGACCCCTTCGGCAAAGCGTACATTCCCGGCTCCAGCCTCAAGGGATGCCTGCGCACCGCCCTGGCCTACACGCTGATAAAAGCGGACGCCATGGATATGAAACTGGTGGATGACCTGCTGAATGATACTCGGGCGCGCAGAGAGTGGGCGTTCTCAAAAATGAGCGCCGACCTGTTCTGCGGGGATGGTAAAGGCGACGCCAAGGCTGACATACTCAAGACGCTTCTCGTTCGCGATTCCAAACCCCTTGATTTTAATGTGTGGGGCGCCATGACCTATGTGCGCGTCATGAATGATTACAACGGCACATTTGACGTCAAGCGGGGCATGCCCATCCGCCTCGAAGCTATCATGCCCGAAAACGGGGCTATTCAGATGCCCTTTACCGTCAACCTGCGTCTCATGGAACTGGACCGCCAGGACGACCATCCTCTGCTGCAGGGCGCCGGAAAGGGCAAGGCGCTGCCGCTGCTGCAAAACAAGGACGCATTTTTAAACGCGCTGCGTCTCTTTTCACAAGCCTTGCTGGAACATGAACAGGCCTTCTACCAGCAGTATCGCCAGAACGCCGCGCCCGGACTGGAGTTTGTCCAACGCCTCCTGAAAGACCAGCAGGATAACAACAGCATCTACCTGGACCTCGGGTTCAGCACGGGATGGCATACCAAGACCATCGGCATGGCCTTAGATGAACGTGATATGAACGATATTCGGGACCACTTCAATCTGGGCAAACGGAACGTGGATCTCTTCCCCAAGACCCGCAAATGGGCCAAGACGGCGGACGGATATAGGCCGATGGGATGGATTAAACTCGAAGTGATTTAGAATTTAGAATTCAGAATTCAGAATTCAGAATTCAGAATGAAGAATGCAGAATGCAGAATTCAGAATTCAGAATTAAGAATTCAGAATTAAGAATGCAGGATAAGGCAAAGTGGATTATGGATGAGAAGTATGACCTTAAGAAAAGGACAAAGGCGTTTGCCTTACGCGTAATCAAACTCTGTGAGGCGTTGCCGAACACCATGACGGCATCGGTTATCGCGAAGCAGCTGGTGCGTTGCGGCACCTCGGTGGGCGCGAATTACCGCGCCGCCTGTCATGCACGGTCCCAGGCGGACTTTATCGCCAAACTCGGCATCGTACGCGAAGAATGTGACGAATCCATCTATTGGATGGAACTGCTCATTGAATCCGGTCTGATGACTGAAAAACGGCTTCAGCCCCTGATGGAGGAAGCCAATGAACAGCTGTCCATTGTTATCAGCTCCATCAAGACAGCCAGAAGAAAAAAGAGCACCTGAAAAGGAAATGAATACGTGATGGACTTCGGGGCTGTTGCCCCGAAACGATATTTGATAGTTGAATCTTTGGAATGCAGAATTAAGAATGCAGAATGCAGAATGAAAGAAACCAGTTGTCTGTTTGTCGCCAGCGCCTTCCATATTCCACATTCATCATTCTGCATTCTGCATTCTGACTTCGAAAGGGTTTCCCATGACTGAACTAATGCTCACCGACTTTGGCACCGCCCTCGGACGCACGGGCGAACGGTTTAATGTGCGCCGCCGCCAACAGCCCAACGCGGAATTCGCCGCGGAGGATGTTGAACACATCCTGGTAGCGGGGAAGGGCATGTCCCTGTCCGCCGATGCCATTGCCTTCGCCGTGGAGCGCGGCGTGCCGGTTACCTTACTCTCCTTTTCAGGCGAGCCTTACGGGCGTATTGCCGCCGGGAAGGAAATGGACAACGCCCTGCTGCGCCGCGAGCAGCTGTTCGCCACCCGCGACGCGCGCGGTACGGAAATCGTCCGCGCCGTTCTCAATGGGAAACTGCGCAACCAGGCCGCCACCCTGCGTTATTTCACCAAATCACGCAAGGAAAGCGCGCCTGATCTTTACAATCAACTTCAGGACACCGCCGACGGGCTCGTCGCCCATGCCACAGCGCTCGAAGCCTTCGAGGGGATGGCGCTGGACGACTGCCGCACCGACCTCATGGTCCTTGAAGCGCAGGCCGCTCGGGAGTACTGGCAGGCGGTTGCCCTGATCCTGCCGCCGGATCTCGACTTTCCGGGACGGGTACGCAGAGGCGCCCTCGACCCGGTTAACGCGTCGCTCAATTATGGCTACGGCATCCTCTATTCCCATATTTGGGCCGCCGCCGCCCGGGCAAGGCTTGACCCTTACACCGGATTTCTGCACACCCTGCACGAAGGTAAACCTACTCTCGTGTTTGATCTTATCGAAGAATTCCGGCCCTGGATGGTAGACCGCGTCCTTTTCGCCGATTTCATTAAACAATGGAAACCCGATATGGATGACGACGGCTATATCACCCAGGCCGCCCGCAAAGACGTTGCCCGCCGTATCCTCGAGCACGGCGACAAACGGTACCGCTATCACGGCAAACACCTGCGCGCCGATGACATCCTCCTCGAACAGGTCCGCGCCATCGCCCGTTTCCTCCGCGACGGCACCACCATCAAAGTTTATGTCGCGCCCTGGTGAAGAGAATTTAGAATGCAGAATTCAGAATGAAGAATTCAGAATGAAGAATTAGGAATGCAGAATTCAGAATGAAGAATTCAGAATGTGGAATGAAGAATTAAGAATGAAGAATTAAGAATCCAGAATGCAGATTGTGAAGATGTAGCGGGCAAGAGGGATTATAAATATAAAACGCTTACATTTTTCCTGCCTCATTCTGAATTCTGAATTCCGGAGGTCCTATGCAAACACTCGTCGTTTTTGACATCGGAAACACCCCCCTGCGCAACCGCATCGAGGACGCCTGCAAGGATGCCGGCATGGTCCGCGTCCAGTGGTCCCTGTTCCAGGGTGAACTCGATCCCGCCAGGCGCGGCAGGCTTATCGAAAAACTAAAAACGCACATCGACGCATTTCGGGAAAACGAAACGCCCGAACAGGAACGCCAGGCCCTGGTGGTTCACCTGTTCACCCTGTGCGCTGCTGATTTCGATAACGCCCTCGAAATCAATCGTACTGGTTCCCATCCCGCAACACCTGTCGTGCCGCCCAAGGTGGTGATTCTATAAAGGAGTTTTCTTTCGAAGAACAAAATATTGCTGGGGAATCGGCGCCAATCTGCGAAACCGCCAAAACACCTAATACCAACCCCTTAACGTTTACTACAAGAAAAAAGTAATACCAAACCGCTGTTTTGTCTCTCTAAAACACGGCATCTTCGAAAAAAGACAGCGGGAAGTTGATCCGTATACACGGCAATAAGTTACACTGTATTTAAGAAACACGCTTCGACAACGGCCATTTTGAAAGGACTATAAAATGTAATCTCACCCCACCTGACCTGATGAAAAAGGGATAGAAACATCCTCTGCCTTAAGGGGTCCGATTCATCCAATCCGCCTCACCCCACCTGACCTGATGAAAAAGGGATAGAAACTCCGGCGTTTCCGCCGTTTTCGGCGTTTCCGGCCTCTCACCCCACCTGACCTGATGAAAAAGGGATAGAAACTACCGCAGACTTGCCATTAGATTTGGCGTGATTATGCTCACCCCACCTGACCTGATGAAAAAGGGATAGAAACGCAGCGAGAGCAGCGGAGGTGTCGGCGGCGGCGGCGAAGGTGAGCTCACCCCACCTGACCTGATGAAAAAGGGATAGAAACTAATCAAATCTCTCTGAAAGATTTTGTACAGAAGTCACTCACCCCACCTGACCTGATGAAAAAGGGATAGAAACTGTACTAAGGTCTTGTTTCTCCCCGACACTATTTTCTCACCCCACCTGACCTGATGAAAAAGGGATAGAAACTTAGCAGCGATAATACATTTCCGACCACGCACCAACTCACCCCACCTGACCTGATGAAAAAGGGATAGAAACGTCATGCCGTCACAGTAAAATGTATTCATGTCGCGTCTCACCCCACCTGACCTGATGAAAAAGGGATAGAAACAAAAAGTTCTTCATGAGTTTAACCTTTCATGAAATACTCACCCCACCTGACCTGATGAAAAAGGGATAGAAACACACTCTCGTGGCACACTTATACTTCACATTCATTTCTCACCCCACCTGACCTGATGAAAAAGGGATAGAAACTCTTTGTGAAGAATAAGAATCAAGTCTACCTGACCTCTCACCCCACCTGACCTGATGAAAAAGGGATAGAAACCCAATCAAGATATTCATCCACATCTTCATGCAAACCTCACCCCACCTGACCTGATGAAAAAGGGATAGAAACTTCTTTTAGCCCAAGCCCGCCATTTTCCGCCGTTTCCCTCACCCCACCTGACCTGATGAAAAAGGGATAGAAACACCACGACCGACATCCAGTTCATAGTATAGTGCGTCTCACCCCACCTGACCTGATGAAAAAGGGATAGAAACACATGATCCGTTTTGCTGTCTCTCGTTCCATATGTCCTCACCCCACCTGACCTGATGAAAAAGGGATAGAAACCGGCTTGCGAACGTGCTTTTGCCGACCCCCTCCACGCCTCACCCCACCTGACCTGATGAAAAAGGGATAGAAACAACGGGAGCATCCTGTTTGCTACGTCTATGGGGTCGGCTCACCCCACCTGACCTGATGAAAAAGGGATAGAAACAAGTAAAAGCAACAATCCACTGTAACACACGATAATCTCACCCCACCTGACCTGATGAAAAAGGGATAGAAACTGTTCTTCTGAAAGTGTTTTTCCTGTATGTGCTTCACCTCACCCCACCTGACCTGATGAAAAAGGGATAGAAACCAACACTTCCCACCAAATGAGAGAGGATATTGTTCCCCTCACCCCACCTGACCTGATGAAAAAGGGATAGAAACTCGCCGACCGATACGAAGCGGTGTACCACCTTTTTTTCTCACCCCACCTGACCTGATGAAAAAGGGATAGAAACGGCATATCAAATATGCCCGGATCTTCCATTCCGTGTGCTCACCCCACCTGACCTGATGAAAAAGGGATAGAAACGGAAACGCTCATACTCCCGTGCATCACGCCCGCGCTCACCCCACCTGACCTGATGAAAAAGGGATAGAAACCCAGCCGCCGCGCCACCGCGTCCACGTCCATGTTGCCTCACCCCACCTGACCTGATGAAAAAGGGATTTCGGAATTCAGAATTCAGAATTCAGAATTCAGAATGAAGAATTCAGGGCCATCGTGCTGGCTTGCGCCTGGTGTTCTTTAATTCTGAATTCTGACGAATGCAGAATGAAGAATTCAGGGACTATCGTGCTGGCTTGCGCCTGGTGTTCTTTAATTCAGAATTCTGAATTCTTAATTCTGAATTCT
>MTKZ01002257.1_pt1 | contig 15476 bp, 12 predicted proteins | sample 1042781 | NCBI WGS metagenome assembly MTKZ01 (sample SAMN06212207, study PRJNA360539) | anaerobic digester metagenome | biome: Wastewater treatment plant; material: sludge; isolation source: anaerobic digester fed with sludge from wastewater treatment plant | place: Denmark: WWTP Viborg ...
CATGTCGTCGACCGACAGGTAGTCGTCCGGGTTAAACCCGTGCCCAGCGGCCTCGGCCAGCGCTGCCTCGTCGTGAACGTGGCCGATCAGCAGCAGGCGCCCGTCGGGGGCCACGGCGTCGGCGATCCCGGGGAACGACGTAAGCCCGGGGGCCCGCCTCAGCGCGGGGAAGGCGAGCATGACGAGGTCGAACGCCTGCGGCGCCGGCCGATCGACGACCGAGTCGACGGCCGTGAAGGTTGGGTCCACGTCCGCCTCGTCGGCGGCGGCCCTGGCCCGGTCGATGGCGACGGCGGAGATGTCGGTGGCGGTGACGTCCCAGCCCTGCTTTGCCAGCCAGATGGCGTCGGCACCCTCCCCGCATCCGACATCGAGCGCACGTCCCGTCTGCAGGTGCGAGGCCTCGGCGAGCAGGGCGGCGTTGGGCCGACCGCTGAACATGGCGATGTCGTGGCCGGCGTAGCGCTCGTCCCACTCGCGTCGCTCCGCCTCGCGTGTCCGGGCCAGGTTGAGGACGTTGCCGGCGGCAGAGATCAGCGGGTGGCTCGTCTGGCCCAGGTCGTTGGCCAGCACGTGGCGGCCCATGCCCGAGGGGTGATCCCCGATGTCGACCAGTGCCTCGACCATCGAGGCGTTCGGTTCGAATTGCGGTCCCACCGCCACGGCGTCGACGGTGATCGACCCGCCTTCCAGCGTCACCTCCAGGGCGCCGGAGTGCTCGGCGACGCCGGTCGCCTGCCGATGCTCCACCCGAACGCCGCCCAAGCCCAACCTCTCGGCGTCGTCGTCGGTCAGCGGCTGGTCGTGGTTGCGGATCAACGTCACGTCGTCGCTCAACTGGGCAAACAGCAGTGCCTGGTGGGTGCCTATGCCGCTGGTGTCGATCACTGCGATCCGCTGGTCGCGCACCTCCCAGCCGTGGCACCAGGGGCAGTGGATCACCCGGTCGCCCCAGTGCTCTGCGATGCCCGGGATGTCGGGCAGCACGTCGGTCAGCCCGGTCGCCAGCACCACCCGCCGGGCCCGGTAGACGTCACCGTTCTCGCAGGTGCATGCCAGGTGGTCGCCGTCCTCGACCACGCCGGTGACCCGCCCGCCGACGACGTCGACGCCGTAGGCGGCCAGTTCGGCGTGTGCGGTCGTGAGGAACTCGCCGGGTGGCCGCCCGTCGTGTCCGAGGTAGCCGTGCATGTGCGCGGCCGGGGCATTGCGGGGTTCGCCGCCGTCGATGACGACCACCGAGCGCCTGATCCGGCCCAACTGCAGGGCGGCGGCAGATCCGGCTGCGCCTCCGCCGATCACGAGTACATCGATCGTTGTGTTCATGGCGCCGACGCTACGTCGGTTGTCGATAATGCAAAGTAGCTTGCAGTATTCGCAAGATGATGCGAGTGTGGGCCTCATGACGCAACCGGTCGATGATCTGGTGCGGTCCCGCCTGCGGGCGATCCGCCAACACCTCGGCTGGTCGCTCGACGACCTGGCGGCCAAGACCGGCGTCGGGGCCTCGACGATCAGCCGCATCGAAACCGGGCGCCGCACGATCAGCTTCGACGTGCTCGTCCCCCTGGCGCGGGGCCTGGACGTCAGTGTCGACGAGCTGATTGCCAACGATCGTCACGACGAGGTCGTGATTCGGCCCGAGCCGCACCACTCGCCAGGGATGACGGTGTGGACGCTGTCCCGCCCCGGCAGCGCCATGCAGGCGGTGAAGATGCGCATCGAGCCCGACGCCCCCGACCCGGAGCCCCAGGTTCACCCCGGCCACGACTTCATGTTCGTCCTCGACGGCACGGTCCGCCTGACGCTCGGTGGTGTCGACCATGTCGTCAGCGCCGGGGAGTCGGCCGAGTTCTCCACGATGACGCCGCACGCCGTCGTGGCGGTCGACCGCCCGGCCGAGGTGCTGATGATTTTCGATCGCGATGGCGCCCTGGCCCACCTGCACGACTGACATGCTGGGTGTTTCGGCTGCGGGTGGCGTCCTCATGCTGCGACGGCGCAGGCGTCCGAGGGCACGATCTCGTCGGTGCCCGGCGAGGGCTTGAACCCCTTGAACGTGAGGTAGATGCCCAGGGAGAGCTCCCAGATGGCGACGGGTGCCATGGCGAGCGTGGCGGGTCCGGACACCTGCTCCCAGACGCCGAACAGCGTGGCGGCGGCGGAGGCGAGCCCGAGGGGTGCGCCGATCAGTCCCAGGGCGGGGATCCAGCGTGGCACCAGCCCGGATCGGTACATCACCGTGCCCAACAGCAGGGCGTTGATCGGCGACATGACGCCTGGCCCGAAGAGAAAGGCCCAGTCGTGGAATGCGAGCAACGCGTGGGCGATCGACACGAGAGTGTCGGGGGTGCCGGTGCCGTCGAGACGCAGCGTAACGATCGACATCAGGCTGAGGGCTCCGACGGTGAGGAGTGCCGCTTCGAGCGTGCGGGAGGCGAGGAAGCCCAGCGAGCACCGCCGGCTTTGGCGGCGGATCACCGGGTAGAGCGCCACGGCCGTGGCGATTCCGGCGAACCCGGTGAGCACGTCAAACAGGCTGGCCCAGACGACCGACGTCGACGACCCGACGCCGAGCACGAAGGATGGGTCGTCCAGCGGCGCCTTCATGCCCAGGGTCGGGATCGAAAAGACGAAGGTGAGCAGGTAGGCGATGCCCCCGGCGAGGGCCACCCTTCGGCCCCAGCTCAGCGAGGACCAAAATCCGAATCGGCTCGGAGGGGCGCCGTCGATCCTGGGGTGTCCGCCGGTGGGCTCGGACGGGCGTGGGGCTGCGTCGATCAGGTTGGTCATGGGATGGACTCCTTGCTCGTGGGTCTCCGTTCACGGTGCACCCAACCGCTGACCCCCAGCTGACCGTTTGCTGACCTCACGGCCTCGTGGCGACCGAGGACCCGTTCCGTCGCCCACCCGGTAGCGTCCGGCTAGTGCAGGTGAGACTCCTGGGCCCACTTGAGATCGAGGGCGAGGACGGGCCCCTTCCGATCAGCGGCTCCAAGCTCCGCGCCGTGCTGGCGATGCTCGCCCTGGACGCGGGACGGGCTGTGTCGACCGACCGGCTGGCCGAGGCTCTCTGGCAGGACGACCCGCCGGCCGGGGCGACCAACGCACTCCAGCGGCTGGTGTCCAAGCTGCGCAGGGCGCTCGGATCGCCGGATCTGGTGGTGCTGGGACCGTCCGGATACGTGCTGGCGGTCGACCCGGTCGACGTCGATGCAAGCCGGCTGGAGGCGCTCGCAGCGACTGCCAGGAGGTCGGTGGCCGTCGGGGATCTCCCGCTGGCGTTGGCACACTTCGCAGCGGCGGAGGGGCTGTGGCGTGGCCCAGCCCTCGCCGACTTCGCCTCCGACGACTTTGCCCGGTCGCACATCGTTCACCTCGACGAGCTTCGGTTGGCGCTCGCGGAGGAGCGGGTTGACGTCGAGCTGGCCATGGGACGTGACGCACAACTCGTCGCCGAACTCGACGCCCTGGTCGCCGAGCATCCCCTGCGCGAGCGGCTGCGGGCCCAGCTGATGGTGGCGCTGTATCGGGCCGGGCGACAGGCGGACGCGCTGCGGGTCTACCAGGACGGGCGCATCGCGCTGGCCGAGCAACTCGGGCTGGAACCCGGACCCGAGCTGCAACGCCTGGAGTCGGCCGTGCTGCGACACGACCCGGCGCTGCTCGTCGATCCGGCCCCGCCCGTGCCGGCGCCGTCGTCGGGCCGGAGCAACGGCAACCTCAGGGCGTCGCTGACGCCGCTCATCGGGCGCGACCGCGAGGTGAGCGACGTCTCCGAGTTGCTCCAACGGACCCGCCTGGCGACGGTGGTCGGCCCCGGCGGTGCCGGCAAGACGCGGCTGGCCGTCGAGGTGGCCCGGGCCACGCACGCAAGCTGGGACGGCACGTTCGTCGTCGAGCTGGCACCGGTGGCCGATCCCGCTCTGGTAGCGGCTGTGGTGGCAACCGCGCTCGACATCGCGGAGTCTGCCGATGCCCCGGAGCAGCGCGTCCGAGACTGGTGTGGCGACCGCCGGGTGCTGCTGGTGCTCGACAATTGCGAACACCTGGTGGGCGCGGCAGCGGCGTTCGTCGACGACCTGCTCTCGGCGAGCGAGCACGTCCACGTCCTCGCCACGAGCCGGGAATCGCTGCTGGTCCCGGGCGAGCAGGTGTGGCCGATCCCGCCGCTGACCCCGGCGGATGCGTCCCTGCTGTTCACCCGCCGGGCGACCGCAGCCGACCCCGGCTTCCAACCCGACGGCGAGGCCGCAGCCGTCATCGACAACATCTGCACCCGGCTGGACGGCCTGCCCCTGGCCATCGAGCTCGCAGCGGCTCGAGCACGTGCCTTCTCCGTCACCCAGATCGCCGAGCGGCTCGACGACCGCTTTCACCTGCTCACCGGCGGGTCCCGCACGGCGGCGGCGCGCCAGGCGACGCTCGAGGCCGTCGTGCGGTGGAGCTACGACCTGCTGAACGACGACGAACGATGCCTCTTCGAGCGCCTATCCGTGTTTGCCGGGGGTTGCGTGCTCGATGACGCCGAGGCCATCTGCGGCACCGACCCGCTGCAAGGCGATGACATCGCCGATCTGCTGGCGGCCCTCGTGCAGAAGTCGTTGCTCACCGTCGACCGCAGCAGCCGCAAGCCCCGCTACCGCATGCTCGAGACGCTGCGGCAGTACGGGCGGGAGCGGTTGATCGAGCGGGAGGAACTGGACGAGGCGCTCGACCGCCTCGGCAGCCACTATGCCCGGCTGTGCACCGGGGGTCGGGCGGCGTTCCAGGGGCGGAATCAGCGCGCCTGGCACCACGCCATGCAGTCCGACCGGGACAACGTCAGGGTTGCGTTCAACCGGGCGATCGACGCTGGCGACCGGGAGGTGGCGCTGGGCATCGCGGCCGACCTGGCGCTGCACCGTTGGGTGACGGGCACAGTTGGCGAGGGCTATCGGTGGCTCGAGTCGGCCTTTGCCTGCCCCGGTGCGACCGCTCCGTTCACCCTCGGCTGGGCCCTGATGTGGCGAGGCTTCCTCGGCTATCTCAGCGGCAACGCCGACGACGCCGATGCCCAGTTCGCCGAGGGCATTGCACTTCTTCGAGCCCACGCCGGCCCGGTCTTCGAGGCCTATGCCATGAGCTTCCGGGCCCAGATCGCCACCGAGGCGGGCCAACCGGAGCGCGCTGCTGCCATCCTCGCCGCCGCGCACGAGGTGCTCAGCGGGGCGGCGGACGACCCGTGGGTGCGAGCGTTCCGCACCTGGCTGCAGGCCGGCCTGGCCCTTCGTCGCGATGTCGACGCCGCCTCGCACGAGGCCCTGCTCCGCAGGGTGATTCCCGAGCTTCGTTTGGCCGGGGACGAGTTCATGACCGCCGTCTGCCTTGACCTGGTGGCCGAGTTTGACGAGGCCACCGGCGCCATCGACGCAGCGATCACCCAGCGGTCCGAGGCGCTCGACATCGTCACCAACCTGCGCATGGCCCGCTTTGAGGCTGCCCTGCTGGCCCGGCTGGGTGCCTCGTCGGTGCTGGTCGGAGCCGACGCAGCGGCCGAACAACACCTGCGGGCCGCAATGTCGCTGGCCTCGGACCTCAAGGCTGCTCCGGTGCGGGCCATGGCGCTCAACGCGCTGGGCGATCTGCGACGACGTGGCGGTCGCCTCGACGAGGCCGAGAATGCCGCCCTGGCTGCCTTCGACCTCTACGACGCGGCCGGGCCTCGGTTCTCCGGCTCGTTCTCCCGTGCCACGGCCGCCTTCGACGTTCCGGTCGGCCTGGCCACGTCGACCTCGGTCCTGGGCTTCGTCGCCACCGCTCGAGGTGATACATCACTGGCGATCGAGTGGCAGCGCCGGAGCTTCCGCCACGCCCATCTGGCCGGGCAGCCCCGGGCCCTGGCCGTCGCGTTGGTTGGCCTTGCCGCTGCGACGGCTGCGTCAGGCGACGGGCGGTGGGCCGCACGGCTTCTCGGCGCTGCGGATCAGCTTCGGCGCAAGAGCGGCGCCCTGGCCGCACAGCGGGAGCAGGAGGATGCGGACGCCGTGCGCAGGCGAGCACAGGCGCTACTCGGCGCCAACTACGCCCACGAGTACGAACGGGGCGGCCAGTTGGCGCCGGAGGACGTCGTGAACCAAGGGGCCGCCGATCCCGAGTGATCGTGGGGGCATTTAAAGACATCTCGTTACTCGACGAATCATTTTTCTATATTCTCTGGCTCGCTCGCATGCAAGCGACTCGAAGGCCGCTCCGGTGCGCTTCGACGGCGTGGTCATCCGAACGGTGGGGGATGAGTTGGTGGTCTACGACCCGGCCATCACAGCCACCGACGTGCTCGACTCGGTGGGCGCCGCCGTGTTCGCAGCAGCGTTGGGTTCGCCGAGGGAGCTGGCGCCGCTGCCAAGTTCAACCGACCGTTTGGTGTAGCGGTTGGCGCCGACGGCACCGTGTACGTCGCCGACTCCGGCAACAGTCCATTTGAAAGATCACCTGAGCCCGGCGACCGGCCCCACCGCTCATCATGCGCCGGAACGGTTGACAACAGTTGTTGGGCGAATCAACGTGGCCGCGTGAGCAGCAACACCAGCGAGCACCTTCGCGACCTCATTCGCCGCGACCAGCAGGACGAGGCCGTCCGTCGGCCCAGCGGGCTCATTGCAGAGGGCCTCGATTCCGGCTCGGCCCGACCGGAATCGGATGCGGGTGGTTCTACCTTGAGCGCGCCGATCACATCGACGGCTATGGCCTGTGCACCTGTGTCAGCTCGCTGGCGCAGGCACCGCTTGATCGAACGGTCATCTTGGTCAGGCCGCTGTAGGCGTAGATGGAGGGATCGTTCAAGGTTCCCTTCACCTGCTTCAGATAGTTGCTGATGGTGAGTTGGGCCCGTTGAAGAGGCAGACGACGTACTCAGACACTCTCGAAGATCTCGATTCGTGGCGATCCTGCAACGCCGCCGTTCATCATCGCAGCCTTCAGGTCGGGATCGTTTGCGAGTTCGTTCGCCGCGGCTGCGGTCGCGAAGCGGTGAATGATCGTGATGTCGTTGGCATCATCGGGTGCCCGCAATACCTCGGAGTCGGTGACGCCGTGCTTGGCGTGCAAGCCGTGCATGTCTGGGGTGCGGCGTGCCTTGCGCGCGGAGCTGCTCGCCGGTCAGGACCGGTTGCACCTCAACACTGAGAAGCCGTCTCGTCGCCACAAGCTGCTGTCCATCATGGCGAAACTGCCGGTGACGACGATGGTGTTTGAGTCGAAACGCAGAGAGCCGGCGGCTCGGCGATGGGCAATCGCGCGGCAGCTGGTGCACCTGGACGAGACCGGGGACATCGGCTCGTCACCGAGGCCAGGAGCAGCGCCATGAATGTGGAAGAACGACAGCGAATCACCGTTGCGCCCGCAGTAGTGAAGAACTCTGCGTAGACGCGCAAAACCCGGACACCGACCGTCCGGTCGGGTTCCGGGAATCACTTCCGTCGTCAAAGACTTCGGCACCCGTCAGTCTGCGCCTCTCAACCTCAGAGGACAAGCCACCGAATCTTGCTGACTGTCCTCCGGGGCGTCGAGGCCATGTCGCGTACGCCCGGGTGAAACTCCCTTTCCAGGATCAGCCGGAAGCTTGCCGCTGGAGTCGACGGCAGTCGTCAAGACGTGTTGACGAATCAGGTGGACGTACATACCCTGCCTTGGTGGACATCGAGGCGAGCGCCCGCAAGCACGGTGTCTCCGACGACGACATGATCCACGCGTATCGAAATCACTGGCGGTCTTTCGAGACCGAAGATCCGGCGATCACCATGTACATCGGCCCCACATTCAATGCTGACCCACTGGAAGTTGGGGTTGTGGTTGACGGCGATGACGCTGTCGTGATTCAAGCCATGCCGGCCAGAGACAAGTTCCTGAGAGGATGGTGGAAACCATGACCAAGTCCCGAGCAGAACAAGCGGCGGCGCTGGAAGTGTGGGCCGAAAACGTCGAGTTCGAAGATCTCAAGGAAGCTGAAACTGGTTCGCTACGAGCCATTGCGAAGGTTGTCGATCAGCGCAACGCTGTGGCCGACGAGCTGTGGGCGGCGGTGCGAGCGGCTCGGCAGGACGGCCGAAGCTGGTCCGAGATCGCAACCATGCTCGGCGTGAGCAAGCAAGCCGCTCAGCAGAAGTACGGACCGATGTCAGCTGCGTCTTAGGTCGCGCCCGGCGAGGGCTGTGCGAGGCTCGGACTTGCTGACGCCGGCCGCCATCCTGCCGGATGTTGATTGAGTCGTGGCTGCTCTGCCGAACAGCTTCAGCGAGCGTCCTGAAGTCGGTACTCCGACACCAGTCGGGGGTCCACCGCACCGGCTGACTCATAGTCTCCGTGGAGGACGTCGGGATCGAGGTCCACACCGGTTGGCCACGAGACGGTGCCTGCGACCGGATCTACCGAAGCGGTCGCAAAAACGCTGTCCTCGTCGACGGTGGCGAGCATGCCGGGTAGCGAACCGGCAAAGTCCAATTCGCGAACCAGGCCATCGGAGAACACCAGCCGAAGCACTCGGCCACCGAGGTACTCCACATTGGTGACTCGGGCTGGACGGCTCATGGGGCCAACCTGCTGGGCATCACTCTCCATGCTCTCTCACGCGCAGTCGGGAGTTGTTCATTGGCGGCAGATCCTCCCGAGCGACCTGACGAACGAGTCCTTGTGATCGGGCCATCCCGGTCACGACTGCTACTGGAAATTGTCTGTATCCCGTCCGATACTGAACACCGATTGATCCACTCCATGAAGCTGAGGCCGAGCACACGGGCCGATTTCTATGACCACAGCTCTACCCGAAACGACGCCACGGAACGCCCCGAGGCCAACACCCGAGACCCCCCTGTACCCCTACGGCGACTACCTGGCGGATGCCGATGGCTATCTCTACAAGCCAACTGGCGAGCCCGACATTCTCGATGGGCAACACGCGACCATTCAGGTGATCGAGGCTGAGGCTGACGAGTATGAACGAGGCAACTTTCGTCGAGCCGCGGATCGGGCCGAGTAGCGCCGAACAGCGCTGGGCCACCTACCTACGGAGCGCCGGGGCTGGCTGGCCTGCGTTGGGCGATGTACTTCTGTTTCTCGACCGCGTCGCAGGCAACGGTGCCGTTCAGCCGACGCACGTAGAACTCGGTGAGTTGCTCCTTGGGGCCGCCGGGCTTGTGTTTGATGACGGTGGCGTCGACGGGGAACCCGGAGGGGTCTACTTGTACCCGGCAGATGTCGTGTCCGTCGACGTGGTGCGTCTGTGCCCGCACGTTGATGGCGGCGGCGTCGCCCATCGAGGTGGAGATGATGTTGGACAGGTGCTGTTGGAACCAGTCCCGTGGGTCCTGGTCCTGCTTGGACCTGCTGGTGTAGTCGCTGTCGAGAGTGGGTCAGCTCCACCTCGGGTTCGACCGCCACCGAACCGTCGGCCTTCACGAACGCAGCCAGGGCGTTGTGGTGGCAGTCACGGAAGCAGAAACGTGTGCTGATCTCGCAGGATCGTCAGGCCGCGGTCGAAAGTGGCGACTTTCGTGCCTCGGCTGCGTCGAGGAGCAGCGCGTCAGTCGTCGAGGGCATCCGCTACGTCATCGGAACTCACGCGGTAGCCAAGTTGGACCACGCCCAGGCCGGTCAGGGCGTCGCGCTCAACCGGCGGCATGGGCCGGAGCGATTTGCGAAGTGCCTCGTTAACGAGCGAATTCAGCGACACGCGGCAACGACGAGCTTCGGCCTGGGCTTCGGCATGAAGCTCAGGATCGAGATCGACGGTCGTTCGCATCACGGTGCATCATATGGCGTCAATTACCATCGACGAGGCTCTTTTTGGGCCGAGCAGGGCGTCGCAATGCTGTGGAACAGGAGTTCAACCGCTGATCGGTCAGGGTGTGTCGGGGGTGGCGGGCCAGCGTTGGGCGATGTACTTCTGCTTCTCGACCACGTCGAGGGCAACCGTGCCGTTCAGGCGACGCACGAAGAACTCGGTGAGCTGCTCCTTGGGGCCGTCGGGCTTCTGCTTGATGACGGTGGCGTCGACGGGGAACCCGGAGGGGTCCACCTGCACACGGCAGATGTCGTGGCCGTCGACGTGGTGAATCTGTGCCCGCAGGTTGGTTGCCGCTGCGTCGCCCATCGAGGTGGAGATGATGTTGGACAGGTGCTGTTGGAACCAGTCCCGCGGGTCCTGGTCCTGCTTGGACCGGCTGGCGTAGTCGCTGCCCAGTCCGTGAATGGTGCCGTCATCGGACACGCCGATCAGCAGCGTCCCGCCCTCCCGTCCGTTCATGAACGCGGCGATCGTCTTCAACGAGGCGCCTTCCAACGGCTTGAACGTCTCGCCGGAGTCCTCATGAGTGCGCAGGGTGGCCTTGTACTCCAGGAAGCTCGACTCGCGGTCGGACCCCAGCAGCTCGGCCACGTCGCAGTGTTCCTGGTGGGCCACCTTGGCCTTGCCCTGAATGAACGGCAGGTACGCCTTCAGCACTTCGCCCTGAAGTTCGGGGTTGTCGATGTAGGCCAGCGCCATGTCCTCGGAGGTGCCCAGCTGGTCGAGTACGCCGCTCTGGAACTCCTTGGCCAGGATCAGCCCGAAGTTCTCCGGCGAGTTGGCCGCCGCCTGTTGTTGGATGTCGCTTCGTTCGGTCAGCTTCTCGGCGACGGTGTCGTAGAACACCCGGTCGCGTGGGTCCCAGTTGGTGCCGAATCGTTCGTTCAACATGGCGATGATGTTGGACAGCGGCTCGGGTTCGGGCTCGTGCATTTTGCCGGTGCCGCCGAAGATCGACACCACCTCGCCAACGGTGCCGTCCAGGGTGACCGACCCTTCGAAGCTCTGCTCCAGCTTCAGGTGGGTCAGCTCCACGTCGGGGTGCACGGCCACCGACCCGTCGGCCTTCACGAATGCGGCGAGGGCCTTGCAGTACAGGTAGTCACGTTCCAGCTTGGTGTCGGTGAAGGCCACCACCTGCGACAGAAACGCATAGGTGCGCACGAAGCGACCCAGGTCGTCGCGGAACCGCTCCTGTTCGTCCTCGTCCAGATTGTGGTTGAACCGGTCGATCGCGGGCGCCAGCGCGGAGTGCACCCGATGGGTCTCCGCCTTGCCTTTGGTCAGCAGCAGCTCGACGGTGCGCTCGATCTCGTCGGGCCACAGCACCCCAAACTCGTCCAGCGCGTGACGGGTGTCGTAGAGCAGGTTGGGGTCGGTGGGCGGCGCCACCGTCTCGCCGTACCAGGGCTCGAACGCCGCCCGGATGTCGTCGGCGTCGTTGCGGAAGTCCAGCACGAAGGTGCCCTCTTTGCGCACCCCATCGCGGTCGTAGGTGCGGTTGAGGCGCGACAGCGTCTGCACGGCTGCCAGCCCGTTCAGCGGCTTGTCGACGTACATCGCATACAGCTTCGGCTGGTCAAACCCGGTCTGGTACTTCTCGGCCACCACCAGGATCTGCCAGTCGTCGCCGTCGAACTCGGTGGGGGTCTGGCTGTCGGGGAACCCGTTCATCGACGACTCGGTCTCGGTGCCACCGTCCAGGTCCAACGTGCCCGAGAACGCCACCAGCACCCCAACGTCCCTATAGCCCTTGTCGTTGACGTACTTGCGCAGCGCCTGCACGTAACGGGCGGCGTGTTCCCGCGACGAGCACACCACCATGGCCTTGGCCATGCCAGCGATCCGGTGGGCGACGTTCTCCCGGAAGTGCTCGACGATCACCTCGGCCTTCTGGGCCAGCGTGTGCTCGTGCAGCGCCACAAACTTGGCGATGGCCGCCCTGGCCTTGCCCGGGTCGTACTCGGGGTCCTCGGGCGTGGTGTTCTCGATGTTCCAGTAGGTCTCGTAGGTGACGTAGCTGGCCAGCACGTCGAGGATGAACCCTTCTTCGATCGCCTGACGCATCGAGTAGAGGTGAAATGGCACGTGGCGCCCCAGCCCGTGGTCCATGCGCCCGAACAGCTCCAGCGTGCGGGCCTTCGGCGTGGCGGTGAACGCAAAGAACGACAGGTTGGGCTGCGAACCCCGAGCGGCAGCGGCCGCTGCCAGCGCGTCCTCGGCCGGGTTGGGCGGTTCGTCCGGCGCCGCGGCGCCGTCGGACGACCCCAGCACTTCCTTCAGCTTCGTCGCCGACTCGCCGGTTTGGCTGCTGTGGGCCTCGTCCACGATCACCGCGTAGGTCCGGTCGGGCAGCGAGTCGATCTTGTCGGTGACGTACGGGAACTTCTGCAGCGTCGTGATGATGATGCGGGCCTGCTGGCCGGTGAGCGCCTCGGCCAACTGGGTGGAGTCCTCGTCGATCCGCTGCACCACACCGTGGACGTGTTCGAACTGGTAGATCGTGTCCTGAAGCTGCTGGTCGAGCACCCGGCGGTCGGTGATCACCACCACCTTGTCGAACACCTTCTTGTCGGCCTCGTTGTGCAGCGACGACAGCCGATGCGCCAGCCAGGCGATCGTGTTGGATTTGCCTGACCCGGCCGAGTGTTGAACCAGATAATCGTCGCCCGCACCGTTCTCGCGGGCGGCGGCGGTCATCGCCAGCACGGCATCCCACTGGTGGAAGCGGGGGAAGATCGTGGTCGGCGCCTGCTTCGAGCCCTTGGGTGCCGGTTCGGTGTGGACGAAGCGGTTCAGCAGGTCCAGCCAGGCGTCGCGTTGCCACACCCGTTCCCACAGGTAGGCGGTGCGGTGGCCGTTGGGGTTGGCCGGATTGCCCGCACCCAGCTCGTGGCCTCGGTTGAACGGCAAGAAGCGGGTGGACTTGCCCGCCAGACGGGTGGTCATCGCCGCCTGTTCGGTATCGACGGCGAAGTGCACCACCGCCCGCTTCAGCAGCGTGTTCTTGGGGTCGCGGTCGGTGCGGTACTGCTCAATGGCTTGGGCCACCGTCTGCCCGGTGAGGCCGTTCTTCAGCTCGGCGGTGGCCACCGGCACCCCGTTAACAAACAGGCACAGGTCCAGCGTTTTGGTGGAGATGGGGTCGTAGGGCAGTTGCCGGGTGACGGTCAGCCGGTTCTTGCCGTACCGCTCGATCAGTTCGGGCGACAGGCCCGATGCGGGCCGGAAGAACGCCAGCCGGATGGTCTGGCCCAGGTCGACCACCCCGTGGCGCAGCACGTCCACCGTGCCTCGGGCATCCATCGCTTTGGCCAGCCGGTCGGCGAAGCCCTTCTGGGCCTTGGTGATGTCGCCGCCGTAGAGCGTGACCAGCTTGTCCCACTCGGCGCTCTGAGTGGCGCCGATGAATCGAAACAGCTCGGCGGTGTCCAAAGCCCGGATCGTGTCGAAGTCCGGCTGCGGGTCCTTCGGGTTGCCAATCTTGACGGCGTCGTACCCGCCTGAGCCGACCAGCCAGTCGCAGATGAACTGCTCGAACGCCGCTTCGTCCAAGTTGCTCATGCGGCAACCCCCGGGATCTCCAGCTCCCCGGTCACAGCGGCGGTGATCAACACCTGCCGCCGCTCTGCCAGTAGGTCCAGTTGTGCAGACAAGCACTGTTGCATGGATGTGAGGCGCCCGCACTCCCGATCCAGGTCTGTCACGGCTGCACGCTGTTCCATTAACGTAGGAACAGCAACTGGTAGCTCCCGCAATGCCCCGACGTTGAAATGGGCCTGGATTGTCCCAACCGAGTGCTCGGCAACGTGCTTGATGGTCCAGTCCGAATTCAGGACGTACTCCAGGTACTTGGAATCCATCTGCTTGGATGGGCGAATTAGCAGCAGGTCAATGCAGTTTGCGCCGTCCAGGTCCCTTGGAACTACTGCGGCTGCGCCAGCCTGCCCCGTCCGGACCACCACAACGTCACCTGTTCGGATAGTCGACTTGCGGTTTGCTGCGTGTCCTTCGTCGCTGAGGAAAACACAGTCGGTCATATCAATGCTGCCAGGGCCCACGTTCACACCTCGCAAGGCTGGAACACCGTCGTCCACGTACCACTTCGCTGGCGTGATGACGATGCCTACTGTCACTTCACGAACAGCGTGCTTGAGCGGCAACGCACCCCGCTCGGCAACGAACGCTCGAATGCGGTGCTCAACCAAGCCAGACTGTCGCTCCTCAAGCGCTTCGATCATGCGGCGCTTCTTGGTGATGAGGGCGTCGATGCGGGCGGTCTCGGCGCCGAGGTAGTCGGCAATCGCCCGCTGCTCCGACAGCGGAGGTAAATGGACCGGCAGCGCTCGGAGCAGATCGTTGTCGATCTCGAACTGGTTGGGGCGAACTCCTCGGGAGAGCCTGCGCAGCTCGGCCGTGTAGATGGGCGAACGGAGCAGGTGGTTGAGGAACCGAGGGTCGTTGTCATGGTGCGGCTGGAAGCAGATGTAGTGGCCTGAAACGATGCCGCGATAGGTCGAGATTCCGACGGAACCTTGCCAGGCCTTCATTCGGTTGAGGATGAGCCAGCCGTGGTCGACGAGCTGGTAGATGTTGCGGTTCTCCGCAGTCTTGTTGAAGTTGTCCTCGCGGGAGTCCGTCTGGATGACCCCGTGGTCGCGGTAGACGCTGAGCATCCGTTCGTGAGGGTGCCCTACGTCCTTCACTCGCGTGAAGAGCGACCAGAGGGGCGCCGTCTCCCAGCCTTCGGGCCATGCCACATCATTGAGGGTCACTCCGTGACCTCGGCGAGGAGGTCTTGGATCTCCGCCTCCAATTGCTTGATCTCGGCGTCGATCTCATCCAACGGACGGGGCGGGGTGTAGGTATAGAAGTGCCGGGTGAGGGGGATCTCGTAGCCGATCTTGGTCTTGTCGTGATCCACCCAGGCGTCGGGCACATATGGCAACACTTCGGCGGTCATGTAGTCGTCGATGGCGCTGCGGTACTCGATGGTCTCCAGCCGGGCGTCGACGTCGGACTCGTAGGTGACCGGCACGGCGGGCAGCGGCACGTTCTCGTTGTCGCGCAGGTCGGGGTCGGGCAACACGTTGCCCTTCTTGTCGGTCACCGGGTCGGCGTCGGGGTCGCGGATGGCGAACGCGTCGACGATGGCGTCTACCAGCGGCTTCTTGGCGTCGACGTCGGCGCGCCTCAACGCTGTCTTGGCCAGGTCGCGCAGCGCCTCGTCGGTCTCGTGGGTGCCGACGCTGTGGCCCAGATCGGCGATGATCGAGTTCTGGTCGTTGTCGGTGAGCTTGGCGAATTTCTTGTCGGCCCGCAGCGCCTCGACGCCCTCGTCGGTCACCTCCCAGCGCAGGCGCAGCGGCCGCTCCACCGTGATGCGCAGAAAGCCGAACGCCTCGTTGGGGAACACCTTGACGCTGGGCTCGCCGTCGCCGCCATCGGTCTCGGTGAACTCGCCGTAGGCACGGACGATGTCGGCGATCTGGTCGTCGCTCACCTGCTTGCGCTTCTCACCCAGGCTCTTGCGCATCTTCTTGAAGCACTCGCGGGCGTCGATGAGTTGCACCTTGCCCCGGCGTTCGGGGGCCTTGCGGTTGGTGACGATCCAGAAGTAGGTGGAGATGCCGGTGTTGTAGAACAGCTGGTCGGG
>MTKZ01123252.1_pt1 | contig 15476 bp, 10 predicted proteins | sample 1042781 | NCBI WGS metagenome assembly MTKZ01 (sample SAMN06212207, study PRJNA360539) | anaerobic digester metagenome | biome: Wastewater treatment plant; material: sludge; isolation source: anaerobic digester fed with sludge from wastewater treatment plant | place: Denmark: WWTP Viborg ...
GCGTCGGGGGCGCCCTGGCCGCGGAACTGGGCACCATGAACGTCACCGAGCAACTCGATGCCCTTCGATCAATGGGAACCGACCCCATTCGCGTCCTGGTGTCTCCGCGATTTGCGGCGTGCGTCCTCTTGACGCCCGTGTTGACCCTCTATTGCGATCTGATGGGCGTGGGCGGCGGGTGGTTCATCTGCGTCCCGCTTTTTGACATTCCCAACAGCGTCTACTGGGACTACACCGCTGCCGCGCTGGAAAAATGGGACGTCGCCTCGGGTCTGCTCAAGAGCGTCTTCTTCGGAGCCTGCATCGGCCTGATCTCCTGCTACAAGGGGTTCAACTGCAAGCCCGGCGCCGAAGGGGTCGGCAAGGCCTGCACCGAATCGTTCGTGCTCGGGTTTGTCGTGATCCTGATCCTCGACTTCTTCCTGGCCTTCGGTCTCAAGGGCCTGTACGAGTCGATCTGGGGATTCAAGTCGGTATTCTGACGGAGGCTGACCCCGCGAGGGGACGATCCATGAAGACCCGAGCTGAACCGATCGTCGAGTTCCGCAACGTCCACAAGCGATTCGGACGACTGACCGTTCTGAACGGCGTGGACCTCGCCCTGGAGCGTGCGAAGACCACGGTGGTGATCGGCGAGTCGGGCACAGGCAAGAGCGTGCTGCTGAAGCACATGCTGGGGCTCATTCACCCGGATCAGGGTGAGGTCTACGTCGGGGGACAGCGGATCGACCAACTCAAGGAATGGCAGCTTGACCCGGTCAGAAAGCGATTTGGCTTTCTGTTCCAGATGGGCGCCCTGTTCGACTCGATGAGCGCGGGCGAGAACGTGGCCTTTCCGCTGCGGGAGCATACGCATCTGTCGGAGAGAGAGATCAACGCCGTTGTGGCGAAGAAGCTGGCTCTGGTCGGTCTGGACGGCATCCAGCCGAAGCGCCCGGCCGAGCTGTCCGGCGGACAGCGCAAGCGCGTCGCGCTGGCTCGCGCGATCGCGCTGGACCCCGAGATCATCCTCTACGACGAACCCACCACCGGCCTGGACCCGATCCGGGCCGACACGATCAACGACCTGATCATCAAACTGCAACAGGAACTCGGCGTCACCAGCGTGGTGGTCACACACGACATGACCAGCGCTTTCAAGGTTGCCGACCGAATCCTCATGTTATCACAAGGCGGGTTTATCGCCGACGGCACGGCCGATGACTTCCGGAATTCGACGGACCAGCGGGTTCGCCGGTTCGTCACCGGCGATGCGGACCTCGTCATTGCGCCCGTGCCTTCTGGGGAGGCTTCCAAATGACCGATCAACGACGCAACGCTCTTGTGGGATTGTTCGTACTCGGAGGCTTGATCGCCTTCGGCATCGTGTTGGTCATGTTCGGCGAATCACGGTTCCAGTTTCTCACGCGAGGTTACACGATCACGGCCCGGTTTGACACCGTTTCCGGCGTCCGCGAGGGCACGCAGGTGTTTCTGGCCGGCGTTCAGATCGGCAGCGTCCTGAGCGTCGAGTTGAAAGATCCCACCAATCCCACGGAGGGCGTCGTTGCCAGGATCGACGTTCGCGGCAAATACGAGATCCCGGTCGGATGGAAGGCGTTTGTCGAGTCTCCGCTGATGGGCCAGCCGGTCATCAATATCCTCCCGCCGACCGGCCGAATTCCGGTGGTCATTCCGCCGCAGAGATTCGCGTCGCTACCCAAAGACGGAAGCGGCGAGATCCTGGGCGAGCAGGTCAATCCCCTCGAGAAGATCCTAAGCCCGCAGTTCATCAGCACGCTGGAGAAGACAACGGCCCAGATCGGAACGCTGGCCGAGGCGCTGACGCCGGCAGCGAACGCGGTAACACAGTTGCTGGAGTTCCGGCCGGTCCGCTTGATCGACAGTCCCGACAAGCCGCCGGACGTAACCGCGAATCTGTACACCACGGTCGAGAGACTGCACGACGTGCTCAAGCACCTCGATACGGTCTTCGGCGACCCTGAAAGCCAGTCCAACGCGCGGAACGTGTTGGCCAACCTCCGCCAGGCCAGCGAGGACGCCAAGCTCGCCATGATCGGGTTCAGGGACTTTTCCGGCAGGCTTCAGGTGGCGGCGACACAGGCGAGCGATGTGCTCACAAACGTCAACTCGACTGTGACGCTCACGCGCGAGCACATTGACGCTCTGGGCAAGAAGCTGATCGGCAATATCGAACAGCTTTCCCGGCTGCTGGATCAACTGGTAGCCACGGGGGAAACCTTGAATGGGGGGCAGGGGGCGGTGCCCATGCTGCTGCGAGACCCGAAGTTGTACGAAGAGCTGATGCTGACCGTGCGTCGCCTTGGCGAGGCCGCGCAGGAACTCAAGGTGCTGGTCAAACAATGGCAGAAGAGCGGCCTGCTGGGCGGCTGAGGAATCCACAACGGGGGAGGGCCAGTTCTGCCGGGCCAGTTGCGCCTGCAGGAGCGACCGGCAGCCGCACAGGTCGAACTGGCGGACAAGCCCCTCGACATGGCTCGGGACAGGCCGTCAGTAACGCCCTTTGAGCAGACGAGAATCGCCGGCCGTGAACGGGATGAGGGCGGCAACTACCATGGTATGCCCTGTGGAAATGACAGGAGACTAGCCGTCCATGCGGGTCATACGCGGTCTTGAGTTCGAGCCGATGAGCGGGGTCGTCCTGAGCATCGGCAATTTCGACGGCGTGCATCGCGGACACCAGGCGATCCTCCAGGCCGGTCACCTGAAGGCCCAGGCCGCCGGGACCGAACTGGTGGCCATGACTTTCGATCCGCATCCGCTGACAGTCCTCACGCCCGAGAGGATGCCGGCCGTATTGACCCCACTGCCCGAGAAGCTCCGGCAGCTCGAGCGGGCCGGCGCGGACGTGACCGTCGTGGCCGAGAGCAACGCGGGGTTGCTTCAACTGAGCGCCACCGACTTCATAGAAGACGTGATCGTCAGGCGGTTTCGTCTGTCGGCCATTGTTGAAGGCCCATCCTTCGGATTCGGCCGTCACCGTCAAGGAAACGTCGAGACACTCCGGGCTGCCGCTGCCCGGCACGGTTTTGAGGTCCAGGTCGTGGAACCCGTTCGGATAGGGTTGGGCGGCCATCCGGACGCGGTGATTTCGAGTTCACTTGTTCGGCAACTGCTCACCGCCGGCCCCGTCGATCAGGCGGCCATCTGCCTCGGACGCCCATACGCCCTGCTGGGCCAGGTCATCCACGGCGTCGGCCGGGGATCGGGGATGGGGTTTCCAACGGCCAACATCGATCCTGGCGATCAACTGGTTCCCGCCGAGGGCGTCTACGCAGGCTTTGGCGAACTGGGCGGCCGTCGCTACCCTGCCGCCATCAGCATTGGCAGGACACCCACCTTCGAAGAACACCGACTTGTCATCGAGGCCCACCTGCTGGACTTCAATGAAGAAACCTATGGGCAAGCGCTCCGGATCGAGTTCCTGCAATGGCTCCGACCGCAGGTTCGCTATGACACCGTGGGTGCTCTCTGCCAGCAAATCGCCAAAGATGTCGAGCGAACTCGTCAGGTCTGTGGACAACACGGGTGACGGATTAACGCCAGTCATGCCCCGAATTCGCCCGCCAGCCCCCGCAAAGCCGCCGCGGATTGCCTGTCCCCGGCCCGGAACCCATTTTTTTTGCCTCCCAGGCCGTTTCTGACCTTGCATGCCAGTGCCCGTCTGCTAGACTCCCGACTCTACGGCCGGAGGTTCGGATCGCCGTCCCCCTCTGGCCGATGATGTTGATCGGGGTAGGCGGGACGGGCGGACAGGATGTTACCGGAGAAGAGCCGTGCTGGAAGATTACGAGAAGCTGAAACGCTTGGTTGAGTCAGCCGCTGATGACGTTGCCAAGGCCCAAGGGGGCAACAAGGCCGCCGGAACACGCGTCCGAAAGATCATGCAGGATGTCAAGTCGGCCGCCCAGGAACTCCGCAAGAAGGTCCTTGAGACCCGGTCGGCGGGCGAGTAGAACCCTGGGGATTCCGGTTCCGGAAACCGCGTCGACGGCATTGTCGCGACTCCGAGCGGACTGACTCATCGACCTCCTGAGGGACAATGGGCTTGAAACAAGCCTGAGCGTACACCCCGCGACCAGGGACGAAGACTGCGTGATGGCTTCCGTACGGCGCGTGATCCGTATCCGGACCGAGCACACCCCTCAACCAGCGGGAGTGGTCGGGTAGCTTTCGTTTGTGTTCTTTGCGTTGTGAGGACGGGTATGGCCGCCACGCCCTTCACCGACCTGAGTGAAATCGATCCAAGCCAAGTTCTTGCCGACCGGCAGGCGATTTACGAGCTTCTTCCGCATCGATTCGAATTCATGCAGCTCGACGCCATTTTGCGGATCGACCGCGAAGCGGGGCTGGCCGTGGGATTGCGCCACATCCGAAGCGATGAGTTTTGGGTGCGAGGCCACATTCCCGGACAACCCATCATGCCCGGGGTCCTGATGCTCGAGACCGCCGCTCAGATGGCCTCTTACCTTTCCCAGATTGTGCAGCCATCGACCCGATTCCTTGCCTTCGGCGGCCTCGAGGATGTCAAGTTCAGAACAGCCGTCATCCCGCCGGCGACCATGTACATCATCGAGAAAATCGTCGAGGTCCGCCCGCGCCGGACGGTCTGCGACGCCCAAGGGTTCGTGGATGGCAAACTGGTTTTCGAGGCCAGGATCATCGGCATGCCGTTGGCCGCCCAGACTCCTACGGCAAGCGCCCCGTAGCATTCCGACCCACAACCCGTCGTCAGACGATCGGCTTGCCGCTATTCCTCATCCTCAGCGGGCGGCTCGATACTCACGTCGATCCGGATCGTGTCGGCAGACTCTTCGACAAACGTGATCACTACGATGCTCTCACCGTCACAGGGATAACGGGCGTCATCCGTGATGTTCCTCAAGGGATCGCCCTGCAGGATCCTCATGGCCTCGGCGGAGGCGGCAATCTCACCCTTGGTCTGACAAGGATCTTCACCCGGCCCCGCGCTGGTTTCACGGAAGAACGCGATGCCGGCCTGGGGCTCGTCGTTCACGCATAATGGCCGAAGGGCCTCGGGACGGGCCTCAGACATCAGGCTCTCGTCGTCTTCGATGCGCTGGATGAAATCTTCCGTCCCGAGACTGATAGCCCTGCCGCATCCGCCGGGATCACCCAAGCCGCTGCCGCTGAACGTGATCACATCGCTTTCACTGAAGGCCTCAAGGAGGATCCCACCCTCGGTCGTATCAATCACGAACTGCCTGAATTTCGGAGGGAAATAGACGTCGTTGGCGGGTCTGCTGTTCAAGGGGTCATAGGTGCCGAAAGTGAACACCGGCCGATAAGCCGTCTGGTTGACGAACTTCACCAGCAGATTGGCTCGACGCCCCGGGGTTCCACCTCCGAGGCTGGAGGTGTTAAACAACGTGGCGATAAGCTGAAGATTGCCTTCGCAGGCCAACGAACCGGCCAACAACACCCCCACGAAGCCGTAGATCAGCCACCGAAGCCAGGATCGAGAACGCATCACGCCGCTCATGTGTGGACTCCACTCAAACCGCGTCTGGAATGCATCCGGCGCAGGCCACGGACCCTGTGACAACAAGGCCATTATACGGGCGCACCATCTGGGATGCATCGGCGGTTTGGCCTGCAGCCCTTGAACACATCCTTATCACCATTCAGGGGGGGCCAAGGCGGGCCTCATTCCAGTTTCGACGCGAAGCGGTACGATCCGGAAACAACCTTGTAGACGGCCGCTCCGGCCGCCTTGCCGGCCGGGCTCACCCCCTCAGCCAGCAAAGCCGGTTTACCGGACTCCGTCACCTTCGAGGCATCGGCGGTCGGCACGTACACCGTGGCGGTCGTGTTGGCCGGAACGACGATCTCCCACGAGAACGCTTCACCATTGACTCTCCATTCGCTGACGATACGGCCGCTGATCGAGTTGTAGCTGCCTTTTGCCCAGGTCAGCCCGCCGCCGACCTGCGGTTTGAGGATGAAGTGGCGATAACCCGGACACTGCTCGTCCGGATGGATGCCCAGGATCGAGCGGTACATCCATTCGCCGACCGAACCGATCGCGTAGTGGCAGAATGAGTTCATCGCCGGATCCTGGAACCCGCGACCCTCCATGTAGCCGTCCCAGCGCTCCCAGATGGTCGTTGCCCCCTGGTCGATGGTGTAGCCCCACGAGGGAATCGTCCGGTTGTTGATCAGCATGTATGCCACGTCGCTTCGGCCGGCGGCGCTGAGCTGGTTCATCAGCATGACCGTCGTGTGGAACCCGGTCGAAATGTGATTCTTGTAGGCGGTGACGCGCTCGACCATGTGTCGGGCTGCGGCTTCGCGCTTGTCCTCGGGGACCAGATCGAAATCGAGCGCGATCGCGTACGCCGACTGGGTGTTTCCCTTGACCCGGGCGTCGTCACCGACATAGGCCTTGATGAACGCCTGCCGCATATCAGCGGCCAGCTTGGCATACTTGTCAGCTTCCGACTGGCGACCCAACACGCGGGCCATCTTCGCAGTCAGCGAGGTGCTGTGCTGGAAGAACGCGGTCGCGAAGACCTCGTTCGGAATCTGGGCCTCACCCTTCAGAAAGCCCAGGCCTTCAAGCTTGAGGGTGTCGCCGTTGAGCCAGTCGCTGTAATCGTTGTTGCGTTTGTTTTTCCACAGCAGATCCGGGTTGTGACCGTGGATGCAGTTCACCCAGCGGCGGCAGGCCTCAAAGTGCTCGGCCAGGGCCCGTGTGTCGCCGTAGTTCACGTACATCCGCCATGGCACGACCACGCCGGCGTCGCCCCAGGCGGGCACGCCGGAGAACAGGGCGTTGGGGTTGTAGGGATGCGGGGCAAAGTCCGGGAAGCGGCCGTCGTCGGCCTGGTCGTCGCGAATGTCCACGATCCACTTGGTGAAGAACGCGGCCATGTCCATGTTGAAGCATGCCGGCTGGGCGAAGACGAGCATGTCGCCCATCCAGCCCACCCGCTCGTCGCGCTGCGGGCAGTCGGTCGGAACGCTGTGCATGTTGTCGCGATGCGTCCAGACGATGTTCTTCATCAGCTTGTTGAGCAGCGGGCTCGAGCACTCGAACGCCCCGGCCATCGGCGGCGCGGAGTGGAACACCCTGGCCAGGATGAAGTCCTTGGCCGGCCGTGCGGGCAGGCCGGTCACCTCGACGTAACGGAAGCCGTGGTAGGTGAAATGCGGCTCGAAGGTCTGCGGGCCGCTGCCGTTGAGAATGAACTGGTCCTCCTGGCGGGCGCCCAACTCGCCGCCCAGCGGCTTCATCCGCAGGTTATCGCGGTAGATCATGCCGTCGGAGTCAAGGACTTCAACGTGACGCAGTGTGACGGTCGTTCCGGCCGGGGCGTTCACCTTGATTCGGCACCAGCCTGACAGAATCTGTCCGAAATCGACGACGTAAACACCCGGCTTCGGCTCGGTGATGGCCAAGGGCTTGAGTTCCTCGGTCACTTTGATCGGCTCGTTCGGTTGGGCGACCAGTTTCGCCTTGACTTCCCCGGCCCATTCGACGGGGCTCCATGCCGAATCGTCGTAGCCGGCCGTGTCCCAACCCTTGAGTTCCTTGCGCGAGTCGTAGACCTCGCCGTCGAGGATACATGCCTTGCGGATTGGGCCATCGGTCGTCACCTTCCAAGTCTCGTCGGTCACGACAAGATCCGATGAGCCATCAGCGTAGTACACGCGCATCTGCATCAACAGGGCGAGCTTCGTGCCGTAGTGCCCCCGAAGCGGCCCGTCCTTGACGATATGGGAGATGCCCAGTCGGCCGGCGTACCAACCGTCGCCGAGCGTCGCTCCAACGGCATTGGCCCCGGTCTTCACCAGGTCGGTCACGTCATAGGTCTGGTACTCGACGCGTTTGTGGTAGTTGGTCCATTCGGGTGTGAGCAGGCAATCGCCCACCCGCCGGCCGTTGATGCGAATTTCGTACATGCCCAGCGAGGTCGCCGTCACCACCGCACGCTGGATCGGCTGGCCGATCTGGAACTCCTTGCGGAGTATCGGCGACGGCCGGGCGGGCAGCCCCTTGGCCGCCGGCGCCGGACCGGGCACGCTGATCCATTTGGCCTTCCAGTCCGCCGGGGTCAGCAGACCCATCCGCCAGCGGGCGACGGGGCTCCACGCGGTTGGCTGGTCGTCCTGAGTCCACACTCGGACTTTCCAGAAAACGTCCTGCTCGGCCGCCAGCGGCTTGCCGGCATAGACAACCTGGGCCATCTGGTCCGACTCGACCTTGCCGCTATCCCAGAGATCTCCCTCGTCCCCGGCAAGCAACGCCTCGCTTGAGGCAACCAGCACCTGGTACGCCGTCTGCCGGATGCCACGAGCATCGGCGTCCAGCACCCAACTCAAGCGCGGCTGCGATTCGTCAATCGCCATCGGATCGCTGAGGTACTCGGTTCGCAGATAGGTCGTCTTGACGGTACTCATGTTGCATGCACTCGCTGTCAAAGCCAATAAAACGCTGATCACCACAATGCGCCTGGACACGTTTGACCTCCTTGCTTCTCGGAAGCGCGTAAGGCAGGTATTTGAGCCGATTGGGCGAGAGATTCAAGTCCCCGGAGATGATCACGGCGAAGTCGGCGTCGTCACTCCACCGTTTGCCCGCCGGCGGCCGTGGTGGCGGCAGGTCCGGTGGACGTGGGCTCGACTCGCAGCTTCTTTAACGATGCGTCCAGCCAGCCTTGCCATTTGCGTTTGAAACGGCCGTCGGCGTTGTAGTAGACCTGACCATACGCCGGCTCGGCAAGAAGCTGCTCATGGGCGGTGTTCACCCGATCGGCCGCCGCCGTCAACCGCTCTGCGGCACCGCTCGCAGCCTTCGTGGCTTCGAAGGCGTTGCCCACGGCAGCGGTAAAGTCAAAGCCCTTCTTGATCCAGGCGATCCGCTCGCGCACCTTCGGATCCCTGGCCTTCCCCAAGGCGGCTTCCAGGTAACGTCGCGCCTCCCGCAGCAATGAGAGATCGGCCATGGCTTCTTCCGGGGCAAGATTGTCCAGGCCCTCGAACCATCGGCCGGGCCTGGCACGTGTCCAGTACTTCTCGCACGCGTCATGGTACGTTCGCATCTCCGCGGCCGCCTCGCCGAAGCAATCGCGATGGAACTCATCGAGAATCCTGTCAACGTCCGCGTTCACATCCCATTGCAGACGCGAAGCCACGTAATGCATCGGGCCGCTCCAGGCCCAGAACGGATACGCCTCGCAGTAGATGGCCTTGACGCCGTTGGCCGCCGCGAATCTCAGGTCCTCAGCGACAAGTCTGGGTGACGTCCGCGGCGTCAACCAGCCCAGGCCGTAGTACACGTAGGTGTTGAGGTTCTTCGCGTAACCGGCCCATGCCTTGAGCAGGGCCCGATCCTTGTCGCGGTAGGCCGGTTCATAGTGCTGAAGGATGTCCTGTGTCAGAGCGACGATGACATTTTCCGGGAGCTTCTTGCGACCTCGCGGCGGTTGTTCGACGTTCCAGTAGGCATAGACGCCCACTTGACGGCCGGGATGCGATTGGGCGACCGCCTCGGCCACCTTGCTGACGTAGTCGAAATAACTCTCCGAGTACTGCCGCCCCACCGGCAGATCGCGATACGGCTTGTCGAGGGCAGAGCAGTTCGGGCATTCGCAATACCACGGGTTGTCATTGACGCAAAGCGAGAAGGTGTCTCGGTGGGGGTTCTTGTTGAAGAAGTGTTGCGCCGCCTCGATGCTTAGCCGGAGCACGTCGGGATTGGTGAAGCACGGCTGCGGCGTGTCGCCGGCGTTACTGCCCCGAATCTGCCGCTTTCCATCGCGAAGCGGGAAATACTCCGGATGATCCTTGCCGTACTTGGCCACCGAGATGATCGTCGCGAGATTGTGGCCGAAGCCAAAACCAGGGGTGGCGATTCGGCGATCGGTCAGACGATTCCTCCGAGCATAGGCGGCGGCATCCGGACCGGTCAGCCCGCTCCAGATTCGGCNNNNGATGTCCTCCATGAGGATTGTCGCGACGGCGTTGGCGGTTCCAGCCGGGGTCATCCCCTGAACCATCATCCCTCGCGGCGACACGCTGATCACCGCGCCGTCGTACGGCACGTCCGGGTGGCTCGCGGATTTCTCGAACTCCGTCGAAGTGGCCGCAAGGCTCGAAATCGAGATCGCGAGCCGCTCGTCGTTTGACTTTTCCATATCATATTGGTCAAGGCCGACGCCCGTCGCTTCCCGCACAGCCCAGCGCAGGTCGACGGCCGCCTCTTTTTCCATGGCGTGCGCATCCGGCCGAAGAACGATATAGGCTGCGGCTTTGCCGTCGCGGACGATCTCGATCGAGACCGCGGTCTTCTGCTCAGCAGAAGGGGCCGCCAGGCCAGAGGAAACGACGGAGGCAGCGATAACGCCAGACAACACACCGCGCCGAACGAATGGGGAACAGGAGACGTGCATGAGACCACCTCGTCGGGAAAAGTGCAGACCAGAGTGTTGCCTCCGTCGGCAACCGGCTTGACCACGGCCTGCATGGTACCAAACGGCTGCTGCTATTACTATCGTGGCTGTAACGCCGTCATCGCGAAGCGAGAAGGAGTGTGATGCATGCAGCGTGTCCTGCGGTCTTCCTGTGTTTTGTGGATCCTGCTCAAGGGAGTCCATGTGTACGGGCAACCGGCCACTCAGCCGGTGCCGGCCACGCGGCCCGCGGCTGCCATTCTCCATGAGCCCAGCATGCCGGTCAGAGGAGCAGGATCGTCGCCCGAGACGATCGCGGCCATCTTAGGGCAGGCCGGTCTACAGACCCGTCTGATCTCTGCCAGGGAGATGGCAGACCCGAGCATCCTCAACCCGGCGGCCTTTGACATGCTTGTCCTGCCGACTGGCGAGAGCTTTCCCATCGAGGCCCGCGACAACGTGGTCAGGTTTCTCCGCGACGATGGCAACCTGATCACCATGGGAGGATACGCCTTTAATGATCTGCTGCGATCCGAGAACGGGCGGTGGCAGAGCGAAGCGGACCTGTGTAAGGCGCGTCTGGAGAAGGCGGTGCGGAAGGAAAACTCGCTTCTGGCCAACGGCGACTTCGAGACCCGGCAGGAACGCGCGGAGCCCGACCAGCCGGTATCGGGACAATGGCGACGCACCTCACCCCGCTGCGAACTGGTGCAGGAGTCACCCCAGGAAGGCCGGTGGTGTGCGAAGGCCGTCGTACGGCCGGAGGATGCCGACAAAGGCCCGACCTTCTGGCAAGAGGTCACCTGCAGACCAGGCCTCACTTACCAGATCTCCGGCTGGCTTCGTTCCGAGAAAGTCATCGAGACGGGCATGGCTTATGTCGCCCTGTATCAGCACGACGACCAGGGCAAGCTGGTGACCTTCAAGGATTTCGCCGTGGCTCGCGGCACGACCGATTGGACCCTTCACAAGTTCATTGCCACGACCGGGCCAAACGTACGGCGGCTGACGGTCAGACTTGGCCTCCACCAAACACACGGCACCGCGTGGTTTGATGACATCCGTCTGTCGGACATCACCGGGAGCCAGGTCCGGCCGATGAACACCTCCACTGGCAAGCCGATGGACGGCCTGGTCGTCTCGCCCGGACAGATCGGGATGTTCGATGCGTCGTTCCCGCTCAAGCGCGTAACCGGCGCTCGTCGTGCCGGCGGGCAGCGATTCTTTCCCGATAAGGTCAGTGTCTCTCGGCCGCTGACCGGCTGGGCGGCCTCCGGGGTGGTCGGCAACGACAATGCCCGCTGGATTCCGCTGCTTGAAGCCAACGACCGATTCGGCCGTCTGCGCGGAGCCGCCGGGGCGATGCTCGTGCACTACAATGGCCACTACGCCGGGTCGTGCTGGGCCTACTTCGGCGCAGATAATGTCGATCTGTTCGGTGATCCACACGCTCCGATGGCCCAGGGCCTGGCAAACGTGGCCCGGTTCATGAGCGCCAGGACGTTTCTGCGAAACCTCAAGACGGACCATCGGTTCTACAAACCCGGCGAGAAAGCGACTGTTTCGGTTGCGATCGACAACCGCGGTCGGTCGGCAAGCCGGGTCAAAGTCACAATCCTTGTCGCCAGTGCCCACGTTGACCCACAGACACCAGCGAACAAGCCGTTGCTTCGCCAGGAATACGTCATGACCATCGCGGCGGGCAAGGCGGAGCAGACTGCCGCCCAACTGACCATTCCCGACGCCGGACATGATCTGTATGAGGCCAAAGCTCTTCTCGAACCGCCCAAGAACAGCCCGGGCAGCGCGATCCGTGATGAAATGGTCACAGGTTTCATCGTCGACAACGATGCCGCCATCAAGGCCGGGCCTGAATTGCGTTTCAAGGATAACTACTTCACCCTGAACGGCCGGCCGATGTTTCTCTTCGGAACGGACGCATACAGCTACACCTACAACTCGTCCTCCAGCAACCCATTGACGTGGGCGGCGGATATGCAGGCCTGCGTGGACATCGGCCTGAACCTTTACGAGAACCTGAATCACGTCCGGCCCAACGGGGAGATGACCGACGACGACTGGCGTGACTTCCGCGGCATGGGGCAGTTGTNNGGCATGGGGCAGTTGTCCCAGCGGCAAGGCCTGGTCTACATGCCCGGCATGCTCATCGGCCACAACGTTGCGATCGGGGATGACCTGCTGAACAAGCAGAGCGCCCTCTGCAGCCAATATGCGCAGCGGTTGAAGGACCTGCCCGGCCTGCTGTACTACATCAACGGCGATTACCAGATGATGCTCGGCCAGCACCCCAAGGAGGTCGAGGCTCTCTGGAACCGCTGGCTGACGCAGTGCTATGGGACGACTGACAGACTGCGGGTGGCATGGGGAGAGGCGGCCGCGAAAATGGATCTCGGCCAGATACCGCTCTGGCCGCCAGGGAGCGGGAAGTGGGCCGACACGACCGCGGTCGATCAGTTGCGGTTTCAGAACTGGCTCACTCGACGTTGGAACGAGTCACACGTTGCGGCGATCCGCAAGCACGACACCCAGCATCCGATCACCTCGGAGTATTACCAGTTTCCCCTCGGCGGGATGGACCTGGTCCAGACCATCAACGGCCAGGACGTCAGCAATTTCGGCTTCTTCGGCACGCCGGGCACAGATCTCGACATTCTGCCGCTCAAGGTCCGGTTCAACGATCTGCGCATTCGCGGCAAGGGCGTATGCCTCGGTGAATACGGCGTCAAGACGCATCCGGCCTGGAGCATCGAGAACGGAGCCACGGACTACCACATCGTTCGCACCGAAGAACAGCAGACTCAGCTCTTCATGGCAGTCGCACACTACGCACTGGGCATGGGAGTCGGAAAGGTCCAGAACTGGTGCCTGCAGGATGCCCAGCACTCGGTATTCCCCTGGGGACTGTTTTATCCAAATCAGCTCATTCCCAAGGACGTGGCCTATGTCCATCGCAACCAGTCGCTCATCTGGCGGCACCTCACGCCTCGCTACGTCGCGCCGAGCCTGACGGTGTGCATCCCGAACAACCTGCGATTGGGTAACTTCGAGGCCCTCGGGCGCGACGTGGCCGACCGCTGCTTCGAGACCCTGCTCGGCCTGCATTACGACTTCAACGTTATCGACGACCACCACCTCGCGGCCGTGCCGGACGATACGAGAGCCATCCTATACCCGTCGCCCTTCTCGCTCGGCGACGAGACTTTTGAACAGCTCATGGCGCTTGCGAAGAAAGGCACGCATGTCCTGGTGACCGGCGACATCTCGTATGACGAGAACCGCAAGCGAACCCGAACGCAGCGCCTGAAGGAGCTGGCGGGCGTTGAGTTCGTTGCGGAGGCGTATCCGGATATCGAGCGACCGACGGAGGCGAGCATAGATACCCCATCCACGAAGGCGAGCGGCTCGGCCGCGTCCCTGCACCCGTGCATTCGCGTACGGCCGTCGGGTGCCCAGGTCATCCAGTCCCGAGAAGACGGCACCCCACTGCTGGTTCGCCACAACAATGTTTTCCTGTGTCTTGATCCGATCGAGTTGAGCAACCACGACGCTGTAAGCGAGGCACGTCGCCGCCTCTACGCGACGTTTTTGGAGACGACCACTGTCAAGCCGCTGCCCATTGAGCCGAACGAACCATGGCTGCACGTCATGGCCCAGCCCACGACGAAGGGCACCGTGCATGTAGTCTTCAATTGCCGAAGAGANNCGAAGAGATCAGGGGCAGCAGGAGGTGGTCATCCCCACGGCCGCCGGCCGCCTGACGCTGAAAACGAGAAACCGATGGCCGGCCCTGGCGGCGGTGACAGACGACGGCAAAATCGTGGCGGTTAACGCGTTTGGCGATGCCTCCATCGGCAAAGACCCGCTGCTGCGCGGTGCGGGCATGAAAGCCTTGATGTCGCTGGACGGCCAGGATTTGCGGCGGTCGAGGACCGTCCTGGTCGCCCCGTTCGAGCCGGGCACCCTCATACTCCCGGCTTCGTCCACGGCACATGACATTGTCGGCGTTCATGTGCTTGACTTCTCCGACGGCCACTGGAAGGAGTACGAGACAATGTCGGTTAACCCCCGCGACGCCGTGATTGAAATCGACCCGGATCGGGCGACCTGCATGCTGGTGGTGGATCGTGGCTCCGACACCCGATGGCGGGAGCACCTGAAGCAGGCTATGCTGAAACCGGCATCTATCGACGGGTACTGACGGTTGAAATGCCGCTCCCACTCAGGAGACTGATGACCATGCACCATACGCACCGTTTCACCGTGGCCGTGCCGGCCGTGCTGATGAATCTCTTGTGCCTCCAGACGTCGCTTGGAACCGAGCCCTTCGACTACTTCTCCAACTCCTGGAGCGTCATCGGGCTGAAGGACTACAGCGACGGCACACGGATCACACCCGACAACCGGCTGCTGCTGTCGGATGGGCGCGAGTTGAGAATCCGGATCGGCGAAAGCCGCCACCGGCTCAGTCGGGAGCAGACCAAGACCCTCATGGAGGGTTGGCTGCCGGTCGTGCAGCTCACCGCCCAAGATGAAAGCATCCGCTATGACATGACGATGTGGGCCACCCCCCTGCCGACGGTCAAGGACTGGCAGAAGGCGTTCGACTGGCCCACGGAAGGCGACAACTACCTGAACTGGGTCGCCGTCAAAGCCACGAACGCCGGTCAGTCGACGGCGGCAGCAGAGATCGATGTGGTGATTGTGCAGTCGGGCAGTAGCCAGATCACATCGGTCGACACACTGTCGCGGAAACTGAACCCTGGCGAAACGGCACAAATGGTACTCCGGATACCGTTCCAGCCGCTCGACTCGAGCGTTGCCGCCGAGTTTGACAAGGAGGAGCCTGCCCTGTGGCTCGCACGCACGGTCACGTACTGGAAGGATCTGATCCTCAAGGCCGGCCGGATCACGGTTCCGTGCGAAAAGAGCACGCAGGCCCTGCTGGCCGCTCATGTGTGCCAACTGATCGCCAACGATCACGGCCAGCTTCGCGGCGGCGAGGGGTTTTACGACCAGTTC
>MTKZ01045434.1_pt1 | contig 15475 bp, 14 predicted proteins | sample 1042781 | NCBI WGS metagenome assembly MTKZ01 (sample SAMN06212207, study PRJNA360539) | anaerobic digester metagenome | biome: Wastewater treatment plant; material: sludge; isolation source: anaerobic digester fed with sludge from wastewater treatment plant | place: Denmark: WWTP Viborg ...
CAGTCATGACGCTCGGTGAAGCGCACCCATTCTGCGCTGTTGCAGGTGTAGATCTCGTCCAATGTGCGAGGTGGTTGCGGCGGGAGGCGGTGGCAGACAGCGTTTCCCTCGCCGTGCCCTACGATGATGACGTCCACGATGATGGGCACCTGCCGCTTCTGGCGCTGGTCCTCGATGATTTCCGCACTTTCCACACCGGCCGCGACCAACTGGCGCACAAATGCGTCGTCCTCGATAGTGACGTTGCATGTCATCCCGTACACGACGCGGCCGTTGCGGCCGGTTGCTTTAAGAAGCGCGCCGAGTTTCGGGGTCATGACGTTCTGTTCGGCGATGAGCTGGCGACAGCCCACTGTGAAAGCGGCCGTACTGGCGCGCAAGACGCGTCCGACCTGGAGTTCTCCGTCCATGTTATCTCCCTGTGGTGCGGCCGGTCAGGAGCTTGTTGCTGGCTTTGACCGAGAGCTCGGGCATGAGTCCGTTACGAAGCATGACTTGCATCAGAAGCGCATCGAGCTCCGCCTTGTCGCGCTGGGTGACAACCGCGAGTTCGTGGGCGCGCGCTAGGACATACGGGTAAGCCGTGGGCTCGCAATTGGCGTAGATGGCTGCCTGGGCCACGTCGAGCCATTCGGGACGCGACGCAACCCAGCCAGGTGTTTCGATGCGGGCTACGGTCGTGCTTTCGCCGCGGGCCGGATGTGCCACGTTAAGGTAGGCGAAGGCGATGCGATCGCCGTCAGACCACGCCTGGTACCGGTCGTTTGCATTCATATAAGGCGTGAAGAGGCCGGTGCGCTCGTTAGGGGCGAGGTCACCGAAAAGAACACGATCCGTCAGGCCGATGAACCGACCCGTGCGCAGTGCTTCTCGAGTGATTTGTTCGCAGGGAAGGTTCAGCAGCTCGAGGATGCGCAGGACAAAGGCGCTGCCGGGCCGATCGACATAACCGATCGGAATGGCATGGGCCTTTCGCAGCCGGGTCAGTTGAGCGATCACGAAGTCGATCTCTTCGTTGATCTTGTCCGACCTCTGAGGATCCGGCCGCAACCAGGGGAGGAGCGGCCCGTCGACGAGCGCAACGATGGGCGTTGAAAGATCGCCGCCCAGGGCTGCCCGTTCCTGTTCGGCCAACCGCGCGAGGGCTTCGATTTCGCGCCGGCCGCGCAGCAGGCCGACGTCCTCGTTGCTTACGGGTTGGCCTTCTTCGTCGTAGACGTCATCGTTTTCGAAATGAATCTCAGGCACGCTGTCGGTCGCGGGCGCAAGACCGGAACCCTTGCGCAGCACAATCGTTCCTGTGTTGACAAGATAATACGTCGTGATCTCATGGCGGTCTGGAAAGATCTGGCTGCCGTCCGCAGCGATGAGGATGGCCTCGGGCGTCTCAGCCGCAACGCGGCGGCGATCATCCAGTCGCTCGCCCAGCGGCCTGGCACCGCGCCGCCATTCGTCGATTTCACGCGCTTTTTCGATCTTGCGAAGAAGCTCGTCGGTCACGTAGGGGTGTGCACCGAGCAGTCGCAGGGCTTCTGCGCCGCGCTTCTGTGCGTCGCTTTGGCGCTGCACGATACTTTCGCCCATGGCGTCCACCTGACCGGTCAGACGACTTAGTTCAAGGGTCACCGGCTCCTCCGTTAGCCGAACAGATATTCGTTGGCATTATAACGTGAGGTTGTGCTCTGCGCAAGCGATTGACAAATCGCGGCCAGTGGCTTAGAATTCATATATAGGCTTTTTTTGCTTGACACAAAGGAGCATCCTATGGCGGAAGCTCTCCGCTCTTCAGTGGGGCAGTTCAGCAGCTCGGGCGGGCGCTGGCAGCCGCGCGGCCAGAATATGCGGGCGGTGGAACCGGCGCCCGATCATCCGCGAGCGGAACGGGGCAGCCTGTACATTCTCATCGAGGTGACCGGCGCTGGCGGCGGTCACGCCGNNTCGGCTTTTTACGAGGTGGGTGATACCGTAGAGGTTGCGCTGCGGCAGGCGGTCCGCGAGGTGCAGGCCGTGGTCAAGCGCGCCAACGAGGCGCTGCCCGAGGCTGCATGGCGTGCGGGGTTGAGCATGGTCGTACGCTATGGTCCTCACCTGGTGATCGGGCAGGCAGGTCCTTCGCTTGTCCTGGTCAGCCACCCGAAGACAGTGGACGTGTTTCCTGCCAAGCCGGGCGAATCGGGCCCAGCGCTGGGCGGGCCGGAACGACCGGAGATGGTTGTTTATGACGCCACTGTCGAGCCGGGCAGCATGGTGCTGCTGGCGCAGAGCGACTGGACAGAACAAGCCAAGCTCGAGGCGCTGGCTGTGGCAGCGGCCGCTCCGAGCGTGAGCCAGGCGACCCAGTACCTCGGCCAATTGGCCGGCCGCGCCGATCTGAGCGCGCTGCTCGTTTCGTTTGATTACGACATCCCCTCTGTGAGGGAGGGCGCGGGTGGCCTCAGGCCGCTTGAGGGTGGCGTGACCGGCGTCACCGAACAAACCGAACAGCCGGCAGCCGAACCTGCCAGGCCGCAGGGTAAAGGATTGTTCGGCACCTTGTTCGGCAGGGGTCGGGCGGCCGAGCGCGTTGAGCCGGAACCAGTTGAGGAGGTGCCGGAACTCGCGCCTGAGCCTGAGGTCATCATCCCAGATGTGGTGAAGCCAGCAGCCACACCTGTCATGCACGAGCCCGCCCCATCACCCGAGGAGGTGCGGGCTGCTGCGGCTGCTGAGGAACGCCAGCGAGCCGCGTGGGAGGAGCGAGTCGCAACTGAGTCCGGGGAACCGGAGGCCGGCGAACCGGTCGCAGCCGAGGCTGTCAACCTCGAGTCGGAGCCGCTCGCACCGTCCACTCCGCCGCGCCGCAGCGCTTGGCCGCTCGTCCTGGCCTTGATCTTCATTCCGCTGTTGATCGTGGCCATCGTGGTTGCAATGCTGCTCGCCCGCACCCATGCTGCGGATGCCCAATTCGCCGAAGTATTGGCAGGCGCCAACAATGTCATCACCCAGGCAGAGCAAGCCGCCGACGATGCCGCTGCAGCGCAACGGCTTGCGGGGGCCAAAGAGTACCTGGATCAGGCCAAGGCGCTGCGCCCGGACGATGCCCAGTTGAACGAGATGCTTGCTCGCTACGAGACCCTGGTCATGCGCGTGGAGAAGATCACTCCGCTGTATGGCATCGTGCCGCTCTGGCCGTTTCAGGCGGGGACAGGCCATCAACTCGAACGCGTGATGGTCACCGGCGAGTCGGTCTTTGTCCTCGATCGGGGCACCAACCAGNNAGTGTCAGCCCTGTGGGCGACAAACCGGTGGTGCAAAAGGGCGACCCGGTTGGCGATGAGAGCCTTGGCGACCTGATCGACATGACATGGATCGAGGCTGCGACCGCGAACCAGCGAAGCATGTTGCATGTGCTTGACGCAACCGGCAAGCTGGTGGCTTACGATGAAGTGTACGCGCAGAAGCCGCTTGTCGTCGATCGGGCGAAGTGGGTCAAGCCGCAGCTCATTGCGGGGTACAACGGCAACCTGTACGTGGCGGATCCTGGCGCCAACCAGATCTGGCGCTACGCGCCGACTGCGAACGGCTATGAAGCGGAGCCCACCGCGTGGTTCAAGGATGACAAGAAGCCGGACATGACAGACCTGGTCGGCATAGCCATCGACGGGCACATCTGGCTGCTGCACTCGGACGGCAGGCTGCTCAAATTCCTGAGCGGTGAACAGCGTCCATTTGTCTGGGTGGACCTGCCTTCCCCGCTCAACAACCCCACTGCGGTAGCCCTGTCGCAGGAAGGGGACAGATTATATGTGGCCGACCCCGGCAACAACCGCATCGTCGAGGCCACCAAGGATGGCAAGTTCCTGCGCCAGTTCAAGGCGCGCGAAGGGACGCTCCTTTCCGGCGTGCGGCACCTGTTCCTGGATGAAGCCAAGGGGATCATCTATTTCGTGACTGCGGATCAGTTGTACAAGGCGAGCGTGCCTCAGACGACACAGACTCAATAGGCGAAAGACCCCTGGCAGGACATGCCCTGGAACCTGAAAGGCAAGCGCGCCGTCTCTGGTGAGGCGGCGCTGTTCTTTTGCGCGCGAGCGCGGACCGCGCCTGCGATCTTTGGGCTGATAGAACCCTAAAGGTATAATCAATTACTATGTCTGAAGAAAAATCTGCACCGGGCGGCCGATCGTTGTTGTCGGGTCTCTTGCTCGGTGGACTGCTCACCATTTTCGTGGCGACGTTAGCCTATGTCGCCTATCTGTTTCTTTCCTGGGGTCAGGTTGCTGCACAGCAAGCCCCCGGGATGGCGCCGTTAGCGCTGCCCAGGATCGTGCGACCCGCAGTTGAGAATACCGTTCAACAGGCCCCGGCCGAATCGTCTCTCTTTCAGCCGGCGGGTCGTACTCAGCAGGACGAGCCGGCTGCGGCCGTGAAGCGAACGACGATCTTGCTGTTGGGCGTCGACGCCCGCCCCGGACAGAGAATCGCGCGTACGGACACCATCATTTTGCTGACCTTCAACCCAGAAACGGCCGCTGCCGGCATGTTGTCGATCCCCCGCGACCTGAAGGTGCGGCCCAGCGCGCTGAATCGCGACATGAAGATCACTTCGGTGTTTCCCGCAGGCGAGGCAGCGGGCTATCCTGGCGGCGGCGCGGCGCTCCTCGAAGAGACGATCACCGACCTGGTGGGTTACCCGGTCGACTACTACGTAGTAGTCAATTTCGATGGTTTCAAAGGGATCATCGACCTAATCGGCGGAGTCGAGATCACGGTGCCATACGAGATCTATGACGATAAGTACCCCGATGAGAATTATGGCTATCTGCCGCCGGTGCACTTTTTNNGGCTATCTGCCGCCGGTGCACTTCCTCCCTGGAAAACAGGTCATGGACGGCGATACGGCGCTAAAATACGCGCGCACGCGCCATGCCGACAACGATTACGCACGTGCCGGCCGCCAGCAGCAGGTCATCATGGCCATCAAGGACAAAGTGACCGCGCCCGGGCAGATGGCCGCCCTGTTACCGCGGCTTCCCGGTCTGGCGGTTGCCATGGCTAACTCGGTTCAGACAGACATGTCGGTCGACAAAGCGATCAGCCTGGCGCGTGCGGTCGACAAGATGGATCTGGACAACATCGCGCGCGTCGTCATCGATCCGAAGATGGGACGCGTTGTAGTCGATGACCCGGAGCTGGGTTATACGCTCGTGCCCGACCTGACGAAGGTGCGCGCCGCGGCGGATGCGATATTCGCCGATGTTGCGGCGGGACCTTCCCCGGTAGAGGTGGCCCGCCAGACCATACAGGCTGAAGCTGCACAGATCGTGTTGCTTAACGGCACACAGGAGAAAGGGCTGGCCTCAAAACTGCAAGCGACGTTGATCACCCAGGGGTTTAACGTCACCACCGTGGGCAATGCGGATCATGCGGACTATGGCCGGTCTGAGCTGGTGATCTATGGGGAAGCCAAGCCAGCCACCGTGAATGCACTGATGAGTTGGTTTGGCATCACAGAGGACCGGGTGAGCAGCCAGCCGGCTGCTCAGGACAGGGATATCACGATCATCGTCGGCGGCGATCAAGCGCAGGCACAAGCGGCGAAACCCTGAGCCCCGGAAGGCATATGACAGCGGTCATTGCAGTTTGTATCCTCGTGTGATAACACGAGGATACCCTATTTAAAGGCGGGTGTGATGCAGCTTCGCGATGTGCTGGCGGCGGTGGGCGCTCGTTTCATTTCCATCAGTGTGAACCCATACACCGAGGTGCGGGCAGGTTTTGCAGCCGATCTGATGAGCGACGCGCTGCGATACGATCTGTCAGAGGCCCTGTTGGTTTCTGGCCTTGCCAATCCTCAGGTCGTGCGGACGGCCGAGATGGCCGACGTGGCTGCCATCCTGATGGTGCGAGGCAAGACCCCGACCCCTGAAACCCTGGAACTGGCCGAGGAAATCGGCATCCCCTTCCTGGGCACTGAATTGACGATGTTCGAATCATGCGGCCGCCTGTTTGCTGCCGGTTTGCCTGCCTGCAGGCTCTTTAACGCCGAGTGATGAGCCCATCCGAAGTCTTCAAGGCCCAGGAATTGGTCTACGAGCTGCAGATCGGCGATATCATGACGCGCCGGTTGATCACTGTCACTCCCGAAACGACGATGCGCGAGGTGAAGCAGGTGCTGTGCGACCACCGCATTTCGGGCTTGCCGGTCATGCGAGGTAATCACCTCACCGGTATCGTCAGCATCGAGAACCTGATTCAGGCGCTTGAGCGGAGTGACCTGGACGCAGAAGTCAATCGCTACATGTCGAGCCTGGTTCACACCATCGGTGAGCGCGAGTCGGCAGTCCGTGCACTCAACGTCTTTTCGCGTGCTGCGGTCGGACGGCTGCCTGTTGTGGACGAAGAAGGACGGCTGGTCGGCATCCTCACGCCCGGAGACATCACGCGCGGCGTCTTGCGCGCGCTGGAGCGGGCGTATCATGAGGAGGAGATTCGCAAGTACCGCGTGCGCCACGTCTTCGAGGACATCAGCTCAGATCGGACGAGCCTGATCCTGCGCTACGATATTGCAGTNNATTTCACCCGAGCCGGCCGCGCATCGAGCCAACTCAAGCAGACGCTTGTTCGGTTGGGTGTCGACCCCCGCATCGTCCGACGCGTAGCGATCGTCTCCTACGAGGCCGAGATGAACATCGTCATCCACAGTGAAAGCGGCGGCAACCTCGTGGCGGAGATCAATCCCGAGCTGATTGCAATCCTGGCGTATGACTCGGGTCCCGGCATCGAAGACGTGCAGCGTGCTATGCAGCCGGGCTGGAGCACTGCGCCGGACTGGATTCGAGAAATGGGCTTCGGCGCGGGTATGGGTCTGGTCAACATCAAAGCGACAGCCGACGAGATGTACCTGGATTCGTGGCCGCGCAAGAGCACCAGGCTGGAAGCTGTCATCTACCTGAAACCCGGGGAGGGCAAGACGTTGAATGAGACTGAAGGAAATCGTTGACGAGCTAAGGCTGCGGGTTGCCTCAGGCGCTGGACATCTGGATGTTGAAGTGACCGGCGGTTACACGTCCGATCTGTTAAGCTGTGCGATGGCTGGTGCAGCGCAGGGCGAGCTGTGGATCACCCTGCAGGGACATCTAAACGTGGTGGCCGTGGCAAGTCTGAACGAGCTCGCCGGTGTAATTGTAACCGAGGGCAAGCCGGTGTCGAAAGAGACGACGATCAAAGCTGAGGAGGAAGGCGTGGTTCTGCTTTTGACCCCGATGACATCGTACGAGGTCGCAGGACGGCTCTGGGATCTGGGGGTCAAGTGAGATTTGTTCAAGCACGAAGGTTGGACTGACGACAGAGACACGAGGAGACGAAGGACCACACCGTTTGAGAGCTTCATGCATCTCGGTTGCTTTGCGCCTTTGTGGTAGGGCGGACGCTCATGAAAAAAGTTTACGCGGACTTGCACCTTCACACCGTCTTATCGCCGTGCGCTGAAGTCGAAATGATCCCGCCACTGATCGTCCGGCAGGCCTTAGCGCTTGGGCTGGGGATGCTTGCGGTCACCGATCATAACGCTGCCGCGAACTGCGCGGCGGTGATGGCGGCAGCGGAGGGCACGGGGCTGGTAGTCCTGCCCGGGATGGAGATTCAGACCGCGGAGGAGGTGCATATGCTGTGCCTCTTCGAGACGCTCGAACAGGCGCTAACATGGCAAGGCACGGTCTTCGATCATCTGCCCGACGCGTTGAACCCAGAGGATCTGCTGGGTGGGCAGTATGTGGTGGACCGCGAGGGTGACTATGTGCGGACCGAGGGACGGCTGCTCGCGACATCGACCGATCTGGTGCTTGAGGAGGCGATACGACGGGTGACGGACCTGGGAGGCCAGGCCATTCCTGCGCACATCGACCGGCCATCCTACAGCCTGCTTGCGAACCTAGGATTTGTGCCTGCGGGTCTTCCGGCGCATGCNNCTTCGCCTTACGGAGCCGGCCGACCTGATCGCAAAACATCCTCCGGTGGGAGCGTATCCTCTGGTCAGAGATAGTGACGCGCACCAGTTGAGCGATATGCGCCGCGGCATCGCATTCCAGGCGGAGGCCGCCTCATTCGACGCATTACGTGCGGCGTTGACAAGACCGGATGGCGTCGCCCTGCAACTCTGACGGCCATTGAGGTATGGTATGACAGGCGTCATTTTACGTTATGGCGCGATATGATATACTGCACAATTGCCTACGTGGCATATTTCACGATCGGACGATCTTGCTCATGATTGAAGACCTTACGACCCTCGATTTCGCTCCCCTGGACAAGGTCCTGGAGGAGTATGCCGGCCAGAAAGGCGCAGTCATCCCTATCCTGCAGCACGTGCAGGATGCCTACGGCTATCTTCCGAAGGAAATCCTGGACGAGATCTCGAAGCGGACAGGCATTCCGGTGAGCCGCCTGATCGGGGTGGCGACTTTCTACGCCCAGTTTCGGTTGAACCGTCGCGGCAAGCACCTGATTCGCATCTGTGATGGCACCGCCTGTCATGTTCGCGGCGCGTCCAAGTGCATCGAGACCGTCGAAAAGCAGCTCGGCGTGCCCGCGGGTGGCACATCCGATGATTACGAATACACGATGGAAATCGTCTACTGCCTGGGCTCCTGCGGCCTGGCGCCAGTGGCGGTTGTCGATGACAAAGTGTACGGCCGGTTGACGCCGAATTCTCTGGTACAGCAGCTTGAGACGCTTGCATAGGTAGAAACCTCCGAGGTTTGCCAGACCTCGGAGGTTTGACCGATCCGGGAGGTCTGCCAGACCCCGGAGGTTTGACCGACGATCATGCTGGAGCTGGCCCTGCACATACTGGACATCCTGCAGAACACGATCGAGGCCGGCGCAACGCGCGTCAGGCTCACCATCGTGGAGGACCAGCATGCAGACCGTCTTACCATCGCCGTGACCGACAACGGACGCGGGATGGATGAACAAACGGCAAGACGGGTCTTGAACCCGTTTTACACGACTCGCACAACCCGTCACGTGGGCCTTGGATTGCCGCTCTTCGCTGCAGCGGCGGAGGGGGCAGGCGGGGGACTGGCGATCCGCTCGCAGCCGGGAACGGGGACGACGGTCGAAACCACGTTTCGGCTGAGCCACCCTGACCGGCAGCCGCTCGGCGATGTGGCCGGGACGCTGCTGACCTTCCTGCTGAGCGGGAAGGCGCCGGAGCTCGTGTACGAGCATCGCGTGCTGGCGGATGAAGCACCTGCCAGCAGCCCGGTGAGGACAAACGAGTTCTCATTTGACACCGCCGATATCCATGCCGAACTTGCCGGACTGCCGCTAAATGAGCCCCGCGTGGCCCAGTGGCTGACGGAGTTCCTGGCTGAAGGTGAAGCAGAAATCACTCGCTGAGGTATGACATATGCCCAAGCTAAAGTCCCTGGATGACCTGAAGCGCATCCGCGAGGACGCCCAACAGACCTTGAAGACGCGATTGGACACCGGCACGACCATTATCGTGGGAATGGGCACCTGCGGTATCGCAGCCGGTGCGCGCGATACCATGCATGCCATCCTGGCTGAACTGGCCAAGCGCAACATCGATGCCCACGTAACCACCGTCGGCTGCATCGGCCAGTGCGTCAAGGAACCATTGGTCGACATCGAACAGGCCGGTCAACCGCGCATCACATACGCCAACATCCGGCCTGACATGGTGCCACATCTGATCGAAGAGCACCTGATCAATGGCCGGCCGGTCGAAGCATGGGTCGTCGGCCGCATGGAAAAGAATTGATAGGGGAGCAGTCAATGGAAAAGTATGACAGCATCGAGGCCGTGATCAATCGGGCGATCCAGCTTGAGATCGAGGCCATGACCCTGTACAGCAATGCGGCCGAGACCGTGACGGATGACGCAGTGCGCCAGCGGCTGTTGGAAATGGCCGTCCAGGAGCGGGGTCACAAGACCAAGTTGGAGGACATCCTTGCGGGCAATGTGCGCTGGGCCATCCGGCGCTCCAAGGCCGAGCCGGTGAAAGACCTGCGCCTGAGCGATCATCTCGTGGGCGGGTCCTTGGATCCTAAGGCCGACTACCAGGACGTGCTCCTCTTTGCGGCGCAGCGCGAGAAGACCGCGCACGATTTCTACAAGACGATGGGCCAGATGGTTGAAGACAAGCTCGTACAGAGNNTACGAAAAGACGTACGAAGAGGTTGTTTACAAGGCCAACTGAGTATGGATAGCAACGTATTTGTGAACCCCGCTGCAGAGGGCCCGCGAATCGATCCACTCCTGCGCGCCGAAGTGCTGATCTGCGGCGGCACCGGCTGTCACTCCTCCAATTCGCATGAAGTCACGATGGCGATGGAGGCCGAGGTGGCGCGGCGAGGGCTGGCCGGAGAAGTGCGCGTGGTGCCTACCGGCTGCCGCGGCTTCTGCTCCATGGGTCCGGTCATGATGATCTATCCCGAGGGCATCCTCTACTGCCAGGTGCAGCCAAACGATGTCCCTGAGATCGTGGAGGAGACGCTGCTCAAGGGTCGCCAGATCAAGCGGCTGGCCTATGAAGAGCCAATCCAGCACAAGGCGCTGCCGTTCTACCACGACATTCCGTTCTACGGCAAACAGATCCGCATTGCGCTGCGCAACTGCGGCCTGATCAACCCGGAATCGATCGACGAGTACATTGCCCACGACGGATATGCGGCGTTGGGCAAAGTGCTAACGAGCATGACGCCGGAAGATGTGCTGCGCGAGATGAAGGACTCCGGGCTGCGCGGTCGCGGCGGCGCGGGTTTCCTGACCGGCCTGAAATGGGAGTTCGCGCGGCGCAGCCAGAGCTTCCCTAAGTACGCGATCTGCAATGCGGACGAGGGCGATCCGGGTGCATTCATGGACCGTTCGATCCTCGAGGGCGACCCGCACAGCCTGATGGAAGGGATGCTCATCGCGGGCTACGCAATGGGGGCCAGCGAAGGGTATATTTACTGCCGCGCAGAATACCCCTTGGCCATACAACGGCTCAAGACGGCGATCGCACAGGCGCATGAATATGGGCTCCTGGGCGAGAACATCCTCGAGTCGGGCTTCTCCTTTGACCTGAAGGTCAAGGAGGGCGCAGGGGCGTTTGTCTGCGGCGAAGAAACCGCGCTGATGAATTCCGTCGAGGGCAAGCGCGGCGAGCCCCGGCCTCGGCCGCCGTTCCCGGCGGTGGCGGGCCTCTGGAACAAGCCTTCCAACGTCAACAATGTCAAGTCCTACGCCATGACGCCCCAGATCATTCTGAGGGGTGCGGCATGGTTCAAGGCGATCGGCCCCGAGAAATCGCCCGGCACCGCGATCTTCGCTTTGACCGGCAAGATCAACAATACCGGGCTGATCGAAGTGCCGATGGGCATTTCCCTGGGCGAAATCATCTTCGACGTGGGCGGCGGCATTCCCAAGGGGAAGCCGTTCAAGGCGGTGCAGACAGGCGGTCCGTTGGGCGGGTGTCTCCCGGCTTCCGCACTGAACACGCCTGTCGATTTCGACTCGTTGACCGCAGCGGGCGCCACCATGGGCTCGGGCGGGATGATCGTCGTCGATGACGACACGTGTATGGTCGAGTTCGCCAAGTACTTCCTGCAGTTCGCGACAGCCGAGTCGTGCGGGAAGTGCGTGCCATGTCGGGTGGGGGGGATGCGGCTCCTTGAGGTCCTCACCAGGGTTACGGAGGGCAAGGGGACGCGCGCGGATGTCGACACTATCAAGTATATCTCGGCCAACATGCAGGCGGCTTCGTTGTGCTCGCTGGGCCAATTGACTCCTGGCCCGGTGATGTCGGCCATCCGCTTCTTCGAGCAGGAGTTCCTCGAGCATATCGATAACCAGAACTGCCCGGCCGGCCAATGCAAGTCGCTGGTGCGCGCCAAGTGCATCAACGCCTGTCCTGCTGGCGTCGAAAGCCCGGCCTACCTTGCACTGGTGGCCCAGGGCCGCTTCGCTGAAGGGCTGGAGATGCATCGGCAGCGCAACCCGTTCGCGTCCGTCTGTGGCCGGGTCTGTCCCGCGTTCTGCGAGCAGAAGTGCCGCCGCGGTGAAATCGATGAGCCGATCAGCATCCGCCTGGTGAAACGCTTCATGGCGGATCACGAAGTCCAGGCCCCATGGACGCCGGAACGCATCGAGCCGGCCAAGCGGTTGAAGGTCGGTGTCGTCGGCGCCGGTCCTGGCGGTTTGACCGCTGCGCTGCGCCTGGCGCAAAGGGGCTATCGTGTAGTCGTCTTCGAGAAACTGCCCATTCCGGGTGGCATGATGGCCGTCGGTATCCCGGAATACCGCCTGCCCACCGAGTCGCTGTTTGCTGAGGTGGAGAACATCCGGCGCGCCGGTGTGGAGATTCGCTACAACCAGGCGTTGGGCAGCGACTTCACAATCGATGATCTCTTCGAACGAGAGGGCTGCAATGCGGTGGTGTTGGCCATCGGTGCGCATCGCAGCCGAAAGCTGGGCATTCCCGGCGAGGAGAAGGCCGGCGTTCTGCATGGCACTGACTTCCTGCGCGAGGTGGGTTTGATCAACCGTGGTGCAGGAGCGGGCCATACCGTGCCAGAGGTGGCCGGCAAACGCGTGGCCGTGGTCGGCGGCGGCAACGTGGCCCTGGACGCGGCCCGCACCGCCTGGCGGCTGGGTGCGAAGGAGGTGCACGTCATGTACCGGCGCACGCGGCAGGATATGCCGGCGTATGCGGAGGAAGTACACGCGGCCTACGAAGAGGGGATCCAGTTNNGAGGGGATCCAGTTCCACTTCCTTGCGAATCCGGTGCAGGTGCTCGGCGACGGACACATCACGGGAGTCGTGGTGCAGCGACAGCGGCTGGGTGAGTTTGACAGCGGCGGACGGCGGCGTCCGATGCCAGTAGAGGGTGACACCTTCACGCTGGATATAGATGTCCTGATCCCGGCCATCGGCCAGACGACCGACACGTCGTGGATGCAGCAGGCCGGCATCAAGGTCACCCGCTCCAGCACATTTGAAGTAGGTGACGCGTACAATACGTCGCGCGGCGGTGTCTTTGCTTGCGGCGACGCGGTAAGTGGGCCCGCGACGGTCATCGAGGCCGTGGCCCAGGGCAACCTGGTGTCTGTTGCCGTCGATCACTGGCTTAAGACGGCCCAATACGAGAAGCCGCGCTACGAAACTCAGCGGCCCGATATCGCCCAGTACTTCAACCTGGATGATTACGCGGATGCCTTGCGGCCGCATGTGCCTGAACTGGCGCTAACCGAACGGCACGGCACCTTCCGGGAAGTGGAATTGGGCTTCGACGAACACATGGTGCGCGAGGAAGCGAAACGCTGCCTGCGCTGTGACCTCGAATGGCTGGAGTTCATGAATCTGCCGAAGCCCGAGGCGATAGAAGCCGTAGAAAGGAGCCTATGATCCAATGGCGGTTGTAAACGTTACCATCAATGGGATCAAACTCCAGGCACAGATGGGCCAGACCGTCTACCAGGCGGCCGCGGCTGCCGGGATCAATATTCCCGTATTGTGCCATCATCCAGCGTTGCCGCCGGAGGGGGCCTGCCGGATCTGCCTGGTCGAGATCGAGAAGCAGCGTAACCTCCAGCCGGCATGCACTTACCCGGTGACCGAGGGCATGGTGGTGCACACCCACTCGCCCAAGGTGATGGAGGCGCGCAAGTTCGTGCTGGAGCTGATCATCTCCGATCACCCGTTGGACTGCATGACGTGCGAGGCGACCGGCGACTGCCGCTTGCAGGACCTGGCGTACGAATATGGCGTCAAGGGGGCGGCGTTCGCGGGCGGCAAGCAGCACCAGTACGCCATCGATGACCCGAACCCCTTCGTCCAGGTCGATCGCAACAAGTGCATTCTGTGCCGGCGGTGCGAGCGCGCCTGCCGCTACATCAATGGGGTTGAGGCGATCAGTATCGTCTATCGCGGCTTCAACGCGAAGATCGCGTTCGGCATGGATTCCACGATGGAAGACAGCCCTTGCGAGTTCTGCGGAAGCTGTGTCGAGGTGTGCCCGGTTGCTGCGCTGTGGCCCAAGATGAGCATCGGCAAAGGACGCCCGTACCAACTGCGACAGGTTGAGACGGTTTGTTCCTACTGCGGTGTGGGCTGCAAGCTGATACTGCACCTGCGCGGCAATGAGATCGTCAAGGTGACGGGCGCAGATGGCGCAGCCAACCACGGCTTCACCTGCGTCAAAGGCCGCTTCGGGTATGACTACGTCAACCATTCGGAACGGCTCAGTAAGCCCTTGATGCGGCGCTACCTGCTGGAGAGCAAGCCGAAGCCCCGCATGCATGATTCAGGGAACGGCCACGAACACGCGCCCAATCCCGATATGGATTGGGAGGAAGCTTCATGGGACCAGGCGCTGGATCTGGTCGCGAAGAAATGGGTTGCTACCAAGCGCGACTTTGGCGGCGATGCCTTTGCGACCCTCTGCTCTGCAAGATGTACTAACGAGGAGAACTTCCTGGCGGCCAAGCTCACCCGCCAGCTGATGGAGACGCACAATGTCGACCATTGTGCGCGGTTGTGACACAGCCCAACGGTCTCCGGTCTGGGGACATCGTTCGGCTCTGGGGCCATGACCAATACATTCGATGATATCGCACACGAGGCGAAGTGCCTGTTCATCATCGGTTCGAATACGACAGAGCAGCACCCGGTGTTCGGCATGCAGCTGCGCCAGGCGGTCAAGCAGCGAGGCATCCCGTTGATTCTCGCCGACCCGCGTCGTATTCCGATCAGCCAGTTCGCAACCATCCATCTGCGCCACAAGCCCGGCACGGATACTGCGCTGCTCAACGGCCTGATGAATGTGCTCATAACCGAAGATCTGTACGATCACGACTTCGTTGCCAATCGCACCGAGGGATTCGAGGATCTGAAGATCAAGATCGCCGAGTATCCGCCCGAACGCGTGGCTGAGATCTGCGGTGTGAAGGCTGATGATATTCGCCAGGCTGCGCGGCTGATGGCTGCCAACAAGCCGACCGCGCTGATGTATGCGATGGGCATCACCCAGCACACCAGCGGCTACGGCAACGTGATGAGCTGCGCCAACCTGCAGATGCTACTGGGCAACATGGGCGTGCCCGGCGGCGGCGTGAACCCGCTGCGCGGCCAGTCCAATGTACAGGGCGCCTGCGATATGGGTGGTCTGCCTGACGTTTACTCCGGCTACCAAAAGGTGGTGCTGGAACCTTCCCACAAGAAGTTCGAAGCTGCATGGGGCGTCGTGCCGCCGGTGGATAAGCCCGGTTTGACCGTGGTCGAAATGATGAACGCGGCCATTACCGGTCAGGTTAAGTCGATGTACATCTTCGGCGAGAATCCGATGCTGTCCGACCCCGACCTGAACCACGTGCGCCACGCGTTGGAGTCGCTGGACCTGCTGGTGGTCCAGGACATCTTCATGACCGAAACCGCTCAGCTCGCCGATCTAGTGCTGCCGGGTTCCTCCTTCGCAGAGAAGGACGGCAC
>MTKZ01009159.1_pt1 | contig 15467 bp, 16 predicted proteins | sample 1042781 | NCBI WGS metagenome assembly MTKZ01 (sample SAMN06212207, study PRJNA360539) | anaerobic digester metagenome | biome: Wastewater treatment plant; material: sludge; isolation source: anaerobic digester fed with sludge from wastewater treatment plant | place: Denmark: WWTP Viborg ...
AGGTTTTTGCCCGGCGATGTAATAAGTCACCGGGGTATCATCTACACTCTCCCACAAATGCCTGCCTCTTTGCAAAGCCAATAAATAATTTATTGGCTTAATTGAAGACCCGGGTTGTCTTAACCCTTGGGTTACTACATCAAATTTACCATCAATATCAGTAGAAAAATAATCTTTTGAACCTACCATTGCTAATACATCTCCACTTTTATTGTCCAAGATAATAGACGCGCCGTTGCTTATTCTCAACTTACCGACTTTTCTAACCTCTTCTTTTACAATTTTTTCTAATTCCTTTTGAATTTCTAAATCTAGAGTGGTGGTTACTATCAAACCCTTTCTATCCACATTATTAAAACCCATTTTTTCTAAATAGCTTTTTACATAAAAAACAAAGTGTGGTGCTTCGATATTCTTTTTTTCTTCGAATATCTTTATTTCTACCTTTTTTGCCTCATTTGCTTTTTCTTGACTAATTGATTGATTGTAAGCCACCATTTGGTCCAATACATGTTCTTGTCGAAGTTTGGCCAATCGATATCCATCCTCGGTAAAAGGCGAATATGATCCTGGTGCTGCTGGTAATCCTGCCAAAAATGCCATTTCTGCTAAATTTAATTCGTTTACTTTTTTTCTAAAATACCGATCTGCTGCCTCAGCCACTCCGTAAACATTTCCTCCATAAGGTACTTGGTTAAAATATCTTTCCAATATTTCTTCTTTTGATAATTTACTTTCTAGTAATACCGCCAACACTCCTTCCTTCAATTTTCTATCCATGCTTTTTTCATTACTTAAAAACACATTTTTTACCAGTTGCTGAGTAATAGTTGAACCACCTCGCAGCTTACTCTCAGAGCCATTTTTAAAGTTGTAAATAATCGCTTTTAAAATTCCTTTTATGCTAAAACCATGATGACGGTAAAATTCTTTGTCTTCTGCTGCAATAGTGGCATTTATCAAATCTTGTGGTATTTCAGAAAATTTAACCCAAAGTCGGTTTTCATCATTATAAAATTTGTATAGTAGTTTTCCGTTCCGGTCATAGATTTGGGTTGACAATTTTGGCGGATTATATATTTCATTAATGTTAGGTAGGTCTCTAATTATTTTTTGATAAAACCATGTAACCCCGGTTATAAATGTTAGGATAATTACGAATAATGCCGGGTATTTCCAATAAAAAATTTTTCTGGTTTTCTCTTTATTTTTTACTTTCTTCTGTTTTTTATCTCTATTAAATTTTCTTCCTATCCATTTAGCTGCTTTTACTATCGGTCGTCCGCAAGCTATCAAAAAATCAGTTACTTTCTTCATTTTTAGGACAATCCAAGCACACCCATTGACCAGTAACATCTTGGATGCTTTGATGACTTTGCCACTCAGCGTTCGGGTTATTTTCACCTTCCTTAATCACCTGTCCGGTGTTTTTGTCTACCAAAATATTGTTTTGTATCGATCCACCTCTTTTCGGTGCAAATTTTTTAATGAAAAATTCATTATGTGATTCGCAACTTTCTCCTTCAGCCGGTAACATTCCAGTTAAATTACATACCGACATAGTAATTAGATTGTCTGGTCTAGGGTAATTTTTGACTTTTTTATTTTCTACTACCTTGCTCATAATTTTGTTCCAAATTGGTGCTGCACCAGTAGTTCCAGACACCAAATAACCCATTTTACTGTTATCGTTATTACCTACCCACACTGCTACCACATTGTCTGGCGTAAAACCTATCGTCCAGTTGTCCCTCATTTCATTTGTTGTCCCTGTTTTAACGGCTACTTCTGGATGGTCTTTAATCTTTAATTGAGAATTACTTCCAAATACTGCGCTTCTCGCTTCATTATCAGATAAAATATTGGCGATGATATAGGCTGTTTCAGCTTGCATTACCCTTTGACCAGGTTCATATTTGTATTCTTCAAGCACATTATTGTTTCTATCTGTTACTTTTAATATTGAGACTAAGTCTTGTCTTATTCCCATGTTGGCAAAAACGCCAAAAGAAGTTGCCATATCAGTCATATATACTTCGCCTCCTCCTAGGGTTAGTGACAAACCATAGTTATTTGCATCTTTAAAGGTTGTAATCCCCATAGCGGAGGCTGAAGCCACAAAGTTTTCCACTGTATTTAAAGACAACATTTTCACTGCAGGGATATTCAAAGAATTAGCCAAAGAGTTTCTCAGTGTTTGTATGCCTCGATATGAGCCACCGTAATTGGTTGGGCAATATGTCTTTCCTCCCGGGTTAGGGTAACAAATAGGTGCATCATTAAAAATTGATGATGCGGTTACTATTCCGGTATCAATTCCTACAGCATAGTTTAAAGGTTTTATTGATGAACCAGGCTGTCTTAAGGCAGTAGTTACGTTGTATTTACCGTCAATTTCTGTATCAAAATAATCTTTTGAACCCACCATCGCCAATATTTCTCCGGTTTTTGCTTCCGTAATTAAAGCTGCCCCATTAGTCACCTTCATTTTCTTTAACTTGTCAATTTCTGTCATCACTTGCTCTTGCGCATAATCCTGCAAATCACTATCCAAGGTCGTCCATACTTTCAAACCCCCTTGAGTTACTTTTTGAATTCCGTATTTTTCAATTAATTTTTCTTTGACATAAAACACAAAATGTGGTGCCTTCATTTTACCCTTATCCAAGAGATAATTTAACGGTTCCTTTACTGTTTTCTCATATTCTTCATTGCTGATATATTTCAATTCAACCATTCTTTTTAACACCATTTCTTGCCTACTTTTAGCTGCGTCAGGATGAGAAAAAGGAGAGTAACGACTTGGTGAGGCCGGTAATCCTGCGAGAAGGGCTGCTTCAGCCAAATTTACATCCTTAATACTTTTTCCAAAAATACCTTTTGCCGCTGATTCTATTCCCCATAATGTTCCTCCATAAGGTGTTTGATTAAAGTACATCTCCAGAATTTCATCCTTTGTGTACATTACTTCAGTGGCTATTGTTAGTACGGCCTCCTTAATTTTTCTCTCCCAGGTCCTCTCCGGAGTTAATAATCCATTTTTAACTAATTGTTGGGTGATTGTTGATCCTCCCTGAAGCCTTTTTTGAAAAATTGTCCGATATAAACCTCGAGTAATCCCTTTTAAATCAAAACCTACATGACGATAAAAATTAGCATCTTCTATTGCCAAAGTTGCCTTAATCATATTTTCCGGAACCTCTTCTAATTTCACACTGGTACGGTTTTTCTCTGCATAAATTTCATAAAGTAAATTTCCACTCCTATCCAAAATTTGTGTTGATTCCGGATAGTCGCCTGTACTTAACTTTTTAGGATTAGGAATATCTTTCAAAATAAAAAAAGTTCCCAAAATAATCATTAGTCCACCAACTATCAGAAACCATTTTAACCATCCTCTTTTTTTTCTATTTTTTTTCAATAATTTCTTCTTCGATTTCATAGATTTTTTCTTTCAATTGTCCATTCTTATCCCATTTATTGGACATTATTTTATAAGCCTCCAGGCTTAACCTAATTTTTGCTGAATATTTTTTTTCTAATTCACTTTCATTGCGAAAACTGAGCAGCAGTTGACTGCTATATTTTAGTTCATTAATGCCGTCCTGGCTAGATTCAAAAGCCAACTCTTTTTTATTCATTTTATCTAACTTAATAGACTCGGCTAATTTTTTATCAGCCAAAATTAACGACAGTTCGATTTTTTTCCCTTTCTCTTGAGTAATTTTTTTCCAAGACCAATTCCTTAGTCTTTTAAAAAGATAAAGAGGATTACTCCTCACATTCCCTGGGTAGGGGAGCTTATACACATAGCCATTCCCCATAAACACTTCAACTACTCTTAAGTCGCCATTCTCTTCGTCCTTTAAAGTCCTTTCTAAAGTAGCTTGTGAAAGAGATAAAAATAATATTGCTCCTGCCAATAACAATACAAAAGCCGACAACAAAATTTTGACTAAATTACTCATGCCCTTTTTTTCATCTTTCCCTTCATTGTGAAAAAAGGCCTGTTTTAAATTTATATTTTCAATTTTTTTATTGCTTCTTAACCACATATATACGTATTGAATCACAAATAAAACATGATTGGTTAATCCTCCTTTCTCCCGGTATCTAGTTTCTAGTCTCTTGTTTCTTGTAGCTAGTCTTCTTTGTCGATATCCTGTTGCTAAAAAATTTTTTATCCACCCATTTTTTTCAAAGAATTTTTCTTTTGTTTTGTCCTTATTTAGGATTACTTTCATCATAATGGCATCCATAGCATTTTTTAAATTCTGTTTATTCACAGGTATTTCTAAATTATCTTCTGCCATCCACAAATTAAAACAAAGCTCATTTTCTTTTTCGCTTCGATGAATTTTTCGATGAGGGATTTTATTAATTAGTACCAAGTATCTAGTTCTAAGCCTTTCTTTCCATAATTGATTTTTTTTGGTGATTATTAATAAGTCAATATCTTCGTCTTTACTTGCATCCTCGGCTGCCACACTTCCGGTTACAGCTACCATTTGTATATTATTATTTGTTTCAAAATAATTTTTACTAAAATTTTTGACTATTTTCATCTTTTCTTTCCATTCTCCAGATTGTTTTTTCTTTTCCCCAAGTCCTTTTATTTGCTCATATTCAAATACATTTTTACTAATTAATCTTTCCCACAATTGTTTATCTGTTAATTTTTGTCCATATCTAAGCGAGTATTTTTCTGTTTCCATAATCGCTTTTTGAAGTTCATTCATAAATTATTTTATCTCTCCTTGTTATAATACTCTAAATCCCATGAACAAAAATACAAAAAGGTATCGTTTTTATGAGATGATACCGGGACTTTTTGCTTGGTTCGTTATTCTTTTCCCTATTTGGGGGTCTTTTGTTGTCCCCAAATTAGTGGCATATTTCGTATTGGCTTTTCTAGTTTATTGGCTTTTTCAATCTTTTAAATCTGCTATTTTAGCTTTAGTTGGATATTTCAAAATAAAAAAGGCTGAGGCTACCAATTGGTTACAGAAATTTAATGATGATTTTTTGTCATCTTGGCTTAAATATCGGGATATCAATCACGTAATCATCATTTCATCTTATAAAGAACCTACCGATGTTATTGAAATGGCCTTCAGTTCTCTTGCCGCTCAAGTCGATATTGATTTAAACAAGCTTCATGTCATTCTCGCTCAAGAAGAACGAGCTGGTGCCGAAAACAATCAGGCCACTATGGAATATTTTCAAAATAAATATAAAAATACCTTTGGCTCTCTTACCTTTACCGAACATCCTGCCAATTTACCCGGAGAAATTGCCGGCAAACATACCAATGAGGCTTGGGCTGCTCGTTATTTTGAAAAACACAATTTTAGTCCTAAGATACCTGCTAATCGTCGATTAAAAATTGAAAATTGTACCCTAACCTCTTGTGATGTTGACACTATTTTTAATCCAAAATATTTTTCAGCCCTTACTTATTATTTTGCCTCCAGCCCTGATCGTTATCTTAAGTTTTGGCAATCACCTATTTTTTGGCACCACAATATCAATAGTGTTCCCGCTCCGATCCGTATTACCGGTATTATGGGCAATGCTATTCATATTGCCACCATCCAGGAGCCCGGTGGTCTCTTTTTTAATTATTCGTGTTATTCCTCTACATATAAGTTGATTAAATCTGCCGGTTACTGGGATCCGGATATGATTCCTGAAGACTGGCATATTTTTTTACAAAGCTTTTTTGCCAGTGGTGGGCGTACTTCCGTATCACCGATTTTTCTACCTACAGTAGTTGATGCTCCCGATGGTAAAAATTATTTTTCTGCTCTCAAAAATCGCTACACACAAAGTGTTCGTCATGCCTGGGGAGCTACAGACATCCCTTATGCTATCGAACAATCACGTCTCCATCCTGAAATCCCTCTTCTTACTCGTTCATTGAGAATATATAAACTTATTCAAACTCACTTCATTTGGTCTAGCAATTGGTTTGTGTTGACTTTAGGTACTTCCTTGCCAGTAATACTTAACCCTAAATTTTTTAATACCGCCCTGGGTTACAATCTCCCTCGTATTTCTAATTTAATTTTGACCATCTGTCTTATTCCCATGTTTGTTTTAATTATCCTTGATTGGAAATTGCGTCCAACTTATCAACAGAAAGGCTTTTGGAACATTGTTAAAAATATTCTTCAATGGCCTTTGATGCCCGTCGCCACCTTGGCTATGTCAGTCCTTCCCGGCCTTCATTCTCATACTAGATTGCTTCTTGGAAAGCGTTTGGAGTATAAAACTACCGCCAAGGGTTCTTCTTCTAAAAGTGTAAAATAAAATAATTATGCTTAAATCTTTGGCCATTTTTTTTGCCAACTTAGGTAAGTTTTGGCAGGAAAATTATAATTACCGCTTGTTGCGTTTTACCCTCACTTTAATGCTTTTTCAAATCATTACTTTAATTTGGTTTTATCCCAGACTTCCTCCACAAGTTCCACTTTTTTTCTCTCGTCCTTGGGGTTCTCAATGGCTCGCTTCTTCTTCATCATTATTTTTTCTTCCTGCCTATACTCTTCTAACTTTTCTTCTTAATTACTCTTTGGCTCTTTATTATCATCAAAAAAAACCATTCCTAGCAAAGCTTTTGGTTACATCAGTGCCTATTTTAGCCGTCTTTTCAACCATTGCAGTTCTTAAAATTATTAATTTGGTTTTATGAATCTTCAATTATTAATTATCATCTCTTTTAGTTTTCTTCTTTCATATTTTAGTACCCCTTTGATAATCCGAATTTTTAAAAAAAATAATTGGCTCGAAGATCCTCGCTTGAAGCAAAAGAAAACCGGTAATGCCACAGCCACTTCTTTGGTTCCTCGTGGTGGTGGTGCACCTATTTTTATTAGTTTTTTAATTTCATCTTTATTCTTTTTGCCCCACGACAAACATCTTTTAGGTATCATCGCCTCGGTTACTCTCGCCTTTTTAGTTGGTCTTTTGGATGATGTCAAAGATATCAGTCCCAAATTTCGCCTTTTTACTAATTTCCTCTCTGCCGCCATGGTTGTTTCTGCCGGAATTGGTATTGCCTATATTTCCAATCCTTTTGGAGGTATTATCAATTTATCCCAGCCTCAAATTCATTTCAATTTATTTGGCCCTCATAGTATTTGGGTAATCGCTGATCTCTTGGCAATTTTTTGGATTATGTGGTGTATGAATTTTGTCGGTTGGGCTGCTGGTGTTGAAGGTCAACTACCCGGTTTTGTAACCATAGCGGCTATATTTATTGGTATTTTGGGGCTCCGTTATTCTACCGATACTACCCAATGGCCTGTCATTATTTTAGCCTTTATTGTTGCTGGTGCCTATCTTGGGTTTTTACCTTGGAATTTTTATCCTCAAAAAATTATGCCCGGATATAGCGGCAAAAGCATGGCTGGCCTACTTTTAGCTATTCTATCGATTTTGTCTGGAGCCAAGCTGGCTACACTAATTTTCCTTTTAGGTATACCCATGCTTGATGCTATTTTTGTTTTGTTTAATCGTCTAATTCATGGTCGCCCCTTACTTTTATCAGATGGCAGTCACCTCCATCATTATCTTCTTCGTTCAGGTTGGGGCCGTCGCCGGATTGCTGTTTTTTATTGGTTACTCACTTTTCTTCTAGGTATTTTATCTCTATTTCTTAATAGTCAGCAAAAATTTTACGTCTTTTTGGGAATCGCTATTCTTTTTTTTGGAATTACTCTAAAACTTTTTCGGCGTACTTAGTTGATATAAAACCCTGTCTTCCCTTATAAACTATATGGTACCATTCTCCTTTGCTTCCCAACAATTCGTATATTTCACCAACATTAGCCCTGCCAATTTCGCTCCCGTTATTATCTGGAGTTTCTCTGACCCTAAGCCATCCGGTAGGAGTTTCCTTTATTTTTACTCTCTCTATTGTTGGGCTTATTTGAGATACCGTTGGTGTAACTTGATTTGGTGATATTTTTTCAGTTGCCAGTTTAGCATCTATAATTAATTGGTAATTATCAACTGTTTTCACAATCAGGTTCAAACCTTTATAACCCGGAAAATTGAGTGACACTTTATAATCATCAATTTCCAAATTTTCCAAATTTGCCGGAGTTTTGTTTTTTATATCACCTTGAAGAGAAATAATTGCATTTCCGGGATTTGAGTTAATCAACATTGAAGCCTTTTTACCACTTTTTTCCATCGACAAAATATAGCCACTATTTTCTTTCAAATTCCAACTGATTACTGTAGTAACATTTTTTTCTAAATTTATCTTTCTTTCCCAGCTTTCTCCTGTTTCTGCAACTAATTTTATTTCAGTTTCACCCGATTTTAACTTGGTATTTTTATATTTTGTGAGTCCGCTATCCATGCCATTAATGTATACTTTGGCTATGGGTTCAGAAGTAATTTCCAATCCCGATCTGTCATCTCCACCGCATGCTCCTAAAAACACTCCGCACAACAGTACTATTCCTAAATTAATTATCTTATTTATTCTCCTCATTCTATCTCTACTATTATATTTCATTTTGTATTCAAAAAAACCCGCAAAACCTGCTTCACTTCCCATAATTTTCATTTCGGCTACCCCCACTGCGACTCCCACCTCTACCCCCATTATCTCTATTGGTTTGGTGGGGGATTTGGGCTTAGGTCGCCACATTACTTCCACTGCCCGTTTAAAAAATGATTATTCTTGGCCTTTTCAAAAAATTTCTCCATGGTTATTATCAAATGATATAAATGTTGCAAATTTAGAAAGTCCTATTATAAAAAATTGTCCAGAAGGGAAAACCGGAACCTTCATTTTTTGTGGTGATTACAAATTTTTACCCTATCTCACAGCCAATAAATTTGTTTTTAACTTGGCCAATAATCATATTTTAAATTATGGCGTTGACGGTTTGACACAAACACATAGTTATTTATCAGATAATAAAATTACTTTTTTTCCTGAATTTACTACTAAAAAAATTAACGGTATTGATATTGGCTTTCTGGGTTATGATTTTATTTCAGATCCCAAATTAAATACCCAGAATTTGATTGAAGAAGTAAAAAAATATGATACTCAAGTTGATTGGCTTATTGTTTCTATTCATTGGGGTAATGAATATTTGTCTCAGGCTGAAGAGTGGCGAGTCAATTTAGCTCATCAATTGGTTGATGCAGGCGTCGATATTATTCATGGTCACCATCCTCATGTTTGGCAAAATTATGAAATTTACAAAGAGAAACCAATATTTTATTCTTTGGGTAACTTTATTTTTGATCAATCTTGGTCCTATGAAACTTCTCATTCCCAAATTGTCCGATTAACTCTGTCTAAAAATACGGTTGAAAAATTAGAAACCTTTCCCATCGAAATCAAATTCAACTCTCAACCCATCATAATGCCTTAAATACATTTCGGTTGATATTCACCTTTTTCTACCAGCTTGTATATTTCCTCAAAACTGAAATATTTTTCAGTAATCGGTATTATTCTCAGTTCTTTACACAAACGATGTTTTTTTAATTCTGACTGGCTGTCGATTACAAATACCGCCAAGAGTCCTATAATCCCTACTATCATTGCTGATATTTGCCAAAAATTTTTATTCATATTTTTTTGCTACTACAGCCATAAATAAGGGAAATTCTTGTCTGGCTTTATCTTCAATTCGAGCCATTTTCCCTTCAGACTTTTTGGGTGATAACCACTCTTCAATTTTACTAATTATAAAACCATTATCCAGTAGCATTTCACTAATAGCCGAAATTGACCAATGGTAGGAAAAAGATTTTTGATTATTTTTCCTATCAAACGGACTACTCTTAATTTCGATTTCCTCGTGACTCATATAAATACTCTCAACCCGCCATTGTTTTCCGTCTTTTACTATCCAATCACTATGTTGAGGAATTCTAAAGGCTGGGTGGTTTATTATCAAAATCAATTCACCCTTATCTTTAAGCCACATAGACATATTTTTAATGGCAATATATGGCTTTTTGAAATTTTGTAGTGACAGTATCATCGCCCCCTTTTCATAAGTTTTGTGTAATTTTACCGGTTGGCAAACATCTCCTACCCAATAATAATGTTTTTCGTTTTTGTCAAAATTTTTTGCTTCTGTAATCAATTCTGGTGACAAATCTAATCCCATGTATTCATTGACAATTTGTCTTCCCAAAATTCCTTGCCCGCAACCGAATTCTAATAATTTTTCTTCTTTTTTTAAATTCAATAATCTCAGGGCTCCGGGTATAACTATTTTTTGATGATAAAAACTGCCTTCTTTCCCAACTAACGTCTTATACCATTTTCCCACCTCTCCACTCCAAGCTGTTTTTTTAGAGTCTTTTTTGTACATCATCCCAATTAATTATTTTCCAAAAATTATCAACGTAAGTTTTTCTATCGTTGAGGTAGTCTAAATAGTACGCGTGTTCCCAAACATCCAAAACTAAAATCGGCTCCCAACCGTTTAGCGCCAATAAATTATGCTTTTCCAGCTGGCCAATACTTAGATTGCCTTCACCGTCTTTCCACAACACCGCCCAGCCTGAACCCTCCACGGTTACCGCTACCACTGCAAATTCATTTTTAAAATTTTCAAAACTACCAAAATTACTATTAATTTTTTTCAACAATTCACCTTGGGGTAGGTTATTTTCACCAGCTCTTCTCATATTGGCAAAAAATATCTCGTGCATTTTTGCGCCATTGTAATTAAAACTAAAATCCCGTATTACTTCTCGACTTTTAATTTCTTTTTCTAAAGTGGAATTAGCTCCGTTTACATAAGCTACGTAATGTTTGTCATGGTGCAACTCCATTATTTGTTTGGAAATAATCGGTTCCAATTCGTCGTAAGCGTAAGGCAAGGGCATTATATCCAATTTATTCATACTGACACTAGTCTAGTATGAGTATAGCTCTCAAGTCAAGAAATAAAACCATTGTCTATTTTATCTCTTATTTTTTAATCTTTAGGGTATAATTGGCTGTGATTTTAATCAAGTCTCCACAACAAATTAAAGGTATTCGCGCTTCTAGTAAATTAGCTGCCAAAGTTTTAGACTACACCGCTTCTTTTGTTAAAGTGGGAGTAAGTACAGAATTTCTCAATCAAAAGGCTCATGAATACATTATTAAACATGGTGCCACTCCTGCACCTTTAAATTATAATGGCTTTCCCAAAAGTATTTGCACCTCTGTCAATAATGTCGTCTGTCACGGCATTCCCAATTCCAAACAATTGCTAAACAATGGAGATATTATTAACCTTGATATAACTACCATTCTTAATGGTTATTATGGTGATACTTCAGCTACCTATGTTGTTGGACAAGTTGACAAAAAAACTCAACAACTTATTGATATTACTCGAAATTCAATGTATTTAGCCATAAAATCAGTTAAGCCAGGAAGATATATGAACGAATGTGTTGGCCAGGTAATTGAAAATTATGTTACTCCTTTTGGTTACACTCCTGTCCGTGATCTTTCAGGACACGGGGTTGGTCTTAAATTCCATGAAGATCCTTACGTTTTTCACTTTGATCATCCCTCAAATCATATATTGTTAAAACCAGGAATGACTTTTACTATTGAGCCTATGATCAATGACTCCCTCGATTGGCGAGTTATTTTTGATAGAAAAGATGGATGGACTGTTTACACCCGGGACAATTCTCTTTCAGCTCAATTTGAACACACGATTCTTGTTACTAATTCGGGTGCTGAAATATTAACTCAAATATGATTCTTCTCGACGGCAAATCTCTTTCTGAAAAAAATCTTTCAGATCTTAAACAAAAGATTGAAAATAGTAGATTGAAAATTAATTTAGATATTGTTTTAGTAGGGGATAATCCCTCTTCTCTAAAATATATATCCTTAAAACAGGCAAAATCTAAAGAAATCGGTATTAGTGGTCACCTTTATCATCTAGAAAATTTCAATTCTTTTACCCTAAAAAATATCATCAATTACCTAAATAATCGCCCCCAAACTACTGCCTTTTTTATTCAACTCCCAATTACCAACTGTCCCAACCCAATAGAATTTTTAAAATTAATCAATCCCAAAAAAGATGTTGACGGTCTTAATCCCGAGTCGGGAACTACCCCCGCCGTTGTTCAAGGAATAATTACCCTCCTCAAACATTATCAAATCAATTTTAATAATAAAAATATTGTCGTTGTCAATGATTCCCAATTAATCGGTCAACCTTTAAAAAAATATTTTATAAACTTTACCTCTCAAATAATTCTGTTAAATAATCAAGTCAAAAATATCTCCCAATATACTAAAGAAGCCGATATTTTGATTTCTGCCACTGGTGTCAAAAACCTTATTACTGGAGACATGATTAAAAAGGGGAGTGTTATCGTCGATGTCGCTAATGGTGATGTTGATTTCAATTCCTGTTCTCAAAAAGCAACCTATATTACCCCAACCTATGGCGGTATTGGACCCATGACTATTGCTTCACTTTTGGAAAATTGTTTCTATTCCCCGGTTCCTCTTCTATAAACTGCTGCCCAAGGAACATATTTACTTGTAAAAGTTTGCTGGTGAATTGTTTCTGTACCGCGTTTTACCGTCCAGTCAAAAGAAGTATTTAGGCCAGGTACCCGACTTTCTAGCTTTATTATCTTTCCTTTTGGCAGGGTTGGATCATCAATCCACACATCCGGTGGAGCCGCCGTCGCTCCCCATTTTTTATAATTACTAATTTCTGCTTTTCTGCCGTCAGAGGTCCCATAAATTTCATAAGTTAGTTTTTTGTTAGTTCCATCATAATAACTCTGAATTAGTACATAATGTCCCGTATCATTTTTAAATTTTAAGTCTGGATTGGGTATAAAAACGGTTGCATCAAAGCCTGGGGGGCTATCTTCTTCATAGTAGCTGACCCTATAAGCGTGAGGTCGCCTTTGAGTAATGTCCAAACCAGCATCCAGCATAGCTCTAAACAAGGTAGTTGATACTTGACATATTCCGCCACCAACATCCAATTCAGTTCTTCCCGCTCGGATAATGTAAGCCATTTTATAGCCAGTTTCAGTGCTTACCTCTCCAAGACTTTTAATAAAAGAAAATTCTTCATCTGGAGCTACCAATACTCTATTTACTGCCGCCGCCCCTTTCTGTATATTTATATTTCTAATGTCACTACTATGATTAAAAGTCGAACTTCCTTTTCCCAACAATTCCTTAATCCCCATATTATTTACTCCGGCAGTTTTTATCATTGCCTCCGATTTGATTAAAGGTAATTCCTCACTAAATTCTTTTTCATTGCTTTTTTCCCAGAGCGTAAATTTTTCTAAAATAATTTCTTTAAATTTATTCTCATCAAGGTAGTATCCGGGACGGTCTGGTTGAAAATCAGTTACTCTACCACTCTCAAATGTAAAGATGGCATTTTGAGGCTCTCTTCTTAGACTCGGAGACACATTTTTTACGTATTCACCCAATTTATTTATTTCCACACCTCCGAAAAAATCAATCCACGAAAGTAGGGTATTACTTTCTATTTTTAATTCTGCTTCTCTATCTTTAAAATTAACTGTTTTCCCCAAAAGTCTTTCCGCTCTTTCTATCGCTATCTTTTCCTGAATTTCATTTGGTACCTTACCACTTTCAGATGTAGGAATCTCAATTTCAGATTCCAGTTGATTTTTCTTCAGTTTTTCTAAAATTAATTCTTTTAAGACATCCTTATTTACTTCTTGTCCCAAATTACCCTTTTTTACCATTAACTTGTTATTTTCCAAAACAATTTCTGAGGGTACATATGGCTTATTAATTTTATTTGCGGATTCGTCCAATATACTTTGAAGTTGGGCTTCACCATAATCAATTTCAAGAGAAAAATCTTTATTTTTATAAAAAGCTTCAATATATTGTCCAACACCTTTTTTTAACCTCCTAAACAGTAAGTTAGAAGCAGTTCGGTCTTGATTGATTTGAGCTGAAAATGAGGCGGTATTTATGGTAATTTTTCTTTCATTTTGTATTAAATATAAATTTCCTTCTAAAATAAAATCCTTTGTCAGTTTTTCTTCAATCTGCTTTTTACTCAACAATCCGTAATCTTTCCCTAAAACGGTTACACCCTTACCACTCTTTCCAAAAGCCACAATCAACGGCGATATAAATAAAATTGTTGCAACTATTAAAATTGCAAGCGCACTGTAAATAATTTTTTTCTTCATTTTTTACAATCCATCGCTAAATTAGCCAATATATCGGCTTTTTTATTATTTTCTCGGGGAATTTCTTTAAAAACTATCTGTTTTCCTTGGCACAACTCTTGGGATTTTTTCCATAAATTTTTTAAATGTTCTGCCTTTACCTTATACAAACCCTTCATTTGCCTAACCAACAATTGAGAATCGGAATTAATTTCCGCCTCCTTAATATTGTTTTCTGTCATCCAGCTTAAAGCTGCAATTAATCCAAAATACTCAGCCTCGTTGTTGGTTTTAATTCCTAAAAAACGACTTTCTTTATATATCTCTTCACCTTTATCATTTTCAATATAGACTCCATAACCAGCTACACCTGGATTACCTCTAGCTCCACCATCAGTATAAACTCGGACTTTCATGCTTTAATCATAGCAAAAAATACATTATTCCGATGCCCACGCTAATACTTATCAATTGTGATAATACTTTATTAAAATTATTTTCATGATGATGTAATTCCGGAATCAAGTCTGAGCTTGCTAAGTAAATGAAGCCACCTGCGGCTATCAACAATAATTCATTCATAAACACCAATTTTTCTTTAAATATAACCGCCAAAAGTACTCCAATAAATGATACAAAAGCCGACAGTAAATTTACTATAGCTGCCTTTTTTACCGGCCAACCACTATGAATTAAAATAGCAAAATCGCCTATTTCTTGAGGAATTTCGTGCATTAAAATTGCCAAACTGGTGCTTATTCCGAGAGTAGTACTTGTTAAAAAACTGGCTCCAATAATCAATCCGTCAACCAAATTGTGTAATGAATCTGCAAAAATGCTAATTCCAGCAATATTTTCTTTTTCATCGCAATCTGGTTCATGACAATGATGCCATTTAATTATTTTTTCTAGAATAAAAAATAACATCATTCCCACAATTATCCACAGACCAGTTTTATCGTTGATATTATTCCACGCCTCTGGAATTAGATGTAAAAAAGTATCACCCAGCAACGCGCCAACAGCTATTCCCACCAAAAATAATAGTTCTTCATTTTTAATTATTTTTTTGAATTTAAAAAAAAGAAGACCCAATAAAGAAAACATGCTAATTACCAAAGAGGCAATAAAAGCCATTACTACGGAACTCATTTGTGAATTCTACTTCAATTTTCTCTCAAAGACTAGTTATAATAGTGTGTGGATGATACTCAATTTAACTCACCCCTGCCTTCTCGGCAGGTTATTATTCAGGAAAGTCCTCAACCTGTCTC
>MTKZ01014907.1_pt4 | contig 15466 bp, 22 predicted proteins | sample 1042781 | NCBI WGS metagenome assembly MTKZ01 (sample SAMN06212207, study PRJNA360539) | anaerobic digester metagenome | biome: Wastewater treatment plant; material: sludge; isolation source: anaerobic digester fed with sludge from wastewater treatment plant | place: Denmark: WWTP Viborg ...
GTCTTCGTCGCCTTCGTCACGTTCAAGCCTCTCAGGTTGCCATAGTCATGAGAGATCTATCCAAGGAGAGATGATGGCCTCGACGTTCAAGTTCAACGAAACCTACGGCACAAGTCCAGGGACCTCAGTCGACACGAACTATGTCAACCTGCTGGCTGCCGACACGTCTTCAGGTACCGACGCGACCACGAAGCCGGCCGCCAACCCGATCGTTGTCCCTGGTTCCGGCTACTCCTACTCGTATGAGCGCTGGATCCGCGGCCACTGGACCGGCAGCTTCACGAGCATCTCGAACGTGTACTTCTGGAAGCAGTCGGGTGACCTGCCGACGGGAGTGAAGGTCAAGGCGCTGAAGAAGGCGACGGACCCGACCGTCTATGTGACGCCGGTCAACACCGCCTCTACCTACGCCGGGACGGACGGCCACGAGGGCGACACGACGAACGACATCCCCACGGCAACCGGGTCCATCAACCCGGCGTATGCCTCGAACTTCTCCGACTACGTGGTGATGCAGCTCGTGGTCGGAAACACGGCCGCTGCCGGGGTAACGTCGGACTTGGTCTACCGGTTCGGGTGGGACGAGACCTGACATGGCTGCGGAGAATCCAATCTCCATGACAGAAGCGGTCCTAGCGGACGGCTCGGTCATCGCCTATCGCGACAGCGACCCGTCCCACATCCGCGAAGACCGGTTCCGCCACGTCCTCGGGGGTTCTCCGGTGTTCTTCCGCGTCACCCTCGAAGGCGGAGGGTGGTTCGGCGTCGACCTGAGCAACGGCAACCTGTACGCGCCGGGCGGATTCTGCTGCGAGCCTGACCCCGCAGTCGCCACTCCGCTCCGCCTCATCTACTACAAGCGCATGCACCAAGACGTATCTGCGCGGGGCGCTTCCGAGACCGTCATGGAGTTCTTCGTAGTCGGTTGGCGGGCGACGGTCGACGGGCGCAATCGCAGGCTTGGGCTGAAGGTGTACCCAGACCAGCTCCGCTACGAAGTGACTGAGGACATCTGACCATGGCTAGCTCAGGCCCACGTTATGCGACTGNNCTACTCAGAGGTGAATACAGCTACCTTCTCTACGCTACAGGTTTCGGCTTCTCGCTCCCAGTTTATGCAGCTATCACAGGTATAAAGGTCGAGGTTGAAGCACGGGGTGCAGGTGGGGAAATCGCCTACGTCGCGCTGCGCAACGCAGGCTCTGCCCCAGGCCCATGGGGTACTGCGAATTCTCCGGCTACGCTACTCACCTCATCGTACACTGTCTACAGCTATGGCGGGGAATCTGACACGTGGGGAGTCGCCAACCCGACGGTGGCGGACATCAATAGTTCGGGCTTCGGGGTCTCGTTAGCTGTTCGTGTTGGAAATCCTGCTACGGTCTACGTCGACTTTGTTCGTGTCACGGTCTACTACACGACTTCGAAGATCGCTAATGCTGGTGGCGGATTCGCTATCATTGGGGCAAGAGGGGGGTTTGCCCTTGCTGCTGGTGTAGGTGGCGGGTTCACCATTGCTGGAGTCAGAGGCGGGTTCTCCATTGCTGCGACCGTCGAGACACGTCCTCTGTTCGACGGGCAGCTCGCGGTCACAGTCGGCGGCGTCGACGTGACGGCCGCCGCCATGGGGCTGCGTCTCTCAAGCACGAGTCCCGGAGGCTTCGGCGAGGCGAGCTTCAAGCTTCCCTGCGCCGTGCCGCAGGATCCCGCCGCGCCCTACGACGCGGCGGTCGTGCGCGGAGCTGCGGTGTCAGTCGTGCATGGCGCGCAGACACTCTTCGCCGGTACGGTCACGAACGACTTGGACGTCGCCACCGTGTCGAATGGTGTGGCCGCCTATGACGTGGCCGCCGCCGGACTCTGGTACGCAGCCTCGCAGCGCAAGGACGGACTGCTCGCTCTCTGCGATACCGACCTCAAGCAGTGGGAGCCCGACACCCGCGGCAGCCCCGACCAGTACGCGGTCGATAACAACGGTCGCCTCGCTATCGTCGCCTCAGGCGGACGGCTGGTGACTAGATACGGAGGCGCTGGACTCTCGTACTGGTTGCACAAGGGACTCGGCGACCCGAATGAGAACATCGACCACTTGATCTTCGTCCTCGGCAACTATGGCGAAGGACTGGGCCTCAACCTTGAGCAGTCGGGAGACTTCCGCTTCTCAGTGGAGCGCGGCGACTCCCCGTACGATCCCAGCCTCCTAGAAGAAGTCGTCTACGCGCCACCGGCGCAGGTCGCGACCAGCACCATCTATCGCGTACCGGCTGCCGCTGGCAGCTCATTGACGAAGCCGGCACGTTGTGTGCGGCTGCGCCTCTATCCCGTCGCGGACAGCACTCCACTAGCGGACGTGTACGTGGTCATCGGTGAGATGTACGTGATGATGAGTCCGGCCTATGTCTCGGTCAGTACCATCTCGGGCAGCTATCCGGCGACTGTGGAGACGGCAGCAGACCATGGCCTCAAGGTCGGCGATCGTGTCTACATCTACGGTAACTCGGCCGCGGCCTACTGCGGCATCTGGACAGTGCTCAGTGTGCCGACCGCCACGACCTTCACGATTAATGCTACAAGCAGGACAGATGGCAATGGCGGCTCCCTCGAACGCCTGCCGAGCCCGGTCGACGCGATGAAGCTGATCGGCACGGGCATCGGCGGCGCGGGCTCGATCATCGCCGATTCCTCTTACGCCGACGCCCTCCCTGGCTCTGTCATGGTGCGGCCACACAAGTCATGGGCCGCCGCCATTGACGAGCTCGCGCAGCAGTTCGCGACTCCCCAGGAATGGGGATGGTGGGACGGTGGCGAGTGGCGGCAGGAGTCCATCGTCGCTCCCGCCGCGGCCGACTACACGGTTGATGCCAAGATGCCGGGTATCGCCTACGATGTGCACACCTCCGATGAAGGCCAGCCCGAGTTCGTGCGCGTCCTGCACAAGTTCGCTTCTGAGGTTGGCTGGAACAAGATGCGGCTCGAAGTCACCTACACGTCCGGTGGTAGCGCTCAGGTAGTTAAGTGCCCACAGATCTTCGATGGCTACATATCCAGCGAGGACGACAACTATGCGACGGCGTGTGCCGGTAGCGGTGCCTACGTCGATGTCAGAACTACCAGCGACGCCAACTATGTGGGGCAGTACAACGACGAGACTTCTCGGCCCTACTATGGGGCCTTTGAATCCTTTGTCGGCTTCGACCTCTCAGGGATACCGTCGGACGCGACCGTGAACGCGGCGACGCTCTCTGCGGTGGCGGCAGGCAAGTGGATTGGGGTCGACAACTTCATCGTTTCGGTCCTCCAACACGACTTCGGCACGACCCTTGAGCTAGCCGACTGGCGCACGCCGACGCAGCTGCAGAATATGACGGTGGTAGCAGAGCACTCGACTGCCGAGACCTCTGTCGCCAAGCGCTTCGAGTTCATCGACACGGGCAACTTCGTGGCTGCCGTGCAGACGGCGCTTGCCGGTGGCGTCCTTCGACTCATCGTGGTCTCGAGCCGGTTCAGGGCTGCGACCACTCCTACAGACTACGAGCACGTCGCCCTTTGGTCGTCTGAAGGCGAGCCTGGTCCTGAGCCACTCAACGGACAGGTCGTGCAGACCGTCGTTGCTGCTGAGGGTGCGACCGACCCCGGCTTCGGCATCGGCACGCAGCAGGTCGACGTCCTCGACTTCTCGAACCGTATGCTGACCGAGGCCGATGCTCAGGCGATGGGCGCTCAGTATCTCTCGTGGCGAGGGCGCACCGCCTACCACGGCACCATCACGATAGCGACGCCGACCATACCGCTCACGACCGGCGGGACGAAGCCGACGCCGTATGTCCGTGCCGGGGAGTGGATCGCTGAGGCGACCATCGGCGTCCCGCTCTACATCACGAGTGCCGATTACGACGTCGATTCCTCGGTCCTAAGTCTCACCGTCGGCGAGGAGCCGGGGCAGTTCCGTCCACAGGAGAGGCGCTGATGACTCTCGACTCCGCGCATATACCCGGCTTCACGGCCGAGCAGACGTGGGCGCTCAAGGCGCTCATCCGCGAGGCGGTCCGCGAAGCGAACGACCACGACGAGCGCGTGGACAAACTCGAGGACTGCATCTTCGGCAACGGCAGCGACGGGCTCAAGACGTGCGTCACCGAGCTGTCCAAGGACGTCTCCTCGCTGGTCTGGTGGTACCGCCTGCTGGTCGGCGCGGTCGTCGGCTCGTGGCTGACGATGCTCGTCTCGTTCCTCCGCTAGAAGGGAGCTACCGTGAAAGTGATAGAGCACGGGTGGAAGTGGGTTCGCCCGCTGGGGCGGCGCTCCGGAGGGCCGCCTCACATCGTCGTCCACCATCAAGCCGGCACGGGCTCGACCGAGGCCATCCACCGCTTACATCTGGCGAACGGCTGGAGCGGCATCGGGTACCACTACCACGTGCGCCTCGATGGCTCCGTCCATCGCGGGCGGCCGGAGTGGGCGATAGGGGCGCACAGTCCCAAGGCCAACGACTCCGTCGGCATCTGCTTCGAGGGCAACTACGAGACGCGGAAGACGATGCCCGCGCGGCAGCTCGCCTCCGGGCGGGAGCTGCTGACGGACCTCCGGCGGCGCTATCCCAAGGCGACGGTCAAGCGGCATAAGGACTTCGTGCCCACCGCCTGTCCCGGCAAGTACTTCCCGCTGGCCGCGTTGACCAAAGCCGCTCCGAGGTCGATACCTACACCAGCGCCACGTCCGGAAAATGGACGTGCCCGCAGTACGCCACGCAGGTCGTGGTCGAGGTCTGGGGCGCGGGCGGGGGCAGGATGACCTCGCGGGCAAACAGGACGCACCCGATGGCTGTCCGATTCGACTGCGGATGTGGAGTCGGGCCGGACGGCGGCGTCTACTGCTGCCGTCGCCATTACGACCTCGTGCGCCTGCTGCACACAGAGAAGTGGCCACACGGTGTGGCCGTGAAGGGCGACGTGGCCAAGCGGCTGGCGTGGCGCGTCTCCGCCCGCCTCGACGGGGTGAAGCAGACGGCGCAGCCGACACGCGAGCTGCTGCGGGCGCTGAAGGGATAGGGCGTGGGCGTCGTCACAGACAACCTCGTCGCCGAGTGGGTCGCCAAGCTCGCGACCGGGAGCGGACCCGGCATCAACTCGCCGCTGACGACGACGTGGGCCGACAACATCGGCTCCAACGACATCACGCTCTATCAGGGTTCCGGCGGGTTCGCCGGGACCGACTCCTCGGGCTGGGACGGTGACGGCAGCGCGGGCGACCCGTACTGCCTCGTGTCGGACGGGACAAGCGATTACGGCACCTTCGCCAGCTCCCCAATCACGAGCGACGCCGACTTCAGCATCGAACTGTGGCTTTACTGCCCGTCGTCCACAGGCACCAACACCAACCTGCTGTACTGCTACAAGGGTTCTCCCGCCTACGAGGGCTTCCGTTGTTATCTCTCGGCCGCGACCAACCGCACCACCTGGGCTCTGGCAAACGGCAGCGGCGTTGTCTATGCAGACGTGAGCGGTGACGGCTACGGCTCGTGGCAGCACCACGTCATAACTTACAACGCCTCTACCGATACGGTGAGGGCGTACCGCAACTCCACCGGGGGGTCCACGAGGTCCACGGGCTTTGTCCCGAACAGCGCGACAAACTACCTCTTCTCGACATCTGCTGGCCTCGCCGGCTGCAAGGTCGCCACCCTGCGCGTCTACTCGGCCTGCCTGTCCCCTGCCGAAGTCGCCGCGAACTACGCCGCCGGCGTGCTCGCGTCCTCTCTCGACGCGGCGGGCGTGCCCGCGCACTTCGACCACTACGCAAGGAGGCGAGCCGGATGATTTGGCTCAAGCAGTCGACCGCGCGGACCGTCGTCATCGGCCCGTTCGTGGACGCCGGAGATGGGGCGAGCGCTGAGACGGGGCTGACCATCAGTCAGGCGGATATCCGCCTGACCAAGAACGGCGCGGCGTTCGCGCAGACGCACGACGCGACGGGCGCGACCCACATGGAGAACGGCTATTACTCCGTACCGCTCGACACGACCGACACGGGCACGCTCGGGCACCTGCGGCTGGCGGTACATGCGTCCGGGGCGCTGCCCGTCTGGATGGACTTCATGGTCGTGCCTGCCAACGTGTGGGATTCGATGTTCGGCTCCGACAAGCTGGAGGTCGACGCGACGCTCATCGAGGGCGGAGACGCGACGGACGCCATTCGCGACGCGCTCGTGGACGACTCGACGCGTATCGACGCCTCGGCGCTGAACACCCTCTCCGGGCACGACCCCGGCGAGGCCATCATGGGCGCGACGGACCTCGGGACCGGGAGCGGCCTTACGGCGCTTGCCTCGGCTAGCGACCTCGCGACCGTGGACACCGTGGTAGACGGCATCGCGTCGGACGTCGCGGCGCTCAACGACCTGTCCAGCCTGCTGCCCAACTTGCAGGGCGCGCTCACGACGCTCGGGGCGCGGGCGGTCACCATCGCCAGCCCGGTTGCGGAATCCGGCACGGTCACGCTCTGCGCGGGCGATGACTACGCGGCGGCGGACGGACGGGCGGTCACCTTTGCCGTCGCGGTGGAGGACGTGCCCAGCCTCACGGGCGCGACGCTCAAGCTCAAGTGCGCCGAGGCGACGTGGACTGCTACCGGAGCGACGAGCGACGGGACGGACTGGAGCATCGTCTTCGAGCCCACTGCCGCGCAGACGGCGGCGCTAACGGCGGAGCGGCTGGCATATGAGGTGGAGGCTACGCTTGCGGGCGGTAACGTCCTGACGCTGGCGACCGGTACGCTGGTCGTCATGCGCGATATCCCGGAGGTCGTGTGAGCGGCCTACGGACACGCTACCCGTGCCGACTCTGCCTGCGGAAGCGGCGCTGCGAATGGCTGCTACACGATTTGCACGCGGCGCTCGAAAGTGCCGTCACGCGCGGGATGCCGGAGCACGAGCTGCCCGAGGTCTATGTGGACTGCGAGGGCCGCTATTCCCCAGCGTCCCGCGTCCTGCGCCCGGAGCACGGAACCTGATACGCGGTGTGTTATTCAACGCGCGCCCCGCGTCCTAGGCTCATGTCATGGCGATGGAGCCGCACGGCCGACAGGCGACAAGCGATGCCCGGTCCTCCTCCGGGCGTCTCCTCTCACGGCGGTCGTCCGCGTGCCTGCGGCCGTGCGTGCTCCTCGCCTTGGGGGCGGCCGGTGCCCCTGCTCATACCCCCCTGCCGGTCGCCCCCGCCCTGTCAACGACGGAAGGGGAGGCATGGATGCCGCTACCCTCCTCGTCGTCCTCATGGCGACGTTGAACCCGAACCCCGCCACCTTTACCCCGCCCCCGCCTCAGGTCGCGCCCTCTGACGCGGCCCGCGTCGCGCGTCACGCTAAGAGCGAGGCCCGCGAGCGGGCCGACCGGGAGCGTAGGCGCTGGCGGGCCGAGCAGCGCCGCATCGCGGCGGCGCGTCAGGCGGAGCGGGAGCGCGCCGCCGCAGAGGCGGCCCGGACGTCTGCTCCGCGCTCCGGCGGGACGTCCTATACGCGCGGCGTCGAGTGCTGGCGCTCCCTCTGCGCGCGGTATTTCCCCGGCCACGTAGACGAGGCGCTGTACGTCATCCGGGGCGAGTCGGGCGGCGACCCGCGCGCGAGCAACGGTACCTGCCGGGGCCTCTTCCAGATTCACGAGTGCCACGCCGCGACCTTCGCCCGCGTCACCGGCCGTCCCTACTACGACGGCGTGTACGACCCGGACGCCAACGCACACTTCGCGGCGTACCTGAGCCGGGGTGGCACCAACTGGAGCGCGTGGAGCGTGCGCCCATGATGGCGCGTCTCCGGGGACGGCGGCACCGCCGTGGAGCGACGCCGTGAACCCGCTCCCGCCGTGGGCCGTCGTGGTCTTCTTCGTGGCTGTGGCCTTGACGTTCCTCGCGCTCGGCATCCTCGCCGCAACGCGTGGCCTGACGTAGACGGAAGGAGGTGTTAGGAATGGATACCCTGACCACCATCCTGAGCGTACCTGCCGTGGTCGCTATCGTGGAGCTGCTGAAGTCCTTCGGCGTGGCCGGCAAGTGGGCGCTCCTGGCGGCGCTCGTCGTCGCGGTGGCGCTGAACGTCGCGGCGTATCTCTGGGCGACCTCCGGTCTCTTTGACGCCGTGACCGCGGGACTCCTGTTGGGACTCTCCGCCGCAGGACTCTACGACGTGGCGAAGACAGCGGCACCCTCTGAGCCGCCGCAGGAGTAGCGGCGCTCCGGCCGGGGCGGCGTGCGGGCGCTGCCCCGGCCGTTGTCGTCCGGGTCAGCCGCGCCGCTCTCGAAGAAGATTTGAGGCGAGCCCTAGACACGACGGACAGCATCGTGTAAAGTGTCCGTGGCGCACGTACAGGCTACAGAAAGGAGTACCCAGACGCGCCGAACGTGAGAGGTGAACCCGCATAAGGAGGAGGAATGACAGCCCAAAAGGCGGGACGCGGCCTCCGGTCAAAGACAGCCGCGCCCNNCGTATCAGCCTCGCGCAAGGCCGCCCCGGTCCTGCGCTTCACCGCCGCCACCGTCGTCTGTGGCGGCTGCATCCTCGCCCTTCCCGCCATCGGCCTGCTCGTTGAGCATCTGGCCGGTATCGGTGGCCTCGCCATCTTCGCGGCCGTGTTCGTGGTCGTGCTGATGGTGCTGGCGCGAGAGGAGGGGCTATGAGCCGCGCCCGCACCTACCGCGTCACCGTCATCCGTAACGGCCGCATCCACGAGCTGCTTGCCGAAGCGACCTCCCCGGCCGCCGCTCTCAAGCAGGCGACCAAGGAGAACCGCACGCTGCGCGAGGCTATCCGCGACCGGCGCGCGTCCTACGAAGTGACGACCGTGGGGGTGCCGCGATGATGCGCGACCTCCCGCTCTGCCCGAAGCCCGGGCAGGACTGCGACGACTGCACCGCCGAGTTCCTTAGCGACTACCCGGGCGTGGAAGCCTACCGGCACACCACGCACGTCTGCGAGTGCCCGTGGGTCGCGTGGGATATCGAACGGGATATCGAAACCTGTGTCGGGTGCGGTGAGCACCGCGACACGACGGCCGAGTTCTGGGCTCGCTACCCCGCAGATGAGCGGCCCGCGTACGTGCGGCGGGGGGCGGCAGCATGAGCACCGCCACCGCCGAACGCGAACGCCGCACGTTCCTAGAAACGCGGCGCGGCTATATCGGGGGCACCGATATAGCCGCCATCCTCGGGCTGTCCAAGTGGGCGACGCCGCTCACCGTCTGGAACGCGAAGACGGGCGGCAGCCAGCCGGACGCGGGCAGCCTAGCGGCCCGGCGCGGGCTTGCGCTGGAGCCGTTCATCGCCGAGGAGTTCGTCCGCGAGCATCCCGAGTTCGTGGTCTACCGCTCCAAGCCCATCGTGCGCGACGACTGGGGGTTCCCCGCTGGGGCGTCCGTGGACCGTCTCGTGGCGCGCGTCGAGCATCCCCGCACGCCGGTCGCCATCCTCGAGGCCAAAACCGCGTTCCGCTTCGGCTGGCGCGATTGGGACGAGGAAACGGGCGACCTTCCGGACGCCTACTACATCCAGCAGCAGTGGTACCTCGCCGTGACCGAGCTTCCCGTCTCGTACGGGGTGGCCGATATCGGCGACCCCTCCCGCCTGCGGACTATCCCGCTGGAGCCGGACGCGGGCGTGCAGGAGGCGTGCATCGAGGCGGCAGGTAGGTTCTGGCACGAGCACGTCGTGACGGGCATACCTCCCGCGCCGAGCGGCACGCGAGACGACGCCGAGGTCCTGCGCGGGATGTACCCCGAGACGGTACCCGACCCGGCCGTGGTCATCGATGACCCGCAGGCCGAGTCGCTGCTCGCGACCTACCTCCGCGCGAAGGACGACGCCGACGCCGCCAAGGCCAACGCCGAGGTGGCGAAGCAGAAGCTCTGCGCTCTGATGGGCGAGCACGAGAAGGCCGTCGTGGGCGGCTACCTGCTGACGTGGAAGCCGCAGGAACGCACGACCATCGACACCCGAGCACTCCGAGACGCGCATCCGGCCATCGCGGGCGAGTTCTCCCGCACGAGCACGACGCGCGTCTTCGGTACTCCGAAGGAGACGAAGTGAGTAACGAACAGTCTACCGCCGTCGCCACGCGCGACGGCGCACAGGCACCAGAGGCGCGGCCGCAGACCGTGGTCAGCGTGTTCAGCAGTACGTCGTTCCGCCAGCAGGTGGCGACGGCGCTACCGGCCCACATCGGCGTCGATTCGATGATGCGCATCGCGCTGACCGAGGTCCGCAAGAACCCGGAGCTGTCCAAGTGCACCGTGCCGAGCTTCATGGGCGCGCTGCTCACCGCCGCGCAGCTCGGCCTCCGGCCGGGCTACAACGGCGAGGGCTGGCTCATCCCCCGCTGGAGTAAGAACACACAGAGCATGGAGGCGCAGTTCCAGCCCGGCTACCGGGGGCTGGCGCAGCTTGCCTACCGGAGCGGCGAGGTCGTCGATATCACCGCCGAGCCGGTGTACGAGGCCGACCACTTCCGCTACGAGCTGGGTTCGAACCCGCGTATCGAGCACGTCCCCGACATGGAAGCCGCGCACCGGGACGCGGATATCGTCGCGTTCTACGCCGTCATCCGCTTGAAGAGCGGCGGCCACATCATGAAGGTGCTGCGCCGCGCCGACGTCGACGACGTGCGCGACCGCTTCGGACCCACGAACAAGGCCGGCAAGACGGTCGGCCCGTGGGTGACGGACTACGCAAGGATGGGCTGCAAGACGGCGGTCCTGCGGGCGTTGAAGTTCGCGCCGCTGGAGTCCGAGCGGCTGGGAGCCGCCCTACAGGCGGAGGAGGACGCCGTGTTCGGCGACCGCGTGGCGGCGGGCGCGGTGGACCGCGCCAAGCCGGTCGCGGAGCGCGTGGCCGAGCGCATCGGCGCGGCCCTGCCCACACAGCCGGACGAGGAGTGCGAGGGCGAAGTCGTCGAGGATGGCCGGATTTGCGCCGAGGATGCCGTATTACGGCCTGATACGCCGTTTGAGGGTCAGGACAGCCCTGAGGCATCCGAGGGCCTTATTCGCGAAAATCGCGAGACGGCGGAAACGGCCACCGAGCGCTCCCTGTCGGAGCTTGCCGCCGACGTCGCGGCCAAGGCCAAGGCACGCTCCGAGGCCGCCACGGCGACCCGTAAGCAGGTCGCCATGCTCTACACGCAGCAGACCGCCAACAGCGTGAGCGACGAGCAGCGCGACGCCTACCTCGTGGAGACGTTGGGCGTCTCCGGGTTCGAGCAGGTGCCGAGGGCGCGCGTCTCTGAGGTCGTGGCGTGGCTCAAGGGCGAGGTGACGGCATGAGCGCCCCGCAGATTGAAGCGGCCCGCCGGACGTGGCGCGAGGGTTTCGACCCTCGCGCCACGCTGGCCGGTCAACTCGACTGGCCGTACGTCCCCGCGTGGCAGGTAGCGCACGTGATGGGCGTCTCCGAGTCTTCCGTCTACNNCGTAGCGGCCAGCAGACCGAGGCGGCGCGCTACGTGCCGTGCATCGTGCTCGGGCGCACCAAGAGGTTCCCGACGCAGGCGTTCATCGCGTGGTGGGAGTCCGCCGGAGCGGTGACCCTGAGGGCGCTCGTGGACGACGCTGCACGAGAGGCGGTGAGTACATGAGTGACTTCCTTGAACTCGCCATCCTCGACGGGGCCACGCCAAGCACCCTCAGCCTGCCCGAGCTTGAGCGGGTCATCGAGCGCGGCCAGCAGACGTTCATCGAGGTCGGCCGGGCGCTGCTTGAGATACGCGACCGTCGTCTCTACCGCGAGACGCACGCCACGTTTGAGGCGTACTGCCGCGAGCGCTGGGGGTGGGGACGGTCACATGTATACCGAACGATGGATGCGGCCGCCGTGGCTGGTGCTTTGTCCCCAACTGGGGACATCCCCGAGACCGAAGCCCAAGCCCGCGCCATGCTCGACCGGCTGGAGCCGGAGGAGCGGAAGGCGGTGCGGGCGGGCACCACGTCACCGCGAACCGTCAAGAAGATGACGGAGCCGATTCGGCGGCCGAAGCGCGAGACGCCAGATGAACACACGCAGGTTATCGAGCTTGTGCGCCACCACCTCACGCAACTCCGCAAGGAATACGCGCTCGTGTCGTACTGGCAGCCCGTGTGGGACGCCATCGACGCACTCAATAAGGGGAGCAAGTAAATGACTATCCGTAACTGGAGGAACCCCGGCACCGGCCGGTGGGATGAGGACTTGCTCGTGACTGTCGAGATTGCCTCGACATGGCTAGAGCGGGTATCGCCGCGACAGGCGAAGGTACGGCAGGCGCTCGTGGACCGTTACGCCGCGATGCGGCGGGCCGGTCTGTGGGACGAGGATAACGAGTCGCCCATCAAGCTCGACGTACGGGGCGAGGTCATCGACGGTAAGCACCGCCTCTGGATGGTCGTGGAGACCGGATTGGCCACGAAGTTCCACATCCACTACAACGTGCCGTCCCCTGTCTACAACGTCACGGATACGGGGCGTCTGCGTGGCCTCGATGACGTGGCGTTTCCCCGCTTCCACGGCGACCGTCAAGCGTCTGCCGTGTCGAAGGCGATGGCGACTCTCGGGCTGACGGACGATAGAGGACGACCCCAAGTCCAAGGCATCGGGGCCAACCTGCCGTTGATGCGCATCTTCCAAGAGCAGCATCAGGACGCAATCGCGTTTACTTGCAGGCTATTCAAGACGCAGAAGCGTGGCCTGTCCGCTCCAGTCAAAGCGGCAGTGGCTTGCGCGTATTACTACGTGCCGCGCCATGAGCTGATGCTGTTCGTTGACCGGCTCTATAGGGGTGTAATCACCGACGAGAGCGAATCTGCCGTTATCCGCCTCCGCGATTGGCTTACGGGGTCGTCTTTCCTGCTCGCGGGCGGCGGCGGGGCGCAAGAGAAGTACCTGAAAACGGCGCGTGCGATTCAGCTCTTTCACCAGCGTAAGCAGGTTAGCCAGCTCTTCGCGGCGTCGCGAAATCCGTTCCCGCTACCCAATACCGAGGCGGTGACGGCATGAGCCTCCTCGGACGGATGGACACCGAACGTGGGCCTATCGAGCTTCACATGTCCAACGGGTGCTTCTTCACCCGGCGGATTCTCCGCAAGGGCCGCGAGACGCTGTGGGAGGGCGAGCGCGACGCGGTGGCGGCGGTGACCGTGGACCCGCAGAGGGCGCGTAGCTGGTACCAGCTCATGCGCCACGAGGGCGTCGTGTATGGCGACTTCCCGCTCCCCGCAGGGAGGAGGGCGCGCGTATGAGCGAGACGCTGACACGCGCCGGGTTCGACTTCGACCTGCGGCAGATGCAGGCCCACGAGGCGTCGCTGGCCATGGTGCTCATGGCGCGCGGTACGGTGACCATCGAGCACAAACGCGACTTCGGTACCGTGCGCACCGGCAACCTGTTCGTGGAGTACGCACAGACCAGCGGTCCGTCCGGTATTGCGACCACCGAGGCCCATACGTGGGCGTTCGAGTATAACGAGGGACACTGGCTGCTCGTGCCCACGACGCGCCTCCGGCAGCTCTGCCGCGTGGCCTACCGCGAGAAGCGCCGCGCGCGCGGCGGCGACTATAACAGGCAACACGGCGTGCTCCTGCCCGTGCGCTGGCTGGTCCCGCCGTACGTGAGAGGTGGCGAGACGTGAGCGAACGAAACGACGACCTCGCCCCGGTGTACTACCGCGTATCGCCCGGGTTCTGGATGAACCGCTCGTGGAGCGACGACATGCGGTTACTCGCCCTCTACCTGCTGACCAGTCCGCACCGCTCACTGGAGGGCCTGTTCTGGCTACCGAAACAGTACGTGCTCGGCGACCTCCAATGGTCTGCGGAACGGTTGGCGGAACCGTTCGCCAAGTTGATTGCAGACGGTTTTCTCGCCTATGACGAGACGGCCGAAGTGGCGCTGATACCGAAGGCGATGAAGTACCAAGCACCAGCCAACCCGAATATGGACACTGCTGCTCTCAGGCGCATACAGACCGTTCCGCCGTCTCCTCTAGACGAACCGTTCCAGCAGGCATGCGGCCGTTATCGCGAACCGTTGGCTAAACGGTTGCACGAACAGTTGCCCGAACGGTTTGGCAAACCTCAGCTCTTCTCTTCTCTACTCAGCTCTACAGCGCGCGCGCGCGCGCGAGGGCCTGTGGATAAGTCCACAATCCGGCCCTCGGCGCGCGTCGCTCCTGACGAACCTGTGCGGCCGGACTGGAAGGCAGCGGCTGCGTCTCTCCGCAATCCCGGACACGAGAAGGTGCCGACATGCTGACCTACATCATCGCGGCTGCGGTCCTCATCGCCGTGTTATTCGCCGTCGTGTTCTACTGCGTCCTCGTCGACGGCGCCCGCCGCCGCGAGTATCAGGACCGCGTCGCCCGCGAGTGGCTGGAGCGTAAGGACGCAGGGAGGGCGGCGTGAAGCTCATCGACGCCGACGCGCTTGTGGCCTACTTCGAGAACCTCACGGGCGACACCATCGCCGTGACCGACGCGGCTGCCGTGGCCGACAACATGCCGACCGTGTGCTGCGCGGAGTGCGAGTACGGACCGCCCCCAGCGGATGCCGTCTTCGAGGCGCAGTGTGACTGCGAGCTGGACAGTCCCGGCATGCTCAGCCATCTGCCGCTAGACGAGCGTCTGCAGCACTGGACGTACTGGGCTCTGTACCTCAAGCGCCGTATCGAAAAGCACTACAGGCCCGCCATCGCGGAGTTGGAGCATCACATCGACGGGTGGCGCGGCAAGTACATGGACATGAAGGCCCGCGCCGAGAAAGCCGAGGCCGAGGTGGCGCTCAGGGACCGGATGCTGGTAGCCGAGTACGACTCGCCCACGCCAAAGACAGCGGGTTACATGCGCTGGTTCGCCGACCTCCGCGCACGGGCCGAGAAGGAGGCCACCGATGACTGACATTGACCGGCTGCGGAGGTTATACGAGAGCATCCACGACAGCACGACCAACGGCGCACCCTCTCCCGTCGTGGTGGAGCGAGCCGACGCCCTCATCGCCGCGTTGGAGCGGGCACTGGCTGCCTCTGAGCGGGAGAAGAAGGTCGCCGTCATGTTCGGTGACGCCTTCGAGGACGCGGCCAAGGGATGCCACTGGATGCTGGAGTACGAGCGCGGCCTGCGCCACGTCATCGTCGCAAACTGGATGTACGCCAGCCGTGCCGACGAAGCCTACGCCGCTGGCTACGACGCTGCCATGCAGCAAGTCGAGTTCAAGGACGAGGCCCTAGACGGGATGCACGCGCAGCTGCGAGAGGCCGAGGCCGAGGCACGGCGGTGGGAATGGCTGGCGAAGGAGGCATCTCTTGGTCGTCGCACCCCAGACGGACCCCTTCTGGATACGCTCCTCGCCCGCTACGAGGAGGCGCACCATGCCTGACGACTTCTGGGCCGCGCCGCCGAAACTTGAGCTGGAGGCCGACCTCGTGAACCGCTGCCGCGAAGACGCGAAGGCGATGGGCGTGTAC
>MTKZ01009225.1_pt1 | contig 15454 bp, 8 predicted proteins | sample 1042781 | NCBI WGS metagenome assembly MTKZ01 (sample SAMN06212207, study PRJNA360539) | anaerobic digester metagenome | biome: Wastewater treatment plant; material: sludge; isolation source: anaerobic digester fed with sludge from wastewater treatment plant | place: Denmark: WWTP Viborg ...
GGCGCCGGCTCTGGAGCGGCAGGCGCCGTCTCGGGCGGCGTCTGATCTGCGGGGGCCGGAGCAGGCGCGGGCTTCGGCTCCAGACGCTCAACGGCCGCCTGGGCCTTCGGGTCGCCGAACGCCGCTGCCTGACGATAGGCGTTCAGCGCCTCCGTCTTATTGCCCGCGGCCTCGTACACTTCGCCGAGAGCCATGTGCGCGCTCGCATCCCACGGCATATACTCGATAGCCCTCTTGAGGTGCGCCGTCGCGCGCTCGGTGTTGTTCAGCCCGTGATAGGCCAGCCCCAGTTCCCGGTGCACGGCCGGGTCCTTGCCCCGGTCGTTCATCAGGGCGCTCAGAGCGCGGACGGCTTCGGTGTTCTTGCCCGTCAGGCGCATCGCCTTTGCTTCGGTCACGGCCAGGTCGGCCTTCGGGTCCTTTGCCTTGAGTTCCTGAATCTTCGCAAGCCCCTCTTCTGCCCTGCCCGCCTCAGCGTAAGCGTCGAGGAACTGATCGTAGGGCGGCGCGCCGGTCTTCGGCTGCTTCTCCACATACCCTGCAAGCAGCTTCAGGTAATCGTCGGTCTTGTTCTCGGCCTTGTAGATGTCCTTGAGCTTGGCGAGCGCGGGGGACCCGGCGGGCGCGATTTCGGCCAGCCTCAGCCACGCTGCCTTCGCTTCCGCGGGCTTGTTTGCCTTCGTCTGAATCTCGGCGATCTGCTGCAGGGCGTAGAGCTGCTCGGGCTGGCGCTTGTACGCCTCCTCGTAGGCAGCGATTGCGCCGTCATGATTGCCCTGCGTCTCCAGCGCCGCGCCGAGAGTCATCTGGATGCGGGCGTCTTTCGGGAACTTCTCAGCCACCCGGCGGTAGTCGGCGATGGCCTCATCCTTCTTACCCGCCTTGTCGAGCAGACGGCCGATGTTCGCCAGCATGTTCGGGTCTTCCGTTCCCTGCTCTTCGATCTTTCTGTACTCGGCGATGGCGGGGTCGTACTTCTCCTGGTTCTCGTACAGGCGCGCCCGTCCCTGATAGATCTGAACGTTCTTCGGGTCTATCTTCTCGGCGGCATCGTACTCAGCGAGGGCCTTGCTGTAGTCGCGCTTCTCGGGGTCTTGGGCCGCGGCCTCGTTGCTGTAGAGAACGGCGGCGGCGAAATACGGCTGCAGGTCCTTCGGATCGGCCTCCTTGGCCTTGTCGAAGCAGGCGACGGCCTTGTCCATCTGCTTCGCCTGCCCCCACATGCGGGCGGCGGCGAGCAGGTCGGCGGTGGTCTTTGAGTCAGCCGCGTAAGCCTTCTCGTAGGCCTGCGCGGCTTCTTCGTGGTTGCCGCGGCCGCTCTCGATGCGGCCGATCTCACGCCACGGCGCGGCATCCTTGCTCTCCTTCGTGCGGCGTGTCCAGAGTTCGACCGCGCGGTCGGTTTTCCCGAGCCGCTCCTGCAGGCGCGCCATCCGCTCGGTCAGAGCGCCCTGCCCATCCTTCGGGGTCAGCGAGATCGCCTTCTCGATCTGGGCGGCGGCTTCGGGCAGTTTGTTACGCTGCTCGTACACGTACGCCAGTCCTTCGTAGCCGGAGGGACTGCGGGGTTCGACGGCGACAGCCTTCTTGTAGGCGGCTTCCGCCCCGTTGACATCGCCGGTGTACAGCTTGCTGAGGGCGAGGTTGGCGTGGGCCATTCCGCTCTTCGGGTTGACGCGGGCGGCGGAGGCGAACGCCTTCTCCGCACCTTTGTAGTCCCCCGACATGAACCGTGTCCGGCCCAGATTCGCGAGCGCGGCGAAGCTCCTCGGATCGTGCTTCGCGGCGATCTCGTACTGCGCGAGCGCTTCCTTGACATTGCCCTGCTTGTCGAGAAGCCCGGCATAGGCGAGGCGCGACTGCACGTCTCTCGGGGTCTGGCCGAGCAGCGCCTGATACGCGCTGAGGGCACCCTTCGTGTCGCCCGCCTGCTCGGCGGCGGAGGCGAGCATCCGGCGCGGCACCGGGTTCTTCGGGTCAACTTCGGCGGCGCGAGAGAACGCTTCGCGCGCCCCTTTGAGGTTCTTCTGGTTGAGGCGCGCGAGACCGAGGTTGATCCACGCGCTCGAGTCCTTCGGGCTGAGCACGGTGACCTTGCCGAACCGCGCCTCTGCCTCGTCGTAGCTTTTGCCCTGCATTGCCGCGACGCCGAGGGCGAAATGAGGGTTCGGGTCCGCCGGGTTGAGGCCCTCGAGAGTCGCCGCGTACTTCTTGAGTTCGGCGGCGTTGCCGGACTTGCCCGCCTGCTGCATAGCCGCGGTAAGAAGGTTCAGCGCATTCTTGCCCTGCTCGTTGGAAGGGTTCAGGCGATAGGCCTTCGCCATAGCCCACCGGACACCTTCGGGGTTGCCCGTCTGGTACGACAGCACGCCCATGTTGTACCAGGCGCTCTGGTTGGAAGGGGCAAGGGACGTGACCTTCTTGTAGACCTGAATGGCCTGCTTGAACTGCTTCTTCTGGATAAGCTGCCCGGCCTCGGCCTCGAGCTTCTTCACGTCCTGAGCCTGCGCGGCCGTGACCGAAAAAAGCGCCGCGCACGCAAGCATCACCAGGCGCTGCTGAAAACCGATTCTGACAAAGAGCATCACATCATCTCCCTTGCGGACTCAGACTGAGGGGCCGGAAAGTGCACGGACAGCACCGAGCTTACTCCCTCACGGCACATCGGGCCCGTCAGGCTCGTCATCGTCGAAGTCGTACTCATCAATCCCGCCGGAGGCGTAGCTGAAAGAGGTCACTTCCTCTCCGCGGAAAATCGTCACGAACAGGTCCTCCCGGTCGAAGCTGGGCAGATAGCTCGAGACGATGTCCTCGTCAATGGTGGCGAGAAGAGCCTCTTCGTCGGTGGACGCCAGGTCCATTTCGAGCACCAGCGTGGCGTGAATGGTCTCCTGCGTGTAGTGGACGTGGACCTGCCCGATCCTGTGCTCCTGCGTGTCCCAGATCAGATAGACCTCGGAATGCGGTGTGCGCACGAGGCGGGTCAGTTTGAAGTCAATCATCGGATGTCCCTCACCTTTCCCGGAGGCCTCAGGCGGACGCCGGGGTTTTGTCCAGAAAGTCCCCGAGCGGCCACCGGGCGACCTCGCCGAGGGCGGCGTGGGCCGTCAGGTCGAGATGCACGGGGGTCACGGAGAGCTTTCCCTGCGAGATCGCGAGCACATCCGTTCCTTCCTCGAGGCCGTCGGTCGGGAGATCTCCGCCCAGCCAGTAGTAGCTCCGTCCCATGGGGTCGGTCCGGGTCTCGACGCGGCCCGGGTAGCGCCGGATTCCGAGGCGGGTCAGACAGACCTCCCGGATATCCTCGGCCGGGACGGCCGGCACATTGACGTTCAGGAAGATGCCGTCCGGCAGGCCGCGCTCCAGCAGTTGTGTGCCTATGAAGCGCGCGAAGCGGGCCGCGGGCTCGTAGATGTCGCCATCCTCGTAGGTTGTGACCGAAATCGCAAAGCTCGGTATTCCGAACGCGGCGCCTTCCATCGCCCCGGCGACTGTTCCTGAATACGTGAGTTCCCACCCCAGGTTCGCGCCCAGATTGATGCCCGACACTACCAGGTCCGGGCGTCGGCCGCACATCTGCATGACACCGATGTGAACGCAGTCCGTGGGCAGTCCGCTGGATGAATACGCGGTGTCGCCGTCGGCCAGCCTGACCTTGTGGACGCGCAGCGGCTTGTGCAGAGTGATGCCATGGCCGCAGGCGCTGCGGGAGCGATCGGGGGCGACGACCACCACGTCTCCGAGAACCGAAAGCGACTGCTTCAGGGCGAGGATTCCCGGCGCGTGGACGCCATCGTCGTTGGTAATGAGGATAGTCCTGTTCACGGCTGGATTATATCCGCCCCCGGCGACGCGTAACAACCGGCCGTGAAACAGGGGAGGGGGAAACGTAAGAAGAGCAGCAGGCGTGTGAGGTGTGAAAAATACCCCCGAAGGGAATCGAACCCTCGATCTCCTGGCTGAGAACCAGGCATGTTAACCGCTACACCACGGGGGCACGCCGGAAGTTATTGTAGCGCTGCCCCGGCGAAACCGCAACCCATGCGGACAATATTGGCCGGCGGTGTTTGCACATCTGCCCGCGGGTGGAGCAACAGGCATGGCGCAGTGTGCGTATTCGGTTCCGCAAACGGCCGTAATGCGGGCGGGTCTTGTGCTATACTGCAAGCTGTTGTTTTTCAGGAGGTTCTTCCCTATATGTGCGGTATTGTCGGTTACATCGGCGACAAGCAGGCCACGCCGATTCTTCTTGATGGCTTGCACCGGCTCGAGTACCGGGGCTATGACTCCGCAGGCGTGGCGATCCACGCCGACGGGCATGTGACGGTGCGCAAGCGGGTCGGCAAGCTCAAGGTTCTGGACGAAAGCCTTGAACAGCAGCCCCTGAACGGGACGCTCGGCGTCGGCCACACGCGGTGGGCCACTCACGGTCAGCCGTCGGAGGTGAACTCGCACCCTCACGCCGACAACACCGGGACGATTCATCTGGTCCACAACGGCATCATCGAGAATTATCAGGAGCTCAAGAACCAGATGCTGGCCGAGGGCCACGTGTTCAAGTCTCAGACGGACACGGAAGTTATGGCGCACCTGGTTGGCAAGCACTACAAGGGCGATCTGGCTCAGGCGGTGCGCGATGCGCTCAAAGAGGTCGAAGGCGCGTATGCGCTCGGGATTCTGTGCGACAAGGACCCGGACAAACTGGTCGCCGCCCGCTGCGGAAGCCCGCTGATCGTGGGCGTCGGCGAGGGTGAGAACTTCATCGCCAGCGACGTGCCCGCGATTCTGAACCACACCCGCGAGATCATCTACCTCGACGACTTCGAAGTGATGACGCTCTGCCGCGACGGCGTCACATGCACCGACATTGACGGCAACGTCATCGAGAAGGAAGTGCATCACATAGACTGGGACGCCTCGGCAGCCGAGAAGTCGGGCTTTCCGCACTTCATGCTCAAGGAGATCAACGAGCAGCCTAAGGTTATCAGCGACACGCTGCGCGGCCGGTTCGGCGCGAGCGGCGAGATTCTGCTCGACGACATGCGGCTGCCGGAAGAGAAGCTGAAGCAGGTCAAGAAGATCATGATCATCTCCTGCGGCACGGCGTATCACGCGGGGATGGTGGGCAAGTATCTGCTCGAGAAGTTCGTGCGGATCCCCTGCGAAGTGGACCTCGCGAGCGAGTTCCGCTATCGCAACCCGCTTGTGGACGACACGACGCTGGTTATGACCGTGACGCAGTCGGGCGAGACCGCCGACACGCTGGCCGGGCTTCGCGAGGCGCACCGGCGCGGGTCGAACGTGGTTTCGATCTGCAACGTGGTCGGCAGCTCCATCGCGCGCGAGTCGGACGGGGTCATCTATCAGCACGCGGGGCCGGAGATCGGCGTCGCCAGCACGAAGGCGTACACGTCGCAGGTTACCTGNNCCGTCGCAGGTTACCTGCTTCGTTCTGTTCACGCTGTATCTGGGACGCCTGCGCGGAGTTCTATCGGACGCTCAGGTGAAGCAGATGAGCGCCGAACTGCGCGAGCTTCCGGGGCTTATCGAAAAGGTGATCGCGAACCAGGACACGATCATGGAATGCACCGAGAAGTATCACCAGGCTCAGAGCGCGCTGTATCTCGGCCGCAGCTACAACTTCCCGAGCGCCCTCGAGGGAGCTCTGAAGCTCAAGGAGATCTCGTACATCCATGCGGAAGGTTATGCCGCGGGCGAGATGAAGCACGGACCGATCGCGCTCGTTGACCCGAAACTGCCGGTCATCTGCGTCGCGACATCGAGCGAGGTGTACGACAAGATGATCTCCAACATCCAGGAGATTCGGGCGCGTGCGGGCAAGGTGATTGCCGTCGCGACCGAGGGCGACGAAGGCATCGCGAGCCACGCCGACGACGTGATCTACGTTCCGGAGTGCCCGGAGTACCTGTCGCCGATTCTGGTGGCGGTTCCGCTGCAACTCCTCTCGTACCACATCGCCACCCGACGCGGGTGCGACGTGGACCAGCCGCGCAACCTTGCAAAGAGCGTGACTGTCGAGTAGGCGCGGGCGCTGTCTCGGGCGCTATCTCAAGTATGGTCTTTGTGCCGGGGGCGGTTTCGCCGCCCCCGGCTTTTCTTTGTAACCCTATCGAGTGGCAACGACGGAGTCCTGCGAGGGCAACCCGATCCAGTTACGGACCTGCTAATATGTGCTGTACGGTCTTGCGTGATCGCACAGGAGGTCCTATGCGCCTGATACTGATTGTTGCCTGCGCGCTGATGGCGGGCAGTTTGTACGCGGAGGTGGTTGTCCCGATGAGTCCGGATTCGCTTCCTTCGAACATGGCCATGAACAACACGGCCGTCACGCCCACGACGCAGGATAAGAGGGCGGCTATCCAGGTGCGGTTCCATCGCGTTGACTGGCCCAACGTGTTTTTTACACCCGCGGACGGAGTGTGGGACTGGAGCAGCAGCGGCGGGCTGGCCGTTGACATCTACAACCCCGAAGGCAAGCCTGTCGTCGCGGCCATGCGGGTGGACAACGCCGGAGCGGATGGCAGCAACAACTGCAGCGCCGTGGAAGTCCCGGCGCAGCCGCGAAAGTGGACCACCCTGGCCTTGCGCTTCAGCGATGGGCAATCGCCCTTCTGGGGCATGCGGGGTACCCCCGACGGCGGGATGGGAAGGCCGCTCGACCTCACGAAGATCACCGCGTTCCAGGTGTATCTGCCCAAGCCCGGGCAGGAGCACACGCTCGTGCTGAGCAACTTCAGGCTGCTCGATAAGGCGTCGAAGATCACGATGCCGTTCGTGGACAGGTTCGGCCAGTACAGGCACGCGAGCTGGCCCGGAAAGGTGAAGACCGAGCAGGAGCTGATCATCCGCCGGGACCGTGAACCGCTGACGCCGCTCAGCAGCGATGGGGACAGATACGGCGGATGGGCGGACGGCCCTAAACTGCAAGCCACGGGCTGGTTCCGGACGGAAAAGGTGGACGGACGGTGGTGGCTGGTGACTCCGGAGGGACGCCTCTTCTTCTCGATCGGCGTCAACTGCGTCTACAACTGGGAACCGACGTTCACCGAGAAGCGCGAATCGTGGTTCGAGTGGCTGCCGGAGGAAGACAGCGAGTTCAAGCCCGCGCTGGGATACACATCGTGGGTGCACAGCATGGCGGAGCCGATCGGAGGCAAGGGGCGGACCATCGGCTTCTATCGGGCGAATCTCATTCGCAAGTACGGCAGCGGCTGGGAATCCGCGTGGAGAGAGCGATCGTATGCGCGGCTGAGGGCATGGGGGTTCAATACTATCGGGAACTGGTCGGATCAGGAAGTTCTGAAGCAGAGCCCGTTGCCCTTCGTAGCCACGGCCTACCCCGCAAACGAAAGCCGGGTGATTGAAGGCGGCGGCGGGTACTGGGGCAAGATGAAGGATGTCTTCGATCCGCAGTTCCCCGCGCTGACGGACGCCTCCATTGCCGGGTATGTGAAGGAGCACGCCTCGAACCGAATGTGCATCGGCTACTTCGTGGATAACGAGATCGCCTGGGACGCGGTGGAGCGCGGAGCGCTGGCGAGTCCGCCCGATCAGCCATGCCGCATCGAGATGGTGCGGCAGCTCAAGGCGACGCACGGCACGCTTGAGGCGCTGAACAGGGCGTGGGGGACGAGCGCCGCTTCGTGGGACGGTCTGCGCGTGCCCGCCGAGCCGAATGACGCCTGCCGCAAGGATCTGGATGCCTGGGTGTACTCGTTCGCCCACCGGTATTTCGAGGTGGCGAGGGATGCTCTGAAGCGTCACGCGCCGCATCAGCTTTATCTGGGCTGCCGGTTTGCGTGGAGCCATCCCCAGGCGATTCGCGCGTGCGCGGATGTGGCGGACGTTGTGAGCTTCAACATCTACCGGCACGGCGTCAATTGCGAGGACTGGACGGGCAAGAACGACCTCGGCAAGCCGCTCATCATCGGCGAGTTCCACTTCGGCGCGCTCGACCGGGGCATGCTGCACACCGGGCTGGTTGCCACCGCAAGCCAGAAGGAGCGGGCCGCCGCCTTCAAGGCGTACGTGCGAAGCGTGGCCGGCTGCCCTTCGTTCGTGGGGTGCCACTGGTTCGAGTACGCGGACGAGCCGCTGACAGGGCGGGTGCTCGACGGCGAGAACTACAACATCGGGCTGGTGGACGTGACGGACACGCCCTACCCCGAACTGACAAAGGCCGCGCGCGAGGTCAACGCCGAGGTCTACACCCGTCACGCGAAGGCCGCGGCCTCACTGGGTTCCGGATCAAGTCCGGAATGACGTGTTCTTGGCCAGCAACCCGCCAACTGAACAACACAACAACCGCCTCGCACCCCGTGGGATTGCCACGGGCCGCGGACGGCCCTCGCAATGACGGAGGCTCAGGCCCCTTCTGGCAGAGAATCGGCCGGGCAGCAATTGACGATGGGCGGCAGAGTGTCTATACTGAGTCTCTCAGAAACAGGGCTGTGCGCGGGTGGCTTGCGCAGAGGCAAGCGGACGCAGAGGTTGTTCCCTGGCTTCTGGCGGCACAGAGTCGTGCGCCCTTCTGGCACCACGCGCGGCCTTCTCAATGACATCTTGAGGAGACTTACATTGGCGCACGCAGAAACGGTGGAAGGAAAAGCCAATCCCTTCCACATCGCTCAACAGCAGCTCGACAAAGCTGCCCGTATTCTACAGCTCGATCCCGGGCTCCATGCGGCGTTGCGGCAGCCCGCGCGCGAGATGCACGTCACGCTCACCATCAAGATGGACGACGGCGCCGCCCGGACGTTCAACGGCTTTCGCGTTCAGTACAACGACGCCCGCGGGCCAAACAAGGGCGGCATACGCTATCACCCGGACGAGACGATTGATACAGTGCGCGCGCTGGCCGCGTGGATGACCTGGAAGTGCGCCGTTGTGGACATCCCGCTCGGCGGCGGGAAAGGGGGCATCGTCTGCAACCCGAAGGAGATGTCCGAAGGCGAGCTTGAGCGGCTGAGCCGGGCGTATGTGCGCGCAATGAGCCGCTTCATCGGACCGGACACCGATATCCCCGCGCCCGACGTCTATACGACCCCGCAGATTATGGCGTGGATGATGGACGAGTACTCCATCATCATGGGGCACCACACCCCGGCGGTCATCACGGGCAAGCCGCTTGCGCTGGGCGGTTCGGAAGGGCGCGGCGACGCGACGGCGCGCGGAGGAGCTTACACGGTTCGCGAGGCGGCCCGTCACCTGGGTCTCGACCTGACGCAGAGCACGGTGGCGATTCAGGGGTTCGGCAACGCCGGGCAGTTCGCGGCCAAGCTGTTTCACGAACTGCTGGGCTGCAGAATCGTGGCGGTCAGCGACACGCGCGGGGCTATCTACAACCCCGACGGTCTCGATCCGGACACGGTGCGCAAGGAGAAGTTCGCGACGGGCACGGTCACGAGCTTCCCTGACGCGCAGAAGATCTCGAACGAGGAGCTGCTGGAGCTTCCGGTTGACGTGCTGACGCCGTCGGCGCTCGAGGAAGTGATCACCGAAGAGAACGCGGGGCGCATCGGCGCGAAGATCGTCGCGGAACTCGCGAACGGGCCGACCACACCCGAAGCGGACGACATTCTGTTCCGCAATGGCGTGTTCGTGATCCCGGACTTTCTGTGCAACGCGGGGGGCGTGACCGTGTCGTACTTCGAGTGGGTGCAGAACGCGAGCGGCTACTACTGGGAAGAGCCGGACGTGCACGAGAAGCTGGACAAGAAGATGACCGACGCGTTCCGTGCGGTGCTTCAGATGTCGAAGGACTACAGCGTGGACATGCGCACGGCTGCTTACATGGTCGCCATCCACCGGGTGGCCGAGGCGATGAAGCTGCGCGGCTGGGTGTAGGAACTGCCTGAAGCCGCCATGAGATCAGCGCCCCGGCCGATTCTGGCCGGGGCGCTTTGTCTGAAAGTTCGGGGGGCGGTTCAACGCGGGCGCGGCTGGCTGGTGAGAATCCGTTCTTCCCGGCCGATTCCGCTGTTCGCGTCTTCGGCAAGCCGCGCGGTCTTTCTGGCATCCCCCGCGACAAGCAGGAAGCGGGTGTGCAGGATCTCGTCGCCAGCGCCGAACCTGCGCGGGCCGTCCGGCGCCGGGCAATCCAGCGCGTCGAAGTGAATACTGCCCCAGGGCGCATTGCGCCGGTTGGAGTTGCGCAGCACGAACGGCTCGCTGCCGTGGAGCCGGACGATGCCCAGACGGTTGTCTATGTTGACCCAGGCGTCACCAACCCGGATGTTGGTCATCGTCTCCTTCTCCGGTTGGGGGCCGTGGAGGTCGAAGGTCACCAGCTTCGACCCCTCGTCCGAGAGATAGCGCCGCCTGCCTTTGTTGAAGATATCGCTCTGCACGAGCAGGCGCAGCCCCTCGATGGAGTTGACGGTGATCGGCTGATGCGCGATGAAGCGGCAGTCTATCAGCGCCGTGCCCCGCTCTGTGTTGACGGTGTATTCGATCTCGTGACTGTACGCGGGGCGGGAGTTCTCGGCGGAGAAGCAGGTCAGGCGGCCGGCCGTGTGGAAGCCGGCCCAATCAACGCGGTCTGTGTGCTCGGAGCGCGTCAGTTTCGGGTCTATGCCGGCCGCTTCTATGCGCCCTGTGAGGTTGTTCAAGCCCCACTCCGCGGCATCGTCCATGCCGGCGGGGATGAACAGCGCGATCGGGTACCGCCCGTTCAGCGCCTTCCACGCGAACGAGGAGAACAGCTCTGGCGAGTGCGATACGGAGAACTCCGCAGGCTCACTGACGAACCCCCCGCTCACCATACGCTGGTAATCGGCGCCGGAAGGCGGCTTCACGAACGCGCCTTTGCCCTTGTGAAGCAGATAGCAGGCGCCGAGATTGGCATAGCAGTCGGTCTCGTACTCCGAGAGCCGGTGCATCATCTGGTTGAGCGTGAAGCGCTTGCCGAAAAACGTGCCGTCGCCGTTCGAGTACTGCTCTTCCTCAAACGTGCGGAACCTGCGCTTCTCGATTTCACGGGCGGCCTGGTCGCCGAACTGCTGCTGGAGCGTCACGAGCGCGGGCATGATGAAGTACATCCCGTAGGCGTAGCGCGGCCAGTCCTTGCCCTCGACGTAGGCGAAACGGCGATCGAGGAAGGTGGGCTTCATCCGTTCCCAGACGTCCACGAAGTGATGGAACTGCGCCTCCGGCACGGGCTGCTTCGCCGACGTCAGCGCGTAGTATCCCCACGCCAGCGAGTGGAGCGGGCAGGACATGTAGCAGGTATGATAGGCGCCGTGGTTTTCGATGGTGTAGTCGGCGTGAACGTTCTCGGTGTACACCTGCTCCTTGAGCGGACGGCCGTCAACGATTGCGGACGACGTCTGGTCGTCAAGTGTTGACAGCGAGTTGAGGTCGAACTCGATCAGCTTCGCGCGCCATTCGGGTGCTTTCGGGTGCTTCGGGAAGAGGGCTATGGCGGCCGCCATCACCTCAGTGTCCCAGGCGTTCTCCTCCGACTTCGTATCGCGGAACGAGCCGCCCGGCGCTTTGCGTGAGAGGTGCCGCGAGGCTTCGTGCGTGACGACGCGCTCGACGCGCTCCCGCTGTTCCGGGCTGAGCCTGTCCCAGATGAGCTGCGCGCCAAGCGCCATCTTCGCCGCCCACCACGCCGACTGCCAGTGATCGCCCCACTTCTTGCCGTCGCCGCACACGATGTCGCCCGTCACGTGACTGCGGGTCATATAGTCGAGACACTGGCGCGCTCTCTTGAGCACATGCTCCCGGGAGATTCCGGTCACGGAGTCGTCGTAGGCGGGGTCGGCGGCGAGAAGCGCCATCACGAAGATGTAGTTGCCCATCGCGCGCAGGCCCATCTCCGAGGAGTCCGGATCGCCGAAGAACCCCAGGTTCGGGTCGCCGAGGTAGTTGCCCCTCCACCCGCGCTCGCCCTGCAGCGGGAAGCGCTCGAGCACGCGCATGTAGTCGGTAAGGTTCGGGTAGTCCGGCCCGTACGACGGCGCCTTGAGCACCTTCAGCGGCTGCGTGGGGCTCGACACCATCCACGCCTTGCGGTCAATAGGAGGCTGCAGAGCCTCGTCGCCGGATGCCAGTCCCCGCAGAAGCAGAATCCCCGGCAGGACAAGCGCACAGACAACGCTCTGGCGCAGAACGCGGTGCAATCTGAATGTCATATCTAGACCCTCTCCTTCATTGGCCGCACACCGGACGCTACCCCAACCGCACGGGCAACTGCCCGGTTGGCTGTGTGACTCCGAGGATAACCTCGGCGGCGGCCTGCAGTGACTCTTCGCGATAGCCGAAGCTGCAGAGGTACGTCTCTACCTCGGGGAACCGGCGGATGTCGTAGGGCTCCCGGATCGCCAGCACCACAAGCGGCAATCCCAGCGAGTTCAGTTGCTTCACCATGCGCGCCTGCCCCTCCTGATCGGTGCCGGCCGTCCACGGCTCGTTGGGGCAGGTGGCGGCGATAATGAGACGCACGTCAGAGCCGGGCTCGATGGCGGGCGTGGAGGTATCCACGGCTAGCGAATCGGTATTCGGATGAATGCGGCGGATGGCTTCGGTCAGATCGGGCAGGGCCCTGTGCGTGCTGACCACCAGCACCTTGCTGCCTGGCTCGACCCGCGCGGGAAGGATGCCGCGCTCGTTCTTGATGACGGTGACCGCTTTTCGGGCGATCTCGAGCGCGAGGGCCCTGNNGGGCGCGCCCGCCACGGATGCCGTCTTCGCGGGATCGGCGAGTTTCGCCGGCTCGAGCAGTCCGAAGCGCTCCTTCAGCTCCAGGACACGGCGGACGGACTGATCCACGCGCTCCATCGGAAGCTCGCCGCTTTCGACAGCGGCGGAGATGAGGGCATGCGCTTCCTGCTGTCGGCTGAGCGTGTGGCAGATGAGGGGGCAATCTGCTCCCGCCTTCAGCGCCGCAAGAGCGGCCTTTGCCGTGCCCCACTTGACCGCCACGCCGTCCATCTCCAGGCAGTCGGTGACGATTAGCCCCTGCCAGCCCATCTTCTCGCGCAGAAGCCCCGTCAGAATCCTGGGCGACATGGTCGCCGGGAGTTCGGGGTCGAGCGCGGGGAAGATAATGTGAGTCGTCATAATCGAGGCGACCCCGGCCTCGATCGCGGCCAGGAACGGGACAAGCTCCATCGCCTCGAGGCGCTCCATGGGAAAGTCCACCACGGGCAGCGCAAGGTGGGAGTCCACCGACGTGTCGCCGTGTCCCGGGAAGTGCTTCACGGATGTAGGCACGCCGCCGTCGTGGAACCCGCGGATAGCGGCCTGCGCGAAGCGGCTCACGATCTCCGGGTTGTCGCCGTACGAGCGCGTGCCGATGATCGGGTTCAGCGGGTTGTTGTTGACGTCCACGCAGGGCGCGAAGTCGAAGTTGATGCCGGTGGCAAGAAGCTGCTCGGCCGTGGCGCGCGCCGCTTTGTATGCGTACTCCGGGTCGCCGGTCGCGCCGAGCGCCATATTGCTCGGAAACACGACATAAGCAGGCGCCCGCAGGCGAGCGACCATGCCGCCCTCCTGGTCAGCGATAATGAAGACGGGTATCTTCGAGCGCTCCTGCAACTCGTTCATCGTGCGCGCGGTCTGCTCGGGCGCGCCGATATTGCGCCCCAGCAGGACCACGCCGCCGACCTCGAAATCCTCCACCAGCAGCCGGGCGTGCTCGGAGACGGTGACGTTGTCTTCGTCCGTCTCGCCCTGCCAGCCCAGGATCAGGAGCTGCCCGATCTTCTGGCGGGTGGTCAGGCGGCTGATAATCTCATCTATTCTCGCGGACATCTGCTGCTCCTGTTCTACGCGATCACTCGTTCGCGAGGCGCGCGGAGGCGCCGTTGGCTTTCATCTCTACTACTCTTGCATCCGGCGGCGAAGCGGCATCCCAAGTGATGGCCGCCGAGCCGACGCCGTCCGGGCCGCATCGCACCGTTGCCGGATCGGCAGTGCCACCCGTAACGGTGACAGTGACATCCGCATTCGCACTCACGTTGCCCAGACCATCCTTGACAGTGAAGGTGAGCTTGCGCGACGGCGAACCGGCCGGCGTGGAAGCATCCCAGGCCGCGCTGATGGACCCGGGAGTTCCCGCGACCACGGTCACATTCGTTGCGGTAGTGGACGTTCCGATTCGCGCGGCCACCGCATGAGAGCCCTTGCGCAGCGCCCTGAAGACTCCGTTCTGCTCCACGAACCCTCCGCCGTTGCGCGTGCCCCAGATGACATTCGACGAAGCGGCAGCCGCGCCGCCTGTCGGTGACACCTTGAACTGCGTTGCCGTTCCCGCCCCAACCGACGGATTGGCCGGCTCGAGCGTGAAGGTGGGCGAGGCAGCGGCAGGTTCGGGAGCATATACGAGCAGGCCGCTCGCGACCGTGCGCTGCTGCCCGTCAGACGGGCTGTTGATGACGACGTCGCCCACGACGAGCGTGCTGGAGCCGCCCCCGTCCAGGTTGATCGCATCGGTGCAGCCCTGGTTCTGCATCACGGCGGCAAGTTCGGGAAGAGACGCGCCCCGGCTGGTGATCTGCCGCCCGTCCACAACGGCGATCAGAACGTATCCGTTGCGGGTGACGCCAACGGAAGTCCGCGGGTGACGCACCGTTCGGAAGCTGTTCGAAAACCCGTCTCCGTTCTCCTTCTCGGTGACAGTGCCGTCCTTGATGAGCCACGAGCCGCCGCCGCACGCGTCGCGGACGCCGATCCATGAGCGCTGGTCGTCATCCTGCAGGATGAGCTTGACTTTGACGGCGCCGCCCTCGGCCCCCGAGGCGGCATCGGTCAGTTCGCGCACGCGCGGTCCCTCGGCGACGAGCACGACATCTTCGCGCCCGATGGGCGTGTTCTGAGCGGGGGTGACGATCTTCCGGACTTTGGCGCTGACCGTTCCCTTCTCAGTGAGAGCGCCCCAGTCGCACTCGAGGACGAGCTCGGCGCTGTTCTCGCGGGCGCCTGTGGAAGTGCCCCAGGCCCGCTCGTAGACGACCAGTTCACCGGCGGCAAGCGGGCGGTCCACTCCGTTCGCCTTGATGAGCCGCCCGTTCGGAAATTCGAACGTCAGCGCCATCCGCACACATCCGAGCAGGGCGCGGTTGTTAGCGAAGAAGCCCACGGCGGGGCGATCCACCCACGGCTCGCTGACGAGCCTGCCTTCAACCACGGTCAGCCCGAGCGGATCGGACGTCCACGGGAAGAAATCGCCATTCGCCCCGGCCACGGCGCGGGTGCGGGCGACGGCGGAGGCGACCGTCTCGCGCCGCTTCGAGTTGATGAAGTTGTTCGCGACAAAAGCGCCCACGCGAACGCCGGCCTGGCGCGGGTCCACCTTGATGCCCGTAAAGACGAGCGGGGTGGACGGGTCAACGCGCTCGAGCAGGACGACTCCCGGCGCGACGGGCTTTTCGTAGACGCGAGGCGATGAGCCTGTCTGCGCATGCGCCGCGATTGCGGCAAGACAGAA
>MTKZ01128438.1_pt1 | contig 15441 bp, 15 predicted proteins | sample 1042781 | NCBI WGS metagenome assembly MTKZ01 (sample SAMN06212207, study PRJNA360539) | anaerobic digester metagenome | biome: Wastewater treatment plant; material: sludge; isolation source: anaerobic digester fed with sludge from wastewater treatment plant | place: Denmark: WWTP Viborg ...
GGAAAGGCAGAGGTATGCCCATCGTCGGAAAGAGCCCCAGGACCATCCCGATGTTGACAATGATATGGAGCAGGAAGATGAAGAACGCCGAGAGCGCGACGAAAGCTCCCTCCCTGCTCGGAGCGTTCTCGACCGTGTCGAGGAACTTGAGGAGCAGAAAAAGGAAAAGGACCAGTATCACGGAGCTTCCGATGAACCCGAGTTCCTCCGCCGCGACGGCGAATATGAAATCGGTGTGCGGCGCGGGGAGGAAGTTGAGCCTGTTCTGGGTTCCGGCATGAAGGCCTTTCCCCGTGAGCTTCCCGCTCCCGACGGCTATCTTCGCCTGGTTCACCTGGTATCCGGCTCCCTGGGGGTCCCTCGAAGGGTTGAAAAAGGTCATCACCCGTTCTTTCTGATAAGGCTTGAAGAAAGAGACCCACGCCAGCCCGAACAGGNNTGTTCAACCTGAGCTGGGAGAAGAAGACTACCGCCAGCATTATCGGAAGAAATGTCAGCGCAGTGCCAAAATCGGGCTGGATGATAGTGAGGAAGAACGGGATGAAGGCGATCCCGAAAAGGACGGAGAAATCCTTGAATGTGAATTCGTGAGTCTCTTCGTCCCTGATGTACGAAGCCAGTGCAAGTACCGTGAAAACCTTGGCGATCTCCGATGGCTGGAAGCCCAGCGGGCCGAAGGAAAGCCACGATTTCGATCCGGCGACCGTCTTTCCGATGAGCGGAAGGACCGCGAGGATTATGATCGAGAGGGCGTAAAGGATGTAGCCATACTCCACCCAGACGGTATAGGGGATGTAGAGGGCCAGGGCGAGCACGACAGACGATATGCCGATGTAGATCCATTCCTTCGCCGCGTAAGGAGCGAGCCGCGTCCCGTAGGTGGCGGAATCGACTAGGATCCCGCCAAGAACGAGGAAGACGAGGACAAGGAATATGCCCTTGAAATCCTGGTCCTTGACGGAAAAAGTGATCGGCTCCCTGAACAAGCGTACCTCCTTCCGAGAATTATACATTATGAACCTGTCATCCGGAACCTCCCGATCCCCTTGTTCCGCCTTGCTCCGGCGCAACGTTTCACCCCTTGACTTCACTATTTCTTCTTGGTAAAGTTAACTCCCGTGACTATTTCATGGTCAGACTAGAGGTGATGAATGGCGCGAAAACACACTGACACACCCCCATACGTGCCCAAGAAGGGCCTTGTCGAGATCCTCGAGCAGATACAGATGCACAAGCAGGGAGACCTGATAGAAGGCGACGAACTGCATAAGAGAGGCGTTTCCAGGCACTTGATCTATCCCGCGATGGCGGCCCTGAGGTTCCTGGGGCTCCTGGACCAGGAGGACAGGCTCGTAGGCAACCATCACATATTCAACAGACAGCAGCCGGACCGGGACGCCCAGAAGAAGATCATCAGGGAGGCTTACGGGGATTTTTTCGAAAGCGTCAAGGTCCCCGTGGACAGCGAAACCGAAGCGCGCAGGAAATTCGAGCAGGTCTACGGCCTCAGCGAGAGGCTTATGAACTCTTCCTTCCCTCTTTTCCAGTACCTTGCGGAGGGTGCGGGAATTACGATCTGCGACAAAGGCGGAGAGCCAGCGGCAGATAACGAAGCCGCCTCCGATCAGCGCGACCATCATAAGAGCGAAGCGGAGACGGGCGACGAGGAGACGATCGGCAAGACCCGCCACGGAGGTGTCCAGATCGCCGTTACGATACAGGTCAACAAGTACACTAACGAAAAGGACATAATCAGGATGGTGAAGACCGCGAAGCGGGCGGTGCACCTTCTGAAGAAGTCCGGCGACGCGCATTACTGAGTCAAGGAGGTAAAAATGCGGCAGAGCGAAAAGAATTTTCTCGAAAAGATCGCCGACGCGATCCCGGGGTTGTCCGGTTACAGGGAGAAAGAGAACAGGCGCACCACCGACAAGAGGCTGAGGGAATACCTGGCCACGAGGATCGACAACGCCAGGAAGAAGCTTTCCGACCTGAAGCTGACGCTCACCAACGAGGGAAGGCTTTCGGAGCTCGACGACATCGGTTTGTTCGAAAGGAAGCTCCAGAAACACGCCGATTCGATCCGCTACGCGAGTTACGGCTACGCGGGCTTTTTCGACCAGCTGAAGATCAGGGACGAGGAGCTGGACCTTCTCTACCAGCACGACCTTTCGTTCCTCGGCGTTTTGGAACAGCTGGAAAAATCCGTCGAGGCCGACGGGACGGACCTTAAGGCTATCGTCGCCCGGATAGAGGAACTGATGGAGCAGAGGAAGCAGCTCTTTGAGACTCCTGTGACGGAGGGGAGGTAAGCTATGGCGAAGTATATCGAAGTTATCGAATGGTTCGATCCCACCGGCAAGGAGATGGTCCACCGTTTCGAGGCGGGCGGCGAGATAAAGATAGGCGCCCAGCTCGTGGTCCAGGAAAGCCAGTGGGCGGTCTTCTTCAGGGACGGCAAGGCGCTCGACGTATTCGGCCCGGGAAGGCACACCCTCACGACCCTGAACATACCGCTCCTTAACAAGATAATAAACCTTCCCTTCGGCGGGACCTCGCCTTTCAGGGCCGATGTCTACTATGTCAACCGCAAGGTCTTCACCGACATGAAGTGGGGCACGAAGGAACCCGTCCTTTTCAGGGACAGCGAGTTCCAAATGATAAGGCTGAGAGCTTTCGGCAAGTTCGCCACTAAGGTGGAGTCGCCGCAGCTCTTCATCAACAACTTCGTCGGCAGCCAGGGGATACAGGATTCCGACGGAGTGGAGGCCTACACGAAAGACATGATCGTTGCGAGGCTCAACGACGTCCTCGGCGAGAACCTGAAGACCGTCCTCGATCTCGCCAGGATGTACGACGAGCTCTCCGAAGGGCTGAAGGCGAGGGTGAAGGACGATTTCGCGAAGTACGGCCTTGAGCTTGTCGATTTCTTCATCAGCGCCATAACGCCTCCCGAAGAGGTCCAGAAGGTCATCGACGAGAAATCCGGGATGGCCGCGGTAGGCAACGTCGGCAGTTACATGCAGTTCAAGGCGGCGAAATCCATGGAGGAGGCCGCGAAGAACCCGTCGGGCGGCGGAGCCGCCACCGGAGTAGGTTTCGGGGTCGGAGCCGGAATGGGCATGATGATGCCCGGCATGATGCAGAACGCGATGAACCAGGGACAGCAGGGCGGCACAGCTCCCGCTGCGGCCGTCATCTGCCCCGCTTGCAACGCCCAGAACCCCGAAGGCGCGAAGTTCTGCGCCGGGTGCGGGGCGTCGCTCGCGCTGGCTCTCTGCCCGTTCTGCAACGCCAAGAACCCGCCGGGAGCGAAATTCTGCACGGCCTGCGGAAAGAACATAGCGATGGCCGCCTGCCCCAAATGCAAGGCGAACAATCCGGCAGGCACGAAGTTCTGCTCGCAGTGCGGAGAGAAGCTTTCCTAGGCAGAAGGCTGAAGGAAATGATTAAGGGCGGACGGATGTTCGCCCTTTTTTCTTTAATTTCGGGAGGCAGGATTTGCTGACCATTTTCGTGGACGCTGACGGATGCCCGGTAAAGGACGAGATCTTCAGGGTGGCAGTAAAGTGGAACATCCGGACCGTCCTGGTTTCCAACAGGAGGATCAGCCATCCGGCCCCTCATCTCATTTCATCGGTGGTCGTACGGGAAGGCTTCGATTCAGCGGATGACTACATCGCTGTACAAGCCTCCGTTCACGATATCGTGATAACCGCCGACATCCCCCTCGCCTCCCGCGCCCTCGAAAAGGACGCCCGCGTGATAAACCCGAACGGCAGGACATTCACGAAGGAGAACATCGGCGATGCTCTCGCCTCCCGCGAACTGATGTCGTCGCTCCGCGAACAGGGAATGATCACGGGCGGCCCCGCCCCCATCAAGCCGAAAGACAGGTCCCTCTTCCTCCACGTCCTCCAGGAGACGATACAGGAGATAAAAAGAGAGAACGGACTCTGACACAGAATTCTATATGAAGAGCATAGGCAAAATAACCAACCTAAAAGGACATTAGATAATTTCGAATATTTTATCGCCCAGGCAAAGGAACTTCCGAACAAATGCACCACGTATTTCCATAGATGTCGGTAGGGCATGAAGGCTTCGTGGCAAGGTTTGACGAGCTGGTATCACCGTATAGTGAATATAGCCTGATCCCATCGGCCCTGAAACCTAACCCTTTATGCTTTAGATTTGAAGTAAAAGATATCAGCGATCCCTTTGAGCTATCACCTCCGAATCTGACCGTATCATGATATTGAATTATAGTTTCCAGTAGCGTCAGATTGTTTGGTTCCTTTTTTATCCCTTCATCAACGAAGTCAGGATATTTACCACTTTTCAGCCTGAAGGCGAAGGATTCAGGTATATTTTCAACATTTACGGTCATGCTCTGTGTTGATTCGCTCCCAGTACTCGCACCATACAATGAAACGAGACAATCTTGCGGGAAGGCTATTATATGACAACAGTTCTTTCCAGGATCATAGATCCACATCATGTTGAAATATCTGAGACTCTTTGGTATGTGTACGCTCTCTTCGCTTATTTTTCGATTGCACAGTTTTAAAGAAAGACAGTATATTTCCGGATGGTTCTTTAAAAGAAATCCCAGTCTTTCCTGGCCGGGACGTGTTAAATTAAGCCAATTGTCCAAAGCTTCCTGGCTTTCATTAATATCAGCGGTCATCAATGAAAAACCATTTTCTTTCTCCATGATATCGAGAGCTTCCGCCATTATCTTTCCGGCATTGTCTGCCATTTCATTGAGTACCTGATCTGATGGAACATTAACAGCATCACTAGCTTTGTATATCCTCTTTTCGCAAACAAAGTTACCTTTCAAGTAAAAAGTATTATCAATCCTCTTTACGGCATTGCACCCGGCCATAATCAAAAATAGAGAACTCATGGTTGCCATCGTCGTCGGGTTGAATCTAATTATACACATCCTCAGAACCCTTCCTTGGATCAGGAATCATTATATATCCTAAATGGAACATTTTATAGATTGATCGCAGTTCCACCCCAGCAACCGAATGGCGCTGACGCATAGACGCCGAAGGGCCAGAGGCAAGGAAGGCGAGGGTTTCAAACCGGAGGCGTACTTGTGTACGTTGAGGATTTGAAAATCCCGAAGGCTGACACAGCATATGGTCCTTCGCCGTCGGCGTGTGTTTGTTTGGTGGGGGGAGGTAATCCTTAAGGGCGCAGGGAAAGAGCCGTCAGGCAAACAAGGGTGAGCATGAGGGTCGGAGGGAGCTTGCTCCCAGAGAAACTCATGCGAGCACTGGTAAGATGCGAAGCATCGCCCCTGCGCAAACAAGATAACTGGGCGAATCCTTTTTTCCCTATGATGTCAGACTGATCTTTTCCTTCCATAGCCTGGCGAACTTCTTGAAAGCCCTTGGCTTCCTGATCTTGAAGATCCAGAGGAATATCTCGAGGACGATCCATCCCGCGTAGACGAAGATGATCTCCTCCCTGCTCGACGGGACGAAGAACTGGTAGGCCCAGAGGACGAAAAGCCCAGCCGCCTCGTACCACTGGAAACGCATGTTCACAAGGAAACAGAAACCGAGCACCGACTGCAGTATCGTCAGGACCAGCTCAACCTTCTGATGGTGGTCGAACACGATGGGCCTTAGGCTCCCGCACGACATCGCGTAAACGATCGGTATCATCCCCGCAAGCATCGTCCACTGGTTGATGTTGGACGAGACCATGTTCATGACGGACATCGGTGCGGTCTTGACCTTCCTCGCCCAGTAGAAGGCCGATACCTTCTCAGGGAACTCGCTCAGGAAGGGGGCGAGCCACTGTATGAAAACGTACTGGCTGACTCCCATCGCCACTGCAAGCGCCATCAGCGAGTGCAGGAAAGGTTCGGCGGTCAGAAGAATGATCGCCGCTCCCACGATGAAAAGCGCCGCGATGGTGAAATTCCTCCGCTTCGGAGGCATCACGACGATCTTCCTGATGGGCCATTCCTCCTCTTCCGGGTCGTGCATCTCCTTGGGAGGTATCTTGTTGAGTATCGCGATGTAGAGGAAATAGATCATGAAAAGGAAGATCGCGTCCCAAACGCTGAGCGTCCCCTTGGCGACGATGTAAACGAAGTAGAACTGGGGGACCAGAAGGCCCATGACCTCGACGCTGTGCTCGTTCTCCAGCTTGATCTCCCTGAAGAATTTCTTGTATCTCTTGTAATAGAAGAAGGCGGCCGTGAAGAAGATGAGCGGCCAGCCGAGGCCAACGAGAAGACGAAGCGATCCTGTGAAATTCGCCGAGACCAGTTCGATCCCGTGGGGTATCCTGGGAGCTTGCCACGCGATGACGGCTTCGACGGCGAACTCGGGAAGAGTCTGGATCCATGCGAGTATCGCGAGCGAAAGGCCCTGGGAAAGGAAGAACTGCGCGGATTCCGCCGCCCAGGCGATCATCATCGAACTTCCGAGGATCGCAGGAAAAGTCCAGATGCTGTGCCACGCGCCGGTGGCGGTCTTTGCAGCGATCGAGAGCAAAGGTTTCAAGCCGATCCCTCCCAGAAAATAGGATAATATACCAGAAAGAAAGGTTTTTTAGAAAGCGCCCCGCCGGCTCCGGACGCCAGAGCCACCGATGAAACGGAAATCCTTCCCTTCCATCGTCAGCCTGGTGGGCCTTTTCCAGCCGCGATCGTCCCTGAGAGGATGGTCCTCACGGTAATGAGCGCCCCTGCTCTCCGTCCTGTATTCAGCCGAAGCGGCTATCGCCTTCCCGAGCTGGAGCATGTTCCAGGTTTCCCTGGCCCGCCTTTCGCATAGCGGCTTCCCGAAAAGGGATTCCAGGGCGAGAAGCTCGTTCTCGAGGCTTTGAAGCCCGTGGCCGTTCCGGAGGATCCCGGCCCCTTTCCACATCCTCGCCGCGATCTGCCTTCGCATTTCCGTTACGACCTTCGGTTCCACGTTTTTTCCCTCTTCGGGAGGACGGCCCTTGAAAATTCTCGGCATCGGGTGAGCGTCGTCGAGTATTGCCCTGCCGGCGCGGTATCCGAAGACGAGCCCCTCCAGAAGCGAGTTGCTCGCCAGCCTGTTGGCTCCGTGGACTCCCGTGCAGGCGACCTCTCCCGCGGCGTAGACTCCCTTCGCCGAGGTCCTTCCCCAGATGTCGGTCTCCACTCCTCCCATTATGTAATGAGCCGCGGGATGCACCGGGATCATCTCCTTCGTTATGTCCAGGCCGTAGGATATGCACGTGGCGTAGATCGTGGGGAACCTGTTCCTCACGAACGAATGGTCCAGGTGGGAAAGGTCCAGGAACACGTGCTGGGCCTTCGTCTTTCTAAGTTCGTCGACGATGGCCCTCGCCACGATGTCCCTCGGCGCCAGTTCCATCCTCTCGCTGTCGTAGCGGGCCATGAACCTTTCGCCTTGCCCGTTCTTGAGAAGCGCTCCTTCCCCCCTCATCGCTTCCGAGAGAAGGAAGCGGGGGGCTCCCTTGAAATGAAGGGCAGTGGGGTGGAACTGCACGAACTCCAGGTTCGACATGACGATCCCCGCCTCAAGGGCGAGAACCATTCCGTCTCCGGTGGCGATGGAAGAGTTGGTCGATTCCTGAAAAAGCCTTCCCGCGCCTCCCGTGGCCAGGAGCACGGCTCTCGCCCGCACTGGCAGGATGGTCCTGCTCTCCTCGTCGAGAAGATAAGCCCCGCGAAGTTTTCCGTCCTCGACCGCCAGCGACAGCCCCATGTGGAAGGCGAGGGGCTTGATGCCGGGCGTCGAAACCATCTTGAGCATGAGCACGCGCTCGATCTCCTTTCCGGTCGAATCCCCCGCGTGCAGTATCCTTCTGAGGCTGTGCGCCCCTTCTCGCGTCAGGTGGAGCGCCCCAGACTCCCTGTCGAACTCGGCCCCCCAGGAAATAAGCTCGCGGATCCTTTTGGCCCCGTCCTCGACAAGCACCTTTACCGCTTTTTCTTCGCAGAGCCCGTCCCCCGCCCTGATAGTGTCCTCGAAATGGCTTTTGGGACTGTCGTCGGGATCGACCGCGGCGGCGATACCTCCCTGCGCGTAAAGCGTGTTCGATTCCCTCGGAAAGTCTTTCGTCGCGACGATGACGTCGAGCCCGTACTCTGCCGCTTCGATAGCGCATCTAAGGCCCGCTATGCCCGATCCCATTATCAGCAGGTCGGTTTTGACGGGCTTTTCGACGGTGGCCATCTATATGCCCAGGAGCTTCCTGAAGAAATTCTTCTTCTCCTCGACCTGTTTCTGCATGAGTTCCTCCAGTTCTCCCCTGTCGAAGTAGATCCCCTCGCAGAAAGTGCACCGGTCGACCCTGAGCCCTTCGAGAGGAATCTCCTCCATGCCGTGCCCGCACTTGGGACAGTGCATGAAATGCAGTTGCTTCAGTTCCTCGCATTTCTTCGAGTCATCTTCCTGCATCTGGGCCTTCATTCTCTCTTCCCTCTTCCTCTTCAGTTCCTCGAAAAGCTTCCTCTCTTGATCCCTTACCCACTCCTCTTCTTTTTTCTTACCGTGTTCTTCTATCGGCATCTATCCCTCCTGTCCACATGAGAATTCTATTTTAGCCTGTCCAAAGAAGCAAGTTCCCCGCCCGTGGAAGGCCGTCAAGCGCCTTGACTTTTTGAGCCGTAAAAACTAGAATGCTTCTTGGTTTTCTAGTTCGTCCGACGGCTTCAACGGCCGTTATCCGCAATGGAAGGAGAAAATGGAACCGCCCAGTACTGACGAGAGCTGCTTGTGTTCTCACGCATTATCAAAAATCAGGGGAGCCCGCCTTAGACCCCTGGCCGCTTTTTAGGACCGCCATCGACAAGGCGTAAGCTCCCCGAACAGGAGAAGCGCCGACATGTCCACAGTCCCGTTGATCCGCAGAAGGAAGGGAAGAGGCTGATGTTCTTCGTTTCCAAGCTGCTCCACATCCTGGCCCGCTTCAGGAAACAGCTCTTCATTTTCCTGACCGTGCTCGGCCCGGGAGTGATAGTCCTGGTGGCCGACAACGACGCCGGCGGGATCTCCACGTACGCCGTGACCGGGTCCAGGTACGGGTTCTCCCTCCTCTGGGTCATCCTCCTGCTGCTGCCGATGGCCTACTTCGTCCAGGAGATGACCGTCAGGCTCGGGGCCGTTACAAAGAGGGGCCACGCCGAGGCGATATTCGAAGGATTCGGCCCCCGCTGGGGATGGTTCTCGCTCGTCAACCTCGCCGTGGGCAACTGGCTGACCCTCGTGACCGAGTACATCGGCATGATCATAGCGATGAAGATGTTCGGAGTCCCTCCCATGGTCACTTTCCTGGGCGTGACGGCGGTCCTCCTCGGGATCGTCATAACGGGAAGCTACTGGACATTCGAAAGGCTCACCCTCTTCTTCTGCGCCTTCAATTTCGTTTACATCCCGGCGGCGTTCTGGGCCATGAAACTCCCCCAGGCCCCGGGGTGGGACGCCGTTTTCAAGGGAATGCTCATCCCCTCTTTCCACGGGGGGTTTTCGGGCGAGATGCTATTCTTCATCCTCGCCAACGTCGGGACGACCATCGCGCCCTGGCAGATCTATTTCCAGCAGAGCTCGGTCGTAGACAAGGGGCTCGACTTCCGCGACATCAAGTTCGGCAAGATAGACACCCTGGTCGGAGCCTTCTTCACATGCTCCGTGGCCGCCTTCATAATAATCACCACCGGAGCGGCGTTCTTCTACCACCAGCCCCCCATAGTCGTCGAGGACGCTGCGCAGACGGCTCAGGCCATCGCTCCGCTGTTCCCCGAAGGGAAAGGGAAGATCGCCCACGCGCTGTTCGCCATAGGGCTTTTCGACGCGGGTTTCCTCGGGGCGCTCTGCATATCTCTGTCATCATCCTGGGCGGTGGGGGAGGTTTTCGGCTGGGCGCATTCGCTGAACAAGAGTGTCCGCGACGCTCCGTGGTTCTATATTTTCTACGCGCTGATACTCGCCACCGCGGGAGGGGTGGTCCTCATCCCGGGGGCGCCGCTCATAACAATAACGATGTTCGTGCAGATAGCGGCGGTAACCCTTCTTCCAACGTCTCTGGTCTTCCTGGTGATTCTTCTCAACGACAGGGACACCATGGGCGAATTCACCAATACTCCCTGCCAGAACGCCGTCAACATAACGATCATCGTCTTCGTCATAGCTATGTCCTCGCTTTTCGCCCTTACGACGCTTTTCCCAGGGTTTTTCGACGCGCTTTTCAGGAGGCTGTTATGAGCCCGTTTCAGAAGAAGTTGCAGGAAGGCTCCTCCCCGCAGGCCGACCCTTACAGGTTCTACTATTTCTCGGAGCTGGTGGGAAAGCCAGTCTTCATCGAAAAGATCGACAACAGGGCGGGCAAGCTGAGCGACCTCGCCTTCAAGCTCGGAGAACACTACCCCGAGGCCACGGGTATTTACATGGAGTTCGGCTGGGGCAAGCCCACGAGNNTCCTCGACATAGACGGAAGGAGGACCGAGGTGGTGAACGACGTCCACCTGCTGGAATCGCGAGGCCGTCTCCTCATCGTCCACGTCGATGTCTCCTTCAACGGTTTCCTCCGCAAGTGGGGCATCAGGAAAATGCGGATCTCATCCGACAAGCTGATAGCCTGGAAATTCGTCCAGCCGCTCTCGGTGGAGGACGCCATGGCGACCGACAAGGTGTCGTTGTCTATAACGAAGAAGCAGATCCTCGAGCTTCCCTCCGAGGATCTCGCGGACGTTCTCGAAGAACTGAACGGCGAGGAGCAGGAGGCGCTTTTCTCCGCCCTCGACAGCGAGAAGGCCGCCGAGACCCTCGCAGACGCCGAACCGAGAGCGAAGAGGCAGCTGATCGCCAACCTACGCCAGGAAAGGGCGAAAACGATACTTTCCGAGATGACCATACCGCAGATCTCCGACCTCTTCTCCGTCCTGCCCTACGAGGACAGCCAGGAGCTGATGTCTCTTCTTCCGAAGGAGATGGCGGACAGGGTCAACTCGATCCTTTCCGAGCGGGAGGTGAAGGCGAGGTCCCTCCTTTCATCCAAATTCCTCTCATTCGCGGGAAGCGTCACCGTCGGGGAGGCGATCCTCGCCATCAGGAGCTCGAAGAAGGAGCCTGAAGAGATCAGCTACCTCTACGTCATCAACGGGGACGGCAGGACCCTCGTGGGAGTCGTCGACCTGAGGGATCTCCTCCTTAGCGCGGACGACAGGAAGCTCGCCGAGATCATGACCGCTCCCGTCGTATCGGCCGAGGACGGCGACCTGAGGGAGGACGTGGAGGAGCTGTTCAAGAAATACAGGTTCCACATGCTGCCTGTTACGGACTCGCAGGACCACCTGCTCGGCGTTATCCACTACGAAGACCTGATGTGAGGAAAAGATGCCGAAAGTGAAAATGACCCCCGTGGTGAAACTGTCGCTTCTCTTCCTGATGGCCTACCTTGCCGTCCTTTTCGTCCTGCTGATCGTGAGGTTCCTGCAGTCCCTCGGCTGATCAGAGCCCCAAGGCCATGAACATGATCCCGGCCAAAACGCCCGCGACGAAGTTTATCGTCTTTATCTTGACGAACTCGGATGGAGACTGCGCCAGGAGCGGAAGCATCCCGTGGCCGTCCTGGACGACAGATGAGGCGGCCAGAACGGAAAAAGGCACGATCCCGGACACATAGCCCGCCACGAATATCATGTGAGGCCCCGACTCGGGGAGCAATCCCACCATGCACGCCAGCAGGATGGCTATGATTTCGTTGTGTTTCACCAGTGCTTCGAAATTCTCCGCGCGGAACTTCAGGAGCTCCATTGCAAGCAGGGCGACGAAGGTCCACAGGAAGAGCTTCAGCAGGTGCTCCCTTGCTATGTGCCGGATCAAGTGTTCCCTGATGAAGTGGTCCGACGCTAGGAATATCACCGCGAACCCCGTCACGGTCGTGACCAGCAGGGCGATCCTCTCCCAGTTCCAGCCCTCTTCGCCGATCCATCCCATCACCACGCCGACAGACACGAACAGGAAGGCGCAAAGGAGGATCACCCTGAGCACCGACCATTCCGAGAACGAGCTTCTCCTCGCGGACGTCACGCCGCGCTCCCCCTCGTGCAGGACCATGCCCTGATGGCACTGCCTCCCCTTGTATCCCTTTTTTCCCAGGAGCCTGTCGGTGACCATGCCGACGGCGATTCCGTACACGATGAGGAACGCGAACAGAAGAAGCGCGGTCTTCGGCATCATCGCGAGCATGAAGAACGCTTCGTCGCCGGATGCGGCTATCATCGTGGCGACGACCACCCCCCTCGATATCACCCCGTGTATGAACAGGGCCACCGCGGTGAATGCGCCAAGACATCCCGGGGTCGCTCCGATGAGCACTATCGCGATGAAATTGAGGAAGCTTCCCTTTCCCAGCCACCTGGATACAAGCCCGGTGGAGGAAACGTTGACGAACTCCACCAGCATCATCATCGTGAAAACGAAGCTGGTCACGAGAACCGTCAACCTCAGAACTTCGAGGATCAGTCCGATCGCGGCATTAACATCCATTCTTTTTTTCTCCTCCGCACAGGCAGAGCCTTCCGCCCCTCCCGCGCCTCCTGTGTATCGGGCACTTTATTCCTTCCACGATCGTTCTGCAAGCGCCTCCCGGGACGATGACGGCCCCCCCCCTGTAAAGGGATTCGGCTATTTTCCTCCTTGCCGAAAAGATCAGCCTCGCGTAGGTGGCTCTCGATATTTTCATCATTTCCGCGGCTTCCGACTGGTACAAGCCCTCAAGGTCCGAGAGCAGGATGCTTTCCAGTTCTTCTCCCGTGAGCTCTTTGTTCCCCGGGGGCTCCGCCGCTTGTCCGCCTGCGGACTTTCGCCGGTTCTTCCGCGCCGGCTCGCGTGTGGTCGGATGATCCATGGGCTCCTCCACCATGAGCATATGCTCATGCCGAGTTTTTTTCAAGCGTCCCGACCGGATCCGGCGATACGGGGGCCGAGAAGGTTTCTCGTAAAAAAGCTCCGTCTCTGGTAAAATTTCATGGGAGGACAGCTTGTGCGGGATTTGCGGCGAGTATAATTTCAGGGGAAGGGAACCGGACCGCGGCGTCACCGCACGGATGCTCTCCCTACTCAGCCACCGCGGCCCGGACGACGAAGGCTCTTTTTTTGAAGGGGAGATCGCCCTCGGGCACAAACGATTGAGCATCATAGACCTCTCGAAGGAAGCGTCCCAGCCCATGAACTCCAGGTCGGGCAGGCATGTACTGGTCTTCAACGGAGAAATATACAACTTCGCCGACATCCGCGCCGAGCTTGAATCGAGAGGCGAGAAATTCTCCACCCGGTCGGACAGCGAGGTACTTCTCCGGGCTTACGAAACCTGGGGCATGGACTTCTTCCAGAAACTGAACGGCATGTGGGCTTTCGCAATCTGGGACAGGGAGCGCTCCGTCCTTCTTCTGGCAAGGGACAAGCTGGGCAAGAAACCGCTTTATTTCGCCCACACCAGGAGCGGGATCGTGTTCGCCTCCGAAATCACCCCGCTTTTCTCTTCTCCCGACGTATCGAAGGAGATAGACCCGAAAGCGCTGGCGGAACAGGTGGCATGCAGGTACGTGCTGGCGCCGAAGACTCTTTTCAGAAGCGTCAAGAAGCTCCCTCCCGGCCACGCCCTCACAGCGTCGAAGAACGGAGTCAAGGTGTTCCCCTACTGGAAGCTGCCGCTCGGGGAACCTGTTTTCGAAATGAGCGATGGCGAAGCGGTCGAAGAGTTCTCCCGGCTCTTCTCGGAAAGCGTCAGGAAAAGACTGGTCTCCGACGTGCCGCTGGGCGTACTGCTCTCCGGAGGCATAGATTCCTCGGCCGTCGTGGCCGCGATGAGGAGACTCGGGGACAACGAAATAGCGACATTCTCCGTCGGGTTCGAAGAGGGAAAGGGATTCGACGAAAGGATTTACGCTTCCAGCGTCGCGAGAAAGTTCGGGACAAACCACACGGACTTCACTATCACGCCGAAGGATTTCGCCGCCGGCCTTCCCGAAGTCCTGAGGCATCAGGACGACCCCGTGGCGGACCTGGCCGTCCTGCCGCTGTTCTACCTCTGCCGCGAGGCCAGGACGCGGGTCAAGGTGCTGCTGTCCGGACAGGGCGCCGACGAAGTGCTCGGAGGATATCATTTCGAAAGGATCCTCAGGCAGATAAAAGCGGTCTCCGTCCTGAGCAAGATACCCTTGATGGGTTTCGCCGCCAGGGCGTACTCCTTCGTTGACAAGAAAAGAGCGTACCTCAGGAGATGGGAGGACATCAGGAGTTCGATCCCCGGCCAGCTTCCCGCCAAGATGCGCTACGACCTGACTATGCCCCTTGACGAAACCGCCATGAAGGCGCTTTTCAGGGACCCCCCGAAGCCTCCTTACGACAGGACGCTCGATGCCTTTTACACGGAAGTCCCCAGCCACAGGGGGCCGCTCGACGCGATACTGGGGACCCTCATCAAGGGATGGCTGCCCGACAACCTTCTCAATCACGGGGACAGGATGTCGATGGCCAACTCCGTGGAGATGAGATGCCCCTTCCTGGACATCGACCTGGTGAAGTTTCTTTTCTCTATCCCTGAAAGGTTCAAGGTCCGCTCGGGAGAGACCAAGTGGCTCCTGAAAGAATGGGCGGCCCGCGCGGGCGTTCCGTCCGAGGTCATATCCCGACCCAAGAAGGGGTTCCCCGTCCCGTGGAACATATGGCTCAGAGGCCCGCTCTACGGTACCGTCGAGGAACAGATAATGTCCGCGTCCTGGCTGAGGGCGCGCCTCAACGAAGGGATACCCCGGAAGCTCCTCAGGGAGCACTCGGAAGGAAAAGACAACGGGCTCATTTTGTGGAACCTTCTCATCCTCGCCCACTGGGGGCGCATAATGGAGATAGACAACCGATGACAAGGGAACCGTCTTTCGCGATCTTCGTGGTCGCCTACAACGCGGTCGACACCCTGACGAAGCTCCTCGACAGGATACCGGAAGAAGTATGGCGGGAAGTAAGCGAAGTTTTCATATTCGACGACTGCTCGAAGGACGAGACCGCCATCCTCGCGCACGGCTACAAAAGCCTCAAGGGCAAGGAAAAGCTGAAGATATTCAGGAACGAGAAGAACCTGGGGTACGGCGGGAACCAGAAAAAAGGTTATCGCTATGCGATCGAGAAAGGCTTCGATTACGTGATACTCCTTCACGGCGACGCCCAGTACGCCCCGGAAAAACTGTCCGACTTCATCAACGAAGCCAGGAGATCGAGGCCGGCGGCCGTACTCGGCTCGAGGATGATGGAAAAGAAGAACGCTCTCAGGGGTGGGATGCCGCTATACAAGTTCCTTGGGAACATAATCCTGACCAAGGCGGAAAACTTCCTGCTGCACAGTTCGCTCTCGGAGTACCATTCAGGTTACAGGATGTATTCCACCGAAGTTTTGAGCAAACTTCACCTGGACAGG
>MTKZ01023829.1_pt1 | contig 15440 bp, 14 predicted proteins | sample 1042781 | NCBI WGS metagenome assembly MTKZ01 (sample SAMN06212207, study PRJNA360539) | anaerobic digester metagenome | biome: Wastewater treatment plant; material: sludge; isolation source: anaerobic digester fed with sludge from wastewater treatment plant | place: Denmark: WWTP Viborg ...
TTTTGCGACGAAAGTTAATCCACCCCCGGAGTCAACAAAATATGCCCTTCCCCGGATGCTTACTTTGAGAACTGTTCCGGGTAACAAAATAAATCAAATTAATGTTCAATACGGAAAAATATGATATTTATTGAAGTATTGTCACTTTCAGGTGAGATGGATACCTGCTGTCGTGGTATATTCGCTGGGTTGCCTTGATGAAATCCTCTTCAGAACATTCGTAGATATTTACGAACTTCTGGGGGTTTCTGTCGACAAGTGGGAACCATGAGTTCTGGACCTGGATCATTATCCGGTGTCCTTTTCTGAAGGTATGGGCTACGTCAGGGAGGTCGAACTTTACTTCGCTTATACTGCCCGGAACAAAAGGTTCCGGTTTTTCGAAGCTGTTGCGGTATTTGCCCCTGAAGACCTCTCCCCTTACAAGCATCTGGTATCCTCCCATGGGATATGTTCTGTCGGGATTTCCTTCACTTGCACCGGGAGGAAAGACGTCGATCAGTTTAACAACAAAATCCGCATCTGTTCCTGTCGTTGAAACAAAAAGGCTGGCGCTGACCGGACCTGTAAGGGTCAGGTCAGATTCAAGGACATCAGTCTGGTAAACCATCACATCCGGTCGGCGCGAGGCAAACCTCTGGTCATCAGTCATATACTCTGCAGTTCTTGACGCATGCACGTCTTCTGTATAGGGAACGGGATTCATCGGATCAGAAACATATTCATCGTAACTTTCAGCAGATAATGGTTTTGTGAATGAAGCAACTTCCCCGCTGTGGAAATAAAGTTCCTCTACGCTTATATCTGCCGGGGGCCACTTTTCGAAATTCTTCCATTCATTTGAGCCTGTAATGAATATCAATGCTTCAGGTATTTCATTCTGCCCGTCTTCCCTGAGGTAATGCCCGAAGAATTTTTCTTCCTGTTCAATGAACCTTTCATTTGCATCGAGGCCCCAATCTATGTTTCCAAGTGCTGTGGCTTTACCGGATGACCACTGGCCATGTGACCAGGGCCCCATTACGAGATGGTTCCTGGCAGCGGGGCTGTTCTGTTTTTCTATGGCTTCGTAAGTTTTGAGTGCTCCGTACAGGTCCTCTGCGTCAAACCATCCGCCGACCGTCATTACCGCAGGTTTTACGTTTTTCAGATGCTGCCTCGGGTCGCGTGCTTTCCAGAAATCATCATAATCGGGATGACTGAAGAGGTCGTTCCAGAATTTCACGGAGTCACCGAAAAATGCAGGGGCAAGGTTTTTAATGGGACCCATCGAAAGGAAGAACTCATAGTTATCAGGAACGGGCCATTTAAACTGGGGTTTTCCAATACGTGAAGGTTCGCTCCTTGGCTGTCCGAAACTATAGTAAAAAGGAAAGCAGTCGAGAAGGAAAAAGGCTCCGTTATGGTGGAAGTCATCACCCAGGAACCAGGCAGTTACAGGCGCCTGAGGTGAAACTGCCTTTACTGCAGGATGTGCATTGATTATTCCCATTGTAGAATAAAATCCCGGATATGAAATCCCGAAGATTCCAACGTTTCCGTTGTTGTTTTCCACATTTTTAACAAGCCACTCCACGGTATCCCATGTATCTGTCGTTTCGTCGGTGTCCTTCCTGCCTTTTTTCACCGGGATAACAGGACGTATATCCTCAAAGGTCCCCTCGCTCATATAACGACCCCTGACATCCTGAAATACCATTATGTAATCCTTTTCGGCGTATCTTGAATAGATTTGCATGAAATAATTATAATGGTCAGGACCTCCGGGTTCAATGTTGTAGGGAGTCCGGTTAAGAAGGACAGGATTGGGTCCTTTGCTGTTACGGGGTGTATATATTGAAGTGAAAAGCCTGATGCCGTCGCGCATTTCAATATAAACTTCCTTTTTGGAATACTTTTTTTTCAGTTCCTCAGGACTGTTTCGGGCCGCTTTGATCTCCCCGCGGCCGAACACAATTTCAATTTTCCGGCCTCCCTGTTCCAGAAAACCTCCGATACTGGTGTATGAGGGATTAACCTGGCCGGTGTAGGCGAATCCTGCTCCGGAATGTGTAAAGGAGAATTCCGGATAGCTGAACCGTGTTGTTGTGGAGGGAATACCAAAGGCTCCCTGGTCGGGGCTGTCCCAGGTTGAGGAGTATGCCTGTCCGTCAGTTTTTACATGGACGGTCAGGCGCAGAACGATTCCGTCTATTTCTGCCTTGCCATACCAGTCGCCTTCGATCGATTGCGGGAATACCTGTCCCAGTACAATGAAAAGAAGGGCGAAACTGTTAATGCACAGTTTCATAAAGGATCTGTTTTCCATTTAAGCTGTATTTAAGAATTTAACCGAGGCCCATTTCCGTTATTAGTCCGGCAGGAAAGAAAGGTTTTCCTTTCCTTATGGCAGCCGTTGTTATTTTTGCCTTTACTATCAGTTTTTCATCGGGTATCCTGAATATTTCCTGATAGAAGGCTATTCTCACATTTCCTTCCCTGGCCATTTTCACTGTCACGACAAAACGGTCGTTGCTTCTGAGCGGGAACTTGTATTCAATCTCCACCTTTGTAACAATAAGGTCAATCCCCTCATCATGCAGGCGTGAAAAGCTGATTCCTTTTGAAACAAGGAACTCATGGCGGGCATGTTCAAGATAATGCTGGTAATTTGCATTGTTTACAACACCCTGCAAGTCGCATTCATAGTCTCTTACTTTGAATTCAAGACTATAAAGGTTTTCCTGCCCTTTAGTCATAATTTTACGATCGTGGGTTTTTTATCTGGGGTATCTTCTGAAGAGTTTTTTGAGCGCAGCGTGAAATTTATGGACGCTATGGGGTTTATAATACATGAGGATGCACTCCTTTGTAATCAGGTTCGTTCCTGATCCCTCGAGCAAGTCTGCTTCCTTTCCCGTATCAGCCATCTGCTGTATCCAGATGTTTTTTATGCCTTTTTCCCTTGCTTCATTTATAACCGACGCAGTCTGGTCCTTGCCGGTCATGACAATCAAACCCTTTACATTGTCGGGAAGGCTTTTAATATCTGGATAGACTTTTGATCCGTGTATTTCAGTGGCATGAGGATTCACGGGGATAATGTCCATTCCTTTTTCCTTCAGTTCCCTGAATGCGGCGAATCCGAATTTCTTAGGATTGCGCGATACTCCGGCCATTGCAATCGGCTGAGAAGCAATAAAATCCTGAATCTGCTGTAATTTAACCATTTGTAGAGTTATTTAATGTTAAAGAAACAGTAATTCTCCTGAAATGAAAACAGGATGAATAAGTATAAAGACTTAAAATTACTACAAAAATGGACAATGGAGAATATTTTTTATTTACTTGGTAAGAAGTTAACCTAGCATTTCCTCAATGAAAACTCCTGACGAAAACAAAGGATATCTCTTTTCGAAGAGGTATTCAAATTACGTGTTTGTCCTGCTTTTTCTTCTTTACATGTTCGATTACATCGACAGGACGATAATCACCTCGATGTTCACATCCATTGAAAGAGACTGGGGTATAACGCATACCCAGAGCGGGATGCTTGTTTCGGCGGTGTACTGGGCAATAGTGGTGCTTACCTTTCCGGTTTCGCTTCTGGTCGACCGCTGGAGCAGGACAAAGATGATAGGCATCATGGCTATTGTCTGGAGCCTTGCCACAGCTCTCTGCGCCATCACGGGCAATTATGTCCAGCTTTTCATGGCCCGTCTTCTCATTGGGGTTGGTGAGGCAGGATATGCACCGGGAGGAAGCGCCATGATCTCGGGATTGTATCCCATTGAGAAGCGGTCGAAGATGATGGGGATATGGAATGCCTCAATACCTCTGGGAACGGCAATCGGAGTACTGCTCGGGGGAATAATTGCAACCAGCTGGGGCTGGAAGCACGCTTTCGGACTTGTTGCTTTCCCTGGGCTCATCGTTGCAATACTGTTTCTTTTTGTAAAGGATTACAAGACTGTTGACCTCTCATTCATAAGCAGGTCGGAGCAGAAAGTAAAAATGGAGAGGAAGGATATCATAAGGGAATTTCTCTCAAGGCCCTCAATTATTTACACTTATTTTGGGATAACGGCGGTTGTATTTGTTACGACCTCGCTGATTACATGGCTGTCGACATATTTCGAGGCGGTGAGGGGTCTGCCTCAGGAAAAGGCAGGATCCATGGCCAGTTCGGTGATGGTTCTCGCCCTGGTGGGAGCCCCCCTGGGAGGGATACTGACCGACAGGTGGAGAAAGACAAGGCTTAACGCAAGATTGTTCCTTCCGGCACTCACAACCCTTACATCGGCTGTATTGCTGTTCCTCGCCCTTTTCGTTTTCAAGGGTACCCTTCAGTATATTGTTTTCCTTCTTCTGGGAATAGCAGTGATGATGTTCATTTCAGGGGCGGCATCGGTAACCCAGGACGTTATCCATCCCGGACTGAGGGCAACTTCCTACGCTATTGCTGTAGTGGTCCAGAATCTTCTAGGTTCCTCGATGGCCCCGCTTGTCCTGGGCAGGATCTACGATAAATCGGATATAGTGACCGCAATGTCGATCACCCCGTTTATACTTGTTATAGGGGCCCTGTTGTTCTACCTGGGATCAAAATACTATGAAAGGGATATGGAAAAGGTAACAAAGGTGAAGCTTGAAGCTGCCTGATGCTTATTTTTCCCTCTGAACAGTATAGTTTACAAAATCGACAAGTGATTTCCTGACATCGGATTGAGGGTATGTATCCAGTATTGCAAGAGCTTTGTCGCGGTACTGGTTCATTTTAAGAGTTGCGTAATCGATACCGCCGCTCGTTGTAACAAAATCTATTACTTCCTTTACATCGGCACCTGATTTCTTTCTGTTGCCGACAATACCCAGAATATGTCTTTTTCTGGCAAGGGAGGCTTTTTCAAGGGCATAGATAAGAGGCAGGGTGATCTTTTTCTCCTTAATATCGTTACCCTGGGCTTTCCCTGTCAGTCCGTTACCCTCATAGTCGAGGATATCATCCCTTATCTGGAAAGCGATCCCTATGGATTCCCCGAGTTCCTTCATAACCCTTACCGTGTCGGGATCGTCTGTTGCAGCTCTTGCGCCGCATGCCGTACATGCAGAAAGAAGGGCTGCGGTTTTTCCCCTCACGATGTTGAAATAATCTTCTTCCTTTATGTTGAGCTTTCTAGATTTCTGCAGCTGAAGAAGTTCTCCTTCAGTCATCGACTGAACGGCTTCGGAGACTATTTCAAGCATATCGATGCTGTTTTTCTCTATGCTCACGAGAAGGCCTTTTGAAAGCATGTAATCACCGACCAGAACAGCGATTTTTGAATTCCAGAGAGCATTTACCGATAGTCCTCCACGCCTCTCCCGGGCATCGTCAACAACATCATCGTGTACAAGGGAAGCCGTGTGGAGAAGCTCTATCATTGCAGCCGCAACATAAGCCTGTTCCCCAATCTCTCCGTTGAGTTTTGCGCTCAGGAAGACCAGCATGGGTCTCATCTGTTTTCCCTTGCGTCTGAAAATATAGTTCAGGATTATTTTCAGAAGAGGTATCCGGCTTTGCATTATATGGCCGAAGTAAGCTTCAAAACGAGCCATTTCCTCCCTTACGGGCTTTCTTATATTTCCAAGCTCAGCCATAACGTTAACAGGTCAAATATAGTATTTCCTGAATATTTGTACTACCTGTTGCATAATTAAACTGCCTTCAGGGTTCCTGTTTCAACGAGCACCCAGCAACAAGCACCCAGCATCTCAGATTTAAAATAAAAAACATAAAGTCATTTAGCTCCAGCATAAAATATGTAATATATTTGTTGATTGAATCGAAATTCTTGGAAAGTCAATGGAAATTAAGAGTCTTAAGCCAGAAAATCTTGAAAAAGCATCAGGAATGTTAAAAGCGATTGCCCACCCAGTAAGAATTTCAATAATCGGTTGCCTCGAGAACGGAAAAAGCAAGAGTGTCACGGAAATCCATAATCAGGTGGGGATCGAACAATCAGCGGCATCGCATCATCTTGGAATACTTAAGGACAAAGGGGTCCTGGGATCAAGAAGGGATGGGAAGAACACATATTATCATCTCAGGAATGAAAATATTGTTCCCCTGCTGAACTGTATCGGGGCTTGCTGCAGGGATTAACTTGAAACGGATCGGGAGGTTTAGTCTGCCTCGCTGAACATCCTCTTCTGAAAGAGTATTATAGCAAATACTCCGCAGGTAATAGCCGAATCGGCAATATTGAACACCGGCCTGAAAAAGACCAGTGACTCCCCTGGTCTTATTGGCGACCAGTCGGGCCAGGTAGTATTAAGAACCGGAAAATAAAACATGTCCACAACTCTTCCCATCAGGAAGGAAGAATAGCCCCCTTCAGGAGGAAAAAGAACGGCAGGGCTTGTGAAACTTTCGCTGAATATCATTCCGTAAAATGCACTGTCGATTATGTTTCCGGTTGCTCCTGCCAGGATAGCGCTTACGGAAAGAATGAGCCCGATATATGCCTGCTTGCGAATAATGGAAACAAGAAACCAGCTGATACCGGCTATTGCTGCTATTCTGAACAGGCTAAGGAAAATCTTGCCGGTTTTTCCTCCCATTTCCATGCCGAAGGCCATCCCGTTATTCTCGATGAAATGAATGAGGCCCCAGTCTCCGAAAAGACGGATCTCCTGACCTATTACCATATTGGTCTTCACCCAGAATTTCAGTATCTGGTCGGCTATAAGGATCACAATAATCAGTAAAGCGGCTTTTTTACCAGCTGACATCCTTTCTGCAGTTTGATTAAGGGCGGCAAAATAATAAAAATTGCTGAATAAAAACCAGCCGGAATAGTGTTTAGAAAAAAACCCCCCGGAATGCTCCGGAGGGTCGGTCAAAACATCTTAAGCCTTTCCTTATGGTTTCCTTTTATCTTTCAGGGGCATTCAATATTGGCAAAGTTGGAATCCCAGCAATACCAGTCATCGTTCTCAAAATGAGCAGGACATCTTACCCTGCCGTTATGCTGTGAGGTGCTCCATTCAACTTCAAGCTCAAAAACCTGCTGGAATGAAGTATTATAATATGAAATCTCATAATAGGCATTCAGGGTATTGGAAGTTAGTCCGTAGGTTATGTAACTATCTTTCAGGGGATTTCCGTTTTTGGTAAAGGTGTAGGTCACCGAACCTATTTCCGAAGCGGTTTTACTCCAGTCGATCCTGAGAATTTCAACAGGATTTTGATTGCTTTCATAAAGTACCCATTCACCCGAGGTCCCGTTCAAATCAGATGTCCCGCTGAACCAGAGGAAATCGGTGAAACTTCCGGATCCCTCCTTCGAGATATACATTTTCCATTGGACCGTTGATTCCATTATTTGTCCTGTAAGCCTTGCCTTATAGGTAGTATTCAGTATTGTGGCGGTGGTATTCCATTCCCAGGTATTGTCGTCAACATAAACCGGCGATTTTTCCGTGATCTGGTCGAATGAATATACAGGAACTGCCAGGGTGGTCCAGATTATTGCCTTCCAGAGCATGGCAGCTCCGGCTGCAAATTCCCAGTTGCTTATCTGTGATCCCTTAGGGAAAGAATCATCATTTGCCCCTTTCGTTTTCGGTTCGAAATTACTGAAATCTATTATCATGGAATTGGCCGGGGGAAGAACCGGGGGAGTTCCCTTGTCTTTCTTGCAGCCGGCAGGAACATTCAGTAAAAGGGCAGAAACCAGAAGCAGTGATAAAATTCTTTTCATATCCTTTAAGTATTGGTTATTCAGTAAACGCTAAACTCTTTTCAAAATTATTAAATAAACGGAATCTGTACGGGGCTTATCCTGACAAATACTTATAAAGCTCTGATTCAAAAGCATAATTGGTAACTTTGAACAATAGATAATTTTTGTTGTTTAATGGTTAAAACAATTAAGATCATGAAAATCAAAAACAGCTTAAAGAAAATTGGTACCACGGCACTTGTTTTATTCCTGGCGCTTAGTTCATATGCCGGAGGACCTGAAAACCTAAAAAACACAGATATGGAAAAATTTGATACTCACGAATTCCCGGCTCTACCCTATGGATATGATGCTCTTGAGCCTTATATTGATGCGAGAACAATGGAAATTCACTATGACAAGCATCATCGTGCTTATTTCAACAATTTTGTCGGAGCAATAAAGGATACGAAATACGACAACTCAAGCATCTATGAGATCTTTTCAAAGGTTTCGGAAGCCGGTGATGTAATCAGGAACAACGGAGGAGGTTTCTACAACCACGTATTCTTCTGGAACATTCTCTCGGCAAAGTCTTCAGGACCTTCGGCAGAGCTTACCGAAGCCCTCGTGAAAGAATTCGGGTCGCTTGATAAGTTCAGGGAAGTGTTCAGCAATGCCGCAAAGACAAGATTCGGAAGCGGATGGGCCTGGCTGGTTGTGACAGCCGAAGGGAAGCTTGCTGTTGGCAGTACTCCCAATCAGGACAATCCCCTTATGGATGTATCACCGGTGAAAGGGACTCCCCTTCTCGCCCTTGATGTATGGGAACATGCTTATTACCTGAAGTATCAGAACAGAAGGCCTGAATATGTAGAAGCTTTCTGGAAAGTGGTAAACTGGGAAGAAGTAAGCCGCAGGTATAAAGAAGCAAAGAAATAAGAACAGCTGTTTTTGGTTGTTTTTATCGGGGGGCCCTGCCCCCTTTTTTTGTTTTCTGTTCTCGCTGATCCGCCGGCATTTACGATCCCAGTTAATCCGGGAACCGGAAGTTAATCAGCAGGTATGCCTTCAGGTATAAAGGAACCTCTTTATCTTCATTGTGGCTGTTTTCTGAAAAGGCACAGGCTGAAGGATAACCTTGTTAATCTGGCTGTATTTGCTCACCTTGGAGTTTACATAGGCAAGAAGCTCGTCGAGAAGCTCGTTTTTCTTTTCTTCAATAAGGTTCGACATATCCTGTTTCTGCCTTGCCACGTCCATTTTCAGTGTCTGGTATTTCTTTTCAAGCTCTTCCATGTTCAGGTGCACAAGGGCAACCAGCTTTCCTTTCTGCTGAACCACGAGCGATTCAACCACGAACCTGAAGTTATTTATAACGGATTCAATCTCTTCGGGATAGATGTTCTCGCCGCTTGCTCCCAGAATCATGTTTTTCAGCCTTCCGCGGATATACAGGTTGTTATCTTTGTCGAGCCTGCCAAGATCACTGGTTTTGAACCAGCCGTCGGGAGTAAGGACCTGGCTTGTCATTTCGGGATCCTTGTAGTATCCTTTCATTACGTTTGGCCCCCGTGCCCATATTTCTCCTTCACCGGTCTTCTTGTCGGGATCGTTTATCCTGAGTTCTATTCCTTCAATGGCAGGTCCTGTTGAGTCGAATACCGACCTGGAAGGATTGGCGCCTGCCAGCAGCGGCGATGTTTCGGTAAGACCATATCCGATCGCGTATGGGAACTTTGCTTCAATAAGGAATCTTTCAACCTCCCTGTTAAGCTTTGCTCCTCCTATTCCGTAGAATTTAAGATTTCCTCCGAAAGTATTGTAAAGCTTCTTCCCGGCCACTGCATTAAGCTTCTTTCTAATAGAGGGTATCCGGTACAATGTCCTGAGAAGGAATTTCTCCCTGAAAGTAGGAAGGATCTTGTTAAAATAGATCTTTTCCATAATGAGGGGCACTGTCAGCATCATTGTCGGCTTCACCGTTTCCAGCGCAGGTAGCAAAACCGACGGGGTGGGGGCTTTCCGGAGATAATAAACACTGGCTCCCGATGTTATCGGAAGTATCAGCCCAAGCGTATTCTCATATGTATGTGAAAGGGGGAGAACCGAAAGGAACCTGTCATTTTCACTGATCGGCTGGATTACCCTTCCCTTATAGGCATTAAATGATATGTTTTTGTGCGTCAGCATGACCCCTTTTGACCTGCCGGTTGTTCCCGAGGTATAGATTATTGAGGCAAGATCATCTTCCTGAACGTCATAGCTCAAAGCCGGGACTGCTTCAGGATCGAAGTAAGGTGCTGTGCCTGTTGTGCGTATAACGGAGTAATCCTCAATGGAGATTACCGTTGCCAGTTCGCCGGAACTGAAATCCTCAATTTTCGGCATCAGGGACGGTGATACAAAAATAGCCCTGGCCCCTGAATGTTCGAGCACATTAGCCACTTCGGTAGAAGAGAAATCAGGAAGTATGGGCACAGCCACTGCTCCCATAAAGGTTATTGAAAAATAAGCCGAGCCCCAGTTCGGCTGGTTGCTGCTTAGTATTGAGACCTTGTCTCCCGGCTTTATTCCAAGTTTTTCAAGGAAGGCTGTAAGAGCATTAACTTCCTTTCTTACCTCCTCATATGTTTTGGGTTTCTCACCAACAAATGCAAAAGCATTGTTCTTTCCGAATCTTTTCGCCGTTTCATTGAAGATGGCAGGAAATGTGAGCTTCTTAATATTTTCTTCCATCCTGATGTCGTGTATTAATTGTAAGGGACTGCAAAGATGCACATTAATCTGTTAAGATGATAATAACATGATAAATATTGTATTATTGCACGAACAGTTTAACATTATTTTAAACTTTTCAGGGTGAAGTTGGTTAAATTTGTATAAGCTTAAAAGAACCTGAAATGACAGCAATTATAAGAGTTACCAAAGAGTTTTCCTTTGAAATGGCGCATGCGCTGTGGAATTACGATGGTCCGTGCAAAAATGTTCATGGACATTCATACAGGCTTTTCGTCACGCTATCAGGATCCCCTTCCGATGATGCCTCAGATCCCAAAAACGGTATGGTGATTGATTTTTCAGACCTTAAGCGGATCGTAAGCGATGAGATAGTAAGGATTTTCGATCATGCTGTTACGGTATCCGGCAATTATGATCCTGAAAAGCTTGGCCTTCTGAAAAAGATGTTCGGCAACTGTGTTATCGTGGATTATCAGCCGACATGCGAGAACCTGGTTGCCGACTTTGCGGAAAGGATAATGAGAAAGCTTCCCGACAGGGTAAGACTCCACAATCTCAGGCTTTACGAGACTGCAACTTCCTATGCTGAATGGTTTGCATCAGACAATGAATAATTACCATATGACCGAAAACAATTCCAAAACGCTGTTCCTGCTCGATGCCTACGCTCTCATCTTCCGCTCGTACTATGCTTTTATAAAAAATCCGAGAGTAACATCAAAGGGACTAAACACGTCGGCTGTGTTCGGATTCCTGCTCACACTCAGGGAAGTCCTGCAGAAACAGAAACCAACACACATAGCCGTAGTTTTTGACACACCTGCCCCGACTTTCCGGCATCTTATGTACGATGCCTACAAGGCAACCCGTGATGAAACCCCCGAGGACATCAAAATTGCCGTGCCCTACATCAAAAGGCTTCTTGAGGCATACAGGATCCCCATTATAGAATATCCGGGATTTGAGGCTGATGACATTATAGGAACCCTTGCAATGAAAGCCTCCTCTAAAGGTTTCGTGACATACATGATGACTCCTGACAAGGATTTTGCCCAGCTTGTGACCCCTGATGTCTTCATGTTCAAACCTTCCAGAAGCGGTGCCGACTCCCTAAAATGGGGTGTAGATGAAGTGAAACAGGAATTTTCCGTCGACTATCCAAAACAGGTGATCGACATACTGGCACTTATGGGCGACACAGCTGACAATATTCCGGGAGCACCCGGTGTGGGCCCCAAAACGGCGATGAAACTTATATCCGAATACGGGTCTGTTGAGGAACTGTTCAATAATACATGGCAGCTGAAAGGAAAGCTAAAGGATATTATTGAGGAAAACAGGGACAAGATCGAACTTTCAAAGAAACTGGCCACCATTGAACTTAATGTGCCCGTGGAATTAAAGGAAGAGGAATTGATCCTTGAAAATCCTGATTATGAAAAACTGAAGCTTCTCTTCAACGAACTTGAATTCCGCACTATTGCCTCTGAGATCCTGCCGGGCAGGGAAGACAGGGAGATTGTAAAGGAACGGGATACCCAGACGCAGCCGTCTGATTCGATCCAGGGTCTTCTTTTCGGAGAGGAGCAGCTCGCAGCAGCTTCCGGCAAGTCGACCATCGAAACAGTGCCTCACGAATATCTTCTTCTCGCGACTGAACAGGAGATAAAAGACTTTACCCGGCTTGCCCTGAAGCAGAATGAGATATGTTTTGACACCGAGACAACAAGTATAAACGCACTCGATTCGGAGCTTGTTGCCATCGCTTTCTCGTGGGAAAAGGGGAAAGGATATCTCATCCATTTCCCTGGTCCTGTTCAGGATAGCATGAGGAAGCTTGAAATCATCAGGCCGGTTTTCGAAGATCCCTCGATTATCAAGATAGGGCAGAATATGAAATTCGACATCCAGGTTCTTTCAAATTACGGCATTGAGGTAAAAGGCCCTCTTTTTGATACCATGATAGCCCATTACCTTCTCGAGCCGGATATGAGGCATAATATGAACCTTCTTTCGGAGACCTATCTTTCCTATTCCCCGGTTCACATTGAGACGCTTATCGGTGAAAAGGGGGCAGGCCAGAAGAATATGAGGTCGGTTCCGGTTGAGCAGATAAGGGAATATGCCGTTGAGGACGCTGATGTAACCTTTCAGCTGAAACAGGTCTTTGAACCGAAGCTGGAGGCCGAGGGACTGAAGGACCTTTCGGCCGGAATCGAGATGCCTCTTATAAAGGTTCTTGCCGATATGGAACGGGCAGGTATAAAACTGAACACTGACGACCTGAAGGTTATTTCAGCCGGTCTGCGGGACGAGATAATAACTCTTGAAAAGGAGATATTTTCACTTGCGGGAACAGAGTTCAATATCTCCTCGCCCAGGCAGCTCGGGGACATTCTTTTCCTGCGCCTTAAGCTCGACGATAATGCAAAAATGACCAAAACGAAACAGTTCATCACCAATGAGGAGATACTTCAGAGGCTGTCAGGCAAACATCCGATCATTAACAAAGTTTTGGAGTACAGGGGATTAAGGAAGCTTCTTTCAACATATCTTGAGCCCCTTCCGCAGATGGTCAGTAAAAAAACCGGAAGAGTACATACATCATTCAGACAGGCTGTTGCTTCGACCGGCAGGCTCAGCTCCGACAATCCCAACCTTCAGAACATCCCTGTCAGGGATGAGAGGGGCCGCGAGATAAGAAAAGCTTTTGTCCCGGAAGAAGGGAACATATTCCTTTCGGCCGACTATTCACAGATAGAGCTCAGGCTGATGGCCCATCTGAGCAAGGATAAAGGCATGATCGGGGATTTTCTTTCGGGAAGCGATATACATGCCGCCACTGCATCAAAGATTTTCGGCGTTGATATAAAGGATGTGACAAGGGAGATGAGAAGCAGGGCCAAAACAGCCAATTTCGGCATTATTTACGGCATTTCTTCCTACGGATTGTCGGAAAGGCTCACCATAGGACGGAAGGAAGCAAAAGAGCTTATTGACGGGTATTTCAGCTCCTATCCCGGAGTGAAATCCTACATGGATGAGAGCATCAGGAGGGCAAGGGAAAAAGGCTATGTTACAACAATGTTCGGACGCAGAAGATACCTCAGGGATATTCATTCCAGGAACCAGGTGGTGAGGGGAAATGCTGAAAGGAACGCAATAAACGCACCTATACAGGGATCAGCTGCCGATATTATCAAGATTGCGATGGTCAGGATCCACGACAGGCTGACCGGAGGCAAATTCAGGTCCAGAATGATACTTCAGGTACATGACGAACTTATCTTCGAAGTCGTTCCGGATGAGCTTGACTTACTGAAAGACATTGTTATCAATGAGATGACCGGAGCCGCCAGGCTCGACATCCCGCTGAAGGTCGACTGGGGTACCGGAAAAAACTGGCTGGAGGCACATTGATATGGAAATAAGCGTTTTATTCTTTGGAGTACTGGCCGAGGTGGCGGGAACACACCGAAAGCATTACAGTGGTGTAAGCTCTTATGCAGATCTGAGGCACAGGGTTGAGGATGAATTTCCCGGCATTTCGGGTTACAATTTCAGGATAGCGGTCAATAACAGGCTGGAAAGTGATGAGCCTGTTCTCAGCGACGGCGATGAGGTAGCATATCTGCCCCCGTTTGCCGGAGGATAGTCTGAATAGAATTATGTTAAATAATCACAACATGCGTTTAATTGAAGGACCAGTTACTCCCGAAATCATCTCAGGGATCATCTCGAAAGGACAGCAAAAGACCGAATGCGGGGCTCACGCCATCTTCCTTGGCCAGGTAAGGAACGACATTGTCGAAGGCAGGGAGGTGAAGGCGATCGACTACTCGGCTTACGAAGAAATGGTAATTATGGAAGCCGATAAGATCAGCAAGACCCTTCTTTCCGAGTTTGACGATGTTGCCTGGATTGAAATCCTGCATTCAAAAGGCGAAGTACCGGCAGGGAGGATCTCACTCATGGTCTTTGTTTCGGCAGGTCACAGAGGACAGGCCTCGAAGGCTTGTGCCAGGGCTGTGGAGCTCATAAAGGAAAAACTTCCCATCTGGAAAAAGGAGATCTTCTCTGACGACTCATCCAGGTGGAGGGAGAATGAGTAGGATTTAAATGTGATCTTGTTTCCCGGAACCGGCAGCCGTCATTTTGTATCCGGAACTGACAGGCAGCTTTTCCGTGATAAGCACTGAACCTTTCTTTCCCTGGAGTATGGACTTGTAATCGTCGCTCCTGTTAAGTATATCAAGGGCCTTCAGGATCTGTTCATCCCTGTTTATTGCCCATGCAATTGACCCTTCCTCATAAAAATACCTGCTCCGTATCTCTTCTTCAAGCAGTCCGGTAATCTCGTTGCTGAAAGTTGTAAGATCCTTTTCGAGCGAGTGGCTCAGTTCTTTTTCCAGACCGTCAAACAGCTCCCGGTTGGCGTCATAGTATTTTTCCCTTTTTGCATTACTTATAAGTTCAGCAAGAGACTCTTCAGTAATGGTTCTGTAACTGAACCCGCGGTTAAGGATATATTCCCTGAAATCAGTATAGTCATCAGCCGAAAAGGAAAACATTTCCTGACTGTTTATATCAGGATTTGCCCAGTAGAATTTTGTTGCATAATCGAAGATATAATTCCGGAAGTACAATTCTGTTGAGAGCTGACTCATCTGAGCCGGAAGAACTTCAACGTCGGGGGTGATTCCTCCGCCGTCCCTGACGATCCTTCCGTTCCTTGTCCTGAATTCGGAGATAAGGGAATCGGGGATAATACCGACACTTCCGTCCTCGTTGGGATGAGAGAAATCGAGTGCCTGAATACATCTTCCGCTGGGGATATAGTATTTTGCAGTGGTTACCTTAAGCTGGGAATTGTAGCTTAGGGGCCGGGTTATCTGAACAAGGCCTTTCCCGTAGGATCTTTGTCCAACCACCACTCCGCGGTCAAGATCCTGTATTGCACCGGCAACGATCTCCGAAGCCGAAGCGGAAGCCCTGTTTATGATCACGGCGAGA
>MTKZ01012713.1_pt1 | contig 15438 bp, 8 predicted proteins | sample 1042781 | NCBI WGS metagenome assembly MTKZ01 (sample SAMN06212207, study PRJNA360539) | anaerobic digester metagenome | biome: Wastewater treatment plant; material: sludge; isolation source: anaerobic digester fed with sludge from wastewater treatment plant | place: Denmark: WWTP Viborg ...
ATTTGCTAATTGATAATGTTTCCCAAACCAGTTGTTATTTGAAATTTCAAATCGTTTTTGAGTTTCTTTAAAAGCATTTTGTATGTTTTGATTTGCAGAACTATCCGTTTCAGATTCAATTTCTCCTAAATGTGCTTTTGCTTCGACAATAATCCATTCTTCTTCGCGCTCTTTTCTATGTAAAAATACTCCATCCCAATTCGGTTGTTTTCCAGAAGGACTCCAATAATTTCTCCATTTAGACTTTAAAGCAGCAAATGCTTCTTCGCTTATTTTATCGTGGAGGAAATCGATAGTTATGTATTCTCCGTCAAGAGATAATCTGGTTGTATCTTTTGGGAAATCTAACCATTGAATTTCACCAGATAGTCTTGTATTTGATTTGATTACGTTATTTAATTCTATTCGATGGTGTCCTAAATACCGTAATAATTGATATTCACTACCATATCCTAATCCCATTTCTGCCATAATATTAATTTTAAATTGTTAATATTTCCAATAGTCAGAGTTACTTTGATCTACCCGAAATCTCCGCTCCAATAGAATCGGTAACCAGGTGAGGATAACACCATTGGCTTAAACCGATTAATCACTTAATACGGCTTTTTGCAACAACATTTGACTGTTCCCATAAAATGGAACATCTGTTTTGCCGAGTATGGTGGTTGGCAGGGTGCTGATTTCGTTAAGGTTTTCCATTGGCACTAATACTGTTTTTGCCCCATTTTCTGATAGTAAGGTGACTTTATCTGCAAAGTTTGTTGCTCTTTCAACAAACCCACCTATAGAGATATTCCCTAATACTGCAAGTGCGGGTTTTAAGTTCTTCTTGTAGATGGCTGTTATGATCGCAATATAAACTGCACAACCAATACCACCACTCACATAAGCACCCATAAGGTTACTGATTTGGATATTGATGTCGTAACCTGCCAAGGAGTGCTGATCGTTAAGAATACTTCTTTCGTTTGCTCTAAGGTAGTTGTAAGTGTTCTTGATGTTTTCCTTAACTTCCTGACTGTTGGTGCCTGTTACATTCATTTTGCCTGAACCTTTCAAAGCAACTACTTCAATTTTCACTAAGGCTGTGCTATCTCCATCGCTTGTGGCTGTGTAACAAACTCCTGGTGATAATGGGTTGGATTCAATGAGTGATGATCCTTTTTCTTCTTGCAAGCCCACAAAGATTTCTTCCTGTGTTTCTTTATCGATGTACGAGAAATTGGTATCCCAAAATTCCATTCCACCAATACGTTTTAATTGCTCTTTAACCCTTCTTCGCATCTCCATACCAATCACCAAATATTCTCTAATGTCTTCTTTGGTGTACTCTCCATCTGGGTGAAGCAATTTTATGAAACCTGATATAATACGTCTTACTGATTTTGAGTCTCTTTGCTTTAGGTGAGAACCTAAAGTGAAATACTTATCCAGTGCATCATAGTAGGTTGTTTTGCGTTGTGACTTTAAAATTTCTGAAAAGAAATCTGTACTGAAACCGAAATTCTTAGTGAAGTTTGAAGGACTAAATTTTGTTATTTCCCAACCGGGTAGAAATAAATTTATACGGTCTAAAAATGCTGTATCGTGATTAACTTCCTCCGATAGCGGACTAAACAAATGTGAAGTCTGTAAAACGGTTTCTACTGGTTGATTGATATTACCATTCAAAATGACAGATGCTGAACCTGATATTTCGCCACCTTTGGCTCTGGAGAATGAACCTGATTCCATATAGTCCTTCATCAAGGGTATGGCATCTCGGTCTTTGAATAACTTATCGGTACTTTCATCAAAGCAAATGGCATCCCATAAACCTACAGCACCAACTCTGCCTGTGGTGTTGTTTACAAATAATTGAGCTACTGAACCTTGACCACCTGATATGAGAATGGCGTAAGGTGTAATTTCTTTATAGATGTATGATTTACCTGATGAACGAGGACCTAACTCCACCATATTGAAATTTGCTTCTACCAATGGAATTAAGCGGCACATTAACAGGTTTAGTTTTCTTTCATCTAAGCCTTCGCTGTAAGGTTCATAACCTGCACTTCTAAGCAATAACTTTTTCCATTCATCTTTTGAAAACTCTTTTCGTTTCTCTGAAATCTTTGTATTGTCAAAAGTTGATAATTGGATTGGCTTTATGTCTCTAACCAAAAATGGATAAACAGTATTGCCAACTGTTATCATAGGGTCGTATTCCATTTCTATGATTGCCCAAATACCGCCTAAAAGCAATTTCTCGTGGCTTTTTACCAAATCATCACTTATGGTTGCTTTTTTGATATTACTGTTGCTGATATTTGCCCAATAGCGGTCTCTTTGTGGATCTAATTCCACAGAAATCTTGTCAATAATTTTATAGCGACCTTTTTCCCGAAGTTTTGATTGTATCAAGCTGCTTTCTTCAGGGTTGATATAATGGTTGCGAAGTATGGTTTTTACATTCTCCATTCCTTCTTTTAGCTTTTCTTCATCTTCGGTGCTGCAAGTATTGGCCAATAAATATTCCAACACAAACGCTGGAACATTTGCACCACCTTTGATGATACCCACAAGGTCTTTCTTTACCACAAAGCCCCTAAAGTGGTCTAATGCTTTTTTATCTAAGTCGTCTAATATTATCATACTCTAAGTTTTATAAAAGGCCGCCTAAATCTCTGGCGTTCGATTTTTTAATTTTAACGGAGTCAATTTGCTCCTGTGTACTTGCATCCACCACTACGGCAATAATTTCGCTATGCCCACCAAAAGAGAAGTCAAATGATTGGGTTGTTTCTGTGGCCATTGAGATGATATTGCTACTACTGTATGTTATATTGTTCGCATACAACAAGACTTGAATTTTTCTGCTTGCAGAAAATAAGTCATCTACCTTAGCCGTAGCCTGAATTTTCAAGCCAAACAATTCGCCTGTTACTTCGCTCAGTTCTTTTTTGTTGAGGATAGTTATTTCAAGACCTTTGGTAGCTGCGGCTTCTTTGCTGAAAACAAAATTAGGAATGATGATTTCTTGCGGGGTAAAGCCACCGTGAGAAAAACCATAAACGCCTTTAGATTTGAACGGACGATGGCTTTTGGCAGCATACACATAGTTGAACTCACCGTATGGCTTTTCAAATGACAACCAACCTTTATCGGTCTGTTTGTCTATCGTTCTTACAAAACGCTCGTGTACTTCTTTTTTACCTGCTGTAATGGGGTCTATTTTATCAGCTTCGTCTAAAATCCCTGTCAACACAAAACCGTGATCGGTTACTAAGTGAACTTGATGATAGCCCATATTGAGCAACAATTGTATTTTTTCAGTCAATACATTTTCAAATTCACTGAATAATTTGATAGCACCCATTTGAAGTTTTTCGCCTGCACTATCAATGTCTTTATAAGTCAAAACTAAATGGTCTGCTTTAATGCCGTAGTGCAATGCTTCCAGGTTTAAATAAGTGATGTCTTTCTCCGTGGTTTCTGACAAACTCTTTTCCCTGTCTTTGTGAACAGGCAATACTTGGTTATTGCCCACATACAAAGCACTCATATTGTGTTCTGTTTCGGAAGGCATATCAGCCAGCATTGTGTTGGTTTCCATTTTGCATTTGCCTTGTAATTGCGAAGCAATAAAAGCTGCGATTTCATAGCGAACGCCATCGCCTACAATGATTGCTGTGCGCGGTTTCGACTTCGCTATCAATTCTGGTAAAAAGCCTTGTTGATTGGGCTGGTATTGATGGTTGTATTCAAACCAATGTTGCAAAAGTTCGTGATTTAAGCTTTCATAATGTTCTTGTAGGGGTCTTACAATATCCTGTTCCTGTAAAAATGAGGCATAAATGTTTCGTATGGCTCTATCTACTTTGTGAAACTCCGTGGTATAGAAGGAAATGACTTTCTCTAATGAATTGCATTTCGCCAATGGTTTATTGTCAAACTCAAAGAGTGTTCTTACATCTTCCCACCATTGCGGAACAAAGCTGGTTGCTTTTCGGCTATTAATGCGGTTATGTAGCTTTTGAAGTTTTTCTTTTACATATCCTTTGTCTCGAAAGTTGGCGGTAATTTTTTGTAATTGCTTTTTGTCAATGCTTGCAAAACAATGATCGTGGTGTACATTCCAGATATTTAGTTGCGGGTCAATTTTATAGGTGTCGATGTATTGACGCAATGCACCGGAGTAAGTGTGGCTATCTAACCATTTATGGTAAATGTTCAGGAGTCCCGGCGTGATGTCATTGTTGAGCAAGCTTGAAAATAAATGATTGACTACTTCTGTTGCCAATGTTTGGGCGGGTACTTTTCTATATGATTGTCCAATCAGCTCAAAGAGTTTTTCTTCAAACAGTCTTTTGACATCTGGCTCTTTGTCTTTGAAAAAACTTTCGGGCGTACTTAAAAAAGGAATTAATTCATCTTCAATGGACACTAATTCTTCTAAATTTTGCAGCACTTTTTTCCACCAAGCGAGGTCTTTTCCAATGCCCAATTTAGCCGCCGTCAGCAGCATAGGGTTTTCCAATGTAATTTGGTGGCCTGTACTTGCAAACAGCTTCTTGCGCAACCATTCCACAGGATTGGATAAATCTACACAACCGTGTGTGAAGCAGTAATCATATAAAAAACTTAATTCATCTTTATGTCGAGTTACATAAAAAATTACTTTCTCGTTTTTGTACTTACTTTCCGCTTCATATCGCAACATCAATTCTTCCTTAATTCTCTGCCATTCTTCTGTGTTGGCTGCATCTGTTTTAAGGATGGTGTAGTGTTTTTTTTCAATATGTGGCAATAGGTATGCACATTCGCCCGAAGGGTCTATAATGACCATTCTGTTGCGTTGTGCAATTTGCTTTTCTATATCTTGTATGATCCAGTTATCTGTCATTTACCAATCCGCATTTAAATATTTTTCAAGTTGTGGTCTTCTGCCTGTGGTTTTTAATACCTCAGCTCTCAGCAAACCTTTCTTTTGTAATGGGGCTATGTTTTTGCCTACACCATCATCCAGTTTAGGGTCGTAGCCTTCGGCTATGAGTTCGTCTATTTTGTTTAGTAAGGTTTCTATTTCTTGTAATTGCAAACGGATTTTTTCTTTCTCTGCCTGGGCTTGGGCGGTATTGACATCCTGCAACTGAATTTGGCGGTACTCCAAATTTTGCACCCTGTGGTTGATGTACTGGGATTTCAGTTTAAACAAGCTGTCTCGGTTCCATTTGTAAATCAAAATATACACTTCAAAACCTTGATGTGGTCCACTGCTGAGATGCCAAATGAATGGCGTTTTGGGCAGGTACATAAACAAGTTGAGGTGATTGCTTAATTGGTTGAAGAAATGATGCTCCAAATATTCGTTTACAGAACGCCCCAACAAACTATCCAATTGCATATACTGAGCAGCAGTAAAGCCGTTTTGCAAGCAATGCTGCTCTAAGCGTTGGCTTAGGGCTTCTTCGCCTGGTAAGCCTACCAATGGAATGATGCCGTCCTCATCTTGTTGTAATAAAGTACGAATGTTGTCTGCCAAAAACTCTAAGGCAATTTCTGCTGCACGGGCTTGTGGAATAGTATTGGCTTCTTTGAACCAATACCATACATTGATGGGGTTGACCTGATGGCGGATGCAAAATTCTTCCAGATCATTGTTGCTTTGGTATAGCGTAGCAAAAGCTTCTTTAATTTCTCTTATTTGTTGCTCATCAAAAGTAGTGATAGGTAAGTTTTGGATATGCTTTGTAACTTCTCCTAATGGGTTTTGTAATTGTGCAATAAATGCATCTTTGGCTTCTTTAAACACAGCTAATGAACCAATGGAAAGACCCATCTTGGCTTCTACTTGCTCACGGTCTGCATCGCTCAATTCATACACTTCAAAAATTAGATTGTTGATAATGGTTTCATTGATAAGCACCTGTGTATGTTGGATATTCTCGTAATTGAGATATGCTGTTACACGATCTTTTAAAGCTACTCCTTGAAAAACTAACAAAGGACTTTGAATGAAGTTGGTTTCAATAATACGGTAAGAACAAAGCTGTTTTTTAGTTTCTATGTTCGAAACTGATAATGCAGTAATAGTGTTTTCAATTTTTGAAATGGGTATCACAAATGGTATTCTTTCAATATCACCCTTTTGGATATTAACAGTAGGATTTAAACAATCTGCGATATAACTCGATAATTTAGAATTTAAAAAAGCAACTAAATACTGAGTTGTACTATTCTTTGTTAAATTAAAAACACAAGCTCCACCCTTATCAAAAGAATATTTAGCTTCAATGTATCGAAAACTTGCCCCCTTAGATCCGGATGCAGAATATGTTACACCTTCTTTAAAGTAGAATTTTTTATTGTCAGTTGTGGCTAATAAAGAACCATCATTTTGGAAATTTATAACAGTCCAATTGTTGCCATACCATCTACAAAAAGGTCCACCCTTCTGATAAGGAACCCATTTTCGCTTATCATTGGGATAATAGTCAGAAATACTTTCTTTTTCTACTTCCCAAAAAAACCTTAAAAATTTATCGTTGTTACCAGTCATTAAACCGGTAGCAACTTTATTTATATCACCCAAAGCCTTTTCCTTAAACTTCTCCCTAAATCCATCGCTAATCCAATAGATAAAAGGCCATCCTTCAATTATTTTGAGTTTTTCTTGGGGGAGGGTGTAGTTGTTGGTGTGTTGGTGATTGGTATTTAGCTTTTCGTAGGCTTCCACAAAAGCATTGTAACGCCTTCCTTCGTAGATATGATTAAGCTTAATGAACTGCACAGGAATATCCTTTGGTTCTTTTTCCAAAATATACATTGCTGCATCTACCCTAGCTGATTGGTGAAACATTCCTAAATAACCCCACTCAACAAAAAGGCTGATGTGCATTTTATCTAAAATAAACTTTCTTACATCTTCAAAAGTCTTGATGTACATAAAGGTTGGGGGATGCACCATCGCAACCTTTCCTTTGTCGTCAATAATCTCGCAACACCTTTTGATAAAGGTTGCATACAAATTGGTATTGAATTTATACGGCTGCTTGTAATTGGCTTCCACAAACTTTTTCAGTTCAGGGCCAAAGTCAGCACTATCGGTATAAGGTGGGTTGGCAACTGCTACATCGTACTTTTGGGTAAGTAGTTGCAAAAAGGTAATGGCATCTTGTGTTTTGGTATTCAGGAATGTTTGTCCTTGTTTGGCGGTATTTTGGGCTACTGCTTTTTGCAGGTTGGTAAAGAAATTGGTACGGAACTCATCGTACTTTATCAAGTTCTGTTCGGTAAACAGGGTAATGCCTTCTTCTTTTACCAAGCCGTGCAACTTGATGCTGAACTTTTCTTCTAAACGAATCAATGAGCCAAATTTGTGGGCTTGCTGTAAGTCTTCCCACAGGTCAATCACAATTTTTTCAAGCTGTTCATCCAAAGGAGCACCATTTTCAAAAAGGTGTTTTACTTCTTCGTAAGCCGGCAAGAAAAAGTCGGAACTTACAATATTGAAATGCTCAATTTTTACGATACGTTTCTTCCTTTTGGCTTTGATGTATAAACCCAACTGGGCCAACTGTATGGCACGATCATCAAGGTCAATGCCTTGCAGGTTGTTTTCAATGATCAGTTTGGGCACATCGGCTTCATTGTAATCTGCTCCGTAGTTTTCTATTTGGTCTATGTACAAATCGTAGTACATATCAAAGCCATAGAGCAGGAAATTGCCCGATCCGGTGGAGGGGTCAATCATTCGTATCTCGTGCAGAGGCTTTCGTTCTCTTGTTTGTGAAGCTGGTGCATTGGCAATTTTATAATTGTGGCGTATTTCGCTATCGGGGTACATTTCCAGATAGAGCTTGCCCAAGCTGTTATCCACCAAAAACTGGACTACCCAACGAGGAGTATAGACCTGGCTTTGTATACTTACTTTGTTGTATTCTGTTTTTTCGCCACTTGCTTTGTGGGCTGCTTTTTTGTAGTTGTTGTAGCTTTCGTAAAGCCAACCGAGTACATCATCACTTTGCCAAATGTTGGCTTCTACCTGGGCATCGGTTTCTACCTGATTAAAGGCATTGATGATGCCCAATAATTCCAATGTCGTAGGCAATAAATGGTAAGGATGCTGAGGACTAAACAAAGGAATATCGGAAGCTAATTTTTGGAGTTGTTCTTCCAGGAAAGGCAATAGACCTTCGGCTTCATCACTTCGTGCTTGTGGGTTTTGTTCCAACCAAGCCAAATGAGCAAAAGAACGACCACCGTGGGTTTCTCTGCGGGTAACAATTTCGGGGTGCAAGGTATGCGCTTCCATCACTTTGAGCGCTGCCAAGCGGTTGAACAACGTAAAGGTGAGTTCTTCTACCAACTTCTCATAAGCATCAGCCACAGTACCTGTTTCTGCAATGAACACTTCTCGTATGTTTTCCATACGCTTTCGTTCGGCAGGCGGATTGTCGATTGGTACTAATTGTCCATCGTTGATACCCATTCTTCCCAAGCGGTTTCTAAACGCTTGGTCAATGAGTTGTCGGATGTGTTCGGTATGTTCGGATAGTTTCATTTCTAATTGATTTCGATTTCGTCATTATCAGATGCACTGGCTAACTTTTGTAATTCGCCTTGCAACCAATGTTTGTATTCAGACACTTTCATTTTAGTATTTGGCATTTTCACTGCGTATTTTTTTACCGTAGGTTGTGGCGGTGTTCCAGGTACTGGATCTGGTGCTTTTGTTTTAATTAAACTGGCTTTAGTTATACCTATTTCAGCCTTTTTACTTGGATATAAATCAATAAATGAAAGCACTTCGGAATACGTGAAGCGGCTATGTTTGTCTTTGACATCAAAATCAATTGCAATAGTAGCAGACGTTCGTTGCTGTGCATACTGATTGAGGGAATTAGCTTTAGCCAAAGCGACTTGATTTAAGCCCGATGGTAGCGACTCAATCTCCTTTATTAACTCATTTGCCAATGTATCAATTTCTGTATATTTGGTAGCACAATCTTGCATTGCTGCACTAAACAATTGATGGTATTCATCTTTTGTTTTTTGAGCTGCTTGCTGCACCGCAGCATAGTTTTTTATAACCTCACCTTGCAGGTGGCTTTCAAACTCATTCTTTAACTGCGTGATGGTTGCATTGCTTTTTGCAGCAAATGATAATTCATCTTGTACAGCATACACAAAGGTTTTCCATTCTTTTACTTTGGGTAAATTGTTTCGGATGAATTTTTCTACTTTCTCAATTTCTTGCAGGGCTTTGTGGAAAGCATCTTTCGCTGCTAAAAATTCAACCGCCTTATCAATGTAGTTAGCTTCGCTTACGGCTCCAGTAAACCCACCTAAATAGGAAGCATTACTGTCTGCTTGTGGGAATAATTTGTCAAACTCTTTTTCGCTGTTGCGTAGCGTTATTACCTTGTCAGCAAAATGTTTTGCAACATCACGTATAGCAGCTACCAGTTCAAAATCATTGGTATTGTAATCTACTTTTTTACCAATGTATTTTTCTACTTCTATATCTAACAGAAATTGAGCTAATTCTTGTTTCTGCAAAGCAGAAAGCGATTTTGATACGGCTTTGAAAGATGCTTTTCTAAATTCACGAGCTGCATTGAAAATACTTGAAACACCTTCGTCACGCCAAGAGAATTTTTCAGCACCATTGTGTTTGGCTATGAGCTTACCTGCTCGCATTAAAGCTGCAACTGATGAAATGACGGTACCAAAAGTAAATCCGGCTGGAGGTTGCTCTAAGTCTTTCTCTAAAGTAGCACCATCCACAAAAGTGTTGCGTACTTTGTACAATATTTCTTCAGATACCTTTAGGTTTTCGCCAATAAAATTGCCCTGAGCATCAAAAAAAGCAAAGTCGCTGCCTGTAAAGTATTGTTGCAAACGACCATTGTTGGCTTCTTTAATAACTGCTGCTGCAACGCTGTCACTCAATTGCGAAGCTAATCGCTTGCTGTACACATTTTGAATGATGTTTTTTTGCTGGGCTTGAAGTGTTGTTTGCCAGTTGTCTTTATTGAGTTGCAGTGTATTGTATAAATAAACTGCGGTGGCATTTATTAAACTTTCATCTACTAAGTCCTTAATGCGATTTTGTTTTTCTCCTTTTGCCGTGGAGAAAGAAATCAAAATTTTACCTTCATCAGAGTTGGGATTGTTGTATTTCTGCTCTAAGTAGGTGATGCGTTCTACTTCGTCAATCAAACGATCCAATTCTTTGAAATGGCTATTGTCCGGCACTAACCACAATAAATCTTTGTCGTTTTGGTGTTGTACTTTAAGAGCATCTATATCAGCTGACCTATCATCTGATATATTGTAAACACTCTTAACCTTTACCTTGAGGTATTTTAGATTGGGTGATGTGAGTTCATCGTCATTGTCGGTGGTAATGTAAAAGTCGAAAGGCAAACCGTTATCGGTTACTTTAGTAATAGACTTTGTGATGTTTGCACCCTTATAGGCTGTAACTAATTGCTTTTTCTTTACGAAACCTTGAACGGTAAAGCCGTTCATTTCGTCCAATAATCTTTGTTCAATATCGGATGTGATGCGATATGTTTTGTTGGTATCTAACAACACTTTTGCTTCGGTTAGTAAATCAAGAGCCTTTACGATGACATCTTGAACTTTAAATTGTTCGTCAGGGTCGCTGATGAAAGACTTAGTGATATTTGGCAAAGAGGAAGGCGTAACTTCTGCTTCTGTAAGGAAGTTGATGGTTTCTAATAATCGTCTTCCAGAAATGGAAGATCCTGCTTCTAATAAAATACGTTCAGCATTATCATACCTGCTTACTAATCTAACAGGTGGTTGCGGTTGTCCTTCTTTAGCTATGTGCCAACCTGTAACGGTATGAAAAAGGTCGGTGTGTTGTACTTCTTGTTTGAGAATGTCATAAGTGGTAATAATCATACCCCTTGCTGCCACTTTAGTGGAAGCATATCCTTTTGTGCCAAACAGAAAGTTTTGCAACAAATCGAACTGATACTTATAAAATGGATAGTACGTTGTGTAGTTCTCTGCACTATCTGTTTTGCTGATACCAGCACCGTGAATGGCAGCGTGGTCTGAAATCTTACCTGAATTTTTCTTGAAGTGTTCAGTTAGCTTTTGAATGCCTGTTTCCGTTTTTCTCAATAGTCTGTTGCGAATGATAACATCAACTTCGGTGGCTTCTAAGTGTATTTTAGTCTTGAAACGGTCTGTTACTTTAGTTAACTGGGCTTTGCTTACATTGGAGTTATTGATAACATCATCTAACTTTTCCTGAGCAATGGCAATGGTCCAAACTTTGCCCCCTAATGATGAAAGCGATTCGCTGATGGCTTGTAAATCTAATACTGTAATCTTCTTTTGATTTATTGCTTCACTGGCTTCATCAAACAGAAAAACAACCTTTTCATCTTTTACTACACTAAAATAATTTGTAAGTTCTTCCTGCAATCTTGATGAACTGAACTGGTCAATATCTCTGCGAATAGTTGTAAGAAGGTTGTCATAATCTGCATCGGTGTTCCCTTTCTTGATATACAGTTCTTTTATAGCTTTTGCATATTTGAAAGAACTTGTTCTGATGTCGTTCCAATCTAAACCTGTTGCATCAAAAACGAAGTCTTGTATGTCAGTTTTGCCTTCACTTAGCATCAATTGAAATAAGAAAATACCGTGTTCATTCTCAGGAAAACCGAGTGATTTTAATAAGTTTTTATACAAGGTATAAGAGAAACCTTTTGAAGTATCCTGTTGTGCAACATCTAAGAAAACTACTCTTGAATTAACTGAATTTAATTTTGAAAGAGAATTTTTTATTAGTGCTTCATCATTTACGCCAGTAAAGCGTTGTAATATTCTTTCTCTTGCAGGCGTGCCATTGATGTTTCTATTGCTAATCAAATATCCCAGTAGTTTGCCAAAATATGATTTACCCGACCCGTAAAAACCAGAAATCCAAACACCTGTTTCAAGAATGTTAGAAGTAAACGTATCAACAAAACCTGCATATTCACGAGCCAATCCATCTGTAACGATATAGCTTTCAATTTCTGCCTGAATTTCCTTTTCTGAAATGTCTTCTAAGTTGATAACATTCTTGATGTCTTCGCTTAGGTCAATGGTCAGTATTTCTTTTATCTTCATTTTCGTATTATTCTTTAGTTAACAATCATACATCTGTACTTTGATGAAGGGCGTGAATTCAGGAACATTAACTGCTCACCTTCCTGGGTGGCAGGATATAAAATAATTAAAGGTGATTTTGCCTTCATTACTAATTCGTTTTCCATTAAATGAATGTTGTCAATTCCACTACCATAGAGTGCTCCGCTATGGATGAGTACAGGTATTTTATTTTCGTTGAATGTTTCTTCAATTGCAGCAAGCAGGTGCTTGAACAAATCGGGACTTGTTTCGCCTTCCGGTGCTTTGAAAATTTGATGAACCGAACCCCTTAATAAATCAAACATTTCAACAAGGTCGGTTTGATGTGCTTCAACAAAAGAAATCAACATTTCATTTATGTCAATAATTTTATAGGTATCGTGAGGCATCAATTCCACCAATTTGCCAATAAATTGGAACTCCAATTCTGGGGGGCAAACCAATAAAATGGAATTACCGCCATTGGCATTCAAGCGGATTTCTGAACGCTTATCAGATTCCACTATCCGTTTTAACTGTGTAATGATATGTTCAGGATTGACTGATGTATTCATAGATTGATTCGTATGGGATTAATGGTTCAACACTGAGCTTGTCGCCTGTATAAACCACATTAAAATATTTTGAAAATTTTTTTTGCAGTAGCCTGTCGAGAAAAGCTTGCTTTTCGCTGAACGAATAGGGAAGCCAATTGCTGGAAACAAGATTGGGCTTTTCTGAAATAGCAACTAACCAATAGACATAAAGAATAAACATAGCATCATTCAAGTGAGGATGAACAATGGACTTGTTTACTGAGCCTTCCATTAAACCAAACTTTTTTAATAAGGTCAGGTATTTAGATGCAGTAGTTGTAATAGTGATTTCAGACCACTTTTTCAGATCATCTTCCGATTGTTTCAAATCTTTAATACAAGCGACTACTTCATCATTTTTTATTGAAACTCTGCCACTATAAAAAGCAGGAAAAAAAACTTTATCGTTCAGATGAAACAACAATTCATTATTTACAGAAGCGTTCCAGAATAGAAGTAACAGCGTTTCGGCACTTGTGGTATTCGATTTTATTGCTTGTCTGATTATTGTTTCTAACTCAGGTTTTTTATTTTGAATTAGCGTGGCTTTTATGGCTTTTTCAAAACGCTTCACAGACTTATCTGTTTTTATGGCTGTGTAGGTATGTATTCCCCCTTTGTCTTTTATAGAATCCATATCTTCAGAGAGGAAAGCTTTTATCAAGGTCCAATCTGGCAAACTGCCTAAAATGTTTATATCGGAGTTTATATCCATTAACTTCATTTTTTTTTACTTTTTATTTCTTCTACTGCAACTTCCATAGCTCTCAAAGCCACTTCTTGGTCTTTCACAACATCATAAACTTTATCAGCAAGCCATAGTGTCAAAAGCTCTTTCTCATCCAAAGCATACAATTTTGCCAACTTCGATAAGTAGGCTTTACTCACCGGCTTATCGTTGTTTTCCATTTTACTGATGTAGGCGGTATCAACATCTAATTCAGCTGCGACTTGCCTTTGTAAAAGTCCTCTAGCCTCTCTTAATTCTTTGAGTTTCTGTCCAAGCATTGACTTCCCTTTATCTAACTTGTCCTATATAGGACAAATGTAAGATTTTGTTTTAAAATTTAAGTTACGTTATGCGGTTGAAAACGCAGTTCTTTTGGTTTTGGGAAAAGTTGGCTCTTGTGCGGCAAAAAAACTAATGTACCATTTGTGGGTCATCTGTTTTATTTAATCTCCTCTGTGATCTGAATTTAGGGAAGTATAATATTTATATTATTTTATCTTATTCCATTTCTTCGCTTTCTCATAAAAAACACTTAATAGTTCTTTGGAATTAGGATCTACAATTGCGTCAATCCATTCCTCATAGCTCCATGATTTCACTGAACATGTCTCAGCTTTAGAAAGTAATAAATCCATATTTTGTTGAGCTTGATAACTTACAGAATATATTTTAAATCTATTCCTTATTTGCTGAATCATGTTCTGTAAATCAATTTGATTATCAATCTTATGTTTCTCCAATTTTATCTGCGGAGCAACAACGATAAAAAATATTTCGCAGTTTTTTTTATCATATGTTTGGCTGCATATACATGCTAAGCTTCTACTTGCTTGATTATAATCTTTAAAATATTTTGTTCCTTTACTTAAATTACTGCCCATTTTCGCCTCAATAATCCCAAATATTTTAGCTCTTTCAGAAATGATTATTTTCCCGCTCTTTATATAATTAACAACAAAGTCACCCAATGCCATATCAACACGTGTATACCCCTCTCGATATTGACCTGCTTTAACAAACGGGCTAGAAATTAACGCTTCTGAAGTCCATTTTGAAATTTTACCAAAATCGAGTCCTTTTAGCTTGGTTTTTTCTATCATTGACTGTTTTACTAACAATCTCGTCATCCAACCCTCATTGTAAATCAAAGTTGGATTGACATTAGGAAAATTAGGAAAATTCGAATCAATACTTTTAATAATGTCAGTAATATTTTTCATAATCATTAAATATAATTAATTGCCAAAAACTACGTACTCCTAAATGCTGTTCTCAAACGGCTGGGGGTGAGGTAAGTGTGGGAGAGCGTGCTTCTTTCTTGTTGTCCACCACCATTGAAGTTTGAGGGAGCAGAATGCTTGAATTACAAATGAAACCCTTATTGCAGCTACACTTTGTTGAACTAAATCCGCCTTCGCGGATAGCTGTTTAAAATTACGCGATTCTTTCTATACTCGGAGATTATTCATCACTAAAATTTCTGAATATGAGAAAGAAATCTGGTTTTACTATGGTTGAGCAGGCAGTTGTGCTTGTTCCTGAGTTTGAAAAGGTTGTCCGTAAGCTGGAGCAACAGGTTACTTTACGCGGACAGAGTGGAAGTACATTAAATAATTACATCCGCCGTATCGCCCTTTTTGTGGTCCATTTCGGGAAACTGCCCGAACAAATCGATCCCGAAGAGATCAATGAGTATCTGGCCGCTTTGGCCTTGGATCCCCGGTCGCCCTCGCGAAGCAGTTTTAAACACATGGTGTACGGGCTGCGTTACTATTACCGCCTGCTGGGGATGAACAAAAATGCCATCGCCCTGCCATCACTGAAAAAAGACACCAAACTGCCGGTCATCCTGAACCATCACGAGCTTAAAGAGCTTTTTGCCGCGCCAACACTCCTAAAACAACGAGTGGTGCTCACGCTGATTTATTCGGCCGGTTTACGTGGTCAGGAAGTAATCAACCTGAAAAT
>MTKZ01010661.1_pt1 | contig 15424 bp, 17 predicted proteins | sample 1042781 | NCBI WGS metagenome assembly MTKZ01 (sample SAMN06212207, study PRJNA360539) | anaerobic digester metagenome | biome: Wastewater treatment plant; material: sludge; isolation source: anaerobic digester fed with sludge from wastewater treatment plant | place: Denmark: WWTP Viborg ...
TCAATTCTTTTCAGGGCTGCAGGGGCAGGAAAACCCGGCCGAAGGCCCGGTTTCGGGCCTTTGCCGCATCCTGGAAAGGCACCCCGCGCAGCTTGATGAGGGCATGCTGGAGGAAGCCCGCAAAGCCCTGCTGCTGTGGGACAGCAGACAGACCGCCGCGCTGACGCGCCTGGCGGGCGAGGCTTTGGCCGTCCGGCTCCGGAAGAAACAGCCCGCGCCCCATTTCTTTCTTTTTCTTCTTCAGAACGCCCGGCAGAAGGAGGCCTGAGCGATGCTCATCACCTATCACGGCCACTCGGAGTTTCTGATCGAGACCGGCAGCGGGATCCGCGTGCTGTTTGATCCTTTCCCGGCCGGGATCGGCTACCCGGTGAACAGGGTCAGGGCGGACGTCGTCGCCGTGTCGCACCATCATTTCGACCACGACCACGTGGACAAGGTGGACGGAAATCCATCCGTCATCGACCGGCCCGGCCGCCACGCGCCGCTGCCCGGCGTGATCCTGACTGGCTTTCCCGCCCCGCATGACGGGGAGGGGGGGAAGAAGCGCGGGCAGGTGCTGTGTTTCCTGCTCCAAACGGAAGGATTGAGGGCATTGCACCTGGGCGACCTGGGGGCGGTGCCCGACGCGGAACTGACCAGGAGCCTTTTCATGCCGGACATCCTGTTCATCCCCGTGGGCGGTTTTTACACGCTGGAAGCCGAAGGAGCCGCCCGGACCGTCAAGCTGCTGCAGCCGCGGGTCATCCTCCCAATGCATTATCATGCCCGGAATGGAAACATCGACAAGATCGCCACGCTGGAGCCCTTCCTGGCCGCGATGAAGCCGGAGCTTCCCTCCCGGCAGCCCCTCCTCAGGGTCACCCGGGAAGACCTGTCCCAGCAGCCCAGGCTGGTCGAACTGAGCGTGGGATAAGAGAAATGGAACACGATCATCCGGTCAATCCCCCCAAGGGCGGGGACAAAGGAAGACACAGGGCGCGGCTGTGGCGGATATGGCACAGGAACGTGCCCTGGTACACCGTGGCCGCGGCCTTCTGCGCCATCCTGATCATGGGATGGCTGCTGGCTGAACGGTATGATCAGGGCATACATCGCCTGCAAGTGCAGATCGAGGAAGCCAGCGACCTGGTGTTCCAGAAGGAAAGGGACGTGCTGCGCCTGGCCGAACAGGTCCGCCTGGCCGCGACCGACCAGTTCATCGCCAACGAGGCGCGCACCAAGTACGACTACCTGTTCCCGGGGGAGATCCGCTTCGTGGTCACCAACCCGGAAGTGCTTGAAATTGCCCCCGGCGGCAACGCCGCCGAAGAGGAGGTCGATCAGCCCTGAAACCTCCCCTTCATCGCGCTGCCGTCATTGCCATCGGATCCAACTCCACACGCATGCTCACGGCGGATCTGGACGGACAGCTGAACCATCCGCAGCGCGGGCGGGTGGAGACCCGTCTTTTCCTTTCGCTTTCCGGCATAAAAACGTTCAGCCCCGAGGCAGTCGGGCGCGTTTTGGACGCGGTCAGGGAGCTGAAAGGGAAGGCGATCGCCGCCGGGGCCGAAAGGGTGGACCTGACCGCCACCAGCGCGGTCCGGGACGCCAGCGACGTCCTGCCGCTGTCGCAAGCCCTGCTTGAGCAGACAGGCCTGAAGATGCAGATCCTCTCAGGCCATCAGGAAGCGGTGTATTCCTTCCTGGGCGCAGTATATCCCTGCGGCGGGGATGAGCCGCTGGGCGTCATTGACATCGGCGGCGGCTCCACCGAGATCGCCGCGGGCACAAGGGAGGCGCTCAGGGTGACGCGCAGCCTGCAGCTGGGCGCGTCGCGGCTTTATGCCCTGCGGCCCATCAACGATTTTTCCTCCCTGGTCCCGGCGCTGGAAGGGGCGGAGCGCGTGATCGACAGCACCTGGCGGGACCTGCCGCTCACGCCCGTCCGCTGGCTGCTGGTGGGCGGCACGGGCACGGCGCTCATCGGCCTGCTCCGGGGCCGGCAGGGTCTGCCGGGCGCGGGAGGTGACGAATCCTTCACCCGGGATGAGGCGGCCGAAATACTGCGCCAACTGGCAAGGCTGAGCCCGCAGGAGCGCGCCGCGCTTCCGGGCATGACCCCGGGCCGGGAGAACATCCTGCCCACCGGTCTGGCCGTGCTCACAGCGCTGATGACAAGGCTCGACATCATCAGCATGGCGGTCACCGCGCGCAACAACACGGACGGCTACCTGTATACGCTGTCGCGCATGCAGGGGGTCCCTTCCTTCACGGCCATGTAAAGACCATCCCGGCGACACAGAAAAGACACAGTTCCCGTTTATCCTGTCACCGGGGGGATCCCCTCCGGAAAGGGAGAAGAGAGATGAAACGTACGTTATTGGCAGTCCTCTCGCTGGCGCTGGCGCTGTGCCTGGCGCTGCCATTCGCGCAGGCGGAGGAGACCGCGGCGGCGGGCGGCCTTTCCGCCGCGCTACAACCAGGCCATGCAGGATGAGCAGGACATCAGGGGTTTCTATGAAGCGGTGCTGAAGGCCTACCCCGGGGCCCGTCCGTTCGCGGTGCTGATCCGCTCTGAAACGGCGCACGTCCGGCTGCTGGAGCGGGTCGCCAGGGACAACGGCGTCCTCCTGCAGGTGACACCCAGGGAGACCGCGGTGCCGGCGACGCTGGAGGAAGCGCTCGCCCTGGCCGCGCAGCTTGAACAGGACGACATCGCCCTCTACAGCGGATTGCTGGAGGACAAAACCTTTCCCCAGGGCGCCGTCCAGGCCTTCCAGAGGCTGAAACAGGCCTCCGAGCGTCACCTGAACGCTCTGCAGAGGGTCAGCGCAAGCGGGGATCCCCAGGGAGGGCTCCCTGGGAACGGCCGGATGAACGGCGGGATGTTCAGCGATGATGAGAGCTTCCCCGGCAGCGCCTTCCGGCAGCCCCGCGGCGGCCGCGGCTTCCGCCGGGACGGCAGCTTCATGCAGCGGATGATGCCCGGCCGGCAGATGAGGGACCGGATGCTGGACCTGGCCCCTGATTGTCCCTGTGAAAACTGCCCCAGGAGATAAGATCAGCGATCAACAGGAACCGCCCCGGTCGCCCGGGGCGGTTTTCACGTCTTTTCTGCTGAGGATGCCGCCTACAGCTCTTCCTCCTGCCCGGATCCCGCCGGGATGCCCTCAAAGACGCCGATGCCGGGCGCGCCGAGACGCTTCAGGTAGAAATACTCCGAAAAGCCGTACTCCGGGGCGTCATAGCTGCCCACCTTCTCATAGCCCAGGGCGGGATAAAAGTCCTTTCCCTGCCAGGAAAAGGTGTCCAGGCGGATGAGCAGCGCGCCGCGCCGCCGCGCCTCCTTCTCCACCTCCTGCATCAGCAGGGTGCCCAGCCTGTGGTGGCGGTAGCCTTTATCAACGTACACCGTGTCCACGTAAAGGATCCCAAAAGGGGTCATGGAACCGGTCGCTCCGGCGACCAGCTTTCCTCCGTCCCGGATGCCGATGCGCAGCTCACGCGAGACGGGGTTGGGAAAGAGCTCGCTGTCATATTCTTCCAGCTTTTTTGCCAGTTCGGCCGCTTCCCTGCGGTCAAGGCCCGTGATCTGAAATTCCATCAGTCCTCCCGTTGGTATCTCATCAAACCAAAACAGTCAGAAGAGGCAGTAAACAGGAATCCTGTTCTGATATGAGGAACAGCCCCCTTATCCGGCCGCATCATAGCACCGCGCGCCATGCCGGTCAACGCCGCCAAACCGCTTTTTTCAATGGCGGAAGGGCACGTTTTTGACCCGCAGGATACACCTTAGGCGCATGCGTTGACAGGGTTCCAGCACGCTTTTATACTCTGAACAAAGGGAACATTCGTTCTTGTTTTGAGAGGTGAGGATGTTGGAGGAACTGCGTGAGCTCAGGGTGCTGCTCAACCTTTCCGGTATCAGCCGGAAGGAGGCGGCAAAGCGGTTGTTCATGGGTTACAGCACGCTGAACCGAAAGCTGCGGGGTGAACTGAACATGAGCGGCGAAGAGATCAGCGCCCTGCGCGCCCTGGCTGAAAGCCGGAAGGGGCCGGCAGCTTGACGGCAAGGGAAACGCTGGAAAGCTACGGCGGGCTGGCCGATCAGCTGGACAGATGCCAAAGCGAGCTGGCGCTGTGCCGTATCCATGCTCAGGAGGACACGCGGAGCCCGGAACGCTGGCAGCGCCGCATCAGGACGCTGCAGGCGGATATCCGCAGGCACCGCAGGCTCTGCAAAAGCCGGCAGGATGAGATTGAGAGATTGTTGATTTACTTGCCGGACGAAACCATGCGCAGGGTGCTGGCCCTGCGCTACCTGAACCTGTTCTCCTATGCGGAGATCAGCGAGGTCCTGCATTTTTCCCTGCGGCACATCTACCGAATCCACCAGCAGGCTGCCGCGCGCCTGCAGGCCATGCCGCCGCAGGCCGGCTGATACAGAAGCACACATCGTTCCATTTCTTGTGGGAGCGTCTGGAGAACCGNNCTGGAGAACCGTGGGGATTGCATCCCCAGACCCCAGCCCTGGGAGTTCCTCCCCGGACCCCGGAATCAATGATTTCCTGGGTATGTTTATGTTGTATCCATATGAAAGGCTCATTCCGCCTTCACCGCGTCCGATCGCCCGATGCCGATGACGTCCTGCTGCCTGCGGGTGTTGTGGAAGCCGTTGTAGGTGCCCGGGTCCATGACGTTTTTCCCCATGAACACCATCGCGGCAGTCTGCCCGCCGTCCAGTGTGAAGGCTTGATGGCAGCCCGCTTCCAGCAGCCTGTCGGCCACGAAGCGGAGCCCTGAACCCGCGCTGCGCTTGTTGCGCCCCTCCACCATGATGCCCACAAAATGTCCGGGGCCGACGACCCCGATGGCGCTGCGCGGCTCCAGGTGCGTAAAACTCTCTTCCAACCGGCTGTCGGCCACCCCCTCACGGAACAGGATGGGCCCGAAGGCCAGCACATCCCTAGCCCCCCGGTCCAGGTAGCCCTGCGCGTCCAGTTCTCCCGGGACGCGCATTTCAACATGCCCGTCCGTAAACAGCGCCAGCTCGTCCAGCGGCGGTATTTTAGCGACAGCGTGCGTGTAGGTGTCCTCGTGCAGCACCTTGCCGTCCCTGATGATCAGCCCTGTGCGGTCCTTGTTGTATAGCCGCCAGGAGAACAGGTCGCCGTTCTGCGCATAGACCAGCCGGTTGTCCGCCGCGATGGCCTCCGGCCTGCTCAGGACGCGGGAGGGGTTCGCCGGGTCCGCTGAGACCGCGCGGAAGGCCTGCTCCCCCCTGAAGAAAATATCCGCGATATACCAGACCAGGTTACGCCACTTCACGCGGGCGCTGAAACGCCGGATGTCCACCCGCAGGTCCGCGGAAAGGTAGATCCACCGCCCCAGCTTTTCATCCGCAAACACGAACTCCCCGCCATTCTCCTCTGTCACCGCCAGGAAACCCTGTCCGTCAAGCGGCGGCCAGGCCTCAAACGGAGGGGGGCCTTCGGCGGGCAGGGGGGTCGCGGTGGGCAGGGGGACGGGGGTCTCTGTTCCTTCTTCGGTCACCTGAAACAGGTATTCCGCTGTACCGAAGGCTGGGACCAGCACGATGATCAGCAGAGGAACAAGAAGCAGCGTTATCAAGGCACGCTGCCTCAGCTGAGAGACGGTCCGATCCTGATGGGCAGAACCAATTGTCAACTCTGAAGTCCCCCTCCGAGTGTTGCTCCCTTATAGTACCATAACAACTTGCTGTTGGCAGAGATGAGTTCAGCTCTTTCGTTGACGCTTGAAGCAAAGGACACTATAATCGAGCGGACGAAAGAATAGGAGAGGCTATGAAAAGACCGTCGGTGTTCATCCTTGTGCTTTTTATTCTCTTCCTTCACTGTACGGGGTCCCCCGCGGAGGGTTTGGCAAAAGCCGAAGACATGACCGCGGCATGTGAGATCACTGTATCCGGCGCAACAAAGAAGAAAGCCTTTCTCACTGACGCAAACTACGCCACCTACTGGCGTTCCGCTCTTCGGGGCTGGATCCGTGTTCAAACGCCGGAAGACTCGCCCTCGTTCGGAATCTACGTATCCTGGGCAGAGGTCATTGTGGACTGGTCCATCCAGGTACCGGATGAGAACGGCGGGTGGAAAGAACTGTTCTCGAACACGCAGGACAGGTTTTTCAATCAGTTCATCCCCCTGCCCGGACTCACCGACTTCCGCCTGGTCTGCAATGCTCCCCGGAACCAAAAAAAGACGATGTGCGTTTCGGAGATCCGCGTATTGGATCAGGGGGAGCTGCCTGACTGGGTCCAGGTGTGGGAACATATGCGGGGGGATGCGGACCTGATGCTGCTGGCAGCGCATCCGGACGATGAACTGCTCTGGTTTGGAGGCACGCTCCCCGTTTACGCAGGGGAGCAGGGAAAAAAGGTCATTGTCGTGTATATGGCCAACACTGCAGCGGAGCGCAAGAATGAAGCACTGGACGGTCTATGGCTGTGCGGGGTAAGGTATTACCCGGAAATGGGTACGCTGAGAAACAGTTTCTCCCTGACTCGAAGCGGGATGTACAGGATCTGGAACGAGGATGCCGTATTGCGCCGGTTGGTCGACCTCATCCGCGTCTATCGGCCCCGCGTGCTCCTGACCCACGATCAGAAGGGAGAATACGGGCACGGCGCCCATCGTGTCTGTGCCGACGCAGCGATCAAGGCTTTCCAATTGGCAGCGGATCCGAGTTTCCGCCCTAAAACCGGGGAACCCTGGCAAGTTTACAAACTCTACCTGCACTTGTTCAGCGACAGACCGCTTCAGATGGACTGGCATCAGCCTTTGTCCAGCTTCAATGGCGAAACAGGCTTCTCCGTCGCTGTGCGCGCCTTTGAACGTCATGTCTCCCAACGCCGGACAGAGTATGTGGTGGATGATTCCGGCCCATATGACTGCAGCCTCTTTGGTCTGCACTCATCAACCGTAGGCCCGGATTCGGCAGGAAACGATTTTTTTGAGAATCTTCATTAGGCGGAAAAAACTGCGGATTTCATCCCTGTCCTCCGTCGGTTCTTCTGCCGCCTGAGCAGTTTACTGCCATAGAATGATTGCGTGAGGAACGAAATTCGAGTATAAAACCAGGTATGGAGAGTCGCGCCATGCATTACGTCAGCACCCGCGGAATGAGCCCCCCGGTGAGCGCTTCCGAAGCGCTGCTTTCCGGCATCGCGCCTGACGGCGGGCTCTACCTGCCGGATGAACTGCCGGACATAAGCCCTCTGCTTAGCCAGTCCCTTCCCTATCCCCTGCTCGCGGCGGAGGTGTTCACAGCCCTGATGCCGGATTTCACCCGCGGGGAGTTGGAGGGAGCGGCCGGGGACGCGTATGCGGGCGCCTTTGACACGCCGGAGGTCACTCCGCTGGTCAGCATGAACGGGATCCGCTTTCTGGAACTGTTCCACGGCCCGACAGGGTCCTTCAAGGACGTCGCGCTGCAGGCGCTGCCGCGGCTGATGGCCCTGGCGCGGGACAGGCTGGATAATCAGACGGAGTATTTGGTGCTCACCGCGACCAGCGGGGACACCGGATCGGCCGCGATGCAGGGCTTCCGGGGCGTGCCCGGTTTCAGGGTGCTGGTCTATTATCCCCGGGACGGCGTCAGCCCGGTGCAAAGGCTGCAGATGACGGCCATGGCGGGCAACAACATCCAGGCTGTGGGCGTGAAGGGCAGCTTTGATGACGCGCAGGCCGGGGTCAAGGCGGTGTTCGCCCGGGGCGGCGAGGGCCTGCCGAACCATATGCGCCTGAGCAGCGCCAACTCCATCAACATCGGCAGGCTGATCCCACAGGTCGTCTACTACGTGTACGCGTGCCGTGAGCTGCTCCTCCGGGGCGAAGCCCGGCCCGGGGAGCGGATCGACTTCATCGTGCCCTCCGGGAATTTCGGGGACGCGCTGGCGGGGTATCTGGCCAAACAGATGGGCATGCCGATCCGCCGGATCGTCTGTGCCTCCAATTTCAACAGCGTCCTGACCGATTTTCTGCGTACCGGCTTTTTTGACAGCCGGCGGCCGCTGTATCAAACCCTCTCCCCCTCCATGGACATCCTCATCCCAAGCAACCTGGAGCGGCTGCTGTACCTGGTGAGCGCGCGGGACGCCGGGGAAGTGCGCCGGATGATGGAAGTGCATAGAAGGAACGGTTGTTTTACGGTCGGGGAAGACGCGATGCGACTGATCCGGGAGACCTTCACCGGCTATTCCGCGACGGACGCACAGACGCTGGACGGTATCCGGATCATGTGGGAAGCCAACCGCTACCTGATGGATCCGCACACTTCCGCAGCGCATCACGCCCTGTCGATGCTGCCGGCTCTGCCGCACCTGTGCGTGACGCTGGCAACCGCCTCGCCCTTCAAGTTCCCCCGGACCGTCTGCCGCGCGCTGGGCATGTCCCTGACGGAGGACGAATCCCGTCTGCCGGGTCAGCTGGCCAGGAAGATCAGGCGTCCTCTGCCGGCTTTCCTGCGAAACCTGGCCAGGCGTCGCGAAGTTCATCAGGACGTCATCCAAAAGGAAGACCTGTCGGCGGACGTGCTCAGAAGGGCGTCGTCATGGTGACTGTCCGCGTTCCCGCCACCACCGCCAACCTGGGCCCGGGGTTTGACTGCCTGGGCGCTGCGCTGGACCTTTTCGCCCGCTTCAGCTTTGAGGAAATGGATGAAGGGCTTGCCATCACCGGCTGTGAGGCGCAGTATACAGGTGCCGGCAATCTGGTATACCAGGCCTTCCTCAGGACGCTGGAACACTTTGGAGAACGCCCCCGCGGACTGCGCCTCCACATCGCCTCCCCCATCCCCCCCGCCCGCGGCCTTGGCAGCAGTGCCGCCTGCGTCGTCGCGGGCATCCTGGGAGCAAAGGCATTGAGAGATCTCCTCCTCTCCCCTGACATGGCCTTCACGCTGGCCGCGGGCATGGAGAGGCACCCGGACAATGCGGCGGCCGCGGTTTACGGGGGGCTGCGCGTGTCGGTGACGGAGGACGGCAGGCCGCTGTCCCTGCCGGCGTCCGTCCATCCGGACCTCCGCCTTCTGGCGCTGGTGCCCGATTTCATCCTGGAAACGGAAGAAGCGCGCCGCGCGCTGCCGGAAACGGTATCCAGGGGAGACGCCGTCTACAACCTGTCCCATACGGCCTTTCTCTTAAAGGCCCTGGAGACGGGCGACGGGGAAATGATCCGCGCCGCCTGCCGGGACAGGCTGCACCAGCCGTACCGCTTCCCGCTCATCAGGGAGGGGGAGGCGCTGGCAGGAGAGATGGAAGCCCTCGGCGCGATAGCCTGCTTCATCTCCGGCGCCGGCTCATCCCTGATATGCCTGTACAGGGACCCGGCTTTTCCCTCATCGGCCGGGGACGCGCTCAGGGCCGGATTCCCCCGTTTTCAGGCTCTCCGGCTGCAGTTCAGCCCGCAAGGCGCTGTGATAGAAAGGACTTGCACAGTATGAGCCCGACCGCAAAGACCGTGATTGGCATCCTCCTCCCCTTCATCGGCACGACGCTTGGCGCGGCGATGGTGCTGTTCCTCAAGGGGAACATGAAAGCCTGGTTCCGCAAGACCCTGCTGGGTTTTGCCTCCGGCGTGATGATCGCCGCCTCTGTCTGGTCCCTGCTGCTGCCGGCGATCGCCAAGGCGGAGGAGCTGGGCGGCATCCCCTGGCTGCCCGCGGCGGGTGGGTTCCTCACGGGAATTTTCTTCCTCCTGCTGCTGGACAGCCTGATCCCCCATCAGCATTCCAGCGCTGACGAACCGGAAGGCCTCCCCTCCACAGCGCGTAAGAACACCATGCTCTTCCTGGCCGTGACGCTGCACAACATCCCGGAAGGCATCGCGGTGGGCGTCGTGTTCGCCGGGTTCCTGTCAGGCGATGCTTCCATCTCCTACGCGGCGGCGCTGGCGCTTTCGCTGGGCATTGCCATCCAGAACTTCCCGGAGGGCGCCATCGTGTCCATGCCGCTGAAGGCCGGAAAGGTATCCAAATGGCAGGCCTTCGGCCTGGGCACGCTGTCCGGTGTCGTGGAGCCGGCCGCCGCGTTCATCACTGTGCTGCTCACCTCCGTCATGGTGCCCATCCTGCCCTTCCTGCTGGCGTTCGCCGCGGGCGCGATGATCTACGTCGTGGTGGAGGAACTGATCCCCGATCTGCAGGACGGCGGGCATTCCAACATCGGCGTCATCGGTGTGGCGCTCGGGTTTACCGTGATGATGGTCCTGGACGTCGCGCTGGGATAAACCCCGCAGGGACAGGAGAAAACTCCCTGCCCCCAACATTATTCAGTTCCAATTCTGTATTTGTTGCCCGGATGGCTTACCCGCCCGATTTTTTGTTTTATACTCACTTATCCGGAAAAGGAGGGTACTGGATTGCCGAATTTCTCTCTGGACGACAGGGTGTTTGAGGCCGCGGCGGAGCGCTTTCCCACGCCCTTTTACCTTTATGACGAACGAGGCATCCGTCAGGCCGCGCGGGAACTGAACGCCGCCTTTGCCTGGAACGAGGGCTTCCGGGAGTATTACGCAGTGAAAGCCCTGCCCAACCCCGCTGTCCTCCGGGCGCTGATGGAGGAGGGCTGCGGGCTGGACTGTTCCTCCCTGCCGGAGCTGCTCCTGGCCCAGCGCCTGGGGGCGAAGGACGGGGACATCATGTTCTCAGCCAACGCGATGCCCGGGAACGAACTGGCCTTTGCCCGAAAATTGGGTGCGGTCATCAACCTGGACGACAGCAGCGACGTGGACCTGCTGGCGAAAAACAGCGGCGTGCCGGAACTGGTCAGTGTCCGGGTCAACCCCGGCAGTGACCTCAACAGGCACAACGGCATCATGGGCAACCCGGAGGACGCCAAGTTCGGCTGGATGCCCTCCCAGATCCCGGAAGGGCTGGAAAAGCTGAAGCGGATGGGCGCGAGGCGTTTCGCCCTGCACGCGATGACAGTCAGCAATACCCTGCATGAAGAGTATTTCGCCTCCAGCGCGGCCTGGCTGTTCAAACTGGGTCTGGAGCTGGAGTCGGAGTGCGGCATCCCGCTGGCGTTTGTCAACCTCTCCGGCGGTCTGGGCATCCCCTACCGCCCGGAGGAGTCCCCGGTGGACCTTCAGCGCGTCTCCGGGCTTGTCCGGGAGGAATATCAAAAAGCATTCGGCCCCCGCCGGGACGTCGCGATCAAAACGGAACTGGGACGCCTGATCACAGGCCCTTTCGGCTGGCTGGTCACCCGCGCCATCCACCGTAAGGAGACCTACCGCACCTATATCGGCCTGGACGCCAGCGCCAGCAACCTGATGCGCCCGGCGATGTACGGCGCCTACCACCACGTCAGCGTCTGCGGCAAGCGCGCTTCCCCAGGGGAGGAGGTCGTCGACCTGACCGGCGCGCTGTGTGAAAACAACGACAAGTTCGCCATCCAGCGGAGCCTTCCCAGGATCGAGCCGGACGACATCCTGCTCATCCACGACGCCGGGGCGCACGGACACGCCATGGGCTATCAGTACAACGGCCGCCTGCGCTGCGCAGAGGTGCTGTACACGCCGGAGGGGGATTACCGACTCATCCGACGCGCGGAAACGCCGGAGGACTATTTCAGGACGCTGGTGGAGACATGACTTCAGCCTGCGGCGCTCACTGCAGCGCCGCGGGGAGGCCGGCCGGGAGATCCTGAAACCTTTTCCATACCCGATTGCATTCTGATGCTGCATCCATATACAATAGGATGACTGCTGAGATCATCCCAAGACATACGACAGGCCGGTGACCGGCTGAAGGAGCGCGTCATGAAAACGGGGATCATCGTCTATTCCAACACGGGAAACACGCTGCAGGCCGCCAGGCGGCTGCAGGAAGCCATGAAGGGAAAGGGGCAGGAAGCGGAGCTGCTGCAGGTCAGGGCCGGCAATGAAAAGCCTGAATCGGACGTCAGCCGGGTCCGGCTGACAGAGAAACCGTCTCCGGAGGGATTCGACCATCTGGTGTTCGCCTCCCCGGTCTGGGGCTTCTCCCTGTCCGGGGTGATGAAGGCCTACCTGGCAGGCCTCCCCCCGCTTGAGGGAAAGAAGATCGGCCTCTATGTGACCCATCACTTTCCCCTGCCCTGGATGGGCGGCAACACCGCCGTGAAGCAGATGAAAAAGCTCTGCGAAGAGAAGGGCGGAACGGTTATCGCCAGCGCCGTCATCAGCTGGAATGAGAAACGGCGCGAGCGGGACATCTTGGAGATGCTGGGGAAGCTGTCCTGACCCGCGGCTGGATCGCAAAGGCCTTCATGGCCTGCGTTCAGACCGGAAACGTGCTGTCTGAATGCGGGCCATGATGGGAGGATGGCGCCCTTTCAGGTTCTGCAACGGATATGCCACTGGTATGAAGGAGGAAAGAACATGAAAAGGATACTGTGTGTTTCTGTCCTGGCGATGAGCCTGATACTGGCGCTTTCAGGGCTTTCCGCAGCGCTGGCGGAGACCGCCGGAAGCGCGGCTGTCCCCGCGGCGGAGGGGTTCAGCCTGGAGGCCGAGACCTTCGGCCCCCTGCGCGTCGGCATGACGGAAAAGGAACTGAGGGAGATCCCCGGTGAGTGGGTAGCGATGGGCGAACCCATGCTGTGGGGTGCCGACGGGATGGAACACTGGGACCTGTTCTGCGCCCAGTACGGGGTCCAGGTCGGCCTGGCCAGGGATCCCGGGACCGGTTCGGAAGCAGCCGTCTACTCGATTTTCGCGACCGCGCCCTGTGAGTGGAAAACATCGCGCGGCATTGGGATCGGTGACACGGCGGATATGCTGAAAGCTCTGTACCAGGACGCCATTGACCTTGAAGAGGTGCCGGAGAGCGAGGAAACGGTGCTGATCGGGTCGCTGTACGGTGGCATTCTGGCGGGCGTTCAGGAAGGCCTGATCACCTCTCTCTTCCTTGGTGCGATGGCTGAGTGACCCCTCTCCCCGCCTTTGCTGAAACAGTCTATGGATTGGGCAGGATGATCACAGGGTTGAGCCTTTGCAGCGTCGGCGCTGGCGTCGGTGAAGGGGTCGGCGTCGGGGCCAGCAGCCTCGGTGCCAGGGGCCGGATGGTGAGCGCGGGCGTAAAAAGGACCAGACCCGGGTCAAGACGCTGCACCGCCTCAAGGGGCGGGACCGTCGGCTTGGTGCGAAGCCGGGCGAAGGGGTCCAGCGGGAACAGGGTCACCGGCAGTTTCTGAAGCTGCGAAGATATCGCCGGAACGTCGATGAAGGCCTCCGGGCTGAACGGCCCGGTGAAGTACATGTACTCATCGGACTCCGGGATGTAGTTCTCCTTGCAGGCCCTCACCTTGAACCAGTAGCGGGTCGGCTCTGAGGGGAGGAAGAACCCGGCCAGTACGTCGCTCTCCACCGTTTCCGTCCACTGCTCATACCCGCCCTCACCCTCGATCATGGCGAAAACCTCATAGCCGATCACGCCCGGCACCGGCGTCCAGGCCAGCTGGATCCCCAGGTGGACCTGGTTGTTATAATCCGTCACCGTTTCCCAGGACAGGGAGGTGATGGCGCTTGGCGAGTCCAGGGGCATCACGATGGGGGTCGCTCCTGTATACCAGTGTTCCTGCCCGTCGACCACCGACGCCACCATGTATACATAGGGGATCCCCGGGGCCAGGCCGGTATCCAGATAGGAGTTGACATCCGCAGGAACCTCCGCGATGATCCCCGCGTTGGTCCGGTGGATGCGGTAACCCTGCGCCCATTCGTTGCCGCCCCAGGTGATGAGGACCGAGGTGGCGTCAACAGGCTCCGCCTTGACATTGGTGGGATATGGATCCGCCCGCGCAGGAACAGAACCCGCCAGCAAAAGGGCGGTCAGGATCACCAGGGCAGGGATCCGCCTGAATGAAGAACGTACCATCAGCAAGACTCCTTTCATCTGCTATCCCCGGCAGGGATTTCCCCGGCCGGGATGGACGGGGACGGCATAAAACATCACGCCGAACTGCTTAAGAAAATCTTCGTTTTCAACTGTGCCGGCATCAAGCTACCACGCGTCCCGCGGATTGTCAATCGCGCTTCAGCCGATTGCCGGCAAAGTGTCTGCGGATGCTTTGCCGTTTGAGAAGAACGGGCATATTCACTTATTTGCTTCGCTTCCGATCAGTGAAAATGCATGGAATGAATTATTACGAAAACCTCCCCGCCCGGCAAAGCCGGGTGATACGATTGCAGTCAGAGGGCTGTGCCCTCTGACACTCCCCATTTTCTCTTTTGTTAAAGCTTAAAAAGGCTGTCGCTCAGGAAGCGGCAGCTCTTTTTGTGTGTTCCCGATATTGGCCCGTTTCCCCTCAGCCGGGCGGCGGGTGAAGATGCGGGGGCGGGTTCCTGCCCCTGACCGCTTATTTGATTTTGCTCCTGTCCAGCCCGTCCAGGTATTTTTCCAGTTCCGGCGTGACCGAAGCGATGGTGCCGTTCACAAAGGGGCTCTTCAGCCCTGATTTGGGCACCAGTTGCTTGAACGGCAGCCGGCCGGACTCATGGCACAGGGTGAGGTAGGATTCCCAGGCCTTCCCATGGTCCTTCCTGTCCCAGGTAAAGTATTGCAGCGCGCAGACCTGGGAAAGAGTATAGTCCAGGTAGTAGAAGGGATAGAGGTAGACGTGCAGCTGCTTCTGCCAGCGGCCGCCCTTTTCCAGGAACTCCATCCCGTCATAGTCCAGGTGCGGCAGATACTTCCTCTCGAGTTCCCGGTATTTCGCGCGGCGCTGATCCGGCGTGGCGTCCACGTTTTCGTACACCCACTCCTGGAACTCGTCGATGGAAGCGCCGTAGGGAAGGAACTTCAGCGCGTCCACGACGTGGCTGTAATAGTATTTCTCCGTGTCCGGCCCGAAGAAGCCCTCCATCCAGGGATGGGTGAAGAACTCCATGCTCATGGAGTGGATCTCCGCCACTTCGCTGGTGTAGTCGCTGATGGCGGACAGCTCAACGTCCCGCTGCAGCCAGCCCTGGAAGGCGTGCCCGGCCTCGTGGGTCAGGACGTCCACGTCGCCGGAGGTGCCGTTGAAGTTGCTGAAGATGAAGGGCACCTTGTAGTCCGGCAGGAAGGTCATGTATCCGCCGTTCGCCTTGCCGGGCTTGGTGGTCAGGTCCATCAGCTCCTGCCCGGTCATCACGCCGAAGAACGCATCTGTCTCCGGGGACAGCTCCCTGTACATTTCCTTGGCATGGCTGACCAGGTAGGCTTCCTCGCCCTGGGGCTTGGGGTTCCCGGAGAGGAACTCCAGCTGGTAGTCGTAGTTTTTCATGTCCTTGATGCCGATGCGCGCCGCCTGCTCGCGGTACAGCTTCTGCGTCAGCGGCACGACGGATTCGGCGATCTGCGCACGGTAGACCTTGGCGTCCTCCGGCGTCCAGTCCGTCCGCCCCATGCGCGCGTAGGCGACGGGGATGAAGTT
>MTKZ01000948.1_pt1 | contig 15419 bp, 12 predicted proteins | sample 1042781 | NCBI WGS metagenome assembly MTKZ01 (sample SAMN06212207, study PRJNA360539) | anaerobic digester metagenome | biome: Wastewater treatment plant; material: sludge; isolation source: anaerobic digester fed with sludge from wastewater treatment plant | place: Denmark: WWTP Viborg ...
AGTACTTAGAGTATTTAGAGTACTTAAAGTACTTAGAGTTTTTAAACCCTGAAACCCTGCATCGCCCACCGAAGCTTTCTTTGGCCACCGAAGCTTCAGCGAAGGTGGCAGCGCAGGTGGGAAACCCTGGAACCTTGAAACCCTGGAACCCTGAAACATAATGTTATGAATTATAAAGCAACACTGGAATATTTGTACAATAGGCTTCCGGCTTATCACAGGATCGGGAAGGCGGCATACAAGAACGATCTTGGAAATACTCTTGCTCTTGATGATTATTTCGGGCATCTGCATAAGAAATATAAAACAATCCATGTAGCCGGGACAAACGGGAAGGGATCTGTTTCTCATATGCTGGCTTCGGTGCTGATGGAATCGGGTTACAGGACAGGTCTTTATACTTCACCTCATCTGAAAGATTTCAGGGAAAGAATAAGAGTTAACGGCAGGATGATTCCGAAAGGAGAAGTGACCGGTTTTGTAAAAAAACACAGGGAGATAATTGAATCCGTTCAGCCGTCATTCTTTGAACTTACAGCTGCTATGGCCTTTGATTATTTCGACAAAGCCGGCTGTGATGTCGCAGTTATTGAGACAGGGATGGGAGGGAGGCTCGATTCAACAAACATCATAACACCGGTCATTTCGGTGATAACAAATATCGGTCATGATCATATGGACCTTCTCGGAGGTACGCTTGAAAAAGTCGGTGGAGAAAAGGCCGGCATTATTAAAAATGATATCCCGGTGGTAATCGGCGAATCGATGCCTGAAACGGATGATGTTTTTATTGAAAAGGCACGTAAAACCGGATCTGAGATTTATTTTGCAGACAGGAATTACAGCTGTACGCTTGGAAATCATTCAGGAGGGATGCGTGAAAGGGAGTTCCGGATAAGGAATAGGGCAGATAAAAGGGAAATATCAGGAGTGATACCTCTTGGTGGAGATTACCAGTCAAAAAACCTTCAGACCCTTTTCCAGGTATGTGATTGTATTAAAAAATCGTTTGATATAGACGATAATACAATACTGAGCGGGATACGAAATGTTATCTCCTCCACAGGGCTGATGGGGCGCTGGCAGGTTCTTAAGAAAAAGCCGCTTATGATTTGCGATACCGGTCATAACAGGGAGGGAATTGAATATGTTATCAGACAAATTGCCGGGATAGATGCAGGGGAAGTCCATTTTGTCATAGGATTTGTAAATGACAAGGATCTTTCCCTTGTGCTTCCGCTCTTTCCTCAGAAGGCCCGGTATTATTTCACAAGAGCATCTGTTCCCCGTGCTCTTGACGAGAAGATACTGCAGGAGGAGGCGTCACGCTTCAACCTTAAAGGAGATTGTTATCCGTCAGTTAAAATTGCCTGTGAGGCTGCTCTGGAAAATGCCTCGCCCGACGACCTGATATTCGTCGGGGGCAGTACATTTATTGTAGCTGATGTGTTGTAAAATTTAATAACTTTAGTCCTCAAAATCTACTTCAATGAAAAAAGTGCTTTTCATTTCCCTGCTGATCTTATTAATGTTTCAGGGTACAGCCCAAACCGGTCAGAAAATCGTTATTCTTCACACAAATGACCTTCATTCGCGTCTTACAGGTTTTGCCCCCGAGCTGGACTATACCCCGATTTCCGTCAATAATGATAAGACAGTCGGAGGATTTGCCAGGATAGCAACAATACTTAAAAATGAAGCTGCCGGGGATGAGGGAATAACTCTGGTTGTTGATGCCGGTGATTTTTTAATGGGCACTCTTTTCCAGGGTATTGAGGTTAAGACAGGTTTCCAGCTGAGGCTGATGAAGAAGATGGGTTATGATGTGCTTGCCTGCGGGAATCATGAATTTGATTATGGTCCGGCCAGACTTGCTGAAATTATAGGCTCGGCTCATAAGAGAGGTGAAATACCGGCTGTTCTCCTCGGGAATGGTGTTTTCAATCCCTCAGATCCCGGGGATGATGCACTGGAGAAGCTTGTATCTGACAATATTATCGGCAGGACATTCATAATCAGCCGGGGTGGTCTGAAATTCGGTTTCTTTTCGCTTCTGGGAAAGGTGGCAGACGATAATGCAGCTTATGCCCCGCCGGTGACATTCTCCTCACAGGTAGCAACTGCACGTAAACTTGTAAAGGAACTGACTGCTGAAAACTGTGATGTTATTATCTGCCTGTCTCACTCCGGTGTTTCAAAGGATAAAAACGGCGCATGGGCAGGAGAAGATGTTGAGCTTGCCAGAAAGGTCAAAGGAATTGATGTTATAATAAGCGGACATACACATACATACCTTTATAATCCGGTAATTGTTAATGGGGTGCCGATTGTCCAGACCGGCGAGTATGGTGTGAATGTGGGTAAACTGACCCTCGACTTTAACGATGGCAGAGTCAGTGTCAGCGGTTATTCACTTATTCCCGTTGATGATAAAACGGAAGGCGATCATCTGATAAACAGCCTTATTGAAGACCAGAAGCAGAAGGTTGCGGATGAAATACTCAAACCTCTTGGGATGAGCTATGACAAACCTGTGGCTGAGACAGACTTTCTGCTCGAATGTATTGAAGGTGGTGACATTGAGAACAGTAACCTTGGCCCTCTTGTGGCTGATGCAATTTACAGCTATGTAAATAACCATGTAAAGACCGGTACGGATATCAGCATGGTTGCTGTGGGAGTGATCCGTGACAGAATAGTCCCGGGATATCAGACCGCACCCGATGTGTTCAGGATAATGTCGATGGGCTCAGGTAATGATGAGGTACCGGGCTATCCTCTTTCAAGAATATATGTAACCGGACATGAACTTAAAAGTATAATCGAGATCCTTCTTGCAATTTATAAATCGACGCCTTCAAATTACTGCTACTATTCGGGCCTGAAGGTAATGTATGATCCCTCAAAAGGACTTCTCAGGAAAATTAACAGTATTGATATTGTAAAATCTGACGGAAGTTCACAAAAGGCGGATCTCTCCAGAAAGAATAAAAAGATATATTCAATAACTGCCAATTCCTACATGCTCGAATATATCGGTATTATAAAAAAGAAGACTTTCGGGCTTATAAATGTCGTTCCTAAAGATTCAAAGGGAAATCCGGTTGTCAATATGAAGGCTGCACTGCTTGACCTTGATGAATCCGCTGCAGGATTACAGGAGGGGAAAGAATGGCTTGCGATAATGCAATATCTGTCATCCATGAATGATATCAATTCCAATAATATCCCTGATATAGATCAGAAGTACAAAGAACCGGTAAGGACGTTCTTTCTGTCAAAGTAGGAAGTCTGTTTTTACCATTTGCTGAAAGGATTATTCACCTTCAGCCTGGATTTCATGTTTGCTACATTATATCCAATCTGGAACATTGCTTCTGTTATCTTTTCCATTTTTATGAAATCGATCTTTTCAACAACATCACCTGGAGAGTGATAATCAGTATGTAATCCTGTAGTGAAAAAAAGTACAGGGATATCTTTCTTTACGAAATTGTAATGGTCACTCCGTGCAAAAAGCTGCAGGGGATGATTTCTTCCGCTGAGAGAGTAATCGAAATCAAGCTCTGAAGCGTCATCAACTTCCTTTGCAATATTGACAAGATCTCTGCTCTGGTTGCCTGTAATTACAAATACCTCATCGGGTCCGCTCATCGGATTATCAGATGTTGAATCGGCAACACCTTTAACCCTTCCGATCATGTCCATGTTCAGATCAGCTATTGTATTTTCAAGCGGCACAAGGGGATTGCTTACATAATATTCCGACCCGAAAAGTCCGATTTCCTCACCTGAAACCCAGAGGAACATTATGGACCTTGGCGGCTTCTTCTCGAGGCTCTGAAATGCTTCAGCTATCGAAAGCAGAGCTGCACAGCCCGATGCATTATCGTCGGCTCCGTAATTAATCCTGCTGCCCGATCCACCGATATGATCAGCATGGCCTGAATAAATGATGAATTCTTTCTTCAGGACAGGATCACTTCCTTCAATATATCCGGCAATGTTATTTAAGGTGATCTCCGATTCAGAAGTTTTAATATCTATCAGTATTCTCTTTCCGGGTATTGGAAATGAAGCTGGTCTGAGGCTTTTATCAATATCAACCTGAAGCTCTGCAAGAGTCTTTCCGGTCCCTTTTAGTAATTCATCGGCAACGTTTCTGTGTACAAAAAGAATCCTCATCATTCCGGGAAGGGAAAATTTCGGATCCTCAAATCCCTTGAGTTGCATAGACGAGCTAATTGCGGAAGCGATAGCCGGTTCCTGTTCCTCAATGGAGGAGAAACCCGATTTGGGATCGGTTACGAAAATGACAGCTTTGGCCTTTGAGAAAAGGAGGCTCCTGATCTTTACCGAATAGCTCCTGAAGTCATCCCAGTCATATCCCTCGAACAGATACTTGGTTCCGTCTTCAGATGTGGGAGAACGCGTCATCACAAGTACAATCTTACCTTCAGTGGCAATGCCTTCAAAATCGTTGTATTTGTATTTTTCGCTGTTAAGGCCATAGCCTGCAAATACGACCTCACCTTCAATAATGATATCTTCCGGTTCTTCCGGAAAAAACTGGTAGATATTTCCATTTACGGTGGTCGAATCGCGCGTATCCGGTGTTATTTTTATCACCGACTTTGCCTGGTCGATGCCATTCCTGATGACCTGATAAGACTGAAGATAACTTGTCCCGTTAAGCGGTTTAAGTCCCAGCAGCTTAATGTTTGATACTATATACTCCTGAGCGATATCCAACCCGGGATCGCCATTTTTTCTTCCTCCGAGTAGAGGGGAGGCAAGGAACCTGACATAACTTTCAAGATCTGATGATGTTATGACATCAGCACCCACTGATTTCTTCTGGGAGTGAATGTTGACAGGGAATGTTAGAGAGAGGATAAGGAGGATAAGAAAACTTTGTAATAATTTCATATTAATATTGGATCTGTTTTTCAGTGACCGGGTGTCAAAGGTAAAAAAGTTTTGAGACTATGAATACCATAGCTGCAGGATTGATAAAGCATGAGGCCGTATGACAGCTCAGGAGTGAAGCATTAATTCCTGCATGTTCCCTTTGGGGATCAAGGGTAAGAACAGGGCGATTTTCAAATCTGATAAAGTAGAATTATTTTAAGGAAAATGTTAATTTTACGGCAATTGATAAAAGTGAAGATTCGGTAATCCCACTGGACAGAAAGAAGGATAATGAATTCCCAGAAGCAGAAGCCGGCCAAACCGTGGCCTCTTATCATTCTATTTGTAGTATTGTCAGCTGGCGAGCTTGCAGTGGGGCTTTACTATTACCAGTATCAAAGGGAACATTTGCTTAATGACAGGACCCTGGAACTATCGGCTATAGCTGATCTTAAAGTCAGACAGCTAACACAGTGGAGGCGTGAGCGTATTAATGACGGTATTTCTCTGAGCCAGAACATAATCATAACAAAAAAGTACCTGGAGTTACTTGATGATCAGAATAACGGTCAGCTGCGTAGTGATCTGAAAGAGAGCCTGAAAGCAATGGTTGATAATTATGATTATTCTTCAGCGCTTTTCGTCGACAGGAATATGAGGGTTATGCTGTTTTACCCTGATGCCGATACAATTATTGGGGATGTTCTCAGAAAAAAGCTGCCTCAGGTAATTGAAGGCGGCAAGGTTCAGATAACCGATATTCACAAAGCCGACAAGGTACCATATATGCATATGGATCTTATTGTTCCGTTGCAGGGGAAGGACAGCCCGGTTTTCGGGGCTGTCATCCTGAGGATTGATCCTCAGGATGTCCTCTTTCCGCTGATACGGACATGGCCTTTGCCCGGAAAAACTTCAGAAGCATTTCTTGTAAAAAAGGAAGCGGACGAAGTGGTTTATCTCACCAGGGTAAAATATTCTGACAGCACAGGTACAATCAGACAATCCGTTAATGAGGAAAAGCTTGCAGCCGCAATGGCACTCCAGTCAGTTCAGGAAAGTACCGATGCTATAGATTACAGGGGTGTTAAAGTGGTGGCAGCAATGAAGAAAGTCCCGGAACTGCCATGGTATATTGTGACAAAAGTCGACCGGCAGGAAGTGCTGGGAACCCTGAACCTCGAAATGAGGCAGATCTTCATGATCACCTTCATGTTCATCCTTATTACAGCACTTCTCTCAGGATTGCTGTGGTGGAACCAGAGAGTACGTTTTTACAGGGGAAAATATGAAACTGAACTGGAACATCTTGCCCTGGTAAGGCATTTTGACTATATCCTTAAATATGCAAATGATGTTATTATGCTTTTCAATAAGGATCTGGAGATAATTGAAGCAAATGACCAGGCCCTCGATAAATACCAGTTCGACAGGAAAGAACTGCTGGGAATGAGACTTCATGACCTGATCCCTGAAAAAAGACTGGAACTGTCAGACAATGTTATAAGTAAACTCGACACCCAGGGATATCATACTTTTGAAGGTCTTCATAAGAGAAAGGACGGTACGACATTCCCTATGGAGATAAGTGCCAGGAAAATTATGATGGAAGGCCTGGTTTACTATCAGACTATTGCAAGGGATATAACAGAGAGAAAACAATCCGAGGAGATACTGAGGGAAAGTGAAGAAAAATTCAGGAAGATATTCGAAGAGAGTCCTTTCGGGATGGCGATGACAGGGAAGGACCTTGTCATAATCAGAGCGAATTCAGCCTTCTGCAAAATGATGGGATATGCCGAGGAAGATCTGCTGGGAATGACTTTTAAAAGCTTTACCCATCCCGACTATATTGAGCGTGACGAGATTGAAGTTTTGAGACTTATAGCAGATGAGATACCAATTTATCATATTGAGAAACAATATATCAGAAGTGACGGCAGAATGATCTGGGGATCAACCACCCTCAGCATTATCAGGAATAATAATGATGAGGTCCAGTTTTTCCTGGGAATGGTCGAAAACGTGACTTCCAGAAAGTTAGCAGAAGCTGAGCTCATTGCTGCGAAGGAAAAGGCCGAAGAAAGCGACAGACTGAAAACAGCTTTCCTTCATAATGTTTCCCATGAGATACGTACTCCCATGAATGCAATCCTCGGATTTTCATCCCTACTGAACGAACCGGGAATTACAGAAAGCGAAAGGAACCAGTATATAGATATAATCTTCCAGAGCGGAAACCAGCTTCTTTCCATAATAAATGATATCGTTGACCTTGCAGGCATCGAGAGCGGTCATGTTAAGATTAAGATCGGGAAGGTGAATATCAACAATGTGCTCAGAGACCTTAATGAACAATATGCTTATAAGGTCAAAGCTCAGAATATCGGACTTAACCTGACAATTCCCCTGGAGAATGATGAGTCTGAGATAATGACAGACGAAACCCGCCTGATCCAGATATTGTCCAATCTCATAAACAATGCCTTCAAGTTCACCAGGAACGGGCAGATTGATTTCGGATATACCCTTAAGGACGGTTTCCTCGAATTTTTTGTAAAAGATACGGGGATAGGTATCCCTCCCGAATATCACTCACTTATTTTCGACCGGTTTTACCAGGTCGACAGTGCGGTATCGCGTCAATATGCGGGAACAGGTCTGGGACTTTCAATCTGCAGGGCATTTGTAGGTTTGCTCGGTGGAAATATATGGGTAACTTCAGAACCGGGAGCCGGATCAAACTTCTTTTTTACGATCCCTTATGCCAGGGAAAGAAAGGAACAACCGGAGATACAAAGGGCTTCGAAGTGACGGGGAACGTTGATGGAGGATTGTATTACTCGGAATGGATTGCTTCGCCCCGCAATGATATTTTGTAATATTTCCGGAGGTTTGCTGGTGCGGGTCTCGCAATGACGGGAACCGGGGGTGGGCTGCTCTGGTTAAAACCGGATGAAAATAGTGAGGCTGCCGGTAAAAAGGACCGGGGCGATGGGATTATTTGAGCTTTTATTTCGTCCCAGCGGGAATCCGGGACCAACATCCAGGTTTATACCGGCAGTTCTTGAGATGTTGAACGATCTTCCAATCCTTGGATAAATTATAAAGTTATATTCTTTTATGTAGTCCACATCGATAAGGTAGCCTGCAACTCCTCCCGAAACATACCAGGGCGCCTGGTCCATTAGCCTTGGCTTTTCACCCATGTGGTAATAAATTTCAATTCCTGTGGCACCAAATCCGCGTGAATCCAGTGACTGCACCAATCCTGCCTGGATCTTATTCCCGTATTTTATCTTTATGCCTATGGCCTCTGGAAATCCGTAACCAAAATCTGCTTCAAATCTGTATTTTGGCCGGGGTTTTATTTTTGCCCCAGCAATATTACCTGTAAGGAGGATTCCTGATAAAAAAACAACAAATAAAAGCATTCTTCGCTTTGACTGCCAGAAATATATTAGTGCAACTAAACCAGTCTGTTTATTTTCAGGATAGGATTTAGGTAATGTGTTGTGGTTAAACCCGGACATATTTCATGATCTTCATATTCAGAAACGTGAAAAAGTGTTATTTATTTAAGATATTATGGATCGCCCCGTACAGAATTGTAAAATATTTGGTCAAAAAGCAAAGATTAAAGGCAATCCGGCTTTATATTTGGAGTTTTAAATTTCCCTCCGAATACCAATGGGAGCTTTAAAAAATCCTTTGTGTCCCTTCGTGTGTACTTTGTGTGGTTATAAAGCATTGTTGTTTAACCACATGGAGCACGAAGGAAATCACAAAGAGCACAAAGGGGGAGTAATTATTTTACTCTGTATTTAAGGATAATATTTTGATTTATAAATAGATAAATTATGGGAAAGAAACGAAGCATCGATGAGATCAATGAGAAGATCCGCAGCGGGGAAGCAGTGGTTCTGACAGCAGAACAGGTTGCGGCTATGGGCAAGGAGATGACGCCTGCCGAAGTATTTAAAAAAGTGGATGTAGTAACAACTGCCACCTTCGGACCCATGTGTTCTTCAGGCGCATTTGTCAACTTTGGTCATACCACACCGCCTATGCGCATGGAGAGGATAACATTGAACAATGTCCCCGCATATGGAGGTATTGCAGCCGTCGATGCTTACATAGGTGCAACCGAAACAGCTATGCCTCATGATCAGTATGGTGGCGCTCATGTTATTGAGGAACTGATCTCGGGGAAAGATGTACTACTTCAGGCAACAGCTAAAGGAACGGACTGTTATCCCAGAACAGAAGTGAAGACGCTTATCAATAAGAATACAATAAACGAGTTCATAATGTTCAATCCGCGGAATGCATACCAGAATTATAATGTGGCGGTGAATAGTACCAGCAGGATCAAGTATACTTATATGGGAACTCTTCTTCCGGCCTTTGGAAATGCAAATTTCTCAACATCGGGTGAACTCAGCCCTCTTCTGAATGATCCCGGACTCAGGACAATCGGAATAGGTACAAGGATCTTTTTCGGAGGCGCTGTGGGATATGTTGCCTGGCACGGTACACAGTTCAATACAGGCAAACCGCTGAATGAACATGGAGTTCCTGTAGGTAACTCTGCAACCCTTGCACTGATAGGCGATGCCAAACAGATGAGCTCAAGGTTTATTAAAGCCGCGTATTTTGAAAAATACGGAGTTACAATGTTTGTGGGAGTCGGGATACCGATACCTGTTCTGGACGAGGACCTGGCCAGGAACGTATCAATACGTAACAGACAGATTGAGACAAATATTACTGATTACGGATCGGGTAATTTTGAAATACTTGGACAAATTGATTATGAATCACTTTTCTCGGGAAAGATATCATTCAACGGGAAGAAGATACGTACGGCTCCTTTGTCAAGTGTGAAGGTAGCCCGTGAAATTGCGGATATCCTGAAAAAGGAAATATCTGAAGGACGTTTTTATCTCACTGAACCGGTAAGCCTTTTTGAGAAGACAAAGGGACTGAACAGCCTTGAAATAAGGATCTGATGTGTAATATTTTAACTGAAAAACTATGACGAGTAAAAGATTTGTTCTGACTTTCCATCCGGATGCGACCGGACAACCTATAACATACAACCTTATAAAGAAGTTTGACATAATGGTTAATATTATTAAAGCCGATGTGTCTCCCGGGGAGATAGGTCACCTGGTTATGGAAATGACTGCACCTGCAAAAGTGCTGAAAGAGGGGATGGAGTATATAAGGCAGCAGAAGGTGGATTGTGAACCTATTGATAAGAAAATCACCTGCCGTCAGGATCTTTGTATTCATTGCGGCGCCTGTTCGGCAGTATGCTTTGCCGGTGCTCTTACAATGAAACGCGACAGCGCCGAGCTGCTTTTCGAACCTGAAAAGTGCGTGGTCTGCGAACTCTGTCTGAAAGCTTGTCCGCTGAAACTTTTCTCTATAGATCTTGGTTAAAGGTTCAGCATACCAGCCGCGTTTTTACCGCGAATCGATGGGTAATGACCGATGGCGGAGCTTCAGGTCAGTTCTGAAGGAGACCGATCTGTGGGTAGCTGTTGATGCCGGAAAGTATGACAGATCGATTGAAGGATTTACTCTCGAAAGGATCCGTTTTTACAGGAATATCCTTGATGACTTTATAAATAAGCATCCTGAGTTCAGATTATCACTTAAGCCGGTTAAAATTACCGAAGGAACACATCCGCTGATTCTTGACATGGGGAGGGCAGCCGATAATGCAGGGACAGGACCTATGAGCGCTGTCGCCGGAGCAGTTGCCGAATATATCTGTAATGATCTGATCAGAGAATTCGGGTTAAATGAAGTGATAATTGAGAACGGAGGCGATATATTTATGATGCTCGATTCACCAGCCACGATCTCAGTCTATGCAGGAAGCTCACCATTGTCTGAGAAAATAAGCCTGGTGATCAGTCCTGAGGAGACACCGCTTGCAATCTGTACTTCATCGGGTAAATTGGGGCATTCCCTCAGCTTAGGCAAGGCAGATGCATGTACGATTGCATGCCACTCCGGAGCACTGGCCGATGCCTATGCAACAGCCTTCTGCAATGAGGTTAAGAGCAATGATATGGTGCTCGGGGTTACCGAAAAAGCTCTGAAGAAACCTGAGATCCTTTCTGTCATTATCATAATGGATGACAAAGTTGGACTGGGGGGAACTCTGCAAATTAAGATCTGAGATTGATTTTCCCCTTTGTGCTCTTAGCGTAAACCTTTGTGTTCTTTGCGGTTATAAGGAAACGTTTTGTGACCACAAAGTACACGAAGTACGCACTAAAAGCACAAAGGTCTTATATTGTAATTATAAATTCAATTTGTTTAAAAGGCAATAGTTCAGTATCTTTATAAGATTCAAAAAAAAATGCGTTACCAGGGTACTGTGGATCACTAAGAATGGACTATAATTGAATTGATTATGAGCAGAATTATCATGAACAGCCTGGACTATACCAGAATAATGAAAAGCATCGACGATGCAAAAAGTCAGAAGACAATTAAAGCTGATGAAGCAGAGAAGCTTATCAGTGAACTCAATGCTGCAAAAATTGTTGATCCTCAGGATGTCCCTGTCGACATAGTAACCATGAATTCAATAGTACAGGTTAGTTTTCTCAATACAAAAAAACAACTGCAGTTTCAGATAGTATATCCCGACCAGGCTAATTTTAAAGAAAATAAGATCTCTATTTTTTCCCCTGTCGCCACTGCCCTCATTGGCTATAAGGAATCAGACGAAATCGAATGGATGGTACCGTCGGGAATGACTAAGATACGTATCGATAAAATAATATATCAGCCCGAAGCGGCAGGAGATTATACACTCTGATCATTCAGGTCCCCTTCTGAAATTTTTTTTCTCCGGGATCTCCGGAAGTACTTGACTTTGGTTTAAGTCCATCGTAACTTTGATTTAGAATTGTATTAGCAAAGGTAGGGATGTTTAATCCTTTGTGCTACTATATAACTCACCCGTAAATCCCCCAAGGGGGACTTTTGAATCTGAGCGCCCCCCTGGGGGCAAGGGGTGGCAAGAAGGGCAGGAGTTATTATAGTTGATGTTCCTGAGTTCTCTAATGTGAGACACTTTTTGCGAACTTAGTGCTCTTTGTGTTTAAATAAAAAATGTTTAAATAAAAAGTCTATGTCAAAGTATCGTATTGTTTCAATTGACGGAGGAGGGATCCGTGGACTTATTACCACGGTTCTTTTCCAGAGGCTGACAGCAACCCCCGGTCTCGAAAAAATCCTTGATAAAGCTGACCTTGTTGCCGGCACATCAACCGGTGGACTGTTATCTCTGGGCATAGCTCATGGAATCGACCTTGAAACCATCAGAAAAATGTATGTGGAGAGGGGCCCGACAATCTTCGATGATTCCTGGCTCGACAATCTTCATGATCTCGGGAAACTGAGGGGAGCTGATTACAGTATAACACCCCTGCGTAATGAGCTTAAAAAGCTTCTGGGTGATACAACCCTCGGGAAACTTAAAAAGAAGGTCCTTATTACCGCTTTTGATCTGGACAATGAGGATCCTGATCCGGCAAAACGCAGGTGGAAACCAAAACTATTCCATAATTTCCCCGGAGAGGGGAGTGACGGGGATTATTCAGCTGTCGATGTCGGGTTATATACAAGTGCCGCACCTACATTTTTCCCGTCAGTCGACGGCTATGTCGACGGTGGCGTTTATGCAAGCAACCCGTCAGTCTGCGCTCTTGCCCAGACACAGGATAAACGGTATAAACCTAATCCGCAGATCAGAAATATATTACTGTTCTCGATCGGTACCGGGACCAGCCTTCAGTATATAAAAGGCAAATCACATGACTGGGGGTATATAAAGTGGGTAAAGCCGTTGATCGATCTTATGTTCGACGGGACTGCCGGGATTGCTGATTACCAATGTACTCAGTTCCTGGGCTCCGGGTACCACAGGCTTGGTCCCGTTTTCCCTCCGGGTCTGACAATTCCTATGGACGGTGTGAAAAAAATACCTGAAATGATTGATTTTGCGGAATCAATAGATATAGATTCATCAGTTGAGTGGCTTAAGAAAAACTGGATGACAACCTGATCCTGAAATTTTTAGTATATTGAATATGAGGTGAATTCAACCTCCATATTTGGTGTGGTCATCATTAATATCAGGTTGATCATAAATTTTTTTTTCTGATTGCTCAAAAAAATTATGATATGTCCCCCGACTTTCATAACTTTTTAGTCTGAACCTGATTCTGAATTATTAATCAATAATTATTATTCTATGGCTCACATCATCAGATCTATTTTCGTCTTAATGGCATTTTGTCTTTACATTGTAAATGTTTCCGGACAATCTGCTATTTCCGCAACGGGCGGAACAGCCACCGGCTCCGGAGGCACAGTAACGTATACTGTTGGCCAGGTGGCTTACAGCACATTTACCGGTTCTTCGGGCAGTGTGGCCCAGGGAGTTCAGCAACCCTGGGAAATATCTACAGTAACTGCAATTGAGAAAACCGAAGGTATAACACTTGAAATGAGTGTTTATCCAAATCCGACTGGCGGAGTATTGAAACTTACTATCAAAGAATTCAATGACACAAACCTCCGTTTCAGGCTTTATGACATGAACGGGATACTTCTTCAGGATAAACCAATCGAAAGCGAAGAAACAGAGATTTTTTTAGAGGGTTATTCATCCACTATGTACTTCCTGAGGATTGTCAATAACAAGCAGGAGATAAAAGTCTTCAAGATAGTTAAGAACTGACAGGCATATTTAGTTTCAGACTACCTGTTACGGGTTCAGAGTTCAGAGTTCCGCGTTCTTCACCCGGAACCCTAAACCCGGAACCCTAAACCCTAAACCCTTAACTCATAACGTTTCCATTTATTGAATTACATTTTTGTTAATGAAAAATCATATGAAAAAACTATTTACTCTTATTGCAATAACATTGTTTGTATATAATGTTTTTGCCCAGGCACCCCAGAGATTGAGTTATCAGGCAGTGATCCGTAACTCCACCGGTGGACTTGTTACTAATCATGCAGTCGGAATGAAGATCAGTATCCTTCAGGAATCTGCCACCGGTACACCTGTATATGTCGAGACACATACATCAACTACAAATGCCAATGGTCTGGCCACCATTGAAATAGGCGGTGGGAATGTAGTATCGGGAACATTTGCAACAATTAATTGGTCTGGAGTTTCATATTATCTTAAAACGGAGACAGATCCGGCAGGCGGGACCAACTATAACATAACCGGGACAAGTCAGCTCCTGAGTGTACCGTATGCATTATTTGCAGATAAGGGTAATGGATTAATACTTCCCTATAAAGGTACAATTGCTTCTTCATCAGATCCCGGGTTTACAATAACCAATTCACTTGGTGGCGGTTTAAAAGCTGAATCCACAGTGTCTACCGGAAATAAATCAGGGATTGTTGGATCATCTTCATCATCTGAAGGTTATGGCGTGACCGGGAGCAGTCCATTTATCGGAGTATACGGGGTGGGGCATTATGGGATTTCCGGATTTTCCAACTCCGGTGAGACAAATGGTATTGCCATTTATGGTCTGCATAATGCCGTATCCAATGTCGGTTATGGCGTCTATGCAAATTCAATGTCTTCAGCAGGTTTTGGAGTATATGGACTTGCACAAAGTTCTTCAGGAGATACCAGGGGGGTCTATGGAGAAACCCGTTCAGCTTCGGGACATGCTATCCATGGTTATACGACTAATTCAAACGGATTCTCTGGTTATTTTACAGGAGGTAAAGTATATATAAACGGCAGAACTGGGATAAGAACCAGCTCTCCTGAAGCAGGATTGCATATTTCTGGAACCGCATTCCCGGAATCGTTTTTATATCTCCAGTCAAATTCAGGTCAGGATGCTGGCATCAGATTCTACGAAGGAACTACTCCCAAATGGTCCCTCTTCTGCGAGGGAAGCACAGATGGTTTGCAGATATATAATTATGGAGGTGTAACAGCAATTTTCTGCAAGCAGGTCAGTCCCTGCTATGTGGGGATAGGGACTTCACAGCCAACCTGCCAGTTGCAGGTAGGTACATTGGGTGATGGAAGTCAGGCTCGTGCTAATGCATGGAATCTGCTGTCGGATATCAGGTTAAAAAAAGACTTTTCTGATCTTTCCGATCCGCTTAGCATGATAAGTAAACTTAAAGGTTTTTATTTCTACTGGAATACGGGCACTGACCAGACCAGACAGGTAGGTTTTTCCGCACAGGATGTCAGAAAAGTACTTCCTGAAGTGGTCTCGTCTGCAAGTGATGGGTACCTTGCGATCGAATACGGGAAAATGGCACCATTATTTGTAGAAGCCATTAAAGCTTTGAAAGCTGAGAACGAAGAACTTAAGGCTCGTCTTGAGCGACTGGAAGCGAAAGTTGGGAAATGATGCAGGATATCGGTTCAGGGTTCAGTTGGCAGTAGGCAGTTGGCAGTTGGCAGTAAAACAGTTGGCAGT
>MTKZ01006443.1_pt1 | contig 15414 bp, 21 predicted proteins | sample 1042781 | NCBI WGS metagenome assembly MTKZ01 (sample SAMN06212207, study PRJNA360539) | anaerobic digester metagenome | biome: Wastewater treatment plant; material: sludge; isolation source: anaerobic digester fed with sludge from wastewater treatment plant | place: Denmark: WWTP Viborg ...
CGGAAGAAAGCTGTATTCGGGCAACATTTCTGCTCCGAGAGGTCAGAGTTCGTATGCTGAACCAGGGATATGGGCGGCGGATTTGGTGGCTGGAGCATTTCAATGCAAATATAAGCATCAAGAACCTCGCTACGCGGATATGCTTAAAGCCAAATATATAGGCTGCGGGGAAAGATTATATTGGCCAGAAAAGTAATTGGACAGACCCTTGGTATTCCCAATCGGGCATGAACCCCTCTCGCCTATCGCCAGTAGGCACGGTTTCCCAAGGTCTTACCTATCCAATAAGTATACAGCTTTTACTACCATATATAATTTCTCCTAAAAATAGCCCTTAAAAATAGCCCTAGAACTATCCTGGCATCTCTGCAAGTTACACGTACTCAAATATCGAACCTGCCCGGTCTGGCCGGGATAGGCCGGGAATGGCCTTCAGGCAAATGACCATTCCATAGTCCTTGGAATTCTTGACAAGCTGACTTGATCGGTCTGCTCATATCGGTCTATCTTTTCCACTGCTACTGATTCCGATAAGGCTATTTCCCATACCGCAAAGGTAGACTTAACAGCCGGAAAAGAGGTTTATAATAATAGTCTGCCGCTTTTCATTAGGCTATCCTGGCAGAAAAAATAGGGCGGATTCTTGTAGGTTACACACACTTAGGTCGCTGCCGTGGCGCATCCCAATAGGGAGTTCTGCAGCCTGGGCAGGTCCGAGGATGGTCTATCCTCTTAACCCATGTATGGCCGCACCTGGTGCACGCGTTCGTATCCATGTTTATCTCACCACTGCCTTTGCGTATCGCTCTACCGCGTCAATTTCCTCTTCACTAGGCACGGGGAATTCAATCTCGCTTGCATCAGGGAGGGCGTCGTTATACGCCTTGATCATCTCTAATTCCTCAATTGAAGGCACGGGGAAGGGGTCGCCTACTTCATCCCAGTTCGTTATTAGTTCGTTATATGTCTCTATGGCATTCAAGTGCTCTTGTGATGGGGTGGGGAATAGGTTTCCCTCATTAGCTAAATCTCGGATCTCCTCTACCAGTTTTAGATATTTCTCTGCTGCTTTGAGATCGTCCTTTCCTACAGGCTGAAACTCGCTTCCGGCTGCATAGATCCTCCGGGCCTGGGTGATTGAGACGCCTAGTTCTGTTGCTACACCTTCCCAGGTCGCGCCACCGGCCCTCATGGCCACAACTACGGCATGATTTACCTTATCCTCTATCCAGGAGAGGATAAGCTGATTTACCGGCTTTCCAGCGAGGGCGGCGAAGCGTTCAACTGCCGAACCCTTGACTCCATCTATTACCAAGTTTATTTCAGGCATAATTTGTTAAAACACGGCAAAACTTTAAATAACTTTCGGTCTCAGAAATTGTTGGGCAGTGAGCAGGTCAATGTGACCTGCTGGCTCAAGCTGCAGCGATCAGGAGAAAATGGGAGGAGAAAAGAGATGGATGGATCAACAAGTTATACGCAACTCAATGGGGCCTAGTGTCTGCCCTCGCTACAACCTCTCCTATATGCTCATCCGGTACAATTTTAAGGATCAGATAACTTGACTTGCCTAGGCAATTGTTGCCTAAGAAATCAGTATCAGGGAGACTTGAGCGCCCATCTCCGTTTCCTATTTCGGCGGAGATACAATCAATACAGATCGTGCTATCATCCTGAGCAGTCACGTTCCCGGCCATCCACAAAAAGCCAAGTCCGGTGTAAGGCGTGATAACAACCACCATATCCCCCACTTCGGGAAGCTTCGCGGCTGTTTCGGGTTGCGCTGCGGCCATAACCACTAACGCGCTCATTAAGAGCATTCCGACCAACACAAATCTCCATTTCATAGCATTCCCTACCTTCACTTATACGTATATCCGTAAAGAGAGATTTTGTTATCTCAGACTGTTATCCATCGACGCATAGATCACAAAATTCTTTCCTGCATCGGGACACTTAGGTAGTGGGCCATTCAAACCTGCACAGCTCCAGCAATGATTAACGGAATCCGCATACTTGTTTATTTCAATTTCACACGCTTCTTTTAGCATAAAGTATATGGCAGGCATTGGCGCATAACCTCTAGGGTCTAGCTTTTGCAGAAACTCAATTTCAGGGAGTTGTGCGGTAATTTTCTCCACACCCTTTTTGAATATATCCTCTTCTATGAAGGAATTTTCACTCCTCTGTCCCAAAATCGAACACGCCTCCGGCTGCTCCATTTCTGCCGCGCCGGTTGCCAGATCTTCAATCAATCGGCTCATAGATCGGGAATTACCGTATTTCTTGAGGGACTGTAATCTCAGCTTTTCGGCTATCTCGGAGTCTAGGCTAATAGTAACTTTTTGTCTCATACTTCTATACGTATAGCGGTATATACGTATAAAGGTGTTGGGAGCTATTATTATTCACAGCTCGTTTAAAATCGATTCAAGCCATTGAAAAAAGTTGCGGCGAGGCAATCCCCTTCTTTCAGGCAGATATGCCGGCCAGGGATAGGAGCAGCGCGGCCAGGCAGGCCAACAGCCGCCCGGCGATCAGGAACAGCCAGAGAGCCGCTACCTTCACCATCGATGCCTACCGCCTACAGAGATTAAGCGGCAGATGGGGTTAGGAGGAGGATAGCGATTTTCTGCGATCCATAATGGGATAGCCACGGCTAGAACTAAGTCGTCGTGCTCGGCCTCTCGGCCATTGCCAAAGGAGACGTTAGCCGTGTTGGGGTTGAACTTGATCTGATAGTCTCTCAGCTCTTTTAGCAGAGTATCGCCATAAGGTAGGCCTTTGGCTATCTTAATCGAGCCACATTGAGCCAAGACCACAAGACAGCCGATTACATCTTTTTTGGGAGCCTTGACGGCCATCCTGTCTTCATCCCATGTGACTGAATCCCCGCCGTGAAGAGTCAGGCCAACGGCATTGATACCCTTCTTGCGGGTCGCATCATATACCGGCGTACCTACTCCTGTCTTGTCCAAGCAAATCGTTGTATCCGCCCCGGCAAGCGGCTTGCGGTTTGCCAGGCTATAAATGTGATCGATCTGGCTAGGATAGCTCATGCCTAAAGGCAGCCGCTCTAGGTGGTTCACTACATAGTTTCCCGTATCCGTCTTTTTCAAGACAGCCACGGCGCTGTAATCCTGGCTCTGGCCTATATCCCATCCCACAAAATACCGGTGTGGTGCTGGTCGTGCTGGTGTAGACTTGTATTTAACAAAAGCTCGGACCTCGCCCGGTCGCAGTGGTTCGTCATCAATATGCATGTGTACTCCCCCATAATGGTTTTTCGTCAGTGTCGAACATCATTTCAATTGTAGCATCACTAAAGACCTGCCCCAAAGCTTCCATGAAATGACAATGGTATTCTTGTTCAAACCAGGGATTCGATCTCCTCTCCCCTTCCAGAAACTCCGATGTTATGCGTGGGCATTGCTCGGCAGGAATTTCGTAGGACTCCCATAGGTCTCTCTCCTCACTCCAGATCTTATGAAAATGGCCTCGCTTGCCGAATGGGGTTGACATTAAGATATGCCTGCCATCACTCACTGCTAACATGGGCCTAACGCTATTGAAAAGATCATCCAGCACTCGGCTTGCCTCATCTTCCAGAAGTAAGGTCACAGCCGAGAAGGATCGGGCGGTCTTCTCACTCCCTGGCCTGGCGATGAACCTGTTGCCATTGGCGAACCGCACCGCAAGCTTGGTGTCGGTGCTGAGATAGTCGGAGGGCAGCTCCACAGCTCCCCGGAACTCATCGAATTTCAGCATAAGCTCGCTGGATTGATCCTGGCTAGGAGCTATCACCAAGCCGAAGCTAGGCCGCCTATAGATGCTCTCATGGAGCCCTAGGGCAGCGCAAGTTGTGGACTTGCCTGATTGCCGAGAGCAGTTGAGGATAATTCTCTTTGACCGGCTCCTGAGCAGATCAGCCTGCCAGGGGTCCGGTGAGAAGCCGAGCACTTCCCGACACCATAGAACCGGGTCTAGGGAGTAAGCCAGATCATCGCCCACGGATGGCATGAACTACCGCCTCCCTGGCCTCGGGGTAGGGCTCCAGGGCATTGATAACAAGAGATCGCACTTCCACCCATTCAGGAGAGCTTATGAGCGTGATTTGGGGCTGTGATGCAATCCGGCCTTCCAACTCAGCCATGAGCCGGATTTGTTCACGTAGCTCTCTCAGGAAGGTTCCTGCTGCCCTCATATCCTGGCTGGCTTCGGCCTGATCCAATAGGCCAGCCGCTTTGTCTCTGACTTCCCGGAGCTGATCGATGAAACTGGCGGCGTTCTCCAGCCGGGCAGCCATGCTATCCTTTGCGGAGCTGGTTACTTCCTCCCTGAGATCTGCCATCTCATGCAGACGGGCCTCTTCTAATGCCTCTTCCCTTGCCTGCTCCATGATGGCCTTGATATCTCCCACATCGGCTGCAATGTGGTTCTCTAAATGCCGCCGTAATGCCGTCTCACTATAGCCGAAATCCTCCGCAATTCGCCGGAATGATTCGCCGGTTAGATCCTTCTCCAGCAGCCGGCGGTCCAATCCTATCCGCCGTTTGTCCGAACATGGGCCGCAAGGTCGAGCCATTTCCCGCTCTACCTCATGCCAGAATACCGCCTGATCTCATCAGGAGCCAGGGCGGAAAGCTCGGAGTAGTCATCAATTATTGCAGCCGCTTCAGGATATCGCTTTCTCGGAGATAACCTCCTCCGGGGTTGCGATGAATGTTCCCCCGCACCGCTTACCTGGCCCATCTACAGCGCCTCCTCTAACCTGGTCTGCGAACCGTTCTCTCTGGTTGGCTCTGATAGCGGGCCGTAGATGTGGCAGTTTGAGCAGATATAGCCGCTCTGACCGTTGTTGTAATAGGATGTCGTTAAGTCATAAGGGAAGGTCTGGCCACATAGAGCACATTGCCGCTTCTTAATACCGGCCTTGAACGCATCTATACCAGTTTTCCCAGGTTTTCCCAGTGATTTCCCATTTGGGAAAAGACGATTTCCCGCATCAAGCGGCTCATTTTCGTTTCGTGTTTTCCCAGATTTCCCAAAATCCTCTCTCCCAGAAAAAGAATCATTTTTTCCCTGAGACAAAGGGGTACTCTCTACTCTGTTATTTCCCCCCTCTTTCTCTTTTATGGGATATTTGGGATAAGACGGATGGGATAGGGGTATATTGATGTCGTTTTCGTCTTTTCCCAGGGCGGGAAAACGGTGGGAAAGGTGGGAAAAGTCGGCACTGCTTATCGTTTTAGATCTTGGATCATGAACTGTGACGCGCACCCCTAACGGCAGGTCTCCGGGGATAGAATATACCTTGAACTTGCTGTTGTTGGCGTCGGTGGTCATCCATCGGGGCTCTATGCCGGGGATGGTGTCGGCAAGCCCTTTTATCTCCCTATCCGGCCTGCCGTCCATAAGCCGGCGGACCTTCTGGACATTCCAGCCATCAGCCGGGAACTTATCGGCCAGGTGGTAGAATATCCCGTTAAGTGTCGCACCCTCCGGTCCTTGATCCTTGATGTATTGGACGGCCTCAAACTCGGCCTTATCGAGCCGTGTTCCCAGGTAATCCCCCTGGCTGTTGAAGAGCCTGGCCGCGTCTAGGTAGTCCTCGAAGTTGGCATAGAGGATAGTCTCGCCGTTGGGGCCTTCTTCAGTAATCCGCTGCCTGTGCCTGATGCAAGCCAGCCCCGTTACCAGGTCCATAAACAGGCCAGGGTTTCGCCGGTTGCTGACATCAGAGAATTCTATTAGCTGGCTTGCGGTGGGGTGTCGGACTCTGTACACCTGGGATTTGATATCCCGCCAAAGCTCTTGACAGACCAGGGTTTGTTTGGTGATAACGTCGGTTGTCTGGCCCTCTTCAGCCAGCTTTAGAACTAGATCACAAACGGCTCTGTCGGTCTCTCGGGAGGAGTCCACCCCAAAACCCATAGTCCGGTTTTTAAGTTGGGTGTCGGTGTCGTTTGAATCGACGTAAGTCCTAACTACTAAGAGCCGGGGTGGGAGTTTAGTTTGTATGTATCCACCCTTACCGTCTAGGGTCTCATGTTCTGCTCCTTCTTGGAAAAAGGTCTGGATTCTCTTTAGAGTCTCTTCCAGATCGGATCCTGCCTCTACGTTCTTATCATCCAGATAGAGCACACTGCCGGGCAGCATCCCGCCCTCTTTGGCTCTATGGTAGAGGCTTTTGGCCGTGATGGATGAGGTTATAACGTATTCAGGGGGAAGTTGCCGAACGCAAGCCTTAGCGCCATCAGATTTTCCTTTCCCGCTCGGCCCGTCCCATGTCCCAAATACTCCCAGGGTGTTATAGGCCGATTGCAGGCCAAAGCCTATAAGCTGGCTTTCTCCGTGTAGCCTATCCCCCTTATGGGTCCGGTTGAAGGTGTCAAGCATGAACTTCAGGGGCTTACCTCTCTCTGCAATCCTCCTGGCCGCTTTTTTTATGGACTCGGGGGTGTCCTCGATAATAGAGGCCTCTGATTTGGCTTTGACCGCCTCGGCTTCCTGCTGCTCCACTGATGCCCTAAATTCGTTCCAGGCAGCCGCATCTATGCCGAGAGTGCCGGGCAGGCTCTCCCATTTCTTGTTATCCTCCCAGATAGGAGCACTGGCATGGATGCCCGGCTTCCATCCATCGCCCTTGACCTTGACTGTCCAACCCCTCTCGGAGATCTCGGCTATCAGGGTCTCGCCTCCGTCCAGCTTGATCTTATATCCCCTGGCAGAGGTGGTGGTCACGCTGTCCACCTCTCGACCTTCATCAGGGCCTTCTTCTCTCTGATCAGGCCCCTCTTTCTGGCCGCTTCCAGGGTCCGGGTGAACAGCTCGCCCCGAAGTACTCCGGGCCCGCATTCATCGCAGCTTAGGATACCTTCTGAGACGGCAACAGCCAGCGCTGGTCCGCCTCCCTTCCAGCACCTAAAGCAAAACCAGGTGTTCTCTCGGGTGTCGATCTGGAAGTTGTGGCCGCCGGTGGAGCCGTGGATAGGGTGTTCTCCCTTTATGATACTGCCAGATCGCCGGAGGTTGCCCCGTGGATAGAAAATTTCGTCTATACCAACATCCTCAAAAGGATCTTCCCGTTTAGGATCAGTTACCTTGATGGCAAAGTGCTTCTTTTTGGGCTCTTGATCGACCGGAGCTATCCCGAACTTTATTTTTCCTTCCAGGATGGAGTATAGTTCCTGCCATGCAATCTCCGCTATAGGGGCATCAATTTCGACCGTGTACCTCTTCCCGTTAGGGTGTAAGCTGCCTGGACCTACTGCCTGGAAACCCAGGGTTTGAATCTCTCCCAGGTGCAAGGGTTCGACCTTCTCGTTTTTTAGCTCACAGTCGTACATGATTGCCTTGTGCTCGATGTCTCGGCAAATGTAGTATCTATGAGTCCCACCGCCGCCAGTCCTTACGGTGAAAGTCCGAGGCAGATCGTCCAGGATACCAAGCTCGGATAGCCTCGGATGATCGGAGTCGAATACAATTAGATCGCCCATGCCGGCGCAAATCCCGTAGTTATGGCCTTCCAGAAGGTAGCCGGCCAGCTTAGGGCTATCATAGCAGTAGTTCGCCCCACCTGGCCTATTCCATCCGAGCTCAAAGGGCCTCTTCTCTCCGGCCCATATGGGCACGAACCGGAACTCTGGCCGTTGTAGTTGCTCGGGTATCCTAGAGGTGGCCTTTGGGATGAGATCGCATGATGCCACTAGCCCCACCTCGGGCATTCATCAAAATATCCGTAATCGCCGCAGACGGTGCTATCCGTCCAGCATGGCCAGCCATGGAAGCATACGCAAGGTTTAAATTCGCGTACGGCAGCCTTAGTAGTGCTGTGTAACTCCTCGGCCCGGTTACCGCCGGGCTGACTTCTATTCATTTCTTACCTCGGGGCATATTCAGGATCAAGCTGCTTCAGTCCGGCATCAACGGCTACTCTTATTGCTGCTGCTCTTGAACTGTGAAGGGTCTCCGCAAGCCGCAAAATTGCTGCGCCTTGTTTCTTTGTCAACCTCGCCGCCGCGAAGTCCTTGCGTTCTCGCGATACTTCAAATTCCATCATGTGCTATTGGTTACGTCTTTAGGCTATTTAAGGTTTGCCTATTAACCTATCCTTAGGTTTATTAAAATCAAACTACTTTACCACCAATATTAAACCAAAAGGGTTATGTATTTAGACCAACCAGTAAAAGCTATGCTAACAAAAGTCGAACGTGAGAGGTTAGAAAATCGAGATAGCGACGAATTTCCACTTAAGATTAAGAAATCCAACGAATTTATCGTACGAAAGAAATTAAAATCATGGCTGGATGACATCGCAGACGTGAATTTTGTTCTAGGGAAATTGCCATATAAGCAATTGAATAAAATAATTACAAATGAGATTATATTCTCGCTGATGAATCTGGTTGCAAATTTGTTGATAACAGCGGGGACTCCTCCCATTAACGGAGATCTCGTGCCTTCGGGAAACCAGGTTCTACAGGCCCAAGTGGACCCTGCCATGAAGGTGAGCCCGTCTATTAGGCGAGGATTCATGGACATCCTCAGAGAACCGACAGCAGAAGAACGCGAACGAGCGGATATTTTGAAAGATCATGTAAAAGTTTTAATGGATTTCCTAGGCGACGCGGCTGTTGAAGAGATCATCCAAGATGCTTTTGACGGGAGGCCAGAAACCAAAGCGTACTTTGATTTTCAAATCAAGCATGGTTAGCACGATATTTTGTAAATATGTGAGTCAGGAGAAATCCATGTTCCCCTGTCTCCTATCGCCATTTTGGCCGCACGCAGGGCTAAATATATTGGTAAGGGCTTTCGCCTAAGCCCTATGAAGAGGAAATTGCTCATAGGGATGCTCGTAATTCTGAGCTTAATGGGGCTTGGCCAGGGCCGGCTACCACAAGTGAACGATACGGTAGGGATCTCTGTAGGTGGTGGCTATGCCTCCCAGGTCTTCGTCGGGAACATCACAGAGATAACTGATAATTTTATCAGCCTGCAAGTTAATGCTTCTGTAGTCGAGTTTGCCAATGGCCAGGAAGGCCAGTTCACCACCTACAACCCCCAAAAAGACATCTGCATCGGGATCGGAAATATAGCGAGTATAGTTTGGGAATAGGTCTTAAGTTCGCCTATTCCCGATTACTCTTTTGGCCCCGCAACGCTACCTGTCTTTCAAAAAATTAAGACTAAACTCTGACGAAGCTCTGCTGCATTATAGGGCCTCGACCATGAGCTACATGCACCGCATCCGGGCATGAACCGCCATCTTGCAGCCGCACTCGGGCTTAATCCTGAAATTGTATCTCGGCTGTGCTGCATGCTTCTGGATGGCTGGCCAGAGGCTTTGCTTAGCTGCCTGAGCCTTCGCGGCCTGGTGGGCCTGCCGTTGTCCTCTATGAAGGGCCTGAAGGGCTCTCGGGGCATGATGTATCAGGGCTACCCTCTACCGCCTCCCTGGTGGAGGCCCGGCTGGCGGGAAGAGATGGTAGGGTGCGGGAATGAAGAAGAACCTGCCAAGACCTGATCAAAAAACCATCCGCTGCGACGGCTGAGATTTCTTGGCAGGCTGGCTTGGTGCATATCGGTTAACCCCTGCCAAGAGGACTTGGCAGTTTTTGACTTTGGGCAGGTAGATTTAGGCACGCTGTGCTTAGATGCTACTGAAAGAGGGATAAAGGAGGGGGTCAGGCCCCTATTGGGCCATTCATGCCGCCCCGCCTCCTCCCGGACATCATCCTCAGATATACCCTAAATGTATCCCAAATGTCGCTCAAATGCTACTCTTTTGATACCCTGACAGAGACTATGCATATTGATCCACATTTACTAAAGAGGACGATTATGCCATCCCCTCTATCTTCTCTCCAGGGAGAGGAGAGACTGGCCCATTCATGCCGCCAGGCCACTTCCCGGCAGGCCGGATGCTGCCAGGCTCGGAGGGGGCTGGCTTCGCGATCAGCTCCGCGAAATGCTTTCTCTGATGCTTGCACGGGCCGTGATTATAGATCGCCGCAGGGCATGAGCACGCGCGCGCCGTGGTCACATAAAAGCAGTCTTTCCTATTGCTCAAAATCAATACCATGCGGTTATCTCCCGCGCCCATTTCCACAAAAGACGGTAGAGGCTCGGCAGCTCTTCCTCGCCATGCTAACAGGCTCTTCACGGCTTCGATTGTTTGCGTTTTTGGGCTTTCTACGTTCAAGATTGTTCTTCCAGACATTGCACGTCACCAAACATACTATAGCCATTTATCCTATTTAAGGATAATCCTTTAATTGGCTAAAGAGATAAGATTTATAAACCAATAGAGACTTATCCATTATACCATGTCGAAGATTAACGTCGAGATACCTGATCCTGTTGTCCTCGCATTAAGGAAACATGTTGTAGACAAAAACGGGAGCATGAGAGGAATGGGTAAAATCGTTGAAGAAGCTCTTCGGGATTACCTTACAAAAAATAGCGTTCCCATCATGGAAGCATGAAGGCGAGCCGAAGCCCGCCCTTGTCAATGCCGTTGGTGACGTGCAATGACAGATAGTAACAGCACGCACTAAGAATATAGCAGTTGCTAGACCTGTTAATAATCTGAGTAAAAATAATAGTCAGTAGAAAATTAGGTTCCTGCCAGATGCCGCAAACATCTGGCTAGGAGACTCCAGAATGCAGGAGTGATAACGTATGGATAAAGTAGCTGTAGCTAGCATAAATACTTTTGGCCAGGGTGGACACCCTCGCCACGTACCGCCAGATGATCCTATTTTAGAGATCCCTCTTTCCGAGCTGCAGGGTATTTTAGAAGCGCTAATCGAGACTCATAACTTGCTTGCCGAAGCGGTGCAAGCGGCTGGAATTCTCCCTAGGAGAGAGCTGGCCAGGATCTCAGAAGCACACACAAAGACACTCATGGCGGAAAGATCGCCCCTAACTAAGATGCATCTCCTTATTGCCTACATCCGCCAGCATCTAACCAGAATACGCGAGGCTCTGAAGGCTCGGCCAACAGCCGAAAGCGGTAAGGTGGTTCAAGTCTGCTCTAAAATCATGGCCAGGGCAATTCAGCTTATTGACCACGTTAAGAGCCTTGGCCAGGGCAAAGACATCTCCCTAGATAGCGGCCAGGTCCGGTTACTCTTTGCCGGGAAGGAAGGAGAAGAGGTGAGCCGGAAGGAGACCATCAAGGCCATGATGAGAGCTAAGAGGCTATGGCCTGCTCTTCTATGTAGCCACCGGCCCGGAGATGGCCGTCGGACCATGAGACTTGTGGCAAAGAAGGAAGACATCGCTTTTGCTCCTGAAGTTGATTATCGTACCTATTGGCAACGGTGCGGGAAGAGCATAGGGCTCGGTTTATAAGGAGATCTAGCTTAATATAGTCGAAAAATATACAATTAAGTTCTATAGTCCGAGAAGGATAGTATAGTAGTATAGTATCGGTTAGTCGGAAATGGGTTAGCAATTCGGTTATAATTCTATTATAATAGCATCTTGATATTATTCCTTTGGCAAGATGGATCTATTCTCCGAACCGTTGCCAAGGGAAACTTTTATGGCTTAGTGATAGAAATATTTAGTTTATGGAGCCTGCTAAGGCGACATAGGGATTAAGTAAATGCCAGGCAAATTAAGTATATTCACGGTAACTTTTGCAGCCAGAAATCTGACTTCGGCTATTGATCACGGGTTCTTCGACAGAATTACATTTGATGAACTTTATAGAGAAATAGAAAACGGGAATTTAATCACGTTCTTGGAAGAAAAACTCAATGGTTGGGATTGGAGTCTTTTCGGACCAGATTTTGATCAAGGCCCTCTTTTTGTTGAAGCCATGAAACAAAGAGCAGTTCGATTCAAGAATTATGAGCATGAAATCGGTATCCATAATTCAGGAACCTGTCTTCTTCTCGCGTTTTGCATTGAAGAAATCCAGCTTTTAACACCTATAGAAGGAAATATCCGATCCATTAAAAGCTAGCTTCATATCCCTGGAAATCAGCCGTCATCCTTTTTTCCCCCTCTGGCTTAAGCGATAGCTGGTGGAGCATCTTATCTCTACCAGCTCCCAGGATCGAACTCGTTATTTTTAAAGTCCTCTATCACGGCATGGCCAGAGGCCACAAGCTGCTTATTGAAGTTCCGCCCTGGCTTGCCACCCTCAGCTAGATAGACCACGGCCACCCATCGGCCATAAGGATCTTTGCCCGTCTTATCATCCAGGTCAAGGAACACGTAGTTGCTTAAAAGCCAGGTCCGGGTATATGCGGATGCCACCTTTCCAGCTTCGCAGGCTTTCGGGCCGCGAACCTCCGGGGTGTCGATGTCGGCAAGCCTGATCCTAATGACATCCTCGGCTATCTGGCTGCTGTTGTAATCCTGCAGGGCTATATCGAAGGTATCCCCATCCACCACCTTGATTACTCTCCCATATGCCTTATCCGGCGCACCGGCTACCAAGCAGACTGATATCAATAGGGCCAGAATCATCAATATGAAGGCTTTCATCTGTACCATGGATTCATCCATATCTTTGTATGTTATTCAATCTTTCTCCAGGCAGAAAAATGGTTCATTGATATTGTTTTCCGGCGAAAGTACTTAGCTTTGTACGTAGAATAAGGCCATCATGGCAGGAGTTCTAGAGCAGCTATTCGGGCCACAAAAGACGGCGGTGCAGGACCGGAAGGCTATGGAGCTGGAGGCGGCCAGGGAGATCCTGGCGGAGGTCTTCGGGGTCAAGCTCTCGGATGTGGATGAGATGATCGAGAACCGCTTCCAGGCCGGCGATGAGGTGGAGAGGCGTTCCAGAGAAGATGGGCTGTGGCCGCAGGAGTTTTGGGTGTAAGGAATTATCAAGAAAATTTAACTGTAATTTGGTAAAAGGTTATATTGTATCATAGTATTTGTTTTGTTGGAGGGATGGATATTCCAGATGAAAGTGGTGCACCTCAATCCGAGGCTGGTGTTCGAATAACTAAGCACTGTATTAATTGTGGTGCTGAGATCGACATTAATGCCGCTATGTGTCCCAAATGCGGCGTGATGCAGAACAAAAAACCTGTAGGGAAAAGCAAAATATTCTGTTATAATTGCGGTGCAGAGATCGACATTAATGCCGTAATCTGTCCAAGTTGTGGCGTTACGCAAAAAACTGGAGGCGGCTTCGTCCAAAGGATAAGTGGTAGTACGACTGAAGAATTGAGATCAGAGCCAATAGATAAAGATCCAAAATTGGCTGCAATACTCGGACTGTTAGGGGGTTTGATAATTGGATATTGGTACATTGGCCTCTTGAAAAGAGGTATCGTTGTTACTCTACTGATGCTGCTGTCATGGTTTACCGTTATTGGAGGAGTTATCGTATATGCCGTCGGCGTATATGATATATACAAGCTTTCGAAAAACGAACCTGCACCTTTCGATATATTGAATAAATGGAATTTAGGTTAAACTTCTCAAATCCCGTCCGGCCAAGTGGGGCTTGGCCCCTCTGGCCCGGCTATAAAATGTCTTGTTCTCTCTCATGTTATCCAGCGGAGAGATAGCCGGGCATAGTTAGGGGTATTCATCATGGAAGTAGATCCTGGCCTTAAAACTTAAAATAACGATTCATTATATTATTGATACTATTTCCTCAGTTATCCTGATCCTGCCTTCCCTGACCAGCTCACCCAGGATGAGGTTCAGGTCTGCAAGCTTGATCCCGGTGCACCTTCTCAGCCTGCTCCTGTCCATCCGACCGCTACAGTTGGTGAGGATCCAGAGGATACGATCTCTGGGAGATTGCAGGCCAGTCATACCTTCACAGTGAATTCTTGTTTGGGCATGTCCACCGGCTCTATGACGGCTATGGCATGCTTGAAGACCAGGACTTGACCTTTCACCGTCAGGACAAAGATCTCATAGGGATTGTAGCCCTCCAGGATGCCGGTGATGGGCTGGCCTCCTGTGACCAAGCGGATGACAACCTTCTTTCCCTTGAGCTTAGGGATAAAGTGCGGTCCGGTTTGCGTCTTGGGTCTCTCTTCTGTATCTACCAAAAATGCCACCAGCCTTTTCTCTTGATCTCCTCATCTCCGGGCTTCAGGGCAAACTGACTGATGCTCTGGGTGAGCTGGGCCACATGGCCTCGGAGGAATGAGACCTCATCATTCTTGAGTTCCAGGGTCTCCTTTAGCTTGGCCGTCTCTGCCCCTGCTAAGGTCAGCTCCTCCCTCGCGCTAGCCAGCTCCCTCTGGGCCTGATCGGCCTGGGCCTGGAGTTTATCGGCTCTGGCCTGGGCCTGAGTGGCCTCGGTCTTGGCTTTCTCCTCGGTGCGCTTGAGGTGCGTTATCTGCCGCCACGATTCTTCCTTGTCGGTGCGGAGCTGGTGCAGCTCTCGGCCCATCTGCTCCAGGTCTGCTCCGTCCAAGGTCTCCTCGCGGTGCAAGTATGCACCTATCGCGGTGCTAACCCATTGAGCCCTACTGATACCTTTTTCTTTAGCATCCTGATCTATCTTAGCTAAAACTGAATCATCGACCGGTGCATAGACTCTTGCCACGGTGCATCCCTCCGGTGCATAATGCACCTATCGTGCACCATATGTGTCTATAGAAGATGATATTGGCGGTGCAAGTCCGGTGCATAATCCGGTGCATCCCGCGGTGCATCTTGCACCATTGATTCAATAGATGCTCATTTTTGAGGTGCAATGTATCGTCTCTTTTAAATTGCACCCAAAAACATCTGTCTTTATACCACTGATACATCTCCTCACTTATTCGGGAATGATTACATGGCGAAGGGGCAGAAGCGATATACAAAGATCGAAGGAGAGGTAATCTTTGTCGACGAGTCGGGGAATCCTGGACTCTCTCGCTTGTCGCTTGAGTTACATCCTTATTATGCTATTGGGTTTGTATATTGCAGAGATCCATCTCAGCTTCGGGTTAGCCTAAAAAGGCTTCTCAGAAAGGAGCATGATAGGAAAAGATATCCTCCTGACCTTCAAGAATTGAAATTTTATCTTCCAAACTCTGATCTAATCCAGCTAGGCTACACCACTGACCAGTTAAAAAAATATGAAAGGTTCCTTCCATCTATAAGGGATAAAGCCATTGAATTGATCTGCAAAGATGCATCTGGTGTCTTCGGAGCTATAATTGATAAGACGAAGGCCTACGAATCATGGACCTCCGAAAGGATCGGAAATTATGTTTTCGCCCAAACATTACTACTTGATATCATGAACTATACCTCACCGAGATATTCCCCCTCAATTCTGTATGATAACGGGAGGTTATCTACATTTGGAGCTAAGCAATTCGGAGAATATATTGCTAAAAAGGATAACTGGTTAGGACAAAACGGAAGAAAGCTGTATTCGGGCAACATTTCTGCTCCGAGAGGTCAGAGTTCGTATGCTGAACC
>MTKZ01000468.1_pt1 | contig 15406 bp, 15 predicted proteins | sample 1042781 | NCBI WGS metagenome assembly MTKZ01 (sample SAMN06212207, study PRJNA360539) | anaerobic digester metagenome | biome: Wastewater treatment plant; material: sludge; isolation source: anaerobic digester fed with sludge from wastewater treatment plant | place: Denmark: WWTP Viborg ...
CAGCCCCTCCTCCTTCATCTCTAGAACAATGCCTAGGCCCAGCTCTCTGGCCAGGTTGGCAGCCTCATTGAGGGTGGGAACTGTCGTGCTCTGATCCAGGCTCCCGTCGCGATTGCGGAGACGAAGGCCTTTTAGCTCCTCCAGGCTATGCTCCGCCACCAGCCCGCAACCGCTGCTGGTTCTTTCCAGACTTTCATCGTGCATCAATACCAGCTGGCCGTCGCGCGAGAGCNNAGTCTGCTTGGCATAAAGCCGCCTGCTCTATGCCTGGCAGGCTGTTCTCCGGAGCCAGGGCGACAGCCGTCCTGTGAGCTATGACCAGAGCCATCAGTCCTGATATGAGGGGAAAATATATCATTTTTTGGCTGTGGTGCCTGGCAAAGGATTATACCCGCGGAGGGCGATAATCCAGGCGAATGCTGGCCAATTTAGATAAATTTTGCAGCCTGAAGAGGGACATAGCGGAAATTAATATTGATCCCTTGCAGAGGGGGGGAATTCTGACACCGGAGGCGCGCTCTGCCCTGGTGGAATGGGGCGACGGCTATTCCGTATGCGACTTTTGCGCCGGAATGCTGGACCATATCACCAATCCTCCTGTGGAGGAGTTCGTGCACTCGGCTCTGCCTGAGTTCCTGGGGACGGATGAGGTGCGCATCACCCACGGGGCCAGAGAGGGAAAATTTGCCGCCATGCATGCCCTCTGCGAGAAGGGAGACACCGTGGTTGTGGACGGAAATGCCCATTACACCACCATACTGGCGGCAGAGAGGGCAGGCCTGAAGATAGAGTTCGCCCAGCCCAGCAAGCCGCCCCAATATGCCCTGTCCGAAGATGCCTATCAGCAGGCCATAGAGAGGGCCTATGAGCAGAAGGGCAATGTGAGCCTGGCTGTGCTCACCTATCCCGATGGAAATTATGGCAATCTGCCCCCGGCAAAGGAGATAGCCGATGTCTGTCACGACTACAGCGTGCCCTTGCTGCTCAACGGGGCCTATGCCGTGGGAAGGATGCCGGTCAATGCCCGGGAACTGGGTGCGGATATAATCGTGGGCAGCGGGCATAAGTCCATGGCCGCCTCCGGCCCGGTGGGAGTGCTGGGTGCCTCGGAGGAGTATGCCCGGCCCATATTCCGCCTCTCGCCAACCAAGAAGAACAAGGAGGTGGAGCTTTTGGGCTGCACAGTGCGGGGCGCGCCGCTTCTAACCCTGATGGCCTCTTTTCCTGCCGTGGTGGAGAGGGTGGCTTCTTGGCCGGCGGAGGTGGACAAGGCGCGCTGGTTTTCCGGGGAGATGGAAAAGATGGGCATGATCATGCAGGGCGACCGGCCTCACAGCCATGATCTGATGTTCTTTTTGGCTGAGAACCTCTATCTGATCTCCCAGAAGGCCAAGAAGGGGCGCTACTTCCTCTACCGGGATCTAAAGGAGAGAGGGGTCTCGGGGATCAAGCCCGGCCTCACCCGCCAGTTCAAGCTGTCCACCTTCGGCCTGGCCCGGGCGGAGCTGGGAAAGGTTTTGTCGGCATTCCGGGAGATCATAGATTTCTACCAGTAAATTGGGATGAAGAGGATGAAGGATTGCCTCTCTCTATGGCAATCCGCTGCCCCCCATGCCTATGGGAATCTGGCTGATGTCTCCCACTCCGGTGAGGATTCGGTCTGCATCCTGGCGCACATCATGGAATCTGGACTTTTCAGAATCTGGTGACGGCGAGGCGGCGGACGCCTCAGTCAGGGCAGTTTCGCCCGTCTTCGATGCTTCCGCACTCTGGCTCCAAGGCTCCGCAGAGCCGGTGGGCTCTACCACTGCCGGAGTGTAGCTGGTGAGATCAGGATTGATCCAGATAGCCTGGAACTTTCCTCTCCGGGTGATGTTTCCATCGCAGACCTGCAAAAGGTCTCCGGAGATTGATTCTGAGGCAGGATCATATTTTCCTATGAGGCGGCATCCGCACAGCGCATCTCCCTTCTGCGCCGTCAATGCCAGGCTGACATTTTCGTCTTCGATCATCCCAACTACCAATCCATTCCAGGCCTGGCCGCTATCCGGCTCGAACTTGGCCTGGCCATAAAGGTCCTCTCCCTCCTGATGAAGGAGCATGATCACCTGCCCGTATTCCTCTATTCCGGTTACAGACCAGATATAATTCAGATCTGTGGATTCTGAATTCAGTGCCGCATCGTTGTTGGATTCATTTTCCATCTGCCCTTGACAGTTGCCTGCCCAGAGTGCGATCACCAGCATAAGGCCCAGGATCTTAACTGCTTTTATCGACATTTTCCCACCAGCTTCTCTTGGAGCATTTATGAATACTTCTGGTCATATTCGTCATCTGACTATATGAGCTCTAGGTGCATCCTGGAGATTTGATCCTCTCGGCATGGATGTGCCTCAATATAGACTTGCATTATATCCTAAGAAAGCAAAAGAACACTAAAAAAAGTGCTGGGAAGGGATTGCTGCCCTATTTAGTTCAGGCCGCTTCCGCCCATGCCCGGTGGAACGCCGCTCAGATCTCCGCCCGGTCCGATCTTATCCGCGTACTCGTGAATGTCAACAAACCTGGATTTGGCCGGCTGGGTTTCATTCTGCTCCGAGGCTGCGCTATCCGAGGCGCTGTCTGCAGCCGCTGGCGCTACAGTCTTCTCCTCTTCCACTACTGCCGGAGTGTAGCTGGATGTGCCTGGGCTGATCCACATAGCAGTGAACTGGCCGCCGCCTATCTTCTGGCCGCCACTGGTCTGGGTGAAGTTTCCGCTAATGGTATCATTGGCGTAGGTTCCGGTCATCTTGGTGGTGACCATCTTGTCTTCCTTCTGAGCAGTCATGCTCAGCTCCACCTGGTCTCCGTCTACTGAGCCGGTGCCTTCTGCATTCCAGGCTTTTTCGCCCTCAGGCTCATATTTTGCCCGGATGAAGAGATCGGATCCATCCTGATCTACAGCCATGCTGATGGGGCCAGCCTCAATTCCAGAAACAGACCAGATGTAATTGAGGTTCAGGACAGATGGTGCCGATTGGTTGCTCTCATTGGCTGCATCGAGGGATGCATTGCCTGCATCCTCCTGGGCCCAGGAGGGGGCGGCCAGCAGAAACATGAGCATCAGTGGGAGAATTATACATTTCTTATCCATTAATATGCCTCCAGTTAACTAAACTATTTGGCGATAGACTTTTCGTCATTTGCCTACAATGCACTGCAACTTATCTTCTCCTTTATAAGCCTTTGTTATGCTTGCACCAGAGACGAAAGAAGGATGTACCACCACGGATCATCCTCCCTACTTATGCCCATATTCGTAGTCGTAGGCCATAAGGCCACCACCTCTCCCAATTTCTCTTTGGAGGACATCCCCGGCACCTCCGGTCGGCTGGATATTCTATGCCGGGCGGTAACCGCAGCCTTCGTTGTCTCCCACGGCATCAGAAAGGACGTCCTGGTCTATCTGGTGCTTCTGGGAGGGGACGCCCCCAAGACCATTCTTCTGCAGGGTGAAAGCCTGCGCCATCTCAATCCAGATGAGCGCACCACCGCCGCCCTGCTCAAGAAGGCCCTAGCCATTCCCGCCACGGAGAGATGGGCTATGTCCACCTCAGGGATCACAGTGCGCCTGGGCGGCCTGCCTGAGCTATTGCAGGATCTGAAAGAGGCGGATCTGGTGTACCTGAAGGAGGACGGGCTGGACATCAAAAAAATGGAGTCCACCGGCCCCGCCGGGAGAACGGCCTTCATTCTGGGAGATCATCTGGGCATGACCGAGGAGGAGGAGGAGCTCCTGGCCCAGGCGGGAGCCAGGAAAGCCTCGTTGGGGGAGACAAGCCTGCATGCCGACCACTGCATCGTAATACTGAACTGGATGCTGGATACAAATGTATTTATTCCGGGATAGAGAAAAATGCACTCCTTAATCTGATTGGTGATGCAAAATGCCCAATGCAAAGAGTTCCTGGCTGGCAGTGATCCTGAATCTGCTTATTCCCGGCCTGGGCCATATATATCTGGGTCTCGTCAAAAGGGGAATAGTCCTTTTCTTCCTCACGGCAGCTGTGGCCGCTATCAGCTCGGGCATGGGCTGGATTGTGGGAGTCATACTCTGCTCCTATGATGCCTATCAGATTGCCAAAGGCAGGCCGGCTCCCTTCGACTTTCTGGAGAAGTATATCGGGGAATAAAGAGAAGGGATTGAGCCGCCTGTGGCTCTCTGCCCTCAAGCATCATTCTCTTTTTTGTAGTCCTCTCTGATCGCCCGGGCCATCTCCTCGTCCGCCTCCACGATCAGTGCCCCCAGGTAGTCGCAATTCTTGCAGCGGTAGAGCTTGCCGGTATAGCCGCCTGCTTCCAGGTAGAGGTCGGAGCTGCCGCAGACCGGGCAGACAACTTGGATCTTTTCGGGATTCATGATTGGTGTTGATGGATTTGCAGGAAGTTCAACCTTCTCCTGATCAAAGCAGCCCCATCATCTCCTCGGCTATGATCCTGTATCCGGCCTCATTGGGATGATCCAGGCCCGGCAGGATGAGGCTGGAAAGCGGCGTGCCCTGCTGGACCCGCCTCATCCATGCTCCGTAGACATCCACAAATCCGGCATCCACCTCCTTGGCCACCCTCTCTATGGCCTGATAGTAATCTTGAACCAGTCGGTCGTAGGGCGGCGTCTCCAGGGGCTGGGAAGATAGGAGCAGCACCTCCGATCCCGGCCCGGCCCGGATGCGCTGCACCATCTCCACCAGGTTCATCTCGAACTCCTCCAAACCCAGTCCTAAAACGCAGTCATTGATGCCGAAGTTGATAGTCACCAGGTCCGGCTCATAGGAGAGGACCGCCCAGTCCAAGCGGGAGAGGCCGTCCAATGTGGTGTCCCCTGAGATGCCGGAGTTGATCATCTCCACTCCTGCCTCGGGATACTTATCCTGGAGCATCTGCTTCCAGAAGGAAGGAAAGCCCCGTCGCACAGCAAATCCGGCGGTGATGGAGTCGCCATAGGCCACGATGGTCACATCGGCCCCCGCCTCCAGATCGCTTCTGGTCCGGGAGACGAACCTTCTCTGATCCTCGGTCATGCTCGCCTCTCTTTTGTGCAGACTATTGGAGCCTTGCCCTTCCCGCCGCCTTGACCGCCTTTTTCATCTCCGAGACCAGATGCATCAGCTTTTCCTCCTCTCCCCGGGCGATCAGGTCAACGCAGACCGATCCCACAATAGCCGCATCCGCTCCGGCTGCGATCACCTCTGCCGCCTGGGCAGCGCTGGAGATGCCAAAGCCCACCGCCCTGGGCTTGCCCCCCGGGACCCGGGCGATAAGGTCCCTGGTGCTCTGCAGTACATCGCTCTTTGCTCCCGTGACCCCGGTGCGGGCTACAAGGTAAAGAAAGCCGGATGTCTCCTGCTCAATCATCCTCAGCCGCTCTGGCGGAGTGTTGGGGGCGACGAGTAAGATCAGGTCCACGCCCTGAGCGGCGCAGGCGGCCTTCAGCGGCCCTGCCTCCTCCGGGGGCAGGTCAGGCACTATCAAGCCGCTTATGCCGGATCGGGCGCAGTCCCCGGCAAAGCGCTCCAGGCCCCGGGCATAGATCATATTGTAGTAGCCCATGAAGACCTTGGGCGCAGGCACATCCGCTGCAGCTGCTACGTCGAAGTAGACATCGGTGTTCATCCCCGCCGCTATGGCCCTCTGGGCGGCGGCCTGGATGGTGGGACCGTCGGCTATGGGATCGGAGTGAGGCAGGCCAAGCTCAATTATGTCCGCTCCAGCTGCTGCCAGACGTCGCACCAGCTCCGGCGTAGCCTCGGGGCTGGGGTCCCCGGCGCAGATGTAGACGATGAGCAGGGGCGCTTTTTGGAATGCTTCAGAGATTCTCATATTCCATCACCGTTGCCAGATCCTTGTCTCCCCGACCGGAGACATTGATCACTGCCAGCTCTCCCAGTTCTGCCTCATGCTCCAGGCAGTAGCCCAGGGCATGGGCCGACTCCAGAGCGGGTATGATCCCCTCCAATCTTGATAACGCATGAAAGCCCCGCATAGCCGTCCGATCATCGGCGATTCTTGTGTTCACCCTGCCCCTCTCCGCCAGGTAGGCCAGCTCCGGCCCCACACCGGGATAGTCCAGGCCGGCAGCCACGGAATAGGACTCCAAAATCTGGCCGTAGGGGTCCTGCAGGATCTTTGTCAGGGCCCCGTGCAAGACACCGTCGCTGCCCAGCCCCAGGCTGGCTCCGTGGTCTGCGGTCTTGTTTGTGCATCCCGGTCCGCGCCCGCCTGCCTCCACGGCTATCAGCCGCACCGCCTCGTCGGCCAGGAAGGGAGCGAAGATGCCCATAGCATTGCTGCCCCCGCCCACGCAGGCCACTATGCTGTCCGGAAGTCGCCCCTCCGCCTCCAGGATCTGCTCTTTCGCCTCCTTCCCTATCACGCTCTGGAAGTCCCTTACCATGCTGGGAAAGGGATGGGCTCCCGCTGCCGTTCCCAGCAGATAGTGAGTGTGGTCGAATGATGCCGCCCAGTCCCTCATGGCCTCATTGATGGCATCCTTGAGGGTCCGGGAGCCGGATCGCACCGGTATGACCTCTGCTCCCATGAGGCGCATGCGGTAGACGTTCATCTTCTGCCGCTCTATGTCCACCTCGCCCATGTAGATCTGGGTCTGGAAGCCCAGATTGGCTCCCACGATGGCAGTGGCCACGCCATGCTGGCCCGCTCCCGTCTCGGCGATGAGACGGGTCTTTCCCATTCTTTTGGCCACCAGAGCCTGGCCCAGGGTATTGTTGAGCTTGTGCGCTCCGCCGTGCACCAGATCTTCCCTCTTGAGGTAGACCTTGCATCCCAGCTTGCGGCTGAGGTTTTTAGCCTGGTAGAGAGCTGTGGGCCTTCCGGCAAAATTCCGGAGCAAGAGGCCCAGCTCCTCCCTAAAGCCGTCATCCTTCATCAGACGCAAATAGGCGTCTGACAGCTCTTTTAAGGGATGTACCAGGGTCTCGGGCACAAATAGGCCGCCATAGCGGCCGAACTTGACCGCAGCATTGGGGGATATCACAGCATTCAATGGATCACCGGCTGAGTTATCTAATGTACTAATCATTACTATGATGTATGAAAAAGTACATCAGATATATTTAACCTTATTGCCAGGTTGGCAACTTCTGGGGGACAGCGATTTCCAGGCCGGCAGGTTCAGGATAAATCTGGAGGCAGCTCTCCGGTAAGGCACTCGATCCGCTTTTCTGCATTCTGCAGGCGGCTCTGGCAGTGGGCGACCAGCTTCATTCCCTTCTCATAGAGCTCCAGGCTCTCCTCCAGGCTCATCTTGCCCTCCTCCAGTACCTCTACGATCTGCTCCAGGTCGTCCAATGCCTCTTCCAGGCTTGTCTCTTCTTGCTTCAAAGCATTGCCTCCTCGTCGTCCCTGCATTCCAGAACCATACAGCTCAGCCGCCCCCGGCCCAGAATGAGTTCTATCTCCTCACCCGGCCGGACATCTGTCGCCTTGACTATCAGGCCACTTTTGGATCGGGCCAGAGCGTAGCCGCGCAGAAGGGTCTCCTGCGGCCCCACCGCCTCCAGCCGGGCGGCCAGCAGCTCCAGACGGCTCCTGTGGCGGTCAAGCCTTGCGGCCTCGGCTCCCTCCAGCCTCTGGCTGAGATAGTCCAGCCTCTGGCGGGAGTCCCTGGCCAGAGAGTACATCCGCCGGGCGGATAGGCCATGCTGCAGATGGCCCAGCCGGTCTTCAGCCCTCTCCAGAGCGGTCCAGAGGGCTCGCATCATCCGCACCTTCGTATATTTCAGGGCCTCTTGTACCTCCTCCAGGTCAGGAACAGCCATCTTTGCCGCGGCTGTGGGCGTTGCCGCCCTGGCGTCTGCCACATGGTCAGCCACAGTCACATCGGTCTCATGGCCCACGGCGGATATCACCGGTGCATCGCAGGCGAATATGGCCCGGGCCACCATCTCCGAGTTAAAGCACCACAGATCCTCGATCGAGCCGCCGCCCCGGCAGACTATGATCAGATCGGATTTGCCCCGCAAGGCCAGCAGTGCGGCGGCAATGCTCCTTTCTGCCTCCTCGCCCTGCACCTGAGCCGGAGAGAGGATGATCCTGGCAGGATAATCTCCCAGGGTCCGCAGCACATCCCGCAGAGCCGCACCCTGGGGAGAGGTGACTATTCCTATCCTCTCCGGATAGCGGGGCAGGGGACGCTTCCTCTCCGGGGCGAATAAGCCCTCCGCCGCTAGCCTCTCTTTGAGCGCCTCAAGCTGAAGGTGGCGAAATCCCAGGCCTTCATCCTGCTTGATGCCGCGGGCTACCAGCTGCACCCTGCCCTGGGGGCGGTAGACGGCCACATCGCCGTAGACCAGAACGTTCTTGCCGTCATTCATCTCGAAGTCCAGGGCACCTCCATTGCCCCGGAAGAGGACGCAGGAGATCTGGGATTCCCTATCTTTGAGGGTGAAGTACCTGTGCCCGGAGCGGTGGTGGAGGTAATTGGAGACCTCGCCCCTGGCCCAGAGGTCATGCAGGCGCAGATCGCCCTCCAGGCGGTCGGAGATCCTGGAGTTCAACTCGGAGACGGTGAATATCTGGGACAAGATGGGGGCAATTGGGCAGGCGGATTATTTAAGGGCTGTTCATGGGCAGGGCGAAACTGAAGAGATAGAGAAGAATTGGTGGCATGCTCTGTCCCACCACAGCATGCCTAAATTCGCTTAGATTAACGTCGCCCGGACACCACATCCGATGACAGCCATGCTGTCCCTCTCCAGGTCAAGCGGGATCCAAGCCAGGGACTGACTTGCATGGCAATTGATTTGTACGGCTGCCCTCAAAGTGCACTCCCTTTGAGAGGACGGGCCAGATTCAAGTTATCTCGGGATTTGTGCTTGGTCTAGCTGCTGGTGGCTCGTCGCCTCCCATATCCTTCTCAGCCGCCGATGGTTCAACCGATATTGCCCCTGCCCCTGGATCGATGGCACTCCTGGAGTCATCAAGGCTTATAGCCGGTTGTGCTATTCCCGGAACCGTGGGGTTTCTGCCCTTGTAGACATCGAAGTTGTGCTCCTCATCCATGCAGTCCAGATATACCACGACGCAGGGCTCGTCCGCCGTCCAGCCCGGCGTATTCACACAGACGGTGTATGTGCCCGCTTTCAGGTCGCAGGACGAGTAGTCGCCGTTTGCGTCAGCCGGTACGGATTCGATCAGGGTTCCGTCCGAGTTCTCGATCTTCACCTGGAAATTTGCCGGTAATGCATCATCTGTGGTGCTGTTTACATTGCCCTTGATGCAGAAGGCGGGTATGTTCTCGAAGTCGTTATCGGTAGATTCGTCGCAGTAGTCCAGCCTCACCACAATGCATTTCGGCGTCTCGCAGTCCGCTGGTGCAGCAGATGTGCCTGGCGAAGCCATAGCCGGTGAGTTGGGATCATCCCGGAAGGATGTCCAGCCCTCCGGTATGGAATCCTCGCAGACAGTGTACCAGCCGGGCTCCAGGCCTCTGAACTGGTAGTAGCCGGTGTCATCTGTCGTGGTGGTATCGAGGATATTTCCTGCCCCGTCCTTGAGGTGGACCGTCCAGCCTTCCAAGCCCTCGCCGGTGCAGTGGTTGAACTCATGACCGCTGATGAGCAAGGGCGGGATGTTCTCCAAGTCCTCCACCTCCGTCTCTCCGCAGTCCAGGAACACCGGTATGCAGTACTCATTGCTCATGGCCGAGCTGTTGTTGGCATGGTAGGTGACGGGAGTATATTCATCCTTGACTAACTCGCAGACCCAATACAAGGTGCCCGCGGTCAGCTTGAGGCCACCTGAGGTGCTGGAGGTGAAGGAATATGATCCGTCATCTCCTGTGGTCCTCGTGGTCAGTTGATTCCCTTGGTCGTCCCTGAGCTCAACCGTCCAGCCCTTCAGGCCCAGGCCGGTGCAGTCATCGATCACCTTGCCTTTGATGGATGTCGGAGGTATGTTCTCGAAGTCGTTTTCCTCGGAGTTGTCGCAGTCCAGGATTACCGGTATGCAGTTGTCGCATGCGTCGCAAGTGCAGCTCTCCGGCAGGCAGCTGGCACCGCTGTGGTTGATGTGGGTTACGGGAATATAGCCATCTCGAATCTCCTCGCAGACCCGGTATTCTCCAGGAGGCAGGCCGCAGAAGGAGTAGTGGCCATTCCTGTCGGTTTGAGTCGCAGCAATCTGTTTTCCGCTGGCATCGTAGAGGTAGATGCCCCATTTTTCTATGCCTGCACCGGTGCAGTTGTTGATCTTGCTGCCGTTGATGCACAGAGACTCAGGAATGTTCCTGAAGTTGACCTCTGCGCCCTGGCAGTCCAGATCCACGCAGACGCAATTGTCATCGCACCAGGGCATATTGCAGGTTACGGGTTGGCTGGTGTAATCAGATGGCACAGAAGTTCTGCGGTCTTCTCGAACTGGAATCCATCCCTCTTTCTCCTCCTCGCAGACATAGTAGATGCCTTGCGTGAGGTTACAGAACGAGTATCTGCCGTTGGCATCAGTGATCTTATCATCGATCATATTTCCTGCTGCGTCATAGAGGTTAATCTTCCAGCCGGGGATGCCTTGGTCTGTGCAGTCGTTGATCTTGCTGCCGTTGATGCATACGGGCGGATCGTTCCTGAAGTTGTTGTCCTCCGAGTTGCCAATGTCCAGTGTGACCGGGATGCAGGAGGGGGTCTCATTCTTCCAACTGCCTTGTAGCAGCTCGCAGACGGTATAGTTGCCGGGCTCAAGATTGCAGAACGAGTAATCGCCGTTCGAGTCGGTCTTCTTACTGTCCATCAAAGCGCCGGATTCGTCTCTGAGCTCTATGGTCCAGCCGGCCAGAGGATCGCCGGTGCAATTGTTGATCTTGCTGCCGTTGATGCACAGGAGCTTTCGGTTGACGAAGTTCTGATCGGTGACGTTGGTGCAGTTGAGTTCAACTGCACCCGGTGCGCTGACTGCCATCCAGCCGTTTTGCATCTCCTCGCTCAGAGCATAGTCACCAGGCTCAAGGCCGCAGAACTCGAATTTGCCAGTCGAGTCGGTTGTGGCTGTGGCGGTGTAGCTGCCATTGGTCAGGGTGATATTCCAGTCCGCCAGAGGAAGGCGGCTCTCGTCGAGCTTGTAGCCGCTGATGCACAGCAGCTGGATGTTGGTGAAGTTGACATAGCTTGTCCCATTGTCAGGCAGGACAGTGATATCCTGCCAGCCGGTCGAGGGCTGGGAGGCCCTCCAACCCGCTTTCGCCTGCTCTGCTACTCTGACCTCTACTCCTGCCTCCAGATCACAGATCTGCCAGTAGCCACTGGCATCTGTGACATTGGCGGGCTCGCTTGAATCGAGGGTCACGTTGCGGTTTTTATCTACAAAGATGCTCCAGCCCTCCAGGGGCTCTCTGCAGCCGTCCAGCTTGTAGCCGGAGATGCAGGTGAGGCTCTGGCCGATTATATTCACCTTCTCGATGGCCGAAGCGTTAACATCGCCGCCGCAGGGGTCAGTGCCGTTGGCCCACAGCTCGTTGGCCAGCGGTCCGGGCAGGTCGGATGCAATTACCTGGTGGCTGGCGGTGTTGGTGTAGTTCTGGCCCGGCAGGAGAGTCCCCACCAGCCAGACAGCTGAGGTCAGATTATCCCAGGCCCTGACGCCGTTAAGGGTGACATTGCCAGTGTTGTTCACCCATATGGTGTAGTTGATCTGCTCGCCGATTCCGACTACTGACTTCTCGGCGATCTTTTCCACCTCTAGTGCTGCTCCCGCCTCCGAGCCACCAAGGGGATGATAGTCTTTTCCAGATCCGCCTGAGATGTTGTAGGGCATGTCACCTACGCCGTCGCCGTCGCAGTCCAGGCCATTGTAGTCGGACCAGATGTTGCCCAGCAGGCCGGTGAGGTTCCGACCGCCCTGCTCATAGGTCTGGGATGAGGTGGCGTTCCAGTGGTTTGCCCCGTTGGACCAGGCGTTGTTGCCATTATCAAAGGTGTTGAGGTAGATGGTGTTGCCGCTGGAGGAAACGAGATATATGCCATATTGGTTGTTGCCGGTTGCAGTGTTTCCGGAGATGGTGTTGCTGCCGCCGGTTGATTCCAGCCAGATGCCATAGTTGTTGCCGGTAACGGTATTTCTCAAGATGCTGTTGCTGCTGCCTCCGGAAAAGAGCTTGATGCCATAGTTGCTGCCGGTGGCGCGGTTATCCATGACCGTGTTGCTGTTGGCAGATTGGAGAAAGATGCCGCTGTCAGGGTTGCCGGAAGCGGTATTGCCGGAGATGGTATTGCCGTTGGAGAAATAGATGACGATGCCGCGGTAGGAATTGCCAGTGACAGTATTGCCGGAGATGTTGTTGCCGGTGGATTGATAGAGGTCGATGCCGTTGACGATATTGCCGGAGGCGGTGTTGCCCGTGATGGTGTTGCCGCTAGAGGAGGCCAGGTGGATGCCGTAGCGGCTGCCGCTGGCGGTGTTGCCGGATATGGTGTTGCCGCTTGAGACTGCTACTATTCCACCATAGTTAGATCCCGAATTTCTGGCCACAAATCCCTGCAGAGTGCAGTTAGGGGCGCTCAGGGTGAAGGCGTTCCCCAAGCCACCGGCATCTACCACCGGTGAGCCGACTCCCTGCAGGGTGAGGGTCTTGTTCACCACCACTTTTTCGTAATATGTCCCGCTCTGAACCAGTATGGTGTCACCGGGGCAGGCATCATTGATGGCCGCCTGGATGGTGGTGTAGTTGCAGCCCGAGGCGCATACGGTGTGAGTTCTGGGGCCATAAGTGCAGTTGTACTTGACCATCACCGTCTCTATGGCTGAATCGTTCACCTCGCCGCCGCAGGATTCGGAGGTGCCATTGGCCCATAGCTCATTGGCCAGCGGCCCCGGAAAATCGGTCAATTTTACCAGGTAGCTGGTGGTGTTGGTGTAGTTTTCCCCCGGCTCCAGGGTTCCCAGCTCCCAGACCGCACCGGTCAGATTGTCCCAGGCCCGGACGTTGCTGAGATTGATATTGCCGGTGTTGTTCACAAAGACGGTGTAGCTGATCCACTCGCCCACCTCTGCCTGCGTTTTGTCGGCCAGCTTGTCCGCCTCCATGCTGGGGGCGGCCTCTCTGCCGCCCAGTGGATGATAGTCCTTTTCTGAGCCGCCGGAGATATCGTAGGGTGTCTCACCCACCCCATCGCCGTCGCAGTCGAAGCCCTCATAGTCGGACCAGATGTTGCCCAGCAGGCCGGTGAGGTTCTGCCCGCCTTGCTCATAGCTCTGGGATGAGGTGGCGTTCCAGTGGTTGGCCCCGTTGGACCGGGCGTTGTTGGTGTTATCGAAGGTGTTGAGATAGATGATGTTGCTGCTGGAGGAATCTAGGTAGATGCCGTATAGGCTGTTGCCGCTGGCAGTGTTGCTTGAGATGGTATTGCCGTTGGAGTACTTGAGCTGGATGCCATATTTGGCATTAAAGTTGGCAATATTGCCCGAGAGGGTACTGCTGCTGGAGGATTCGAGGCGAATGCCGTGTTCTTTGTTGCTGCCGATGGTGTTGCCCGAGANNGATGGTGTTGCCCGAGATTGTGTTGCCAGTGGAGGAGGAGAGATCGATGCCAATGCCGTTGCTTGTGGCGGTGTTGTTAGAAATGGAATTGCTATTGCTGGTGGTAATAATGTAAATGCCGCGGCTGTTGCCGTTGATGGTGTTGCCCGAGATGGTGTTGCCGCTGGAGGAAGTTAGCGCGATGCCATAGTGGATGTTGTTGGTGGCTGTGTTGCCGGAGATGGTGTTGCCGCTAGAGGAGGGGAGTTGGATGCCGATGCCGTTACTGTTAGCGGTATTGTTAGAGATGGTATTGCCGCTGGAGTCAGAGATGGAGATGCCGGTGTCGCTACCGTTTGCGATGTTGCCCGTAATGGTGTTGCCGGTGGAGGAAGAGAGGTAGATGCCGTAGTTAGTGTTGCCGGTTGCGGTATTGCCAGAGACGGTGTTGCCATTGCTGGAAGAAGAGAGTACTATGCCGTAGCCGCTGCCGGTTGCAGTGTTGCCCAAGACGGTGTTGTAACTCGATGCTACTATTATCCCGGATTGGCCGGATGACATAGCCACAAAATCCTGCAGCGTGCAGTTGTTGGCGCTGAGGATGATGGTATACCATGATGCATTTCCGTCCACCACCGGAAGGCCGGCTCCGCTGTCCACGCCCTGCAGCGTGAGTTGCTTGTTCACCACCACATGCTCATAATAGGTCCCGCTCTGCACCAGGATGGTGTCTCCCGCTGTGGAAGCATTGATGGCGTCCTGGATGCTGGTATAGTTCCCAACTCCCGGTGTGGGATCGACAGTCAGGATTGCAGCTCCGGCGCAGTTCGTAAGCAAAATAAAAATGGATATGCCTATTAGAAAGGTCATCGATATATTGTTATGATAGTTCATANNTATCGATAGTTAATGATTCAGGCTGCCCTCTTCTTGTAAAGATGGCATCATTTGCCCAGTTCACTTTTTCGTATCCAGCCGCAAATACTATCCTGGAAAGATCCCCGCTCATGAGCTATGCCTCCCTACAGTGGCCATTTCCGTCCTGATTTTCTCTAATTAAACAAATTTGGTTCTAACACAAGAAAACTTTATAAGGGATCATATCCCAGCCCCATTCCATGCACATCATGGAGGGATTCCTCCCCCACCCCTGGTGGGAGATCTGGTTTGCTCTATCGCTGCCCGTGCTGGCCTACGGCCTCTATAAGATGAACCGGATGATCAAACAGAGTCGCGAGACCCTGCCTCTTCTGGCCGTGGCCGGAGCCTTCGTCTTCGTCCTCTCCTCCCTCAAGCTGCCCTCCGTCACCGGTAGCTGCTCCCACCCCACGGGAACGGGCATGGGCGCCATCATCTTCGGCCCCTGGGTCACCTCCATCCTGGCGGTGATTGTTCTGGTCTACCAGGCAGTCTTCCTGGCCCATGGGGGCCTGACTACCCTGGGAGCCAATGTCTTTTCCATGGGCATAGCCGGACCGGCTGTGGGCTACCTGGTCTACAGGGCAGGCATGCGGGCTGGCCTGCACCTCTACCTCTCTGTCTTCCTGGCGGCGACGCTGGCCGACTGGGCCACCTATCTGGTGACAGCGGCCCAACTGGCATTGGCCTTTCCCGCTGCCTCCGGCGGAATCTATGCCTCATTCGAAGCCTTTGCCGCCGTGTTTGCCATCACCCAGGTGCCCCTGGCCGCAGTGGAAGGGGCGGTGACGGCACTGATGTTCAAGTACATAGTACAGCTCCGCAGCGACGTTCTGGTGAAAATGAATGTGCTCTCGGAAAAGGCAGCGGCCCGGCTCCAGGAGGCAGCGGCATGAAAAGGGCAGGGGGATTTGGACTGGAGGCCGCAGTTCTGATACTGCTCCTGCTCTTCATCGCCTCCTTCGCCTACACCTCCTC
>MTKZ01001271.1_pt2 | contig 15403 bp, 10 predicted proteins | sample 1042781 | NCBI WGS metagenome assembly MTKZ01 (sample SAMN06212207, study PRJNA360539) | anaerobic digester metagenome | biome: Wastewater treatment plant; material: sludge; isolation source: anaerobic digester fed with sludge from wastewater treatment plant | place: Denmark: WWTP Viborg ...
TGAGACCACCGCGCCCCGAGCAGCTTGAAGCCGGAAGGGCAATGCAGGATGCAACATACTACGGCGACAAGGGTATTATTACCCATGCAAGCCATGGCGCAATGCCTCAGCTGATACCGGCCAACCGCGACTTCACTGGTCCCGATGCATGGCTGCCAAGAACAGGCAACATTTTCGAAGACTGGATTGATGCCATTAAGAACGGCAAGAAGTCATGCAATGATTTCTCAGTTGCATCAAAACTTACCGAGATAATGCTTCTTACCAACATAGCTGTTCTTCATCAGAGGTCAAATATCACCCTTGAATATGATCCTGTTAATATGAAGATCACAAACCTTCCCGAAGCAAACGACAAGTTCCACTACGAATACAGAAGCGGCTGGAGCCTATAGTACTCAATTATTCAACATCATAAAAGAGAGAGTGCCAGAAGGATACTCTCTTTTTTTATATTCCCTATCTATCCAAAATACACTTTTAAAAAAACGATTTTGTTCAGACCACTTTTAAAGATCCGGTCTAAAAACCAATAACTATGCTGTTTTTCGTCTACTTAATATTCAGTCCGCTCACTTTCAGCTTCAGCGATTTACTGTTGAGGTCATTCAGGTAACAATAACCTGAGATAGTTCTCTTTTCTCCCGGTAAAAGGGAAAAATAATTATCGTCGAGATAAACAGGTGCAACGAAATGGTCAGTTTCAGCATCAAGAAGCATGAGTTCGACTGACAAAGCGAGGTTACCAGACGGGTTCTCAACCTCAATAACCAGATCCATTTTTTCATTGGCGGGTGTGAATCCAAGATCTGAAACAAGCTTAACAGCCGGGAGCTTATTTATCTGCCGGAGATCCTGGTGTATTTTTGTCGGAGTATGAACCCAGTAGGTCCTGTTCCAGTCTGGTTCGTCCTTTACCGTTGAAAGCAGGTATTGATTTATTGAAAGGATCTCGCCACTTTCTGAATTGATCCTGAGATCGAGAAAATATGTCTTCTCAAGTCCGCTGATGTTATCCGGTATATTGAATACGACCTTACTGTCATCAATCCCGATTCCGAAAGGAATATCACGGGCAAGCAATTCCTTCATGCCGGGGTTCAACACCCTTACCTTAAGGTTAAGGTTTTCATGACTTTGCAGCGAAGAATTGGAAACCACAATCTCATTTCTCCCATAGTCATAGATTGCCTGTAGCGGCTGAAGAGCTTTTCTGGTCCCGTAAAGTGCCGCGTTTGGAAGCAGGTCGAAGCCATAGAGCTGCCAGATGAGTTTTGGCCATGACGAATTAAGCATCCATTGTATAATACCTGTAGCGTCATAGCGGTTCACCTGGAAAGCCTCGAACATAGGGCGTATCGATTCATAGTTAAGAAGCTGGGCCTTTGTGCAGTATTCTTCAAGGGTTGAAGGCTTTCCGTATCTTTCATTCATGGCAGTATTATATCGGTTAAGGGTCTGGAATTCATGTCTTCCGCAGTGGTATTCCCATGTATCGTCGATAGGCCATAGCGATTCAGGAGGGATCATTTCACGGATCGATTCAACAGGAGGAACCTGGGCCCCTGGTCCTGTTTCCGTATTGAATCCATAGGCTCCGCCATGAAGGGTGTCGGCGTACCAGTAAACCGGAGGAACATACTCGTAAGGGCCCTCCATTTTCATTCCCGAAAACCCCGAGACCGTACTTTTCCTCATTGCCGCGGAAGTGACCATCGGACGTGTAGGGTCATCCATGGCGAGGATATCGATATATTTCCTCTCAAGTTCCGGCAGTGGCAGCATATCGCTTCCTGTCATCCACATGAAGATACTTGGATGATTCCGCAGCCATTTGATCATATCCTTCCATGACCTGGCAACAAGTTCAACCTCTTCCGGAGTCTGAATGCATCCATAGAGGTCGTCGCATTCCTTTTTTCCGCAGTATTCAGGCCATTCCCACTGGCAGCTCCAGCCTCTCATGATAAGCACCCCTTCCCTGTCGCATATATCATAAAGGTCATGATTGTTTCCCCAGAAGCCCTCTGGTCTGATGGTGTTAAGATTCATATGTTTTACATATTCGATCTGGCGTTCAAGTTTCACGGAATCGGGCATCAGGAAAAGCTGGTCGACCCATCCTCCTCCTTTTACAAGTATTTTTTTCCCGTTCAGAATGTATCCTTTATGCTCCCTGCCGTATTTATTATAAGTATAGCTCGAGATATCACGTATCCCGAAAGTGGTTTCAACTTCATCGCTCAGCTCATTTGAACGGACAAATCCAATTTTAACATTATAAAGTTCAGGGTTTCCAAGATCGTGAGTCCACCATATTCTCGGGTTTTCGATTCTCAAGGCCGGATAATCTTCAGGTTTGAAGGTAATCAGCTTTTTCTCGCCCGGAGATAACTTCACTTTTTGTTTCAGGCTGATTTCATCTCCGATGGTTACCTGCATATTGCCGGAGTAATCCGCAGTGCCATTGTTCGTCGCCTCACAGCTGACAGTAAGTTCGGCATTTCTGAGGGTAGCAGTATCCAGTTTGGTGATCACGAAGGGATGCTTCAGGGAAACCGGACCAGAGGAACGGAGCCGGACCTCTCTCCATATTCCCATACCGCGGTCGGGGGCTTCAGGGTTCCAGTCAACAAATCCAACGGTCAGGTCGCCTGCAACAGGTGGGAACACCTCAACAGCCAGGAAATTATCTTCATCTTTTTTGATCAGATTGCTGACAATGATCGAATACTGCCTGAAAGCACCTTCAACAGTGTCGGCCGATGCTATCTTCGTGCCGTTCAACCATATGTTGGCACGAAAAATTATACCGTCGAATTCAAAGATATGTGTTGATGGGGCCTTTTCTCCGACCCTGAAGCTTGTCCTGTACCACCAGGAGCACTGAAAGTCGTCCGGATCAGCTTTTTCAAGGTTTTTTCCGTAGAAGACATCCTCATAAACCATGTTTTTGACAAGGCTTCCGAAAACTGTTGAGGGTACTTCAGCCTGGTGCCATCCATCCAGGTCGCTGAAGGATGTGGAGAGAACTTCACCGTTACTGGTTGTCTTCTGGGAAGATTGAATAAACCAGCCTTTTTTGAGCAAAAGGACAGATGTATAATCTTTCCTTTCGTTGCACGCAAGTAGAAAGAACAGGGCTATAGTAAAAAATATTAATGGTCTGAAATTAGGTGGTATCAGCCTTGTTTTCATGTGAGTATGTTTAAGTGTTATTACTTCAGTCTCAATAATTTAATAAATTTATTAAAAAGTGAAGTGTTTTCATCTATTCCGCTGAATAAATCTGCGCCAGGACCGTATGCAAAAACCGGTACCATCAGTCCGGTATGGCCGGTTGTGGAAAAGCGACCAGTTATTTTCCCCGATGATATTTCACCATCGACCAGGGTAAGTCCTCCTGTTTCATGGTCTGAAAGGACAACTACAAGGGTTCTATGGTTCCTGGAGGCAAATGCGAGTGCTTTGCCTACAGTACGGTCAAAATCAAGCATTTCCTCAACAGTGAATGCCATATCATTGCTATGACCTCCCCCGTCTATCTCCGAACCTTCTACAACAAGGAAAAATCCTTTTTTGTGATCATCAAGAATGTCAAGAGCTACTTCAGTGGTTAAGGGCAACTGGTCACCTCTTTGGCTTATTCGGCTTTCGGTGAGAAATCCGGCCAGTTTACCAGTTCTGATCTCTAAAAGTTCAGTTATGGTATCGCAGACCTGATATCCCTTTGCTGACAATTCTTTAAGCAAATTACGTCCGTCCATCCGGTTTATGAAATGCTCGATACCTCCGCCAATGAACACATCAGGTCCAGTTTCAGCAAAATCAGCAGCTATCTCGGGCATCATATCCCTGTCAGGCACATGTGCTACAAAGGCAGCTGGTGTTGCATCGAGTATGCTTGTGGTTACGACAATTCCTGTTGCCAATCCGTTAGCCTGAGCCATTTCAAGTATTGAGGGTACAGGTCTTTCTTCACTATCGACGCCTATTGAAGAATTGTTGGTTTTATGTCCGGTAGCTATGGCTGTTCCTCCTGCTCCTGAATCTGTAACATAGCGGTTAGCAGAATATGTTAGTGAAAATCCGACATGTTTAATATTATTCAGGAAAAGGTTGCCCCTGTTTGCAGTCATTCCAGCATAAATCTGTGCGATACCCATTCCGTCACCGATCATCAAGATAACATTTTTCGGCTTCTTGCGACAGAATTTCTGACGTACAGATGTTATGTCATAAAATGTAGTGTTTTGAAAGGAAGATTCTGTAGATTCAGTTTTCCTGTTCTGGCCAAAGGTTGGTCTGACTCCAAGAAATATCAGTGCTGCGAGGATGTAAATAGATGTTCTCATGAAGAAGTAAAAATCTGTTAAATTGTCAAAGTGATATCTATAATTATGTCGTTTTAGACATTATTTTTTATACTCTGGAACTTCTGTTATTTTTTGATAAAAACCCACCTCTGCGTTAAGGTCCGTAGAGGTGGGTGAAAAGTAATTTCTTATATCCACAATTTTAAATTGTTACTTCATACTAATCAAATCCCGGATTCTGAGGCATTGGATTAGTAAGATTAGCATCAATAACAGATTGAGGTATGGGATAAAGGGTATCTCTGGGAGAAAGATTCTGACCTCCATTCATGTTGTGGGCCATAGTACGTTCAAGATATTTATGGGTTCTCAGCAGTGTCCAGCGGCGGTTTTCTTCTAAGAAAAGCTCACGCGACCTTTCGTCGAGTATAAAATCAATATTAACCTGGTCAGCAGTAATTTCACTTGCATTTGATCGCCTTCTGATAATATTAATGGTATTTGCAGCATCCTGTGACCTTCCCAGTTTGTATTCAGCTTCAGCCTTTAAAAGATATGTATCTGCAAGGCGGAGGTAAACCTGATCGGTATTCATATAACGTTCATTCATATTCTCCGGGTCAACACCTTCTGCTTTCCTTGAAAACGGCCAATCAAAACGGGCTCTTGTTGTATAGGTAATATCAGGCTCCCATTTGCACCAAATTGTATCACCATAATTATAACCTGCAGGAAGTTTATCTTCCGGATAAGGAGCATTAGTTGCAGCATCTCCAAGAACATAAAACTTTCTGATTGCATGATATGAGAATCTGTCATCCTGAGGTTCATAAATATCAAGAGCCCATTTCGTGAATGTAAATCTGGAATAACCCAGTCCGCCGCGTTCGTATGTGTGAACCAGAGGTCTGACGCCGTCTATGTTAATATTCCAGAAGCGACTCAAATGAATACGCCTTATCATACATTCACCACCACCTGTAACTTTAAGACCAAATTGAAAAACCCACAAAGCTTCGGAATTTCCCTCCTCACGATTTGTATTGCCTTCCCAGAACATATCCATAAACGGGACGCCAGGCCTGCTGCTCCTTACTCCGTATCTTTCAGTGACAAGCTTGTATTCAGGAGTATTGACAACTTTATCAGCCCACTCAAGAGCTTTATCGGGATGACCGGTAGCAAGATACATTTCAGAGAGATAATGCTGAACTGCTCCCTTTGTTATCCTTCCTCTTAAGGATGGTTCCACTCCTATATACGGTTCAGCCGCAATAAGATCAGCAATAATCTGTTCCCTGATCTGACTTTTTGGAGTTCTTTCCCAGTCGGTTCTTATAGTTGCACCGGAAGACTGTTCGAGAGTCAAAGGAACGTCACCCCAGCCGTATGAAAGATGCCTGTACGCCCATGCCCTGATTGCTTTCGCTTCAGCAATTACCCGTTCTTTTGTTTCTGCCTCACTTGAACCTCCTCCTGACCAGTCAATATCATCCCTGCTTTCAGCCTGATTAATGATTGTGTTTGCTGAATTTATAATTCCGTACAACCAGGTAAATACTATTTCATTTTCTTCATTCAGGGCATTGTTATTGTTTTTCCAGAGCATTGCTGTCATTATATAGCCTATATCCTGATGATTAACGGTTGCATTATCAGTTCCAAAAGTAAACATGCTTCCCATCATTGAGTGGCTTCCATATGCCTGTTCCTTTTCTCTTCTTACCTGTGCGTAAAGTCCGTTAAGGCCTGCCTCGAATCCTGCAAGATTAGTAAACAAAGTTTCAGAGGTAATCAGGTGAGGTGGTTTTTCATCAATTAAATCCTTTGTACATGAGTTGCTGAATAAAAACAACATCACCATTATTGCGCTTTTATATATTGAATTTATCATTACTAGTATAATTAATGGTTAAAACTCAAAGTTCAATCCGAAAACATACTCCTTTTGAATCGGGATCTGATGCTGGCTGTCCAGTTCGGGATCAAGACCTCTCCAATTTGTGAATGTTGCCAGATTCCGACCGGTAACAAAAAGCCTCAAATTATTAACCGAATATCTGGAAAGCAGTGTTTTAGGGAATGTATAGGATAATGAAACATCCTTCAAACGTACAAAACTTGCATCTTCGTAAATAACACCAAGGATCCCTGACATTCTTTCAGCATACAATTCGTTAACAACCCATTCATTAGTAGGATTCTCGGGAGTCCACCAATTTTTATTGATCGTATTTCTTCTGACGTCAGCCCACGTCTCATCTGTCATTAAGGTATTTTCTTTGGTAACCCCATGCACACCGTGAATAAAGATGTCGAGTTTAAAACCCTTATAGGCAAATGCGTTTGACATGCCCCAAATGAACTTTGGATCCTGCTGGCCGATTATTCGTTTATCATCAGCGCTTAAGGTCCCGTCATTCTGGAAGTCTTTAAGTTTTACGAATCCTGGTTTTGTTCCCCAATTGGTAGCTTCTTCCAATTCATCGAGCTGCCAGGTCCCTTCCCAGACGAAATCATAGTTTACCCGAATAGGCTGGCCAATAAACCATGCATTGGCTACATCATCGATCTCTTTTCCGTTCTCATCAAGTTCTCCGTAAAGAGAAACAATCTCATTATGGGTTAAAGCAAAGTTAGCCATTGTTGACCACGTAAATTCAGAAGTCACAATGTTCCTCGACTGCAATGATAGTTCGATGCCTGTGTTTTTAGTTTCGCCGATATTCTGGGTAATTGAGGTAATCCCATGCACAGCTGATATACTTCTGTTAAGAAGTAGATCTGTGGTGTTAGTTTTGAATATATTGATGTTTCCTGCCAAACGATTTTTAAAGATCCCGAAGTCCAGTCCAAAGTTAAGTGTCCTGGAGGATTCCCAGCCAAGGTTTTCCTGCCCCAGCCGACTGGGAACATAACCAGCCTGGGTCTGTTTACTGGAAATCATATTATATTCACCCAGCCTGGAAATCGATTCGTACGGACCCACGGCCTGGTTTCCATTCAACCCGTATGAAACTCTTACCTTAAATTCATTGAAAAGTTCTTTAAAAGGGAAGAATCTCTCATTATGCAGGTTCCAGCCCAGAGCAGCAGAGGGAAACAACCCCCATTTTGAATTTGAACCAAAACCCGAGAAACCATCCCTTCTTCCCGTAAGGGTAAGGAGATATCTGTTATCGTATACATAGTTAAACCTTAACATTTGCGACATGAGAACACTTTCGCTGAAGGAATAGTCCGGAACGATTTGTATCGCCTGTGCTGATGAGTACCATTTTAAAAAGTCATGTGGAAAACCGTTAGCTTCCAATGAGTTTCTGGAGCTGTTGTTTTTCTCATAACTGTATACAGCAGTTCCGAATACTTTGCTTTTGCCGAACTCCCGGGTGTAGGACAAAATATTCTCAATAACGGTGTTATTGCTTCTGGAACGTGATGTCTCAGCACTTCCTTTTGCTTCAAGGCCTATTTTTGTATTTCTTCCCATATATGTTGCCTCATCAAAAAACCTTGCAGTAATGCCAGAATTCAAACGGTAGCTTAACCCCTTTACGAACGGGAAGTCGACTATTGCATAATTGTTGGCCAATATCTGATATGATTTATCAATATTGTCAAATAAGGTCATTTGCAAAGGATTGCCAAAATAGTGATCGTCTTCCCATATATAAATAGCCTGCGAACCATCTTCTTCAAATGCCTTGGTAAGAGGATTGGTTTGAAAGAGATCTGATATATCGGGCTCCTGGCCGCTTTTATCATCATAAGTAAACTGAGTACGTGAGCCGAGTGAGAGCCATTTCAGAACTTTGGTATCAAGATTTATTCTTGATGTAAGTCGCCGGTAGTTGTCATTGACTGCTAGTCCTTTTATATCAAGATAGTTGCCTGAAACAAAAAACTTAGTATTATTGCTTCCTCCCGAAACTGAAAGAGTATGCTGATTACTTGCACCATTACGCAATCCGGTATTTAACCAGTCTGTCCAGGTACCTGACTCATAAATTTCTCTTTCAGAATTTGTCATTGCACCTGAAAACCTTTTCATTTTAAAATCATAAAACTCAGCACCATCCATATAATCTGGAAGGAAAGCATACTTCTGAAGCGAGTAATATCCATCGTAAGAAATTTTTATTTGTCCTTCCGCACCTTCTTTTGTAGAGATCAGAATCACTCCGTTTGAACCTCTTGAACCATAAATTGCAGCAGAAGATGCATCTTTAAGAATTTCAATTGACTGAATATCATTTGGATTCAGATCCGAAATAGATCCACTGTAAGGGATCCCGTCAACAACGATCAGAGGAGAATTGTCTGCCAGTATAGAGTTACGACCCCTTATCATAATGACCTCATCAGGGGAAGCCCCGGCAGATGATGTCTGTATCATGACCCCTGGAATTGCCCCCTGTATGGCCTGGGCGATATTCTGATTTGGTGCATTTTCAAGCCTGTCTTTTGGGATGGAAGCCACCGTACCTGTAATATCGCTTTTCTTTTGGGTTCCGTAGCCAACTACGACAACTTCATCAAGTGCTGTAACGTCAACCGCCAGGCTGACATCGATCTTTGTCCTTCCTCCCACAAGGATTTCCTGTGAGATATATCCAATGAAGGAATAGATCAAGCTTGCATCAGGTGCACTTACACCAATTGAATAGTTACCATTTATATCAGTATTGACACCGACTGCAGTTCCCCTGACTACAATGCTCACTCCCGGTAAACCTTCTCCGGAAGAAGCATCGGTTACTTTACCTGTAACAAGGTTTTGCTGGATCTCATTCTTTGGGGTAACTACAATAAGATTGTTTTCCAATATCTTGTATCCCAAACCCGTAGATTCAAGCATCTTATCAAGTATCTCGTCAATATCCTGGTCTGATATTTTCAAATCAACCATTTTATCAACAGAAATCAGATCGTCGTTGTAAAAGAAACGGTAATTTGTTTCTTTTTCCAATATCACAAATACTTCTCTGATAGACTTATTTCTAGCCTCAAATGAAATTTGCCCGAATCCTGTTGCTGAAAGATTCAGGGTAAATACCAGCATCAGAATAATTGTCAGTTTCATAGATAAAAGTAGTTTATGCAATCTCCGGGATGGAGAATAATAAATTAAAAATTTATTCATAATTTTGGATGATGTTAAGTTAGACATGAGTGGCCAATGAATTATCCGGGGCCATGATTGTAATTAACATTAATTCTTTACTAATGGGGAAAGCAGCCGCGAACTGTTTTTCCCCTTTTTTTGTCAGTATATTTTCATAGGCAGTCGGTTTTGGTTAGTTACCCAGGTTATCTTTTTTTACATATTTTGAAAAGCCATTCATTGAATTTAGATCGGAACTCAAGTACACTGTTTTTCCATCCAGATGATACGTTATCGGTGCAGTAAGTCTGATCGCATTGAGCACCTGCTCAAGCGTTTCATCCAGAAGGACACCAGTGAACCTGAATTTTTTAATTTCGTCATCCCTGAAAACAATTTTAACATTATATTTTCTCTCAAGTTCAACACATAGCTTATCAAGGCTTTCTCCCCTCAGCATAAGCCTGCCCTGAGTCCATGCAACCACCTGATCTACATTTACCTGTGGCGCAATGAGAAAGTCCGACATGATAGTCTGCACAGGCTCTATTGTTTCTTCATCTTTACCTTTTAGATCTTCAAGAATGAAACCATCATCATTCCTTATAAATATTGCTTTCTGATTAGGATTCAGATCAATAGCCTGTGTTTCATCACCTGATCCCTCACGGCTTATTGCAACCTTACCTTCCACAAGTGTTGTTTCGATAGAGTCTTCATCATCATAAGCCTTGACATTGAACTCGGTTCCAAGTGCAGTGATGCTCAGGGGACCTGCATTTACAATAAAAGGTACAAGTTCATTCTTTTCAACCCTAAAATATGCTTCACCCTTCAGCGTAACATTCCTGTTGGAATTGTTAAATTCGTCACTGTAGCTGATATAGCTTCCGGCATTCAAAATCACGGTAGTTCCATCAGGAAGCCTTACTTCTGACCTTGAACCGTAAGGGGCCTTTATTTCAGTCATTGATACTGAGGATTCTGTTTTTATTTCTGGATTCGGAACAGATAATCTCCCAATAAAGAAAGCTAATGCAAAAACAGCGGCTGCTGAAATGATATTTATTAACAAACTTCTGATAACCAATCTTTTTCTGATAGATTTTTGTTTAGCCTCCTCACAATCCCTGCGATCGATCTCAAGAGTTATTCTGCTGTATATATTTGAGAAATCCGGATCCTTTCCCGTTCCACTGTCTGCTGCAGAGAAAGCATAGATGTTTTTCATCAGGAGGTCCCTGAAAACAGATTCATTGGCGCTGTCGGCCATAAGATCAAAAAACTGGTTCTTCTCTTCAGGACTAAGTCGTCCTTCAACGTAGCCTGCGAGTAATGATTCGATGATGTGTTTTTTCGACATCCTTCCTGTAAGTTCATTTATTTCAAATACACTTCAGGGAGGGAAACTACTCACAGAATAAAAAAAAAATGTGACACCTTTAAAGCAACACCTAAGCATCATGCGAATATTACATGGTGTTTGGAGTCCTTGTCCCATTAAATCAGGAATCCGGTTGATTAAAAAGATTTATTATTAGAGGAAACCTATAATTTCACCTCTGAACGAAAAATGTTCTTAAGCAGCCTGGTAGCTCTGTAGATCTGGTTATCAACGGTCCGAACAGATATGTTGAGCTTTTGGGCTATCTCTTCGGACGACAGTCCTTCCAGTCTCCTGTAATTCAATATCTTTTGTTGCTGCAGAGGCAGATAACTTATTATATTGTCCAGCTTATCCCTTAGGTCATTATCAAAAATCTGAACATAAGGATCGGAGGCACCTTCAGGCTTTGATATCTCATTTATCATGTAAGCTCTTCTTATTGCTCTTTTCCTGAGTGAATTGTAAACAGCATTAACAACTGATCTGTAGAGATAATTCTTCAAAGATTTTTTTCTGTCTATCATGAGGCGGTGCTCCCAGATGCTCACAAAAACTGACTGAACCAGTTCCTCTGACTCATCAGGGTCGCTAAGATATTTTAATGCNNCTGAAATCATCATAAAACAGTTCTTAATATATCGTCGGAATTCGAAGCTTTGAAACCTCTAATCCTTTTTCGGATTTTTAAGAAATCAGGTCAATTTTCAAATTTGATTAAAAAAAACAGAACCTGTTAACTTAAAAATATGATAAATGTCATATGTCCTGAGACCATCTTATAATAATACACGTTATGGCACCTCACAGCAAAATAAATAAAAAAAACCGCAACTATCTTATTAATTGCGGTTTTTACTTTTTTGTGCCCAGAACAAGACTCGAACTTGCACACCGTAACCGGCACCAGCCCCTCAAGCTGGCGTGTCTACCAATTTCACCATCTGGGCAGAGCTGCAAAGATAAAATACAAAAGTTGAAAGTTAAAAACAATTCTCAGTTTTCTTCCTTGTGCCTTGAGTCTTTCACCTTGCGTCTTTCTTGTGCCCAGAACAGGACTCGAACCTGCACATCATTGCTGACACTAGTCCCTGAAACTAGCGCGTCTACCAATTTCGCCATCTGGGCTTTATTTTGCTCAGGGCTCAGGGCCAAGGGCTCAGTATTTTTCCTGCCCCATGCCCTGCGCTCTGCGCTCTTAGCTTTTATTAGCGGGCACAAAAATAAGAAAAAATTTAAATACAAGTATCTGTGGTTTGTATAAAAGTATATTTTTGCTCCCTGATAACAAAAGAAAGCATGTCGGGAAAAAAGCATATAAAACCTTTTGATGTCCTGAAAGTCAGGTCTGCTTAATCATTGCAAAACAATAAAAAAAATATAACAGACCTGCAGGATGATGCGGGTCTTTTTGTATAATTTAATCTTAAAAGTGACGAAATGAAAATTATGAAATTCGGAGGGACCTCAGTCGGCACCCCCGGAAGGATGAGATCGATAATACCTCTTATAAACGGGGAGGAAAAGGTAATCGTCGTTCTCTCGGCCCTTTCAGGCACAACAAATTCACTGGTCGAAATCTCCGATCTTCTGTATGCCGGAAAACAGGAAGAGGCAGCAGGGAAAACGGAAACACTGAGATCTAAATATCACGCTGTGATAAGCGAGCTCTATTCTACCGATGAATATAAACTTTCGGTAAAAAGGCTGATCGATTCTCATTTCGACCTGATAGGAAAATTCCCTGCAAGAAGTTTCTCAAGACAGGATGAAAAATCGATTATTGCGCAGGGCGAACTTATGTCGACAGCAATGTTTCATAACCTGCTTCTTGAAAACAACATCGGTTCGGTTCTTCTTCCCGCTCTCAGCTTCATGCGAATCGACAAGGACGGTGAGCCCGATTCATTCTACATATCTGAGAACTTCAACCGCGAACTTAAGAACCATTCTGAAGCACAAATAATAATAACACAGGGCTTCATCTGCCGTAATGCGTACGGTGAAATTGACAATCTGAAACGTGGAGGAAGCGATTTCACCGCATCACTCATAGGCGCTGCAATAAACGCATCGGAGATTCAGATCTGGACAGATATAAACGGATTTCATAACAACGATCCAAGGTTCGTTGAGAACACGAGCGTGATTAGGGAGATCTCATTTGATGAAGCTGCCGAGCTTGCCTATTTCGGTGCAAAGATCCTTCATCCTTCAAGCGTCAACCCGGCAAGGGAAAAGAACATTCCCGTCCGGCTAAAGAACACCCTTAACCCGCAGGATGAGGGGACCCTGATCACTTCAGCAACAATTCTCGAGGATTATAAGGCTGTTGCGGCAAAAGACGGGATCTCGGTTTTTCGCATCAAATCCGACAGAATGCTCATGGCTTACGGTTTTCTCAGGAAAGTGTTTGAGATCTTCGAAGCGTATAAAACGCCTATTGATATGATCACCACTTCGGAGGTTTCGGTTTCAATCACAATAGATAATCCACAGTATATCGATAAAATTGCCAACGACCTCAGGGAACTTGGAACGGTGGAAGTCGAGCAGGAACAGACCATTGTCTGCATTGTTGGAGATTTCAGACCTGATCGTACGGGGTCGGCCCCTGAAATATTTGAAGCACTCGACACCATACACCTTAAGATGATATCATACGGAGGGAGTCCCTACAGTATTTCGCTTCTAATAGATACGAAAGACAAGGTCAACGCACTTAACCAACTTCACAAATACCTTTTCAACCAATAAAACTTCGCGGAACAAATGATAACTGAAGATATTGTTTTAAAATTCGACGGGCATCCTACTCCCTTCTATTATTACGACCTCGATGTTCTCCATTCAGTTTGTGAAACCGTCAGAACCGAATCGGAAAAGAGGGGATTCAGGATCCATTATGCCGTCAAGGCAAATTATAATCCCAGAATTCTCAGAACAATAGCCTCCTATGGTTTCGGAGCCGATTGCGTAAGTTTCAATGAAATAGAAAGTGCAGTCAAAGCCGGGTTCAGTCCTGAAAACATAGTTTTTGCAGGAGTCGGAAAGACCGACAGGGATATTGAAAAAGCCCTCGATATGGGAATTCTCTGCATCAACTGCGAATCGGTAGCCGAAATGGAAGTCATTGACTCGATAGCAGGAAGGAAAGGCAAAACGGCCACCATAGCACTGCGAATAAACCCGTATATTGAGGCTCATACCCATAAATACATAACAACGGCGATCCCTGAGAGCAAGTTTGGTATCAATACATGGGAGCTTGATGAGGTCATCGACCATCTTGCCAGTCTTAAGAATCTGGACCTTAAAGGGATACATTTCCATATAGGCTCACAGATCACGAAAATGTCTGTTTTCAAAAGTCTCTGCTCACGGATAAACGAACTTCAGGACTGGTTCTCATCCCATAATATCAATCTCGAAATTATCAATGTAGGAGGCGGACTGGGGATCGATTACAGCGAGCCTGACAAGCCTGCAAAGTTTGAAGAATACTTTTCTCTCTTAAATGAATTTGTCAGACTGAGGCCGGGACAGCGCCTTCATATCGAGCCGGGAAGATCGATTGTAGGACAATGCGGCTCTCTGATATCCAGGGTTCTTTTTATAAAGAAGGGTTCCAACACCACCTTTGCAATAATCGACGCAGGAATGACAGATCTTATCAGACCGGCCCTTTACCAGGCTGTACACAAGATCGAAAACCTTACTTCGGATGGTATCAAAGGAAGATACGATGTTGTAGGGCCGGTGTGCGAGTCGGCCGACACCTTTGCCAAGCTTATTGAACTCCCTGAAACCCGCAGGGGCGATCTTATTGCAATAAGGTCAGCAGGAGCATACGGCGAATCAATGGCATCAAGGTATAATTTAAGGGACCTTCCCGGTTCGCTTTTCCAGGACGAGCTGTAGATAAACCCTTGTTTCATAACGGGGAATTTTATAAGCTGTAAATACCACCGGCTGGTTTTACAGCTTTTTTGTTTATCTTACGACAACTAATTAACACCATTCATCTGAAGCCGGAAATCCTTATTTACAGGCATTCAGGAAGAATTGGAAAAGTAAAACCAGCCTATCATGAGAAAACTGTTTTTCCTTATCATAATCACGGTTCTCGTTTCGTGTGCTCCGCTTACGAAATACAGAGATCTTCCGGAAGTCCAGGCCTGGGAGCCCGAAATACAGAAATTTGAAAACCTCGATATCAACAAGTCCTATCCTTCCGACGCCATAATGTTCACAGGCAGTTCAAGCATAAGGATGTGGTCGACCCTGGGAAAGGACATGTTGCCTTACAACGTTATACAGAGGGGTTATGGCGGAGCCAAGCTGAGTGATTTCGCAGTTTATGCCAGAAGGATCATCCACCCCCACGAATGCCAGGCAATAGTGATTTTCATCGCCAACGACATTACCGGCGGCGATACTGACAAAAGTCCCCTGGAAGTTTCACAGCTTTTCAAAACCACTCTCAATATTATCAGGAGCAAGTTTCGCGAAACACCTGTTTTCTGGATAAGCGTTACCCCCACTCCTTCGAGATGGCATGTATGGCCCGAGATAAAAGAGGCAGGTGAAATGATAAGG
>MTKZ01027149.1_pt2 | contig 15403 bp, 9 predicted proteins | sample 1042781 | NCBI WGS metagenome assembly MTKZ01 (sample SAMN06212207, study PRJNA360539) | anaerobic digester metagenome | biome: Wastewater treatment plant; material: sludge; isolation source: anaerobic digester fed with sludge from wastewater treatment plant | place: Denmark: WWTP Viborg ...
GCATAGGTTTTTAAGGACAGGTACTGCACTAAGGTCAAGTGTATTTCGTGTTGTTGTCTCAAATGTCCTTATTCCCCTTTCACACAGAACCACCTGGTCGTTGCCCTGGTTAAGTATATATTCGGCAGCCAGAAGGAATTCCTCGATGGTAGCCATCATACCCCGCTTGAGCAGAACAGGTTTCTTCTGCATACCCACTTCTTTAAGCAAGGGGTAGTTCTGCATATTTCTCGATCCCACCTGAAGCATGTCGGCATATTGCGCAACAAACTCAACCTGCCGGGTATCCATAACTTCAGTTACAAATGGCAGGCCGGTATTTTTTCTTGCTTCCTCAAGCATTCTTACCCCTTCTTCGCCAAGACCCTGAAATTTGTAGGGGGAAGTCCTTGGTTTGAAAGCGCCTCCTCTCAGCATCAAGCCTCCTGATCTTTTTACAACTTCCGCGGTTCCGAGAAGCTGCTCCCTGCTTTCCACCGCACAGGGACCTGCAATTATCACGATCCCCTCAGGACCAAAGCTGACCCCCCCTGCACTGACGGTCGAGGGAGCAATCTTTGATCTGCTGCTGACCTTTACCGGTACGGTGCAGCCGTCAATTACAGAAGGATCGTTATAGTGGTTCAGTTCCATTTCATGCTCCTTTCATTTAGTATCTACCAGCTTTTTTGTAGATCGTGTTATCTGTTTCAAACTTGGGTGCAGGTGAGAATTCAAACCTGCCGTTGCTGACTTTCGCCATGAAGATTGGTCTTATATTGTTAAAGGTCGCATCAAAAAAGACTTCGCCTGTAACGCCCTTCCAACCCTGGAAGGTTTTGAGGTCGGTCAGTATATCACGGATAAGCACCCGGTTCAGCCCTGCTTTGTTAATAGCCTCTACTAAAAGGTTTATTGCATCGTAGGCATGTGCTGCAAAGACATCGGGTTCCATTGAAAATCTCTTCAGATAGTCTGCCTGGAATTTTTTAAGCTTCGGATCATTGGATGAAGGATTGTACTGGCAGGTGGTTACTATACCCTCGGCATACTTCCCGGCAATCTCAAGAAATTCGGAATTCACCATTCTGTCCGAACCACAAATGGGCTGGGTCATCCCAAGCTCACGGATCTGTTTTACGATAAGTCCCGACTCCCTGGCATTTCCCCATATTAGGATAGCATCCGGTGATGTTTTTTTAATTCGTTCAAGCTGGGCTGTGAAATCAGACTCCATGTCGTTGAAGCGTTCCTCGATTACCGGGGGAAATCCGATCCGGGTTGCAGAACGGTTGAAATGAAGTGTTCCTACCCTTCCGTAGCGGTTGTTTGCTCTCATTATGGCAACACGTTTGTAACCCTGCCTGACGTGCATGTATTTCACAAGAGAATAGCTGCTCTGACGGTCGTCAGGTATGTTACGTATTACCCAAGGTATGTTGGTCTCTGTAAATGTCGGGTCAGGATCTCCAGAATTGATATTAGGTATTTCGAGCTTCAGTGTCGCCCTGATGGCGACATGAGAGTTAATATCATCGATAGTCCCTATCCATGCCCATACTCCTTCATCATCCATCTTTACCAATTCGTTGGCGGCGGCTCCCCAAAGACCAACATCATTATGGATCATCAGCCTGTAGGGGATTCCCCTGTAACCGCCTTTTTTATTGGCTTCTTCGATGGCAAGAACTGCACCCTGCATCATCTGTTCTCCCAGGGGTTGGATAATGGAACCTTCGAGCGGGCCTAAAAAACCAATCCTGACCTCCGTGAGGTCTGTCGGCGCCTTTTTTTCACGCCCGGCGCCGTAGAACCACGTAGGCTCAAGAAAATGATACTTGTAGGCTTTCTGATACCTGTCGAAAGCCACAAGGCTGTCAGGAATATTGCCATAATTCACAGGAGTGTTCTGAGCCATGGCGAGCGTTCCTGAAAACAACAGCACAAGTCCGGAACTGATTGCAGCAATAAAAAACCTTTTCATATTTTTATTTTTTTCATTTATCTATTTTACAAACAGCATATGTCTCTATTTCAATGAGAAGTGTTTCCCAGCAAAGCCTTGCCTGGATACCGGTGCTTGCAGGAAGGGGATTAAGATTCATCCAGCTGAAAAAGGATGTGCGGATCTTATTGAAATCCTCGTAGTCCCTTTCGATGTCCCTGAGATAGTTTGTTGTCCTGACTACGTCATGCCAGGTCATTCCCTCAGCGGAAAGAAGATTTGTTATATTCCTGTATGTCCTCCATGTCTGAGCCCTGAAATCCCCTATGTGTTCCGCTTTCCCTTCTTCGTTGACGCTGGCCGTTCCCGAGATGAGCAGTACTTTGTACCCTCCGAATTCCAGACGAAGTGCACGTGTGAAGGATGAAGGCCTGGAATAATCGTAGGCTTCGTTAATCACCTGGGGAGCATGAACAGCAAATTTCTCAACCGGCGGACGGTCGGAGTGTATTTCAGGGTAATTGTAATCATTGATAAAGTTGTTTTCAGAGAGTATTCCAAGTTTTGTCATTTCAACACGCTCACCCTCTGTAAGTTTTTTAAGATCAACAGGTAGTTTTTCTTTGTCCATTTCAGATATTTTAAGTTCAGTTAATAATTAACGGGTTAAAAGGTTTTCAGTTTATCAGTTCGCCACGACAGACCCCCTGGGATGTTGCAACCCACAATACCCCGTCTTCAGCATCGACGCCTATTATGAAATTATGGGATATGGAAGGGTTGAGAGGGACCTCCTTAACTATTTCAGGGCCTTTAAAAACAAGGGCTTTACCATTAACGCTCCCGTCATTTTTCTTGTAGGTGACCCATGTTTTCCCGTTAAAGCTGCTTAGTCCCTGATCACTGCAAACGAATACCACCGGACCTTCGGCCCTGAGGAAGTTTATGAAGTTGCTGGCCAGTCCGCTGTCGTGATCAAAATAACCGTTCCAGTTCTTGCCGTCGTAGCGGCTCATACCGAAATAGGTAGATACCCAGAGTATGCTGTCGCTGTATGATGTTGCAGTTGTTATGTCGTGAACGACTCCATCATTTGGCTGAAGATCTATTTCCATGAATCCGTCGGGGTCGACGTAATCCCTGAAATGCTCCGTTTGCATGTTGTATTCGATCACTCCCCCGCCCCATGCTGCTATCCAGACCTTGCCGTCACCTGCCGAGAGCGCGTAAGTCCAGGGTTCATGCATCGGAGCATTCATTTCAGTAAAGATCTTCCATTCCTTTTTCTGAGTATCATAAATACCGGCTCCACCTCCCGTGGCTACCCAGATGTCCTTGCCATAGCAAAAAACGTTGTAAACAAGATCGTTGGGCATCCCGCTGTTGAACTGGTTGAATGTTTCAAATTTGCCTCCTGACCAGCGGTTCAGGCCACCCAGTGTTCCGATCCAGACATCGCCCGTAAGGGCGCTTACATCTATCGACACGATACCGTTATGGGCCAGACCGTCTTCCGTGGTGTATGTTCGCCAAAGGCCATTTTCGTAAACAGCCAGGCCATGGTGCGTCCCCACGAGAACCCTGTCGCCGTCGATCCTTACAGAATAGCATTTATCATCCGGGAGTCCGTCCTTCGTGGTAAAAGTCCTCCAGTTACCGTAAACAGGCATTGTATCAGCGTAGCTGCTTATAATATCATCCCTGTTCTCTCTTTCGACCGTTTCGAGAGTGGGATATTCCGAGAGATCGATCTCATTATTATGCAGGTCGCGGGCGACAGATGTTTTTTCACCCTTCAAGATCCGCGGCAAAATTATACCTGCAACAGCGATAATTACTAGGATAGAAATAATTACCAGATACTTGTTTTTAAGGAATTTCTTCATTTATTGATTATTTACGGATTTAACGCAGTTTTAATTTAGCCTTAAGTACCTTTTCCTCTTCCCTGTAATACTCAGGGTCGCCAAGGGATTTTAAATATTCGATCAGTTCGTTGAGCTCAATTTTTGTCAGGTCATTTACCCTTCCATGAGTGTCTTTGTGGGCATATACCGTCCAGATTTCTTCGAGCGAAAGAGCAAGCCCATGGTGAAGGTACGGAGGTGATGCATAGATGTTATTCAGATGAGGGGTGTCGAAAAGCATCGAATCATCACTTGCTATAAGCGAACCCACATCTTCAAAATTCCTGTTTGTGAAGTAGGGAGGAGGATGGCATGTTATGCAACGTTGTTTCTCCGGTATCTCATTACCATATTTGTCATGAGTCCGTTCATACAAGGCTTTGCCACGGAGTTGCATTGCATTGAGTTCTCCTGTCGGATTATAGACAAGATTCGGCGGATAGGGGATTCCTGTAACTATATATGCAACAAGTGCGTCAAGTTCGTCGGAGCTGAATGGTTCGTTCCTTGTGAGCACTGTGGAAAAACGCATACCGTCCTGTTTATAGATAGTGTGGTTCTTTCCGTTCCACTTGTAGGGAGCTGTTTCTCCTATGTCCCTTAATGATTGTGTGTTGGCAAGATTACGCCCCATGTCCTTCGAAGCCATATTATAAACAAGACCGTCTTCATGGGCATCGGGATGGCAGGTGTAACATGAATACTGGTTCTGGAAAGTACCCTTTGAGTTATTCAGCAAACGCCGGCCTTTTCTTGAAACAGTAATACGGCGGGGTCCACCCAGGTCAATCCATCCGGTTGTCTCAAGACTCTCCGTGTTTATTACTGCGATCCTGTCTTCGAGGTGCTCGGCGACATAAAGGTTTTTGCCATCTCCCGACAAAGCCATTCCCTTCGGGTTGGCCCCTGTTGGGATCCGCCCAATAACAAAATGGCTGCTTGTTCCCAGGTGATTTGAATAGTACTCAAGCTCTTCGGTGGAGTGCCGGTTTATAAATGACCTGAGGGAGTCGAGATCCAGAACGGAAATAACGTTGACGCCCGCGTGAGTGACAAATGCTCTCTCGCCGTCAGGAGTAATTGCAACATCAAATGGATCTGAGTAATAAGCATTTGGTTCATCAAGAAGCAGTTGAATTGTCCTTCCGTTTTCCTTCTGTTCAATTACCGCTATCCCGTTCGTCATGATAAAGCCTCTCTCAACCTGAATTGAAGGAACAAGGTTCTTGGGTCTTATCATCGGGATCAGGGCAAGGTCTCCTGAAGGTGTAAACTCAATGTTCTCGAGCATGTAGGCTGATTCCATGTCCATTCGTCCTGAAATGCGTTTGCCTGATTCTTCTATTACGGTCAGCTCACATACCACAGGCTCGCCATAAGGTGCCAGGAGTGCGCGCCTGCTTGTAACAAAGAGGCTGGTCTTTTCAGGATTCATACCTATTCCGGTCGGGTTGTTGCCTGCTGAGAGCCTTTTCCATTCCTTGCCTGTTTTGAGGTTAATAACTGAAACATCGTTGGCATATGAATTAACGATGTACAGGTATTTCTCATCGGAACTGAGAGCCAGACCTGCTGGTCCGTTCCCTGTTCTTATTTCATCAGTGACAGTGTGCGATTTAAGGTCAATTACCGACACCACGTCGGACCATTGATTGCTTACGTATGCAAACTCCCCTCTGCTGTCGAGGATAACACTGTGCGGACGTTCGCCTACCTTTATCCGGTGCTTTATTTTTTCACTCTCTGTGTCTGCGATCAGAAGCTCCCCGGATTCTTCTGCAACAATGTATAGTTCGTTGTTTACGGACGACACAGCAAGATTGAACGGAGAATAATAATCAGCATTGATAAGCTTTGGAATGAACCCGGTCTTCTGGGTGTAGAGATGGCATGAAAGGCAGTTAAGGGGATGGTCTTCAGCAGCGGTGATATAGTTGACGTGAGCCCTTGCCCAACGGTGAAATGGCGGGAAAACTATCAGAACAATAACAGCAATAATGCCAGTGGTTATAAGCAGTTTCTTGTAAATCTTTCTCATAGTTATTCTAGTTCAACACTTTTTTCATCGATGCTTGTAATATGAACAGGTATAATAGCCGGGTCTTTTCTTACAGCCAGAGGAATTCTGTTTTCCGGCACAAGTTCCGGATCCTCGTGACAACCTACGCAGCCACGCCTCTCGTTGGGGCGAAGCCAGATCCATGAACAGGTTTCGCCAACTACATTTCCGTTGTTATCAAGGGTCCTTATCCGGAAAGGTTTATCCGCAAGGACCTTAAGGTAAAATGACCCGTCTTCCTCTACATCCACAACACCGTAAGTCGAATCGACACCCAGCACCTCAATTCTGGAGGCCTTCAGCCCTCCATTACTGGTAAGGGAGGGCTGTAAACCACGGAAATTGATATTCTGACACATAATAAGTCCTGTCTTTACCCCCAGGTCGACTTCGCTCGGAAGGTTTTTCGGCCTCTGGTATTCTTCTGCTGCAATCACCTCAATAACATTGTATTCCGGATCATAATAAACCTGCCGGCCGAGTGACCTCTGACCGGGATCGAACTCAAAAAGTCCGTAGGGTTCACCGAAGCCAGTGCGGTACGACACAAGCAACTCTCCCGTTAGCAGGGGAAGTGCAAAAATAAAATCCCCATCCAAATCAGAGGTGAGGTTTATACGGGTATGAAGTGGCCTGTTGTAACTAATTGATATAATGTCGTTTTTTCCTGTGCCGACATTGTCTGCTTCGGCAAAGACTATTTTTCCCTCCTTTGTTTCACAGGCTCTGCTGATAACATTGTTCCCTTCGGGTATCCTGTACAGCATGTCACCCTTCGTTCCGTCGGGCCTCATCACTGCCATCATGGTTTTTCCCATATCAGGCTGGATTTCTGTGGCAATTGAAAGGACCCTCCCATCCTTTAAAACACAATTTGCAAAGTATGATACGGGGCTGAAGGTTGTCTGACGGAGGCTAGATCCGTCGAGGTTGCACATGTAAACACAATGGGCGTTAACGACAGTATCATTCAGGGTCCGTCTGCTGAAGACAATCCTTCCTCCGGGCAGATATGAAGGATCGGTGCAATCGTCGCTGCTACTTACGACCTTTCTGTATTTACCATTCCTTAAATTCATTTCCCATATCTGCCATGGCTCGCCTTCATTCTCCATGGCAGCAAAAAGCATTGAACGGCCGTCGTATGAAATATGAGGAAAGGCTGCAGAATGGAAATCTTCCGTAAGGACTTTCAGTGAACCCGGTTTCCCTGGTACAAGCTTGCTGATCCTTGCTCCGGACATGTATCGCCAGGATACCCCACTTAAATAATCCGGCGTCCCTAAAGCACCCGGAGCTTCTGTAAGGATCAGCAGAGACGGTCCAGGCTCATTCCTGCCGCACGACATGAGCATAAAAAGAGCGAGTCCGGCTGTAAGTATTTTCGAAATTGTTCTGGTCAGAATTATCATATAATGATTAAGGTTCAGGGTTCAATGATTTCAAGTATCTGGTTTGTGTCAAGGTTTTCAAGGATCTGTCTTTTACCCGAGGGCCATACTATTTCAATTTTGTCGACCTTCGAACTTTGTGCAAGCCCGAAATGCATTCTGGGATCATTTTGCGACAGATATCCCGTTGTGCTTTTTTTCTGGGCGGTCTGGGTCTTTCCTCCGGCGGTGACCTTAACCCTTGCACCTATACCATCCCTGTTGCTCGTTGAGCCTGTAAGTTTCAGGATTATCCAGTTATTAGTGTTTCCCTTGTTGTTCCTGAGAAAGACAGCCTTGTCGTTAAGATTAACGATAAAGATGTCGAGGTCGCCGTCGTTGTCATAGTCGCCCATACAGGCGCCGCGTCCGACAAACTCCTGGTGGAAGTACTCCCCCAGTTCCAGGGAAACATCCCGGAAGGTCCCGTCGCCTTCATTCTGGAAAAGCTGGTCTTCCTGTCCGTAAAGATGCTTGAGCGCCCCGTTGGTCTTGAATATATCCACATCAGTGTCGTTGTCATAATCAATGAAGGAAGAGGACCAGCCTACGAACTGAGCGGCCGCCATGGAGATATTTGACTGTATACCCCTGTCGGCGAATACTCCGTTTCCCAGGTTTTCATACAAGGCGCAATATGTATCGTCTGATACAAACATGTCGAGGAGACCGTCGAAGTTGTAATCGGCGTAGTCGACCGACATGCTGACGGTGGCTTCTCCCGCCTGGCTGAAAGCTGTTCCCGACATTATGCCCCTGTCTTCAAATCTCTTTCCCTCTACATTGTGCCACAGGTAATTATGGGTATGATCGTTGGCAACATAGATGTCGACCCATCCGTCAGCGTCATAATCGGCAGAACCAACACCCATAGCTCTTCCATCAATGTCGACAATGCCCATCCTGGCGGTAACATCCTCAAAAGTGCCGTCTCCGTTGTTGCGGTAGAGATAGTCGGGCTGGGCATCATATGCCATTGGGCCGGGAAATCCGTCGGGGGCGTAGTAATACTTGTAATCAGGATCGAATGTCAGGAAGTTACCGACATAAACGTCGAGAAAACCGTCATTATCAAAGTCAAGCCATGTTGCACCAATGCTGCATTCATCACCTCCCGCCACTCCGGCACGTTTTGTAATGTCGGTAAATGTCCCGTTGCCGTTGTTCCTGAGAAGAACATTGGGTCCGTAATTGCTAACGAAAAGGTCGGGGTAGCCGTCGTTGTTGATATCTGCCGCTGATGCTCCCATGGAGTACCATGGTCCGCCCACTCCTGCTTTCTTTGTTACATCCTGGAAGGTACCGTTGCCCATGTTACGATAAAGATGATTTCCCGGAAGAACGTCAGGCTTTTCTGTCTTGATCAGACCTTCAACCCAGGTTCCGCTGCAGGCGTAAATGTCAATGAAACCATCCTGGTCATAGTCAAGGAAAACTGCACCGCCTCCGTCCGATTCTATAATGTTGTTCAGTTCTTCTTCTCCTATCGAATGGGTAAAATCGAGTCCGGCAGCTCCTGCTATTTCCTGAAAGAAATCGTTGTTTGCTTCAGGAAGTTCAGTGCTTATTCCTCCTCTGGCAGATGATTTGTCTCCGGAGCCGCACCCCGCAAGGGTTAATCCAATAAAAAAAGCAAGGATTCCAAGTATCTTGATTTGCATGACAGGTTAAATGAAAGTAAGTAAAAAATATACTGATCTACATCACGGTTTAAGTTCTATTCGTTCAATTCTTTATCAGACTACCAATCCGGAGAGGACTACGGAAACGCCGGATTGTCCCTCCATGAATGCTAACAATAACACTACCCTGTATTTAACCTGTTAACCTAATAACTGAAGGAGTCAATATTAAGGAATTCCTTTTAAAAGAGAATTAAAATGCGGTTAAATTGTAATTAAACGCCCATGTTGCCATGAAATCGAATATTTACCGGACAAATAAAAATATTATGGAATGCCATTATTGTCAGGGGTGGTTCTGGCAGGGAATTGTTTAAAAAGAAATTAAAGGCATATAATATAAAAGGTGTTCAGTTCTGTGCGGGAAGAGTGATAGTGAATACTGAGCCTTTCCCTGGTTCCGACTGTAGTTTTACAGTACCGTTATGGTTGGTTATTATTTTGTGGACAAGCGAGAGCCCTATCCCGCTGCCTCTTACCGACATTGTATTGGATCCCCTGAAGAAAGGCTCGAACACTTTCTCAGACTCTTCCGGAGGGATCCCGATACCATTGTCTTCAAAAATGATCTCTATCCATTTCCCCCTGTTTCCAAACTTAACATCTACTGAATGATTGCCGGAATATTTGCAGGCGTTCTCCATCAGGTTCGTAACGGCAACCCTTAGCAGGCTTTCATCTCCCTTTACAACCATCTGCTCAGCATCGGTAAGCGAGCTGTCGAGTGAGATGTTAATATTATATCCCGGATTGAACTTTTTCAGATCCTCCCTTGCCTGCCACACAGTTTCATCGAGCCTGACGCTACTACTGAAACCCGATGGTCCCTCGGCGCTCGTCCGGGCTATGAGCAGAAGTCTGTTGGCGAGGTCAATAAGGTTTTTTATGTCTTCCATAACTGAAACTACTGCAGTCCTGTACTCTTCCGGTGACCGTTCCTTAAGCATCAGGACCTCGAGCTGTCCGTTGATGGATGTAAGGGGAGTCCTCAGTTCATGAGAGGCATTGGCAATGAAGTTCTTCTGCATTGAGAAAGAAGTCTCGAGCCTTTCGAGCATATTATTGAAAGTTCGTGCAAGTCTTCCTATTTCGTCTGCGCCGTTTCCTTCCGGAACTCTCAGGTTAAGGCTCGAAATTGATATTTCCTCAACTCTGCCTACCACATCAGACATGGGTTTAAGTGCCCTTCCGGAGAAAAACCATCCTGCTGCGGAGAAAATGAAGATGCTGGTTACAAATACAGCCAGAAGGATCATCCTAAGTTCCCTGAGCCTCTTATTTCCTTCTGCATCGATCGCTGCCGCAATAACAACAAAGGGGGTGCCGTTCACTTCAAAGAGGGTGCCCAGCACCTGGTACTGTTCCTGTGTATAGATTACTCTTCCTTCCGTTCTTATTTTGTTCAGTATGTCTCTGTTGATCTTAAGCTGGCCGTTACTGTCGGAATTATAGAGAGTATCATTGAAGCTGTTGAGGATAACAATTCTTTTGTTCTGAAGGTTTGCGGGATTATCGGCTTCTATTATTCTTGCCAGCTTCTCATCCGGTTCATAGGGATTCAGTATGAATTTGGCTGTACTGCGCGACTGGCTCCTGAGGCGGGAGTAAAAGTCCTCCCTGGTGAATCTGGCAGAGCTGAAGTATATCGCGAGTGATAAAAAAAGCATTATCAATCCTCCTATAAGAACATATTGCAATGTGAGTCTGGTCCTTATTTGCATGGTTTTAATCTGTCCGGGTATTAATTGAAAAATCTGGTTTCAGTGCGGATACAGGGAGATCCCTTCCGCTAATCACCGAAGATATAGCCGAAACCGACCTTTGTGTGTATAAGCTTTATTTCGTATCCCCTGTCAATCTTTTTCCTGAGAAAGTTAATATAGACATCCACAACATTTGTACTGAAGTCAAAGCTTGCATCCCATACCTTTTCAGCAATATCATTTCTTGAAAGAACCCTTCCCGGGTTTCTCATAAGATACTCGAGAAGAAGGAACTCCTTAGCCGTAAGTTCGATTGTCTTACCTGCCCTTCTTGCTTCCTTTTTGTCGATATCGAGTTCAAGGTCCTGATAAACAAGTTTATTAATTGTTTCGAAAGACTTGCCGGGATTTTTGGTAAGAACCTTCACTCTTGCCAGCATTTCCCTGAACTCGAAAGGCTTAACAAGATAATCATTGGCGCCTGCTTCAAAGCCTGCCAGCTTATCATCTGTGGTTCCAAGTGCGGTAAGCATGAGTACAGGAACAGCCGGATAAAGGTTCTTAAGGTTCTTGCAGAGGTCGAGGCCACCCAGACCCGGAATAATAATGTCGAGTATGAAGAGATCGTATTTATACTGCTTCGCCAGTTTTTCGGCCGTTAAACCATCGTATGCCACATCGGCCTCGTACAAATTCTCTTCCAGACCTTTTTTTATGAATGAGGCCACCTTGGGCTCATCTTCAACTATAAGAATTCTCATGGTTCCTAAAATTTACTAATATCAGTATCTGAATAACCAGACTGTTGCATATCAGTTGTTTTTCAGTCAGGTGCTTTCCGCCGGAAGGGACAGCAGGTTTACTAAATGCTTCCATTCCAATCAATTCAAAGATACAAATTATATATCCATATTTCACCCGTGATGAGGAGTCTAAAAAATTTCCGTAAAATATTTTAATCTTATTTTAATTTTTATATCTTTGTTTGATGCAGTTAAATTTTTGACTGCATTATTAGACCGAGAAAACTAACCTGTTTAACCAAAACAATCGACTATGCAAATTTCTACGAAATTACGGCATTTAGTGCTGTTTTTTTTCAGTATGGTCCTTTCTACAGGCTTTATCCTGGCTCAGGAAAGGACTGTTACCGGGATTGTCACAGCTGAAGGCGAAGGACCAGTTCCGGGTGTAAACGTAACAGTTCAGGGTACAGTCATTGGTGCCATGACCGGTGTTGATGGAAGCTACTCGCTGCGTGTACCTGGACCGACTTCGGTTCTGGTGTTCTCATCGGTAGGCTACGTCACACAGGCTGTCACCGTTGGCTCACAGACCCAGATCAATGTTAACCTGGTTTCAGACGTTCAGGCACTACAGGAAGTGGTTGTTACCGGGTATACCCAGCAGAGAAGAAGGGACCTTACCGGTGCAATTGCGACCGTTGAACCTGCAAAACTGACCGCAGTACCAACAGGTAACGTCAGTAACTCATTACAGGGACGTACTGCAGGGCTGACCGTTGTCGGAAGCGGCGAACCCGGAGAAACATCAAAGGTAAGGATCAGAGGTTTTGCATCATTTGAGAACAACGACCCCCTCTATGTTGTTGACGGTGTTCCTACTCAGGACATCTCCTCACTCAACCCCAACGACATTGCCGCTATATCTGTTCTGAAGGATGCCGGTGCAGCCTCAATCTACGGATCGAGGGCCTCTAACGGGGTTATCATCGTTTCTACCAAGAAGGGAGGCACTGGTACAAAAGTGAACTTCAGCATGTATACAGGCTATAAGGATCCTGGAAAAGGACCTGATAACCTTCTTAATGCTCAGGAATATGCAAATCTACAGTGGCTCGTGTATGACAACGACGGGACGGTTGAGACACACCCATTCTACGGACCTTCGACCAACGCCGCACCTACGATGCCTTTCTGGGCCGCTGATACCGACTGGTTTAAAGAGATTACTCGTAAGGCTTTTACGCAGAACTATGACCTTTCACTATCGGGAGGCTCTGAAAACTCCAAGTATTTTGCCGCTTTAGGTGTTCTTAATGATCAGGGAATCGTTATCTACACCGATGCTCAGAAATACACCGCAAGGTTTAACTCAGAGTACAGTTTCCTGAATGGAAGGATCAAGGTTGGAGAGAATGTTACTGCTGCCTATCGCACAGGCCATGGTGTTTCGAACCTCGATGAAGGAAGCCCGATACAGCAGGCTCTATACAGGATGCAGTCAATCATTCCAGTGAGGATCACCCAGGATATACCAGGAGGTGCAGTTCATGCCTTTAAGGTTGGCGAATGGGGCGGCACCGGTATTGCCGGAAGACTTGGCCAGGCCGGAAACCAGGTTGCATCCCTGACCAGGGGTAAAGATAATGATAACTGGAACTGGCACCTTATCGGAAGCGCTTTTGTGGATGTCAAAATTTTGCAGGGACTTAATTTCAGGTCTACAATAGGAGGAACATACGACAATGGTTACTGGTATAGCTATTCGTTCAAAACATATGAAAATGCTGAAAACAACCAGACAAACTCCTTCTCAGAAGGCGCCTATTACGGAAACGACTGGGTCTGGACAAACCAGCTGACTTTTGACAAGGCTTTCGGACAGCATAAAATTCTTGCTGTTGTCGGTTATGAGTCAGTAAAATATGGTATAGGAAGAGGTGTTTCTGGAAACAAAGCAGGCTATTTCAGCGATGACGTCCTTTACCGCACACTTGACAACGGAGCAAGCGTCCTTGGTACAGGTTCTTACCTGAATACTCCGACGACACTGCTTTCACAGTTTGCCAGAGCCGACTATTCATTAATGGACAGGTATCTTCTCAGCGCCACGGTCCGCCGCGACGGTTCCTCAAGGTTCGGAGCAGACAACAGATACGGTATTTTCCCTTCATTCTCTCTCGGTTGGAGAATAAAGGATGAGGCATTCCTGAAAGATGTTGCATGGCTTTCGGAATTGAAACTCAGGGGTTCTTACGGTACAATGGGTAACCAGCTTGCTGTATCGCCCCAGAACCAGTTCTTCAACTATGGCGGCTGGCCCTCACTGTCGTTTTACGATGTGAATGGAACATTCAATTCATCAGTCCAGGGTTTCGCTCCGACACGTATCGGAAACCCTGATGCAAAGTGGGAGACCAACGAGACCATAGATGCAGGATTTGAAGCCGGATTTGCCGACAACAAGGTTATGCTCAAGGTCGACTGGTACATAAAGAAAACCAAGGAGCTCCTTTACAGGCTTGAACTGCCGGGAACCGCAGGGTCTGCAGATGCACCTTACGTAAACGTGGCAGCTATGTCGAACAGAGGTGTTGATGTCGAACTTAACTATAATAATAACTGGGGAGACTTCGGGTTCAACGGAGGCCTTGTTTTCACTACCTATAAGAATAATATAGACAAGATCGCAGAAGGAATCGATTTCTTTGATGCAGGCAACCAAACCAACACAGCCAACAGGATCAATGGTGTTCCTTCAAGAAACATGGTTGGTCATCCGATGTCATCTTTCTTTGGCTATCAGGTCGTTGGCCTGTTCCAGAATCAGGCCGAAGTTGATGCAGCAGCCGAGCAGACAGGAGCAGAACCCGGTTTCCTGCGCTTTGCCGACATCGACGGCGACGGTTCCATTACACCTGATGACAGAACCTTCATCGGTAACCCGAACCCGAAATTCACAGCTGGTCTGAACCTTGCATTCAACTACAAGAATTTCGACCTTACAGCTTTCCTTTACACCTCACAGGGCAACGATATTTTCAACTGGAACAAATGGTGGATCGACTTCTGGCCTTCATTCCAGGGACAGAAGAGCACCGACCTCCTCTATAACAGCTGGACACCCAGCAATACGGGAGCAACAGTGCCAAAAGCTTCAAACAAATCGAACTTCTCAACAAACACCGAGATCTGCGATTACTATATTGAGGACGGATCCTTTGTAAGACTTAAAAACCTCCAGCTGGGATATACAATACCTGAAAGCGTTCTGAACAAGGTAAACATCGGTTCAGTAAGGATTTATCTCCAGGGCGTAAACCTCTTTACCATTACCAAATATACAGGCCTCGATCCTGAACTTGGTGGATGGGATACAAGCTTTGGTCTTGATGCCGGTAACTACCCGCTTGTTAAGCAGTATCTTATAGGTTTAAATGTTAATTTTTAATCGCTAAAAATAATATAAGATGAAAAAGACATATTTTATAATCTTAATACTAGCGGTAGCCGGATTCATAGGATCATGCAAGCAGAATTTTCTTGAAGTAAAGCCCGCAGGAGCACTCGATCAGAACATTCTGGCTACTGAGAAGGGCGTGGAAGCAATGCTTATCGGTTGCTACTCATGCCTTGACGGCCAGGGCGGTCCCGGAGGATGGGGCTCTGCAACTACCAACTGGGTTTACGGTTCAATAAGGGGCCTTGAAGCCAACAAAGGAACAGATGCAGGCGACCAGCCCTTCATAAACCCGCTTCAGACTTTCAGCGAAACGGCTACGAACGACTACCTTAATCAGAAGTGGAGAACAGTTTATGACGCTATTGCAAGATGCAACAACACGATCAGCGTTATTAATCTTGCTCTTGAAAACGGCGCAATAACACAGGAACAGGCTACAACCTATACACAGCAGGCAAGAGCCCTCCGCGGATGGTACCATTTCGATGCATG
>MTKZ01045982.1_pt1 | contig 15398 bp, 17 predicted proteins | sample 1042781 | NCBI WGS metagenome assembly MTKZ01 (sample SAMN06212207, study PRJNA360539) | anaerobic digester metagenome | biome: Wastewater treatment plant; material: sludge; isolation source: anaerobic digester fed with sludge from wastewater treatment plant | place: Denmark: WWTP Viborg ...
CCTCACCATAACAAGAACAACACCTTGGGGAATGCTAATGCATGCACAGTGGGGATCAGGGTACTTTGATTCAAGGAGAACAGGAGAAGGAGTCTTGCATAATCTTAGTGATCCAGAATTTCTAAAAATATGTGATAATATTTTATCTACAACTGATTCTGGTAAACTGAAAATATATGCTTATGATTTACAAGACTACTACTCGGATAATTTACCCGGCATAACACTTTACTGGAACGAGAATATAACCCCATATAGCAAAAAATTCAGCGGGTGGTATGTAGATCCTTTGTTTGGAATCTACAACACAGAAACTTTCTTAAATCTTCAGAAGGCATCATAATGAATTGGTCGGAAGAGTGGAATAGTTCAATTAAAGAATCAAGCTATCTAAAGATACTAAACGAAAAAGGTATCTCTAACAACGATTTTTGGAAAAATTTGGACTATTACGATGAACTCATGAAGTATTCCGGATATCCTGGAAAAATATTAGACAGGATATCTACTTTTATTTTTCCCGAAGACATTTTACTTGATATTGGATCGGGAGCAGGTGCTTTTGCATTACCCCTTTCAAAAATATCCAATAAATTGATAGCTTTAGATCCTTCCCCTTATCAGCTTAGTATCCTGAAGTCTAAAGCGGAAGCCGATAAATGTGACAATATTTTGTATATTGAGAAAGAATGGAAAAATGTGTCTAAATACGAAATTGGGCACGTAGATTACTCTCTTGCTGCATACAGCTTCTTTGAAGATGACATTTACTCTTTTCTTGAAAAATTAATATATGTGGCCACAAAAGGCATTTTTTTAGTTTTTAGGGCAGGGAGGGGTGACCCTTTGAGAGAATATGTATATAATAATAAAAACTCTGTAGATTTTTTACATCTTTACAATATATTATCTGAAATGGGATATATATTTAATGTAGAGATTTTTACTTCTGATTACAAACTTCCTTTACCTTTTGTGTATAGATCGTATCCATATTCAATAAAAACAGAAGATGAAATATTCAACTATTTAAATGAGAATAATAGGCTAATCAAAAAACAAAATTTCTATGAAGTTCTTTGCCAAAGAAAAGATGCTTTGTTATATTTAATAAAATAAATTCACAAAGGGATTATATGAAAATGCGTTCAAAAAAAATAGCACGTTACTTGATTGCCTTGTTTGTCATTTTTTCTTTAAATTTCATTATCCCTAGATTAATGCCTGGGGATCCTATCACAAATCTTTTAGGTGAAGATTATGTCATGACTGAAGAATCATTGCAAGAATTGAGAGAAAAAATGGGGCTTGATGAATCCCTTCCAATACAGTATCTTAATTATTGGAATGGCGTATTTAGATTTGACTTTGGGTATTCTTATCATTTTAAAGGACCGGTGTCTTCTATTATCCTTTCGAGAATGAAGTGGACATTACTGTTACTGATACCTTCAATATTGTTTAGTGCAATACTTGGCTCTTTAATGGGTTCAATATCTGGACAAAAATCTTCTTCAAATTCCTATAAAACACTTACATTAATAGAATTGGCTTTTTATTCTACACCTACTTTTTTCTTATCTCTCATATTTTTGTATATATTCTCTTTTAAATTAGGATTATTTCCAATTAAAGGATTTTATTACTCAGGAGGCATCTTAGATATACTACATCACTTCTTCCTTCCAATTAGTATAATGACCATATTCCTTACTTCAAGGAATTACATGATTATGAGGGGTAGTGTAATTCAAGAAAAATCTAAACTTTACGTAGTATACGCAAAAGCAAAAGGATTGTCTGATCGGCAAGTTTTATTCAAACATATTTTTAAGAATGCATCGTTGCCACTTTTAACACTACTTGCTCTTGATTTTGGTTTCATTTTAAGCGGTGCATTGTTTATTGAGATCATCTTCTCAATGAACGGGATGGGGAATCTTATTTATGAGGCGTTACTTTCTAGAGATTATCCAGTTTTATATGGTTCTTTTATGATTATTAGTATAATGGCAGTTTTAGCAAATGCCTTCGTTGATTTTTTGTATGGCATAATTGATCCAAGGATAAGTGATTCTGTATGACCCATCACATAGAAGAGCTTAAGAAGTTTGCAATTTCTAAGCTCAATCTTAATGCAATTGGCATTACTATTTTCTTACTTTTTCTTTTCATTGCTATTGCAGCAGGAATAATTTCACCTTACAATCCTTGGATAAGATTTGAACCATATATTCCACCAAATAGCTCTCATTTTCTAGGAACAAATGATATGGGTAATGATATTCTATCTGAATTATTATTTGGGGCTAGAGTCAGTTTAATAGTTGGATTTGGTGCATCTATCATTGCTACTGTATTAGGAGTAATTATTGGAATTGTATCAGGTTATTATCGTGGCATGATGGATGAGATACTTATGGCCATCACAGACATATACTTAATGATCCCAAGAATACCCCTCATTATAATTCTGGCAGCATTAATGAGGCCTAATTTTTGGTTAATAATGCTATTAATAGGTTTCTTGTGGTGGCCTACAACAGCGAGAGTTGTAAGATCTTCAACTATGCAAATAAGAGACGCCTCTTTTATTTTGAGTGTAAAATCATTAGGCTTTAGCGATAAACATATTATTTTATCTGAGATTTTGCCAAATATTAATCATGTTATTATCCCAAAGTTTATGTTGACAATAGCATCCGCAATGTTTTCGGAANNGAAGCATCAATATCCTTTTTAGGCCTGGGAGATCCCACTATGAAGAGTTGGGGTATGATGCTTAATTTTGCATTTATGAAGGGAGGCCTTATCAATGAAATGTGGTGGTGGTATTTACCGCCTGGATTATGCATAGTTGCAGTTGTTTTCTCACTTATGCTAATAGGATTCTCACTTGAAGAGAAAGAGAATATAGTATTGGGGCTTGAGTGATAGAATGAAAATACTAGAGATTCAAGATTTAAATGTTAAGTTCACTACCCCAATCGGGGAAGTTTATGCGGTAAATAATGCTTCATTTAGCCTTAATGCTAATGAAACACTTGCTTTAGTGGGCGAAACAGGATGTGGTAAATCAGTCATTGCAAATACTATAATTAGGCTATTGCCTCAAAATGCAGAGATCTCTGGAAATATATTTTATAAAGGAAATAATTTATTAAAAATGTCTGATCGTGAAATGGAAAAGACAAGACAGCAAGAAATAGCCATAATATTCCAAAATCCTACTTTGTCCTTAAATCCTTTATACAAAATTGGCGATCAGATTTCAGAACCCTTATTAGTGCACAAAAAAATAAATAAAAAAGAAGCTTTCACCAAAACAAAAAAATTGTTAAAAACAATGGGATTTCAAAATCCTTCAAAGTTTACCGGAATGTATCCACACCAATTATCAGGGGGCATGAATCAGAGAGTTCTTCTTTCTATTTCCTTGACATTAAATCCTTCAATTATTATTGCAGATGAACCAACAAAAGGTCTTGACAACGAACTTGTTAGAGATATAATTGAAGAGTTTAAAACTGTAAATAAAATTAATAATTCTTCCCTTCTTCTAATAACACATGATCTATCCATTGCAAGAGAATTATCTGATAGAATTATTATAATGTATTCAGGGGACATAGTTGAAATTACGAAAACAGAGTCTTTTTTTAAAAACCCTCTTCACCCATACTCAAAGATTCTTTTAAATAGTTTACCTGAAAGAGGTTTTAATCCCCCTAAAGGTAATTCCCCCTCTATGGTAAATATACCAAAGGGCTGTAAATTTCATCCAAGATGTCCACATAAAAAGAAAATATGCAGTGAAAAAACACCGCCTATTTATTCTATTGATGAAGGGGATGTGAGGTGTTACTTATTTCAGTAGTCGTTGATTGTGTTTCAAAATCTTATTCTTATGGATTATTTTCTAAAAGATAGGATAAAATCCTTTCAGATATATCTTTAGAAATCACAAAGGGAAAAACAGTTGGCTTGATAGGCCCATCTGGTGTAGGGAAAACAACACTTGCAAAGATAATTATGGGATTGGAAAAGCCAACCTCTGGTAAAATTTTAATAGAAGGAACTGATATATGGCATATTTCTTCAGAAGATAGGAATATCTCTTTGAAAAAAATTAAAATGGTTTTCCAAGATTCTCAAGGATCTTTAAATCCGAAAAAAACCATAAAACAATCCCTTTACGAAACAGCAAATCTGATGGGATTGGACGTATTTAAAGGGGAATCCTTAATACTTGAATTACTTGATAGGGTAGGGCTTTCCTCTGATATTTTTTGCAGATACCCACATCAAATTTCAGGAGGGCAAAATCAAAGAGTGGCGCTTGCAAGAATACTTTTAGTAAAACCAGAATATGTTATTTTGGATGAACCAACTTCAGCTCTGGATATTGCAGTCCAGGCTCAGATACTTGAACTTTTGAATAATCTACAAAAGGAAAATAATTTTGGATATCTTTTGATATCTCATAACATACCTTTAATCGAATTTATGTCTGATAAGGTAGTCGTTTTAGATAAGGGATCAATTATTTTTCAAGGAGATACGAAAGAATTTACTAAATTCAATTCTTTAAAAAATAAAAATAACTTTATAGGCTATAAATAGTTATAGCTACCATAATATTCTATTCTTTATTGGGGAAATTTATATACTGATTAGAAATCAATTAGTTGAGAGTGTGGGCATGGAACGGGAAGTATGGAATAGTAAAATAGGTTTCTTGTTAGCTGCTACAGGCTCTGCTATGGGATTAGGAAATGTCTGGCGTTTTCCTTATATCACAGGAGCAAATGGTGGAGCCGCTTTTGTTTTAATATACTTTATTATAGTATTTTCCATAGGAGTACCAGTAATGTTAGCAGAATTTGCAGTCGGTAGATCTTCCAAACTAAACGCAGTAGGTGCATTTAAAAAACTTAAAGGGGGAAAATGGCCGGTTGTAGGATGGATAGGTATAATTGCAGGATTTATTATACTATCTTATTACTCCGTAATTGCCGGATGGACAATTAAGTACTTCATAAGTTCATTTACAGGATTGATTTCGCCTAATGTGAACACTACCACCTACTTTAATCAATTTACCTCAAATGGATTACAAAATATTTTCTTTCAAGCAATTTTTATTTTGATTACAATTTATGTTGTTTACTTAGGTGTTGAAAAAGGGATTGAAACTTGGTCTAAAATTTTAATGCCGATACTTATATTGATTCTTTTGTTATTAGTCATTCGAGGAGTGTCCCTGCCCGGTGCACCAGATGGAATTAGATTTTATTTAAATCCTAATTTTTCAGAAGTAACTGGGAGAACTATTTTGGCAGCTTTGGGCCAAGCATTCTTTTCACTTTCCCTAGGCATGGGAGCAATGATTACCTATGGAAGTTATATACCAAAAGAAATATCATTACCTAAATCTGCATTTATCGTTACTTTTCTCGACATGTTACTTGCACTTTTAGCAGGATTTGTAATATTCCCAACAGCTTTTACTTTTGGAATTGAGCCTGGAGCCGGAACAGGACTTATTTTTATTACACTACCCTCAATATTTGCACTAATGCCGTTTGGGCAAATTTGGTCTGCTTTATTTTTTTTATTATTATTCATTGCTGCGCTTACTTCGGCGATAGGATTACTAGAAGTATCTGTGGCCTACGTGAAAGATGAAAGAAATTGGTCAAGAAAAAAAGCGGCATTAGCTTTAGGAACTACGGCTTTCATTATAGGAGTTCCGTCAGCTTTATCAAATGGGACAATTTCTCTTAATCTATTTGGGATGCAATTCTTAGATGCAATGGATTATTTGTCCTCTAACATACTTCTCCCCCTTGGGGGAATATTTGTAACTTTATTTGTAGGATGGGTTATTAAAGATACAGCCCTCAAAGAGATTAATCTAGAGGGAAAATTTAAATTCGAAAAGTCTTGGATATGGATATGCAGAACTATTGCACCGATTTCAATATTCTTGATATTCTTAGCAGGAATAGGGCTTTTATAATATATTTTTAATACATATATTTCATTACACAAGATCTTAACAAAAGTTTCTGTTAAGTATTCCCTGTATAAAAGCATGACAAATTGTGTTAATGATATATGTAAAAAAATAAGAGTATGCATACTGTATCTATATCACAGCCTATATAGTCATGATATTTTTGGAAAAGCATTTATAAGATAATCACATTGTTTACTTCGTGATAAATTGTACTTTCCAATAATTCTTAACACAAATAAAGAGATTCTCATAATAGGAGGGGGCAATGTATCATTAAGGAAAGCAAAAAAACTTCTTGAGTTCACAGAAAATATTAAAATTGTATCCTCTGAATTCCATAAAGATTTTGAGAATTTAAATATCAAAAAAGTTAAAATGGAAGTTAGTGAAAATAATTTTAGAGATCTATTAACAGATGAAATTAGTTTTGTGATAATGTCCCTAAATGATAAAGAACTCAATAGAAAGTTATCTAACATTTGTAAAAATTATAGGATTATGGTAAATGTTGTTGATGATAAAGATTTATCAGACATTATATTCCCTGCGATTATTGAAAAAGAGAATTTGTTACTGGCAATATCCACCAAAGGAGAGTGTCCTTACTATTCCAAAAGACTTAAAGAAGAGCTCATTGAATTTATTGATAGTAAAGACAGAGAAGCAAAATTATTAATTGATGCTAGAAAAAACAAAAATTCTATGGAAAGAACATATGAAAAAATAAAAAGAGGAGTATAAATGTTCTTATTAAATTTTAGGATTACTTACCAAAATGCTCCTGAGCATGTCAGGGAAAAATTTTCCTTTTCAAAAAAACATAGAAATGATCTCATGAAACAGATATGTTGTGAAACAAGTGCAAAAGGATGTGTTATCCTAAATACATGCAATAGAACTGAAATATATGCTGTGGCAGATCGAGGAGAATCCATAGAAGGCATTATTCTTCTTTTAAAAAACATTAGCCCGGATGTCGAGAGTTATTTGGAAATATCTAGTGGTGATGAAGCAATAAGGCATTTGTTTAGAGTTGCATCTGGTCTAGAATCTCTCATTATTGGAGAAAATCAAATTCTAGCTCAAGTGAAAAATAATTATTTTGAATGTAAGAATGAATGCTTAACAGGTTCACTATTAGATATTATTTTCAATCAAGCTATACGAGTTGGAAAACTTGTAAGAACGAGTACAGATATATCTAAAGGTGGAGTCTCAATTGGAAGTGCTGCAGTTAAACTGGCAGAGAAGATATTTGGTTCTTTAGTAGACAAAAAAATATTGATTGTTGGAGCAGGGGAGATGAGCTGCCTTATTGCAAAATCATTATCCTCAAAAGGTGTTGAAGGCGTATATGTTTCAAATAGAAATTATGAAACTGCAAAAAATATAGCGAATACCGTTGGAGGCCAAGCATTAAAATTTGATTATTTAATGGACCATATCAAAGTTTCTGACCTAGTAATTACTGCAACTTCTGCTCCTCACACTATAATTCATACTAAAGATATTAGAGAAATAATCAAGGAAAGAAACAAGGATTTAGTGATTATAGATATTGCAATACCAAAAGATGTAGATCAATCTGTAGGAGATATTGATGGAGTACATCTTTACAATATCGATTCTCTTTCGGAAATAGCGAAAGAAAACATGGAGCTAAGAAGAGAGGAGGCAGAAAAGGCCTCAATAATAGTTGAAGATGAGATAAAAAAACTTGGGAATAGTCTTAGAGGAATGTATATAGAACCTTATATTGCCGACGTATGGTTAAAAGCAGAGGATATTCGAAAAACAGAGCTTGATAGAGCCTTAAAAATGCTAAATTTAAATAATGAAAAAGAAATAATGATTATAGAGGATTTAACAAAAGCGATTGTTTCTAAAGTTCTTCATAAGCCTGTCAAAGATTTAAGGGAAAAAGTATACAATAACTTGGAGGCGGTAGAATCTTTCCAGAAGTCAGATTGAGAAGATTAAGAAAAAATGAAAAACTTAGGGAATTACTTAAAGAGTATAATGTAACCTCAAAAGATTTAATATATCCTATTTTTGTCCATGAAAAAAACAAAGTAGAAGAAATACAATCTATGCCTGGACAATTCAGGTATCCTATTTCTAAACTAAAAGAGATAACTAAAAAAGTTGAAGATCTTGGAATACCCGGTATCCTATTATTTGGCATGCCAGAAAAAAAAGACGAATTAGGTAGTGAATCATTTAACGAAAAGGGAGTTGTTCAAAAAGCAATAAGAACTATAAAAGAGAATACTAATCTTCTAGTAATTACAGATATCTGCCTTTGTCAATATACTTCACATGGGCACTGTGGAGTAGTTTGCGATGGTATAATAAAAAATGACGATACATTGAATTTGCTGTCTAGAATTGCACTTTCCCATGCAAAAGCAGGTGCAGATATCGTTGCTCCTTCTGATATGATGGATGGCAGGGTAAATGCCATAAGGAGCGAATTAGACAAAAATTCATTTGAGGATATTCTAATTATGTCTTATGCTGCAAAATTCTTATCTTCTTTTTATGGGCCTTTTAGAGAAGCTGCACATTCTGCTCCCACATTTGGGGATAGAAGAACTTACCAGATGGATCCTGCAAATATACTAGAAGCTTTGAGAGAAGTTGAGCTTGATATACAAGAAGGTGCAGATATAATTATGGTGAAACCTGCTCTAGCTTATCTCGATGTTATATTTAGAGTAAAAGAAAAGTTTGAAATGCCAACTGCAGCATATAACGTTAGCGGAGAATATTCAATGGTGAAAGCTGCTTCAAAAATGGGGTGGATAGACGAAAAAAAAGTAATTGATGAATTACTTTTGGCCATAAAACGTGCTGGAGCAGATTTTATTATATCGTACTTTGCATTGGACTACGCATCGTTATGAAAAGCTTCGAAATTTATATTATTTTGAAAAATCATTTTGGGGAAATAGGCAGTTGGTGGCCCAAGGATAGTCCTTTTGAAGTGGTGATTGGAGCAATATTAACTCAGCAATCAACATGGACCAATGTGGAAAAAGCAATAAAAAATCTCAAAGAAGAGAATATTTTAACTCCAAGAGATATATCCTCAATACCCTTAGATAAATTAAAGCATTTAATTAAACCTAGTGGATTTTTTAATCAAAAAGCAGAAAGATTAAAGGGAATATCAGAATATATATTAAAGAATTATAAAGGAGATATAAATTTACTATTATCTAAAAATAAAGCTGAACTTAGAGAAGAACTTTTAAAATTTAAAGGTGTAGGAAAAGAAACTGCGGATAGTATTATTCTTTATGCTGCAGAGAAAAATGAATTTGTTGTTGATGCTTATACTAAAAGGCTATACTCTAGACTAGGGAATGTTGAAGAGAATATTGAATATGATGATTTAAAAAAATATATTATAACAGAAATTCCTGAAGAATTAAAATTATATCAAGAATTTCATGGGCTTATAGTTTTACTAGGAAAAAATTTATGTAAAAAAAAGAATCCTAAATGTATAAGTTGTCCTCTGGCTTCAAAATGTAATTTTAATTAAAATTGTGATTAACTATTTTTAAAAGCTTTCTTATATATACTTTTTGCACTTTCAGAAAATCTTTTTGCTTCTTCAACTCTTCCAATTGAATCGTACATTTCAGCTAGATTTAATAATGCCATTGCTACATCAGGACTAGAAGTGCCAAATGCTTTTTCCAGAACTAAAAGTCCCCTTTTAAAATAAAATTCTGCTTCTTTATATCTTTCTTTTGCCCTATATAAACCTGCAACATTATTCAAATAGATTACTAGAGAAGGATGTGTTTTTCCTAAAGTATTTTGAGATATTTCAATAGCTTCTTTAAAATACTTTTCAGCATCCTCATATTGCCCCATTCCCTCTTTAACTAAAGCAATATTATTGAAGGTCATTGCATTGTAATGGTGATTTTGGCCATATATTTTTTCATCAATTTTTAGTACTTCTTTGTAAAGTTTTTCAGCTTCAGCATAATTCCCTTCGAGATAATAAATTCCAGCTATATTATTTATTGCTGTAGCTATGTCTGGATGATCTGGGCCATAAGATGTTTTCCATATTTCAAAGGCTTTTTTATACAACTTCAATGCTTCATCGTACTGGCCCTTAATTTTAAGTATTTCTGCAAGATTGTTAAAAGATGATCCAATGTCCGGATTCTTATTATTTTTTGTTTTTTCAAATATCTCAATAGCTTTGTTATAAAGAGATTCTGCCTCATTGTATTTCTTCTCTAAGCGATAAAGATCGGCTAAGTTATTATAACTTGTAGCAATTTCAACGTGATTTTCACCAAAAACTTTTTGCTTAATCTCTAAAGATCTCTCATACAGTGATTCAGCTTCTTTATATTTACCCCTAGATACGTAAATACCTGCAAGATTGTTCAAAGAGGTAGCAATATTCGGATCGTCTGGGCCTAATTGATTTTTCCATATTTTAAGTGATTCAATTGAGAGATATTCTGCTTCTTCAAATTTTCCTTGAGCATCATATATCAATGAAAGATTGTTCATAGAAATAGCAACTTTAGTACTTTCCCTACCGTATATTTTTTTTGCAATGTCAATTGAAAGTTTTGCAAGCGCTAATGCTTCATTGTATTTCCCTTCATTGTAATATGTAATTGCTTTATATGTGGTGTTATCCCAGAGTACCTTAAAAGAATCATCTTGATTTTTAGAAATCACTTTATTACCTCAATAATTCTAAATAAGTTCAATACGATTTATATTTTTCTATAATATCTTTTAATTCATTAAATCTAATCGGTTTTCTTAAAACTTCTTTTGCTCCAGCTTCTAAAGCCTTAGAACCAATAGTAGAGCCATAAGCTGTTATAGCAATTATCTTTGCTTTAGGGTCAAATTGTAAAATCTCTTTAATTGCATCAATACCGCTTTTCTTTGGGAGTTTTAGATCCATAAGCACTACGTCTGGATTATATTCTCTATAAAATGAAACTGCAGTTTCTCCATCTGAAGCTGTGAATAATATATCACCTTCTAAAAATTCTTGATAAAAATCCGATAAATCTTTATAATCTTCAACTATTAAGATTTTAGACATAAAATCACGCTATTATCAAAATCCCCATTTATTTATTTGTTTATAATATAAAAACTTTATTACAAAAAACGATAGTTTTTTAATTGATTTTTAATTATTCAAATTGAAAATTATCATTCAACAAAACCTTTAAAAGTTACTAGGACTAGATAAAGTAACACATATAATCAATTAAGTAACACGATATATTTGAGGTGTAATAAATGAAAGGTGCAATATTAGTTGGACATGGAAGTAGACTAAGTTATAACAAAGAGCTTCTAATAAAGCTATCAGAAATTTTTAAAGAATACTTCGATGGAAAAATCATTGAAATTGGTTTCATGGAAATGAATACCCCTAAAATAATGGATGCGGTAAGAAGTGCTGCTAAGAAGGGTGCTGATGAATTATATATAATTCCAGTATTTCTTGCTAAGGGCGTCCATACAACAGAAGATATCCCTAATGAAGTCGGTGGATTTCAAAATGGCAAAAGTATTATTGATGTAGATGGAAAGAAAGTAAAATTAATTTACTGTGAACCCATTGGTCCCGACAGAAGAATTGCTGAAATACTTTGGGACAGAGTGCAGGAAAAATACTAATGAACAAATTCATTGTTCTCGATATAAATCATGGAGGAAACTACCTAGCTGCAATTTTAAAGAATTGTGGCTACGAAGTAATTGTCTACGACATATACAAAAAAGGCGGAATAATTAGACAAGAACTTGAAAATAAAAATATTAAAGTATTAGATTCTTTAGATGGGGCAGACTATACAGACTACATAATATCATATCCTATACATTGCCCAGATTTTTTTCTTTCTTCTTTTTCTAAAAATAAGAAACTAACTCATCATGAGTTAATTAAACTCCATTTTAAAAATAAAAAAAATGTTGTTGAAATAACGGGATCAAAAGGAAAAACTACCACTGCGCATTTATTGGCATTTCTTCTATCATTTGAAGAGGATATCTTGTTAAACTCTTCTGTAGGATTTGAAAAGTTTCACAAAGGTACCCAATATAAAATTTTCTCAAATAATTCAATATCGGCGGGATATACGGCGAAAATATTATCAGAATCCTATAATGAATACTTGATTCTAGAGGAAAGTTTGGGTGTGTGTGGTATATCCGATATATCTATTTTAACAAGTACTTATCCTATTTACCCAATAAAAGGAGGAAACTCCACTTCCCTAGAAGCAAAAAAACAGCTTTTCAAATTATCAGATAGAGCAATAATAATTGATTCAAAAGATAAGATTGCAAATGAACTGGCAAACAATTACAACAAAGAAATATTCCGAATTTGGGAGGATATCAAAATCGATTTGCCAGACCATCTAGAAATCGGAAATGATATTAATTCCACAATTTATTCTGAAAATTTAGAGATTAATTCAAAGCTACATGGAAGTTACCTAGCAGTAGGTTATTTAAATCCCATTTTATTTAGCACTATGGCCTTAAAGATACTCAATAAAATTTCACTAATTAAATCTAATTACCTTAATGACTTTAGAGGGGTTCCAAATAGATTATCAGTTATAAAAGAAACTAATTATACAAAAATTATTGATAAATCGGGGGGTTTTTCTGAAGATAGTTTGCGATACACATTATCACTTTTAAAAAAGAATTATGATATGTTCTATAAAAACATTAATTTAATTATTAATTTAACTAACACTTCTCATTGCCAAAAAATAGATTTACATTCCTTAGATAAAGCAGTCGGAGAATTTAGCAATATTATTGATAATGCATTTTTAATAGGTAATAATGATTTTGAAACCTTTAAATACCTAAAAAACAGTGCTGAGCTTAATATACATAACGGGGATCTTTTAATAGAGTGTGGTAAGTGATAGTATGAATATATTAACTCCTAGACCTAATCCGATTGTTGCAGCTTTGTATACTTTGAGAGATCTTGATGTTGATGTCGCAGTATTACATGGCCCTTCCGGTTGTGGATTTCGAGCAGCTAGACTACTCGAAGAAGATGGAATGAAAGTGGTCACAACTTCAATGTCTGAAGAAGATTTAATTTTTGGAGCTAGTGATAAATTAATTGAAGTATTAAAAGAAGTTGACGCTCTCTTTTCTCCCAATATAATAGGCGTAGTTGGATCATGTGTTAGTATGATAATTGGTGAAAACGTCAAAAAAGCCATAATTGATTCTGGATTAAGAGTTAAAGCTTTTTTTATAGAAATTCATGGTTGCATGGGGGCAAATACAAGGGGTGCAATAGAGACTCTAAAAGCTGCAAGAGATTTTGGCCTAATAGATGATAAAGAGTTCCAAAGGCAGGAAAAGATGCTCCTCTTAGCTACAGAAGTTGAGTTAAACAAGGGTATGGCAAAATCAAAATATACGAGACCTTCAAGAGGGGCAGACCTTAAGACTGTTGCAGAATATATTCTCAGTCAACTAAAAGAAAATAAAAAAATAGCCGTTGTTCTAAACGCAAAAAAAGAAACTGCATATCTTTTTGCAGATATACCTTTAGCAATTAATCTCGCTTCTAAAAAGTATGGAGGTTCAGTTATTAACATTGCTAATCTTTCTACAGNNGATATTATCAATAATTTTGAATCTAGTGGAATTTTAATTGATTATATCTCTGGTGGCGTGGATGAATATCCTATAGCAGGAAAAAAAGCAATAGAATACCTAAAAGATAAAGATTTTGATCTCCTTGTTGCAGTAGGGATACCACAAGCATTGCCAACTATAAAAAAAGATTCCATTGCCATAACAAATGGTCCAAGGGAAGTCCATCCTTTAGAGGATGCAGGATACAAATATGTGACAGTTGAAATAGCTTCACACTCTACAGTAATGGGTACGAGAGAAATTGTTCTTAGCGAACTTGGTGAAGCGATAAGGAATATTGCGGGGATTCAATGAAACAGATTGCCATATACGGAAAAGGTGGAATAGGGAAGTCATCGATATCTTCAAATCTTTCTGTTAATTTGGCTTCAAATGGCCTTGAAGTTTTACTTGTTGGATGTGACCCGAAGAGCGATAGTACAATTAACCTATTTGGAGGGAAAAGGATAGATACGGCACTAGATCTTTACAAAAAAGGTATTACAGATCCAGACAAACTTGTTTTTGAAGGATATAATGGAGTAAAAGCCGTAGAAGTAGGGGGTCCTGCTGCGGGAGTTGGATGTGCAGGCAGAGGAATACTAGNNAAAACGCTTAATAAGGATTACTATCTTGAGAAAGGATTTGATGTTGTTATTTATGATGTTCCAGGGGATGTTGTTTGCGGAGGATTTGCAGGTCCAGCTAGGGAAGGATATGCGGATGAAATATATATAGTTACCAGTGGAGAATATCTTTCAATTTATGCAGCAAATAATATTGTTAAAGGATTATTTAACTTAAATGTAAAGTTAGGTGGAATAATAGGAAATATGAGAGGTATAGCAAAAGAAGAAGAGAAGATTGAATCTTATGCTAAAGAGATAGATTCAGGCTTGATGGGAGCAATTGAAAGAAATCCTAAAATACATGAAAGTGAAATTGAAGGTAAAACAGTTCTTGAGAGATATCCAAATGATCCTCTTAATTTGAAATTTAAAAGTATTGGATCAAAAATACTACAAAATAAAAAAGCTAAAGTTCCGACCCCAACAATAGATGAGAAAATAAGATCAATACTCGGAGGATTTTATTGAATATCCCTAGGGTCGTAATTGCTGGAACCGCCTCAGGAGTGGGTAAAACTTCAATTTCTTGTGGGATAATGAAAGCTTTATCTAAAAAGAATAATGTTGCCCCATTCAAAGTTGGCCCGGATTTTATTGATCCTATTTACCATAGGTTTGCTACGGATAACTTTTCAAGAAATCTAGATACTTTTTTTATGGAAAAAGACGCATTAATTGAAAATTTTTTAAGAGGCGCTTCAAAAAAAGATATTGCGATTATAGAAGGAGTTAGAGGACTTTATGAAGGAATTGACCCTATCGATGAAATAGGATCGACCTCACATGTTTCTAAATTATTGGATTCCCCAGTTATTCTAGTTATGAATGTCCGTTCATTGACAAAAAGTGCAGCGGCTTATATTAAGGGATTTCAAACTCTAGATCCTAATGTTAAAATAAGGGGCGTCATTCTAAATCAAGTTAGAGATGATACTCATTTTAAAAAGTTACAAAAGGCAATTAAAACTTTTACCGACATTGAAATTATCGGAAGTATTGAAAGAGGTGCAATATCTCTTAGCTCAAGACATCTTGGGCTTGTACCTTTGATT
>MTKZ01015472.1_pt1 | contig 15395 bp, 14 predicted proteins | sample 1042781 | NCBI WGS metagenome assembly MTKZ01 (sample SAMN06212207, study PRJNA360539) | anaerobic digester metagenome | biome: Wastewater treatment plant; material: sludge; isolation source: anaerobic digester fed with sludge from wastewater treatment plant | place: Denmark: WWTP Viborg ...
CGGAGCTGGCCCCTCATCGCCGGCTTCGGCGTCCTCACCGGCACGGGCATCGGCCTGGGGTACGCCGCGGCGACGCCGGCGGCGGTCAAGTGGTTCGGGCCGGAAAGGAAAGGCCTCATCGCCGGCATCGTCGTGGCCGGGTTCGGTCTGGCGCCGGTCTATATCGCGCCGCTCTCCAGGTCCCTGCTCTCGTCCCAGGGCATCCCCGGCGCCTTCGGGACGCTCGGCTTCGTGTTCCTCGTCGTCGCCGGCATCTCGGCCCAGTTCCTCGTCGATCCCAAGCCGGGCCAGGTCCGGACAAGCGCCGCGCCCCTCGAGGCGAAGAAGGGCCGGCGGGCGGCCCCCCCGCCCGTCGACGCGACTTGGCGGGAAATGGTCCGGACGCCCCGGTTCTGGTCCCTCTACGCGCAACTCGCCTGCGGCGCGACGGCCGGCCTCATGGTCATCGGCCACATCGCCAAGATCGTCTCGTCCCAGTCGGGAGGGGCGGTCGAGGCCGGCTTCGTCTTCGTCGCCGTATTGGCCGTCTTCAACGCCGGCGGGCGCGTGCTGGCCGGCCTGGCCTCCGACTTCATCGGCCGGGTCGCGGCTATGGTCGGCGTCTTCCTGCTCCAGGCCGCGGTCATGTTCTTCTTCGACCGGTTCTCGACCGCGACCGGCTTCCTGTTCGGCGCCGCTCTGGTGGGCTTCAACTACGGCTCGTGCTTGTCCCTCTTCCCGGCCACGGCGGCCGACCACTGGGGGACCAAGAACCTCGGCCTGAACTACGGTATCCTGTTCACGGCCTGGGGCGTCGGCGGGGTTTTCGGGCCCAATCTGGCCGGTATGATCGCCGACTCCACCGGCGCCTATACCACGGCCTACCGGGTCGCGGGCGGGATGCTCGTCTTCGCGGCCATGCTGGGCATCCTCAGCCACATCCTCCTGTCGTCGAAGATGAGCGAGCCGGCCGCCGAATAAGGCCGGGTGAAAGCCCGGCGGCGGCTAGCGTCCTATCCGGACGAAGCGCGCGGTGGCGCTCTGTCCGTTGCTCCAGCGCCCGGTCAGCTGGAAGTCGGCCGTATTGCCGCTGACGGTGCCCGACATCTCCCCGCCCGGCTGCCATTGGAGGCTGAACGTCAGCGTCGCGGGATCGAACTTCCAGACACCTTTGCCGGAGAAGTTCCGCGATTGCTTGGGGAAATCCTCGTCGCTGGTGAAGGTCCCGTCGACGCGGAAAGTCACTTGCCCGTAGTACTCGTCACTGGGCCTGTACAGATCGGTGATGCTGAATAGGCCGATGAAATCCGGCGCCGTGGCCGTCTCGACCGACCGGGCGTTTTTCGGCACAGGCTGCCGCGGGTCGGGCTTGTAGGTGGCGTACGACAGAGCGTGTTGGCGGTCGGGGGTCCGGGTGTAGGCGCCCACGGCCTCGACGACGACATCCCAATCCTGATTGGGATCGATCTGGACGAACCAGCTCCACATCCGGGCGCCCATGCCGGCGATCCCGCCGGACGGCGGCTGGACGTTCTCGATCACGACGCCGCCGCCCTTGACGACCCGCAGGCGCAGGCTGACGTCCCGACAGTCCTCCAGGGAGTGATTCTGGACGTTGACCGAGACGACCAGTCCCTCGTTCGGCCGGGCCGGGTCGCGCCCGATGACGATCATCGGCTGGAGGGCCGTGTAGGCCGACCGCCACATCGTGTAGACGGCCTCGACGGCGGCCCGAATAGCCGTCTCGGGGGCGCGCCAGTAGGCGTCCGTGCGCTCGCGGGTCCTTTGAGCGATCTTCGCGGCGAAGTTCTGTACCGCGAGGCTCTGGGCCCGCCAGGTTTCTCCCGAGAAAGCGTAGTCATGATAGGGATTGACCCAGAGGGGATCGTAGGGCGGGGGCGTGCCGAAGGCCCGCCGGTAGCCGCCGCTCTGGACGAACCTCCCATGGGCCAGCGATTCGTAAGTCGCGTGGGTCGACAGGACGGAGCGGCCGGGGTCGGTGTTGGGATCGGTCGGAAGGTAGCCGCCGACGACGACGGTCCGGGCCGGGAAGCCCGTCCAGTACCAGGGATCGAACCAGTCGAGGTGGTTGGTCCCGCCGCCATGCCCGACGGCCTGATGGTTGACCTGGAATAGGGCGTAGAGCTCGCGGAAGTTGGAGTTGAGACCCCAGCCCTCGCGGCTCCAATTGTCGTAGGCCCGCGTGAGGTCGCCGTAGACCGTGCCCGGGATGGGCCCGCCGGGGGCGGGCGGCTGGGGCTCGAAAAGGAATGCGGGGCCGGCCTCGGCTTCGCCCAGCGTGAATATCCCGGCGCCGGCGCGGGCCAGGGCGTCGGCGGCCGGGATGCCGTTGAGGTGGTAGGGCACGAACATATCGGCCAGGAAATGGGACGACCAGGCCAGACCCTTCAATATCTCTTCGTCGCCGCCGCCGAGGCCCAGGACCCCCTTGATGAACCGCGAATACCAATCCGCGGCCGCTTGGGGCGCCAGCCCCGCGCCGGTCGACGGATTGAACCAGTGGCAGGAGTAGGTCGTCGAGCCCTCGGCGTCCGGTCCCGGCCCGTAGGCGGAGAGGGTGAGGAGGGAGCCGTTGACGCCCTCGTATTCGAGGACTCGGTCGATCCAAACGAGGCGGCTGCCTCCTACGGGAATGCCGCTGAGGCCCTTGATGCGGGGATCGTTGAGGAAGAGCTCGAAGGCGGCCTGAACGATCTGCTGGTGTGTATCCGTGACCTTGAGCATGGCGACGCCCCGGAACGAGCCCCAGGGGTAGGCCGTAGCGGCGACGAGACCGAGCGTGAGGACGGCGAGGGCGGTTTGTCTACGAGGGAAGAAACGGCGGGAAGAACGTGCGGAGCAAGGGCGCATGAGGGTCCTCCTCGGCTTCCTGGTTGGGGACTATATACCCCAGGCGCCCCGGGGAGTCAATCGACGGGAACATTCCGTCGTGACAGGGCGTAGTCTAGATGTAATGACCCGATCAGACAGACGGGATCCGGCGAGGAGAATCCGATGAAACAGCGATCTCTCATCAGTGTGCTTGGGATCATCATCTTTACGGCCGCGATCGGCGCCGACGCGGCCGCCGAGGTCATCGAAAAGACGGTCGACGTCGGCCCCATCGACCTCTTCTTCCGGATCCTCGCCGAGTTTGAGGCTCTGCTCCCGATTCAAAAAATCAACCAACTGATAAATGTCTGGCATCTCTCACTCCTAGCCGACGTAACCTGATTTCTACTACCCGTCCGATCTCTTGCCGATAACTGATTTTCTTAAATAGGGACGTAGAACGGCTTCAATAAGAGATTCTCGTCGTATCGACTTCTTCCCATATTCGGACAATAGGGATGCGACGTCAATCAGCAGATCCTTTTGGGTCTTGTGGCGAAGGGCACGTCCGTCAAGCGCATCTAATAAATAGGGTGTCATGGATGTGAAAAACGGAAGAATCCGTTTTGCATTTTCATATCTTTCTGCGACCTCGGGGATCTCGCTGATCCGTCCATTTTCTTTATCAAGCGATCTGATTAGTTGCGTTGCGGCTAATTTCATTTCGTTCATATGCTTTTCATCAACGGCAAATCTCGTATTAAGCAGCTCTTCCAGGGCTTCCATCCTCCGACTTAAGGAAATAGCCGAACTACGTTGTTTCGAGGACGTACGGCATAGTTGACTAAGATATCTTCCTAATGACGCCATTCTTTCCAAGAAGTCTTCATAATATTGGGTTTGTTCAAATCCATCTCGTCGTGCGTTGAGCTTTAATTTGTAGGACAGTTCAATCTCACCGATATGCCAAACGGCAAACCTCCGTTCATTAAATGCCCATTCCAGGAAGTGCTCGTCACCAACCTGAATATTGCCCTGCCTTATTCTTATGCCCCTCATAGTGACGTTGGGCGACAGCGCGGCAAGGTACTTTGTTCGTGCGAACCACCCTAGTCCTATTAGGTCGCCATTGGCTCCCTTCAGGTCGAATGTTTCAATTCCGCCTATGGCATCCTTGATGTTTCTACTGGGGCTAAAAGAACAGATATATGGCTTATGTAGGACTTTGCCGTTGAGGGTGATTTGATAGCATTTATAGTTGGGCAAACGTGAGAAGTACTGTTCAACTTCGGCTGCAAACGGAAATGATCCTCGGTCGAAGGGAACGGGCGCGGTCTGGCAGAGGTAGTTTGAAGCAGCTACTACGTCTAGTAGTTCATCCTTATGAAATCGAAGGACGCCATATAGGGTCACTCGGAAAAAGTGGCCTTCTTCCCCACTTTTGGGTTGCCTCGACGACATAGTGATGGATGTCTTAAGCAGGGAAGCAATATCTTTCGACATTTCTGAATGCCTGAGGCCCATCTTCAGTTTCTTACAATCCCAAATGATCGTAAGTACTTCTGTGGCTCCAGGGGCACGTGTTTCAAATTGAACACGGTCTGAGTATCCTATTCCACTAAGTCTCCCGACTCCTCGAAAACCCCGACTATCACCAAGTTCCTTTGTGCTAATTCCCAGGCTCGCCAGGACACTTGTTGCTCGCTCCTCCGCAACCCCGGCCCCATTGTCCAATATCGTTATTGTCCGTTGGGCCCCCTCTATGGAGACGTCTATATGTCCTTCCTCAGGACTGAGGATCCCACTGGCAACCGCTTCGTCAATCGAATCTGCCGCATTCTGAATATACTCTCTGAGAATCATCAACGGATTACTGTACATGCCATTCGTAACGATCTCGATAAGTTGCCGACCGGTCGAAAATGCCTTATTGGATCCAAGCACTAATTCTTCAGGTATAGCTTTAGCCATCTAATGATTTCCTCATCCTCAGATTCCTCAATGCCCCGTCTTATCTCTGCCAACGAATTCTCGCTTACTGCATTATGAAAGAAGGAGAACCGGTCGTCTCTTGACTTGAGCAACCCCAGCATAAATTCACGGAATTCTTCTATCTTGCCGGACCCTGGCCTTCTTTGGGGCTCAAATTGATAAATCCGGCGCTCGTGCTTATTTCTATTCCTTATGAGCTCCTCCGGCATGTAAAGGTTGGTCATGAACTCTTCGAAGGTTTGGCCGATTGTCCTCCAGGCTAAACTAGCCGTGGGAGATATTGCCCCGTGAGCCACCCCTTTCATCAATTCTATATTCCTGACAAATCGTTTGGTCCATTTAGGCAGGCTAAGCCAGTCATGATGCCCAGAAAGCGGCTTTTCGACATAATCGCGCCGTTTGTTTTGGCCAGTGCCATCTGGGTCATCAATAGGAGCGTATCTCATTGGATAGCTGAATATTTTTCCCGACAGTTGACCACGATCGGATGCCCATTCTTCATTAAGCCGGATATTTACTATAAGGCGTTCATATAGATCGCGGGGGCCATCTTTAAAGTTGTAAAGCATGTAATTTGAAAATTCGTTAACCCCATAGTCTTTAGCAATCGTCAGGGCTCTAACGTATATTCTCTTTTCAGATAGACGATCAAACGCAATCCTCATCGGTCGTATTTCTAGGCGCGAAAGCAGCTTCATCGTTTTTTCTGAAACAAACGAAGCGTCAAGTCCTTGATTGAAGTCGATCGCGCGGTGCCTTCTGGGCATATTCTCAGTACTTTGTCCACGCCCAAAACCCAGCTCTTCAAGATCATCGACGATTCGAGGAAGTTCCCGGCTCGATAAAACATTATTGTCCATCAAACGAAGGGTTGATTTGTCTCCATATTCCTTTCTGAGTTTCTTTATTGTTGGCTTGATATCGATATACTCTATGTAAGCCGGCTCGATTGTGGGCACACCGCACCATGCACACCGGTTCCTACAACCCCTGGTTGTATAAGCATAAAAAGTGTCGTTAATGGCATAAAGGTGCGGTTCAAGGATGCTATAGTCGGGCGGAAGCTGATCAATATTGGTTTTTCCCGACAACCCTATTTTGCTAGGTGAATCCAAAATTCCCGTTATAGGACTGATTCCCGAAACGGCATAAATTTCTTTTGCCATCAAGGAGGCCATTATCCCTCCCACGTAAATCTTTCTCTTTGTTCCTCCAACTGCTTCTAAATAGAATTGAATCGTTCTGATTACTTGGTCAAAATGATACGTAAACAAAGTGGTTATATAAACTCGATCCCAAAGGTCGGCAAATAGCGGCCCCTTTTCAAAGAGCGCCTTCTCGCAGCCACGGACGAATCTAACTTCGTCCCCTCGCCCCTTATGGAACCTCGCTAGCTTCATGAGCCCGAGAGGGGGGTACCAAAGAGTCTCGTCATTTGCTGACTTCCTTTTCGAGAAGCCCGTCGTGCTTCCCTGCCCACCAATTTCACCAACAGCATTCGCGCCTCTCCGGTAATTAGGCTCGACAAGCAGGATTCTCATCTTCCCACCACCGCTCGAATTATCTGGTATGCCTGGTTGGCACCCTTCTGCCCTCCGATGTTCGCGAAGGGTCCATTAGAAGTCCAATCTACCTTCCCTTTCATGCTAGATAGTTTTTCAATAAAGTACGAATCCCATGAATTGTGATTAGGTGACATTCTAATTAGATCTGACAAAAGAAGCATCATCGAATACAATCCCACCCCTTTTGTTAGGAGGCTCTGTCTCGGATTATTCCATTCGTCAGGGAAGACAGCTCTGACAACCGTCCAAAAGGCAACGATTATTCTATAGAGTTCTTCGATGTCTTTCTCAAAAGAATCGGGAAGGCGTCGCATAAATCGCTGAAGAGTTTTTTGCATCATTCGAAGCGATGTCCTTCTCTTCAGTCCAGAGTTTGTCTCCCCCCCGTATCTTATTGTCCGATACCATGGTGAGGCCGGGTCCTCGTTAAGTCGCCTGGCAATAAAGAGATGCGGAGCTTCTCTCGCGAGATCGGAAAGCAAAGTACTTTCATGATAGTCTGTCAACGACGAAGAAAGCCCTTTGGCTCTGCTATTGATTATGGTAAAGAGCGCCATTTCTGTCCGGAGATCGAGACCTATAAATGCCATAAAAGCTAGTGGAATTTCTTCGTCTTCTAAGTCTCCGAGCCTGTGCTGGCAATCGACCTGTGCGAGACTCTTCTGCTCTGCGGAAATGAGCAGTGTTGCTCTACCGTTTGAAGATTCTTCTATCAGCCAAAAGCTACTAAGTTCTTTGCGTAAGTTGAATGTTAGGGGAATGGTCGAAGCATTGGGTTGGTTGATATAGTGACGAAAATTCCGGCTATGCGCAATATTCGGGGGACGTTGGTATCCTTCTCCGCTATCTTCATTCAGGACGTCGGCAAAAGATAGCTTATGCAGGAGCTTTGCTGGCGCGAATCCCAAAAAGGCTTTGATATCTCCACAAAACCCAATCTGGCCATATATCCGGAATTGCTTCTTTATATTCTTCATTATGTAGATATTTACTACATTTTTTTCAAAGAAATCAATAATTATCTGCCCTGGGCGACTGAAGGGGTGAAATCATGATCAAGCATATTGAAGAAATATGGTTTGCTTTGATAGAGTTCAAATAATTAGACGAACGAGAGACAGGAGGTTTCTCACATGCCCACCTACGCGAACTTAGATATCTATAAGCTGGTTCTTGACCTAGAAAATCCGCGCATCAAGCGGTTCGTTGAACAATATAAGCGCCCTCCGAAGGCCTCAGATATATATATGGCATTAGGGGCTGGGACACCAGAGGAAGGGCAGTCTAGCACGACCTTCTTCAGTTTGCGCGAATCGATTCGAACGAACCACGGCATCATTCATCCAATTATCGTAAACAAAAAATCTAAGGATGAGTTCTTGGTAATCGAAGGGAACACTCGGGTCGCCATCTATAGAGAGTTTGATGAATCAAAGGTCGAGGGCAACTGGAAATTTATCCCCGCTGTAGTCTTTGATAACCTCAAAGATCAAGATACTGATGCGATTCGTCTCCAGGCACACCTGGTCGGACCTCGGGAATGGGATCCATATTCCAAGGCGAAATATCTCAATTACCTTCGTCAGGCCCAACACATTACTATGCTTCAGATAGTTGCATACTGCGGAGGAAAGCAAAAGGAGATTGAGAACTATATTGATGCATATAATGATATGGAGAATTTCTATCGACCAGTGGTCGGCTCTGATTCCGAGTTTGATCAGAAGAAGTTTAGCGCATTTGTCGAACTTCAAAAGCCGGGCGTTAAGCTCAAGATTACCACTTCAGGCTTCAGCATAACTGATTTTTCTAAATGGGTTCATGAGGAACTCATCTATCCATTGAGCACTGTCCGACAACTTCCGGAGATACTCGCAGACCCCAAGGCTACAGCGGTCTTCCTGAAGGACGGAGCTAGGGAGGCAATGAAGTTACTGAATGCAGGCGACCCAAGCAAGAATCTTGCGGAAGCGGATATTGAAGCCTTGGCAGCTGCACTTTATAAAAGACTGAGCGGTCTTCCCCTGGAAGAGTTTAAAGAAATGCGTAAGGATCTCAGCAAAAAGAAAGTTGTTGCCCTATTTAGTTTAGAAGAAGAATTAGTCGATACATGCAGGATGCTTAGAGATTAAGGTTATTAATGGCTCTCTCGGAAAGTCATGTCAGGCTCGTGCACCAGCTCGAAAGATACGTTCGAGAGACGTATAAGGATCAGATACTAATCTATACCGATAATCCCGATCCAAACATAAGAGCCAAGGTTCCGATTATCGGTGGAATCATACCAGACTTGTACGCGAGGTGTTTCTCTCCGGATCTAATCATTCTTGGCGAAGCCAAAACAATAAACGATATCGATTCCAGACACTCTGTCTCGCAATATGAGCAATATCTACGTTATTGCCGGGCTACCCCACACTCTGTCTTGATTTTTGCGGTGCCCTGGACCGTCGTTGTCGGCCTAAAGAACAAAATTAGAATATTAAAGCGTCAATTATGCATTGATTCTGTCAACCCCCACTTTATCGAGCCACTTCCGGAATAGGAGATCCGATGGGGAAGATCGTTTTGCGGAATGAGCCAAGACTCGACGCCAAACACCGAGCCTTCCCATATCAAATTGAAGCGTTCCTTGCGCTCCGCGAGCTTGAGTATGGAGCAATATTTCATGAACAGGGCCTGGGAAAGACGAAGATCGCGATCGATTTGCTCCTGTATTGGCTTGAAAAAGGCACTGTGGATACGGCACTTATAGTAGTAAAGAAGAGCCTTATACAAAATTGGATCCTGGAACTGAAAGAACATTCGTATATACGCCCTGCGCTGCTCACTCAGAACAAGCATAACAATTTTTACGTTTTTAACGGGCCTTCCCGACTTATTCTAACCAACTATGAGGTGCTCCAAGCCGAAGAAAAGAGAATGAAGCTTTATCTGAATTCTAGGGACGTTGGGATTATTCTTGATGAGTCTGCAAAAATAAAGAATCCTCGATCAACCCTAACGCAGGCATTTTTCCGACTCGCTCCACAATTCAAGCGCCGTTTCATTATGACGGGAACACCTATCGCAAACCGCCCTTTCGATATATGGTCTCAGATCTTTTTCCTCGATCAGGGAAGAAGTTTGGGTGATAACTTCGCAGATTTTGCTAGGAATACTAATCTTTCGAATGATCTCGCGGGTGACGACCAGAAGCGTAGTCAATTTGAAAAGGCCGTCTCGTCAATTATGGACAAAATTAGTGATTTCTGTGTAAGGGAGACAAAGTCGAGTGGAGTTATTTCTTTGCCAGAGAAGGTATATCAGAATATTGCAGCGGACTGGGAGCAGGTTCAATACGAAAAGTATGAACAAGTCCGCAAGGAAATGAGGATCATAATTATACAGGAGGGGCTCCCAACCGAGGATATTTCCGAAAATCAACTAAAGCGCCTTTTGAGGCTTATCGAGATTGCGTCGAATCCGAAACTAGTCGATCAGGACTACGATAAGCTGCCCGGCAAATTTCCATATTTATACAACCTGCTAACGAACATAGCAAACAAGAACGAAAAGGCGATCGTATGGAGTTCTTTCATAGAAAACGTAGAGTGGCTGTACAAGCAATTTAAGGAGCTCCAACCGGTCCGCGTGCATGGCAGGTTGGACATGATTCTGAGGACTAGATCCATCGAGAGATTCAAGAAGGAACCTGAAACGAGGGTAATGTTCGCGACTCCAGGCGCTGCAAAGGAAGGACTGACCTTAACGTGCGCAAATCACGTTATTTATTACGATCGTGGGTTCAGCTTGGATGATTACCTTCAATCCCAGGATAGAATACATAGAATATCTCAAACTAAGACCTGCTATATCTATAACCTTATTATGGAAGATTCTATTGACGAGTGGATAGACGTCCTGCTAAACGCCAAGCATTTGGCTGCCCAACTTGGACAACATGATATTTCTCCCGATTATTATCGGAGTCAGATATCGTACAGCTTTGGGGACATTGTTAAGGCTATCCTAAAAATCGATTAAGGAGGTATCTGTGGTTTTTAAGGGATCAACGCAAAAAGAGGTTATGCGAATTAGAGGAGTAGATATATCAACTGTCATTGGCGAGATGCCGCATATCGGACTTCGTTTTTATCCAGACAATCCCCGAATCTATTCGTTCGTCTGTGCCGGTAAAGCAGAACCGTCCCAAGAAGAGATCTTCGAAAAACTTAGGGCGATGGAGCATGTAAAGCAACTGGTTCAGAGCATAAAACTAAATGATGGCCTTATTGAGCCTATTATCGTCCGTGACAACGTGGTCCTGGAAGGCAACAGTCGCCTCGCAGCCTATCGGTTATTGTATGACAAGGACCCAATAAAATGGGGGCTGATTAAGGCCCAAGTTTTCCCGTCGGATACTCGTGACGATCTGGTTTATGCACTCCTTGCGGAATTTCATTTAATTGGGAAAAAGGACTGGGCGCCCTATGAACAGGCCGGTTTCCTATATCGTCAACAATATATTCATGGGATCGATCAAAAGAGGATCTCTGTTGAGAGTGGAATTAGCAAAAAGAAGGTAAGTCACCTCATCTCCGTATATAAATTCATGATAGATAGGGGTCAAGACGACCCGAGCAAATGGAGCTATTATGATGAGTATCTAAAGAGCCGAGATATGAGGAAGATGCGAGAAGAGTTCCCTGATCTAGACTCAATCGTCATTGAAAAGATCGAATCAGAAGAAATACCACGTGCGGTAGATCTACGATCTAAGCTCAAAGTCATAGCCAGGTCAAATCTGAGGAATAGGAAGAAGTTTGTTACTGGGGAAAGGAATTTTGAGCAGGCATATGAGGCCGCGGCTAATCAAGGCGTTGGCTCAAATTGTTTTGATAAACTGCATTCATTTCGCAAGTTTATTTGTGACCTTGATACCGAAAAGAAACTCGCCAAGTATGAGAAATGCATACAGGGAAAGTGCCATTACGAGTTAAAGAAAATCCAAAGCCGCGCGGCCCATCTTGAAAGAAGATTAAAATCCTTTATCGACTAGATGGACACACAAAGCCAGCAATATCCACTTATTCTGCTAGTCGCACAAGCGAGTAGGCCCCTCTGTCCAGAATTGCGCATCACAAATAGTCCGTTATGGCAGCCATGATTTCTGAACAGTAGCCGTCAGCGATCTTCTTTTGGTACTCAAGAATTGATTGGTCTCTATTGTGGGCGAGAGGCGTCCTGATTGCCCGAGTAGGCCTCACACAGAGATACGCTGATATTCTGTAGCTTGCGTCGGCTGGGGCATTCCGGTTGTGCTGCCATATAGGACGCTATCGATTTCCTTCGAATACTTTGAGATGTTGAATACCGTTAGCGTAGAACCAATACTATTTTTCATATCTGAATGAAAAACGTCCCGGCTTACTTCCTTTTGCCAACTGACTTTACGGCGATGCTTATAGGGCATGTCGCCGAGCTTTTTTGTGCCGTATGAATAATCGCTCTTAACTATGCCGATATGGACGGTCCTGGTAAGAGAATTAGGGGTTAAGACGATGTCGCCCTTTTGCATCTCCCCTAAGAAGCACCAAAATTGGCCAGTGTTTGTGCTGATTGCGGGCTTGGATTCCTTACCATAGGCCCGCTTATAGAGCTTCTCCACGTCGGCACGTGATTTAGATGCCTTCGCATTTTTTATCTTGTCCCAGCCGATGGCAATAATATTATGCTTTAAGAACTCATCGATATACTTGCCGCCTTCGCCAGCTCTGACAATCCAGTATTGCATCCACCCTCCTATTCACGGTTAGCTATCATCAACCGTTATTCGAGAGCTAGTTCATGTCTAATGTTATTTTCAAAGCTGCCTCAAGTCTATTGAGGCTTGATGTGGGCAATATCCCCAATTGATGAATCAAACGTTGCTTACTTATAACGCGGATTTGATAACACAACGCCACAGAATCCTGTGTCAATCCCCCTTCGCCTTGGTGCAGTAACAAGCAGCCGGGTATCTGGGCTCTTTTTAGGTTCGTGGTAAGAGGAATAATTACGACAGTTTCAGAATATCTGTTGATACTATCTGCCTGGACTACTATTACTGGCCTGGTTCCGGATTGTTCAGACCCTGTCCCACTCCCCAGGTCAGCAAGATATATCTCGCCCCTAGTCATTCTACATCTTCAGCCAACAGTGTCGTCCCATATTCGGCAATGCCCATTTCTGCGAGCCCTATATCCTCTTGGGCAAATTCAGAAAAGAGCTGGCGAAGCTTCTCCTCGGCCTCAATCTTACCCTCTTCAATAACTAGACTCTTGGCCGTATCTGGGAAGCTAAGGAGAAAATAGGGAATGTCCAGAGGTATGGCGGTAGAAGCACTTGCTTCTACGGTGATTGGATTCCAATAGCTTTTAATCGTATTTATTGTGGGGACGTTCGTTGACATTTTATTCTCCCTCATTGGATTCCATATCCTGCCAGCCGATAATATTTTCTTGAATCCCGATTTGAGGAGGCCCTCCAAGCTGCTGAATGGGCAAACGCGTAAGCTCTATAGCTTTCTGGTATTTTGAGTGAAGACCTTTGCTGCAAACGGCTGCAATATATACATTCATCACATGGGACTTTTGCTCTGCAGGTATAAGCTGCATAGGATTAAAGGGTTTGTTCAAGCCCATTTCTTCTTTGAATTCAGAATACAAATCCCACATGAGTTGTTCGAGTTCTTCTGATGGCAATACTGTATTAAGGCCTAGTTTCGAAGCCTCCTTACGGTTAATCAGATAATTGTGATAATAGAGTTTTTCTACCAATCCCTCCACAATCTTCTTAATCTCAGCTTTTTCTTTGTCCTCATTCATATGGAGACTCAACAACTTCGACGCTAATAGCCTAATCAGAGAATGGCTTCTATATACAGCACCTATGGCCAGAGGGTGAATCTTGTCGACGAGTTTTTCGTAAATGCTAACCAAACCTGCTTGTTCTGTAATGGCCAACTTCTCTTTGGCTAAATTGATGAAGCCAAAAACATCTTCTACAGAAATTTCGATTTTGGGCTCATTAGGGATATCTGGATGTGGCGGATTAAAAGGGGTCCCAATATTCGGGTCTATTGGAGATAACTCCCCAAGCCTCCCCATCAATATTTCATCTGCCCCGAGAGCAATCATAGTCGCCGCACTATGGGCTTTATAAGGAACCAACACACTAAAGCTATTAGTGAATTCGCGTATTAGGTTGACCAACCGCCACGGAGGCATGATATCGCCGCCTGTGCTATAAATGAAAAGGTCAATTTTTTCAGCATTACCTATTCTCTTAAGATGATTGTAAAAAATTGGAATAATATCTGATGCGATTTGAGCTCTGAATGGAGGCTGATTGTCGGACGTAACATAGGCAATAACTCTTGAGTGTCTTGACGCCTCGATACTAGAAATTAGCTTGTCCAAGTTCACTTCAGACATGCGTCCCTCTCACGACTCATAAGATAATTGCCCATTATGTATTTAGTCGTTAATTCGTCGAGTCCACGAAAAAACAATCCTTAGCAGGCACCCCTATAGTTCTCCCCGGACGGATTCTATTTATATCATACATTATCGCTTATGTTAACCAGAGAGGGGGCTGTAGCCGCATTAACTAGACCTCTCCCCGTGTAACGCCGGTGTAACAGATTTTGCCTAAACTCGCCTAATTTTTGGTAAAGGTGCCTAAACCAAAGACGAAGGAAAACGCTTGATTATCAGGGGAAAATCAAGAACATAGGTGGCGGGGCCGACGAGACTCGAACTCGCGACCTCCGGCGTGACAGGCCGGCGTTCTAACCAGCTGAACTACGACCCCGCGAGGGCCCGCCTATTATAGGGAAAGCCGTTCCGGTTTTCAAGCCGTCCCCCTCCCATGGCCGGCCGCCCCTTTCGGGACGCCCCCTCCGGGCCGCGGCTACGGGGCCTTCGGCGGGACCGCGTCGCACGAGCCGGCGGCGCAGGAGGCGTCCTCGGCGGCCTCGATCTGGAAGGTCGAATGGCGGACGCCGAAGCCCCCGGACACGGCCTCCTGGGCCCGCCGCAGGACATCCCTGGCTTCCGCCTCCGTTCGCACCGTCAGGTGGGCGCTCAGGGACACGAACTCCGAGGTGATCGTCCAGACGTGGAGGTCGTGGACGTCGAGGACGCCGTCGATCGCGGCCAGGGCCGCCCGGACGGCCCCGGTGTCGACGTGGGCCGGGGTGCCCTCCATGAAGACGTGGACGGCGTCGCGGATGAGCCGGGTCGAGCTCCAGAGGATGAGCAGGCAGACGGCGGCGCTGACGATGGGGTCCCAGACGAAGGAGCCGGTCAGGCCGATGAGCAAGGCCGCCAGGAGGACGCCGACGCTCCCCAAGGCGTCGCCGACGACGTGGAGGAAGGCGCCGCGGACGTTGATGTTCCGCTCGCGGCCCCGGAAGAGCGCCGCTCCGACGGCGATGTTGGCCAGCAGGCCGAAGCCGGCCACTGCGAGCATCAGGCCCCCCTTCACGGGTTGAGGGGACCGGATCCTCAGGAAGGCCTCGTAGCCGATCGCGATCGCGATGACCCAGAGAGCGGCGCCGTTGATGAGGGCGGCGAAGATCTCGAAGCGGCGCCAGCCGAAGGTGTGCCGGGCCGACGGAGGCCGGGCCGAGAGCCGGAAGGCGAACAGGGCCAGGCCCAGCGCGGCGGCGTCGGTGAGCATGTGGCCCGCGTCGGCGAGCAGGGCCAGGCTATGGCTCAAAAGGCCGCCGGCGACCTCGACGACGAGGACGGCGGCGGTGATGGCGAGCGCCAGCCGGAGCGGTCGGCGGGGTGTCTCGTGCGCGTGGGCCAATTCCTGCGTCCCTCCAGGGCGTGAAGCCCGCGGCCAGTATACTCCGGATCCGCCTACATCTTCTCGAGGGCGGCGATGCGCTCCTCGATCGGGGGGTGGGTGCTGAAGAGCTTGTTCATCCCGCCACCCCCCTTGAGGTTCTTGAGGGGATTGACGATGTAGAGGTGGGCCGTGGCCTTGTTGGCCGCC
>MTKZ01105516.1_pt1 | contig 15393 bp, 17 predicted proteins | sample 1042781 | NCBI WGS metagenome assembly MTKZ01 (sample SAMN06212207, study PRJNA360539) | anaerobic digester metagenome | biome: Wastewater treatment plant; material: sludge; isolation source: anaerobic digester fed with sludge from wastewater treatment plant | place: Denmark: WWTP Viborg ...
ACCAGAACCGGATAACCGATCCGCTGAGCGATCTCCTTCGCCCCCTTCAGGTCATAGGCAATGCCGTTCTCAGGCTGACGTAAGCCCAGCTCGTTCAAGATCTTAGCGAACGCCTCACGGTCCTCGGCCAGATGGATGCTCTCAGGCGACGTGCCCAGAATCGGCACGCCCGCGTCCTTGAGCCCCTGGGCCAGGTTCAGCGGCGTCTGCCCACCGAACTGAACGATGACACCTTTGACGAGCCCACCCCCCCTGGCCCCCCCTTGGCAAGGGGGGGAGCTGAGGGGTCGTCCCTGCTCGCTGGGCACGCCAAGCGCCACCCCGGCTTTTTCCCCCCCTTCAGGAGTACAGGAACCTGTCTTCTCCCCCCCTTCACAAGGGGGGGACGGGGGGGGTGAAGGCATGAACGGCTTGCCGTTCAATCTCTCGCAGATATTCAGCACATCCTCGTGCGTCAGCGGCTCGAAGAAGAGCAGATCGCTCGTGTCGTAGTCGGTCGAGACGGTTTCGGGGTTCGAGTTGATCATCACCGTCTCGTAGCCCATGTCGCGAGCGGTAAAGACGGCATGCACACAGCAGTAGTCAAACTCGATGCCCTGCCCGATGCGATTCGGCCCGCCGCCAAGGACGATCACCTTGGGCTTCTCGCTGACACGAACCTCGTCGTCAGGGTCGTCAACAGCGAGTGTCACTGTCTCACCGATTTGACGACAGTGCGAGTCGTGCTGCTCAAAGCTTCGCAGTCGAGCAGGAGGATTCTCTGTTGTGGAATAGTAGTAAGGCGTGTAAGCCTCGAACTCCGCCGCGCAGGTGTCTACGAGTTTGTAGACCGGTTCCAACCATTCGGCTCGGAGAAAGGCTCGAATGTGGCTCTGTGGCACTCCGAATACCGTTGCCAGTTGAACGTTTGCGTAGCCCCACCGCTTGGCTTGGCTGATAAGATCAACGATCCTTTGCTCAAGAGCGTCGTCGCATGCCATTCTCGGCGGAAGCACAGAAGATTCGCGCTTACGCTCGGGCTCTGGAAGGGCATTGTGCCGATCGATCGCGGCAATTCTCTCGGCACAAGCAGCCAGATAGGGCCTGATCTGGTCCCCTGATCCGGCAGCCAACTCTACCAGTTGATCCTCGAACTCCACCAGCTCCTTGATGTTCTCCAGGAACCACGGATCGATGTGGCTCAGTTCGCAGATCTTCTCGACGCTCCAGCCCATCTTCAGGGCGTAGCGGATGTAGTAGATCCGGCCCTGGCACGGGCGGGAGAGCTTGTCGCGAAGTACCGGGAACGGAATCGGGTACTTCTGAGCGCTCTGTTCGACCGTGTCGGCCGGGGCCTCGCCCTTTCGCCAGCCCTTGAGCGGTTCAGGCTCACCGGGCGTCTCGGCCTCGTGCCGCCAGACACTTTCCGAAGCCCGCATGGCCGTCAGCCACTTGTCGTTGGCGTCCAGGCCCAGGCCGAACCGCTTGATCTCCATCGAGCGGATGCCCTTCTGCAGGGCTTCCTTGAACGTCCGGCCGATGGACATGGCCTCGCCGACGCTCTTCATCTGCGTGGTGAGCGTCTCGTCGGCCTCGGGGAATTTTTCAAAAGTCCACCGCGGGATCTTCACCACGCAGTAGTCGATCGTCGGCTCGAAACTGGCCGGCGTCTTCTTCGTGATGTCGTTGGGGATCTCATCCAGCGTATAGCCGATGGCCAGCTTGGCGGCGATCCGGGCGATGGGGTAGCCGGTGGCCTTGCTGGCCAGAGCTGAACTCCGCGAGACGCGCGGGTTCATCTCGACCACGATCATGCGCCCGGTCTTCGGGTGGACGGCGAACTGGATGTTCGACCCGCCGGTCTCGACGCCGATCTCGCGGATGATCTTGATCGCCGCGTCGCGCATGAGCTGGTATTCCTTGTCGGTCAGCGTCTGGGCGGGGGCGACAGTGATCGAATCGCCGGTGTGCACACCCATCGCATCGAAGTTCTCGATCGAGCAGATGATGACCACGTTGTCGGCCCGGTCGCGCATGACCTCCAGCTCGTATTCCTTCCAGCCGAGGCAACTCTCTTCGATCAGGATCTCGCTATTGAGCGAGTATTCGAGCCCGCGTTTGCAGATGGTCTCGAACTCCTTGGGCGTGGTGGCGAAGCCGCCGCCGGTCCCGCCAAGCGTGTACGCCGGGCGAATGACCACCGGCAGGCCGATCTCCTTGAGCACCTGCTGGGCCTCTTTCCACGAATGGGCGATTCCCGACCGAGGCACATCCAGCCCGATGCGGAGCATGGCCTTCTTGAATTCGGTGCGATCTTCGGCCTTGTGGATCGCCTTCTGGTCCGCCCCGATGAGTTGCGCGCCGTGCTTGTCGAGGATGCCGGCATCTGCTGCACGCACCGCGCAGTTCAAACCCGTCTGGCCGCCGAGGGTCGGCAGCAACGCATCAACGGGGGTGCCGCGATCCCTCTCGTTCGCCAGAACCTTGTCGATCGCCTCCGGGGTGATCGGCTCGATGTAGACCCGGTCGGCCATCTCCGGGTCGGTCATGATGGTCGCCGGGTTGCTGTTGAGCAGAACGACCCGAATGCCCTCCTCGCGAAGGGCCTTGCACGCCTGCGTTCCGGAATAGTCAAACTCACAGCCTTGGCCGATGATGATCGGACCGGAGCCGATGATCATGACGCACTTAAGATCTTGTCGTTTAGGCATTTACAACTTCTCGACCGACCGCCGGACCTTCACAGGGACCCCCTTGCCGCACCGCAGGCAGCCCTTTNNAGACGTTGACCGAAGCCATGACAGCCCAAGCCGCCGCCGTTCAATGCCTCTGTATACTGGGCCCGAGCATCACTCCCCTGTCACCTGCTTCAGGAGTGCCCCGTACGATGCGACTGTTTTATTCGTTCATGCCGCCAGGCATGACCTGGCGAATAGGAGGGCGGTGCCGACGGGCAGATCGCACGCCCGCCCCAGTGAGCCGGGCGATCCGTTCGGCGGCATATCCTGCGGCGTCGGCGAGCGGCCCCGCTATTGTCGCACGAGCGACCGGCCCAGGCCGAGCGACCAGGCACCAATGACCAGTCAAGTGATGAATACGCCGTCTACCGGATGGCTTCCAGCTTTCACAACCGAGGGGGTTCAGACTTTCTGGTCCTGGCTGGAAGTCGTTGGGACATCGGGCTTGGCGATGGGGGTATAGCCCGCGGCCGGCGCCGGGCCCGCTTGGCGGGCCGTACCGGCATCTCGCACGGCGGAGGCGGCAGGCGCTGCCAGCAGTTCCTGGGGCAGGTCGGCCTCGGTCCTGCCCAGTCGATGCCCGAACCACGTCGTCAGGGGCACGTAGAAATAGCCTACCATGAACAGGCAGAGGAAGGGAACGCCAATCGTCAGTCGCTGCTGATGAGGATCGGCGGGATTGAGAGGTGCCGAAAAACACATGATCACGCAACCCAGCAGGTAGAGGGCAATGGCGAACTCGACGAAAGGCTGCAGCTTGACTCGCTTGATCGACTTGCGGGCCTTGTCGGCCTGCCGCTTCCAGCGGTTGTCACGTGCCACGACGCCGAACTTCGGAGTGCGAACGAACTCGCCGGGCTTTCCGAAGAAGCCGGCAAAGACCGCCCGCGCGTNNCGGTACTTCAGACTGTCGGCCCAGGTGCGGAACAGCACCCGCTGGCTGCATACGTAGAAAGTACCGAACGAGCAGGTGGCCAGAATGAGAATCGAGAAATCAAAAAGGTATTTCCAGAACCCCTCCTGGAACATGCTCACCTTGAGGTACACGATAGGGTACATCATCAGCGTCAGCAGCACAATGCACGGATAAACCGTGCAGCTCGTCAGATGGAAGAAAGCTTCCACCTTGATGCGCTTGGGCAGACGCGAGCGAAGAACCGTCGGCAGAAGCTTGCGGGCGGTCTGGGCCCCGCCCTTGGCCCACCGGTACTGCTGCTGCTTGAAGGCCTCCATGTCCGGCGGCAGCTCGGCCGGTGACGCCAGATCGGACAGGAACAGGAACTTCCAGCCCTTCATCTGAGCCCGATAGGACAGGTCCAGGTCTTCGGTCAGCGTGTCGTGCTGCCAGCCGCCGGCGTCCTCGATGCAGGTCTTGCGCCACAGCCCCGCGGTACCGTTGAAGCTCATGAACCGGCCTGACCGGTTGCGGGCCGCATGCTCGATCACGAAATGCCCGTCGAGCAGAATCGCCTGAGTCTTGGTCAACAGCGACTGGTCGCGGTTGAGGTGTTCCCACCGAGCCTGCACCATGCCGACCCGCGGGTCGCAGAAGTAGTGGATCGTCTCGCGGAGAATCTCGCGAGGGGCGAGAAAATCGGCGTCGAAGATCAGAATGAACTCGCCGGTGGCGCTTTTCATGCCCTCGGAGAGAGCACCGGCCTTGTAGCCGGTTCTCTGGGTGCGATGAAGATGATGAATGTTGAAGCCCTGGCTGCGCCAGTACTCGACCGCCTCTCGCACAATCTCCACGGTCTCGTCGGTCGAATCGTCCAAGACCTGGATCTCAAGGCGGTCGCGCGGGTAGTCAATCCGGCAGGTGGTGTCGATCACCCGCCGTGCGACCGCCTGCTCGTTGTACATGGGCAATTGGATTGTGACCCGGGGCAACTGCCTGAAACAGGCGGTCAGCTTGGGTCTGTTCGAGCGGTACTTGTAGAAAAGGTGGACGAGGTGGTAGCGGTGCAACCCGTAAACGCTGACGATCAGCAGGATGATCACGTAGGTCGCCAGAAAGACTGCGCGAAAGCCTTCGTTGCTGAACAGCCATTCCATGGAACCGGAGCACCTCGGCGGAGTGGCCACGCCTTCCGATACAAGCGCTTCCCTGGAGGCGGCGCCTTGCTCAACTCCATCAGATCATGACGAATAAGGAGTGCAATGTCAACGGCTTACCGCTTGAGGGCGGCAAGTAGCCGTTGATGGACCTGTTCGGCCCTCCCAGGGGCGTATTTCGAGGCATTCCAGCGGTATCCGAGGCCGTCGGCCGCTCTGCGGGGAATGATATGGAAGTGAACGTGGGGCACGTCCTGACCGGATTCCCGACCGTTATTCTGCAGGATGCTGTAAGCGGTGGCCCCGACCACCTTCATCACTGCCTGACCAAGCATCGGCAGATGGCGGGTAACCGCCATGAGGCTCTCAGCCGGCATTTGCTCCAGCCGCTCGATGTGCCGCTTCGGGATAACCAGGAGGTGACCTTCTGCCAGCGGATTGATGTCCAGGAACGCGAACGTCGCGTCATCCTGAAACACACACGCACACGGAATCTGGCCGGCAACGATCTTGCAGAACACGCAGGAAGGATCACTCATCGCACGCCTCCGTGCCGCGGAGACACGATCGGATTCAAAGTCGATTCGCGCTGCCCGATGCCGGATGGGCAGTCGCGGTTCGCCTTACTCAGCCTTGGCTTCCGCTGCCGTTTGAGACTGGGCCGAGCGGCTCTTCTTGGCGGCCTTGGCGGCAGCCGCGTAGCGTCGTTCGGTCCGGCGATCCCGGGCGGTTTTTTCGGGCCGCGTCACCGTGCCGGGAGACTCTTCTTCGCCCACCAGTTGGAGGACAGCCATCGGGGCATTATCGTTACGGCTGGCGGTGCCAAGCTTGATCACTCGGGTGTAGCCGCCGGGACGACCCTCAAACCGCGGAACCACCTCGTTGATCAGATGATGCACAATGGACACCGCGGTGAACTTCTGGCCGCCACGAGCCTGGCCCAGTCGGTACCGCCGGCCGCTCCGCATCCGCATGACCCTGGCCCGGGCGGCGTCCGTCATGTCCTCATACTGCTCCTGGTAGTCCGAGGGAATCACCGACCGGTCACCGAGCAGCGCGGTCAGACGCTGACGGGCCGCGAGATTCCCCGACCGGGCCTTGCGCCCCAGGGTTATCAGCCGTTCCACGAAAGAACGCAGATCCTTGGCCTTGGGTAGCGTGGTCGTGATCTGACCGTGCTCGAACAGGCTTTGGGCCATGTTTCGACGAAGGGCTTCACGGTGCTCACTCGTTCGATTCAGTTTTCGCCGTGCAACAAGGTGTCTCATTCCAAACGCTCCAGGTCATCTGCCGGGTTGACGCAAGTCGGGACCCATGCTGAAAGTCTGATCCGGTCGTCCTCGGATCCCGCCGGTTCGCCTTCCCGACTTCATTGGCCCATCGGGGCTGCGCTGCCGACGGCACTATCGTCGCTTGCCGGTGCAGCCACGTCTGTTGTCGCGCCCCCCTCACTGACATCCGCACCCTCACCCGCCACAGGCTGTTGAGCGGCGGCATCCCCGCCAAAGACCATGCCGAGGCTCAGGCCCAGGTCGGCCAGTTTCCGCTTCACCTCGCGCAATGACGTCCGACCAAAGCTCCGCACCTTCAGCAGATCCGTTTCGGTCATTCTGGCCAGTTCGCCGACAGTGGTCACTTTCGCCGACTCCAGGCAGTTGCTCGCCCGAACCGACAGATCCAACTGGGAGATGGGCATGGACAAACGGTCCTGCAAGGCCTTGTCCATCATACCGACGGCGCCTGCCTCGGTTTCCGGCGGGGCGGCCACCTGCTCCTCCCCCAGATCGTGATATTGCACGAAGGGGTTGAGATGCTTGCGGAGAATCCTGGCTGCTTCCACCAGCGCATCCTCCGGCCGGATCGTGCCCTTGGTCCAGATCTCCATGATCAGCTTGTCATAGTTGGTTTTCTGACCCACGCGGGTCTCTTCGGTCTTGTACCGCACCCGGGTGGCGGGCGAGAAGACCGAATCCACCGCGATCACCCCCAGTTCATCGGCCGGGTCGCGGTTTTCGTCCGCCGTTCGGTAACCGCGACCGGAGCCGACCCAAAAATCGATTTTCAGTTCGACGTCGGCGGTCAGCGTCGCAATGAGCTGACCGGTGTTGATGATCGTCAGGGCCGGATCGGCCTCGATGTCGCGGGCATAGACCTCGCCCGGTCCGCGACGGACCAGACGCATCACCTTCTCGCCCTCGCCTTCCATGCGGATGACGAGGCTCTTGATGTTCAGAATGATGTCGGTCACATCCTCCATCACGCCAGGCATGCTCATGAACTCATGGCTGGCCCCGGCGATCCGGACCTTGGTGACCGCAGCACCTTCCAGGCTGGACAGCAGGATTCGGCGAAGGCTGTTCCCGACCGTCGTGCCGAACCCCCGCTCGAACGGCTCGATCACGAGCCGGGCATAGGTATCCGTGCTGATCGTGTCATCCCGAACAACCTGAGTAGGCAACTCAAGCCCACGCCATCTGATTCGCATTGGGATTCCTCCACAATTGCCTGCAGCTCGAGGCAAACGGCACTCGATCCGAGGATCACCGGGCTCTCATCCGGAGGCGGGCAAACCGACCTCCAATGAACGGCGTCGGGCAACCCTTTCGATTCGCCCCGCCGCCAGACAAAGCCGTTACCGGCTGCACATTTCCACGATCAGTTGTTCCTCAACCGGGATCTGAACGTCTTCTCGTGACGGCATGGCCACCACGGTGACCTCCATCTTTTCGGCATCGACCTGCAACCAGGACTGCGGCTGAAGCGAGCCGGCCAGTTCCACGTGGGCCTTGGCAAGCTTGCGGCTCTTCTCGGCATTCTTCACGGCGATCCGGTCGCCTTGGCTCACGCTGTACCCGGGCCGGTCCACCCGCCGCCCGTTCACGTGGATGTGCCCGTGGCGGATCATCACCCGCGCCGCCTTGCGCGACGGGGCCAGACCGCCTTTACAGACCACGTTGTCCAGCCGACACTCCAGAAGCCGGAGCAGGGCAAGCCCCGTGTTCTCCTTCGATCGCTCCGCCCGACGGAAATACAGGCGGAAGCCCTGCTCCAGAATACCATAGTACCTTTTTACCTTCTGCTTCTCGCGGAGACGAATGCTGTAGCCGCTGGACTTCCCGCGCCGCCACGCGTGCATGCCCGGCGGGTTCGACCGCCACTGCTTTTCCATTGGGCACTTCGCGGTTTCGCAGCGCGGCCCCTTCAGCATCAGTTTGATGCCTTCGCGCCGGCAGAGCCGACATACTGGACCGATGTATCGCGACATCTATCGTGTATTCCTTGTCCTGCGTCCGTTAACCGGATCAACCTGCCTTGAACGGGTCATCACCCGCGATGTCCGTTCTCGTCCATTCGTTCTCGCCGTCACCAGCCGCTGCCCTTTCATTTTCGACCCAATACGCGGCGGCGTTTGCGCCGTCCGTACTATACCCGGCGCCGCTTCCTCGGCCGGCAGCCGTTGTGCGGCAAAGGGGTCACGTCCTCGATGCTCAATACCCGAAGACCGGCCGCCTGCAGCGAGGTGATGGCCGACTCGCGCCCTGGGCCGGGACCCTTGACGCGAATCTCGACTTCCAGCACGCCGAACTTCCGGGCGGCGTGAGCCACCTTCTCGGCCGCTCGCTGGGCGGCAAAGGGAGTGCTTTTTCGCGTGCCCTTGAAGCCCACCGTGCCGGCCGACGCCCAGGTCAACACCTCGCCGTTGGTATCGGTGATGGTGATCTGCGTGTTGTTGAAGGTCGCCTTGATGTGGGCGATGGCCCGGGCCACGCTGCGACGCGCCTTCTTCCTGACGACCGTTCCCGCTGCTGCCTTACCCACGATGCATCTCCTTCACGCCCTTCTTCCCGGCCACCGTCTTCTTCGGCCCCTTGCGGGTCCGGGCGTTGCTCCGCGTCCGCTGCCCGCGTACCGGCAGGCCGCGACGGTGACGCAGGCCCCGGTAGCTGCCGACATCACGCAACCGGGCGATGTTCTGCTGCACCTGCCTGCGAAGCTGACCCTCGACCAGATAGTTGCGATCGATCACACCGGCGATCCGGGTCACTTCGTCTTCGGTCAGGTTCTTGGCCCGGGTGTTCGGATCGACTCCCGCTTCCTTCAGCACCGACCGCGCCAGATGCGGTCCGACGCCATAGATATAACGAAGAGCGATCTCAATTCGCTTGTCATTCGGCACATCAACGCCTGCGATACGCGGCACGTTGCCACTCCTTCCTGCAACAGGCTCCCGCCGTCACCCTTGACGCTGCTTGTGACGCGGATTCGAACACACCACCCGCACCACGCCCCGGCGGCGGATGATCTTACAATTCTCACAAATGCGACGAACGCTGCTACGCACTTTCATGTTTCTGTCCTCCGCCCGGCCTGCATCCCTATCGCCCGTCGGTCAGCACATCGGCCCCGCGGCTCGTCACCGCGATGGTGTGCTCAAAATGGGCGGCATACTGCCTGTCCTTGGTCACCACCGGCCAGCCGGTCGAGTCCTCATATACCACTTCCGGCGATCCCATATTGACCATGGGCTCGATCGCCAGGGTCATTCCTTCCGTGAGCAGAAAGTCCAATCGCCGCTCCCGCGGATCGACATAGTTGGGTATTTTCGGCTCCTCGTGCATTCCCCGGCCGATTCCGTGGCCGACAAAATCGCGCACCACCGAAAAACCCGCCGACTCCACATGGGCCTGCATCTCGGCCGCGATCTCGCTCCACCACAGCTTCGGCCGCACGCGGGCGATCGCGATCCCTAACGCTTCCTGCGTCACCCGCAGCAACCGCCTCACTGGTTCGCCGACCGAGCCGACCGGAACCGTCGTGGCCGCGTCCCCGGAGTAACCGCCCAAACGAACGCCGCAATCCACACTCACCACGTCGCCTTCAGCCAGGGCCCTGTCGCCGGGTATCCCGTGCACCACCTGCTCGTTGACGCTCGTACACAGCGCCGCCGGGAACGGGAACCTTGCGCGATCGTTCCGCTGCCCCCGGAACAGAGCCTCCGCTCCGGCCTGCCGGATCATCTCTTCGGCGGCGGCGTTCAGCTCCGCCGTCGTCACGCCCGGCCGCACGTGCTCCTCGACCCGACGAAGCACCTCATGGACGAGCCGGCCCGCCCGCCGCATCCGCTCGATCTCCTCCGGGGTCTTCAGCCCCGCGGTTCGGGCTCGTCGCTTCATCGGTCTCAACGGCTCATTCCATTCCCAGCCGTCGGCGAACCGCTTCCGACAGTGCCTGGAACACCGTGTCCATGTCCTGGGTACCGTCCACCTCCGCGAGAAGCCCCTTGTCTCGATAGTAGGCTTCCAGCGGGGCAGTCTGTCGGTGGTAGGCTTCCAACCGCTGTTTCACGACCTCAGCCGTGTCATCCGGACGCTGAACCAGTACGGCGCCATCGGCATCACAAATCCCATCCCGGGCCGGAGGCAGGGTTTTTACATGATAAACCGCGTTGCACCGGGGACAAGTACGCCGCCCCGTGATCCGATCGACGATCAAATCGTCCGGAACCGCCAACGCCGGAACCACATCGACCCGCTTGCCGGCCTGATTCAGTGCCTTGCCGAGACTCTCGGCCTGAGCCACCGTTCGGGGAAACCCGTCCAGAAGCAGACCGGCCTTGTCGCCCAGGTCGCTCAACTGGGACAGGACCGCCCCGATGATAATCTCATCCGGAACCAGCTTGCCCGCATCCATATACTCAGCGGCCTTCTTGCCCAACGCGGAGCCCCTGGCCCGCTCGGCCCGCAGCAAGTCGCCGCTCGACAGGTGCCGCAGAGAGAACGCCTGGGCCAGTCGGACCGCCTGCGTGCCTTTGCCGGCTCCGGGGGGACCAAGAATGACCAGATTCATGCCCATCGTTCTCTCTTCGCGGGCCTCGGGTCAGTCCGAGGAACCCAGGAACCCCTTGTAGTTGCGCATCACCAGGTTGGCCTCAATCCGCTGGACCACGTCCAGGGCCACACTCACCACAATCAGCAGCCCCGTCCCGCCCAGGAACGCCGAAATCTGGTAGGAGACATCCAGCGCCACGAAAACCACCGTCGGGATCACCGCAATGATGGCCAGGAAGGTCGCACCCACATAGGTGATCCGGGTCATCACTCGTTCCAGGTAGTCGGCCGTCCGTTTGCCGGGCCGCAGTCCGGGAATGAAGCTTCCGTAGTCCCGCAGGTTGTTCGCCATTTCCTTGGGCTGGAACTGCACCGCGGTCCAGAAATACGCAAAGAAGTAGATCATCCCAATGTAGCCGAGCTCGTGCAGGTAGCTGCCCGTCCTCAACTGATCGGAGAGGATTCTCAACGCGCTGCTGCCACCGAAGGCACTGGCCAGATAACCCATCAGGATGCTCGGGAAGATCATCAGCGAACTGGCAAAGATGATCGGCATCACGCCGCCGTGATTGACCCGCAAAGGCAGGTACTGCCGCTGACCCCCGAGAACGCGCCGACCGCGGGTGTGCTTGGCCTGCTGGATCGGAATACGCCTCTGAGCCTGGGTGATCAGAATCGCGCCGGCCACCACGGCCACGAAAGCCACGAGAATAAAGACGATTTTGAGCGGCGTCATCGCTCCTTGCGGCGCCCCCGCCCCCACGCTGAAGTCCGCCCGCTGGTAGACCTCGATGACGGCGTTGGGCATCCGGGCGACAATGCCCGCCATGATGATCAGACTGATGCCGTTGCCGATACCGTACTCGTNNCTCGTCGATCTGCTCGCCGAGCCACATCAGAAAGATGGTCCCCGTCGTCAGGGCCATGACGGCCATGATCATGAACGGGATCGATTCCTGGAAGTCCGTGTAGACGTACCCGGAGCTGATCATGTAGTTCACCCAGAACACGCCCTGGATCAGACACAAACCCACGGTTGCGTAGCGGGTGTACTCGTTGATCTTCTTGCGGCCCGACTCGCCTTCCTTGCGCAGCTTCTCGAGCCAGGGCAAAACCGTCGCCAGGAGCTGGAAAATGATCGAGGCAGAGATGTAAGGCATGATCCCCAGACCGAAGATGGTGCTCTGCTGCAGATCGCCGCCGGTGAACAGCGCGAAGGCCGCGGCCATCTGCCCGAAGCCGGTGCCCCCGCCGGCCGCCTCGGCCGCCTTGGCCATCTCGTCCTGGTTGATGCCCGGCAGGGGAATGTAGAACCCCAGCCGATAGATCACCAGCAGCAGAAGCGTGAAGAACAGCTTCTTGCGCAGCTCGGGAATCCTGAAGATGTTCGACAATATCGTGAACATGCCCGCATGCCTCCAGTCGTCCCGGCCCACCTCAGCCCAGCGACTTGATCTGGCCTCCTGCTCGCGTGATCTTCATCGCCGCCGATGTACTGAAGCAGGTCACCGCAACGTCCAGCTTCTTGGAGATCTCACCGGTGCCAAGGACCTTCACCGGGTCGGTGGCATTGCGGATCAGGCCGGCCTCCGCCAAGACGGCGGCATTGATCCTGGCCCCGTCCTCGAACACCTTCTGCAGTGCTCCGACGTTGACGACCTGGAACTCCCGCCTGAAACGGAAGTTCGAGAAACCCCGCTTGGGAATGCGGCGGAAGAACAGCATCTGACCGCCCTCGCGGAGCATCTGCCCGCGAGTTCCGGTGCGCGATCTTTCGCCCTTGTGCCCGCGCGTACTGGTCTTGCCGTGACCGGACCCCGGGCCGCGACCGATCCGCTTGCGACGCCGATTGCGTCCCGCCTTGGAGGTAATCTCAGCAATCATCATGGCCAATCACTCCCGCCCTGCCGGTCTCACTTGACCTTCACTGCCCGAAGCTTGGACACGTCGTCTTTGGTCCGCAGGGAGGCAAGCCCCTCGAACGCCGCCTTGACCAGGTTCTTCGGACTGGTCGAGCCGTACACCTTGGTCAACACGTCCTTGACCCCCGCCAGCTCCATCACCGCCCGCACGCTGGCACCGGCGATAACGCCGGTCCCTTCGCCGGCGGGGATCATCTTCACCTTGCTGGCTCGATACTTGGAAAGAACCATGTGAGGAATCGTCGACCCGCTCAGGTTAACGGGCATCATGTTCCGCCGGGCCGCCTTGGCCCCCTTCTCGACGGCACTGGGGACCTCGTTGGCCTTGCCGTAACCGATGCCCACGCGTCCGTTGCGGTCCAAGACCACGACGAGGGCCCCGAAGCTGAATCGCCGACCACCCTTGACCACGGTTGCACAACGGTAGATCTTCACCACGACCTCATCGAGCCCGTCAGCCGGTCCGGTTCGCTCGGGCCGGGCTGGACCACGCCCCCGTCCGCCTCGTTCCTCTCGCCCACGACGCTCCCCATCGCGGGCAAACGGGCGGCCCTCCGGGGATTCCGGGGCCCCGCCGGCCGGTTGCGGCGCCGCCGAGTGGGTTACCTGGTCGCCGGAAACCTCGCCCTGAGTCTCATTCGTCTGGTTGTCTGCCATCAGCGCCTCGATCACAACCGGCCCCGCCGCCCTCGCGCCGACGAACCGGTCCGTCCTAAGGATCTCAGATCTTAATACCCGCCTTGCGCACCGCCTCGGCCACAGCCTTGACTCGTCCGTGGAACCTGTAACCGTTGCGGTCCATTGTCACCTGCTTCACGCCCTTGGCCATGGCCCGCTGCGCCAGCAGCGTGCCGACCTGGGCGGCGGCCGCGACGTTCCCGCCATACTTCAGCCCGCCCGCAAGTTCCTTGCTCACGGTGCTCGCCTCGACCAGCGTTCGTCCGGTCTCGTCGTCGATCATTTGCGCGTAGACGTTCTTCAGGCTGCGGAAGACCGTCAGACGCGGACGCTCCGCGGTTCCGAAAACGCGCCGCCGCACCCGCATCTTGCGACGTTGACGGCGCTGCTGCTTGACCTTGATCATACTCATGCTGCCACCCGATACTTTCCGTCTGCCGGTCAACTCGCTCCACTGGCAAATGCCTTGCCCTGTTTCCTGCGCACGTGTTCGCCCTGGAACCGAAGCCCCTTGCCCTTGTAAGGCTCGGGAGGTCGTATCAACCGCAGTTCGGAAGTAAACTGCCCGATCAACTGCTTGTCGGCACCGGTCACCGTAAACCGGGCCGGTTCGCTCTCGCCGCGGGCCGTGGGGACTTCCACCGTCACCGACAGACCCTTGGGAATATCGATCACGAACTGGGCCTCTTTGGGCTTGCCCTGGGCATCCACGCCCCGGCCCATGTAACCACAGTTGAGTAGAAACTGGCCGCCTTTCACCTGGCAGCCGTAGCCGGTCCCGTAAATCTCCAGTTTCTTCTCATAGCCCTTCGACACGCCGGTAACCATGTTGGCGATCAGCGCCCGCGTCAGACCGTGCAGGGCCCTCACGCTGCTGGCGTCGCCCTTGCGCCCCACAACGATCTGGCCGGCTCCTGAGTCAACCTCAATCGTCATCGCGTCGGGGAACCGCCATGAAAGCTCCCCCTTGGGCCCTTTCGTTGTCACGGTGTGGCCTTTCACCGCAACCTGCACACCCGACGGGACCGGGATGGGTTTCTTGCCGATACGAGACATCGCCTTAAGTCCTTCCAAACCGTCCGATTTGCACCGGACACATTCCTCGCCCCGTCAACACACGGTGCACAGCAACTCACCGCCGATGTGCCGTTCCCTGCACTGCCGATCACTCAGAACGCCCTGGCTGGTCGAGATGATCGCGATCCCCAGGCCGTTGAGCACTTCCGGCAGACTCTCGACGGCCCGATAGTCTCGCCGACCGGGCGTGGAGACCCGCTTGATCTCCGTGAGCGCGGGTTCGCCCTGACGCCCGTACTTGAGCTTGATCCGCAGGATCCCCTGTCGCCCATCGTCGATCCGGTCGTATTCCTCGATGTATCCTTCCTGCTTGAGCACTTCCGCGATGCCGGCCTTCACCCGCGACGCAGGGACCTTGACCTCGCGGCCGCGCGCCATGGCCACATTCCGGATTCGCGTCAGCATGTCGGCAATCGGATCACTCCACATCGTCTCGATCCTCTTCTTCTGGCCTGCTTTCCAGCACCCGTTCGCATCCGCCTCGACACCTCGCGGGGCATCGCGGCGTTCACCAGCTCGCCTTCTTCACCCCCGGAATCAGGCCTTCGTTCGCGAACTTCCGAAAACAGACGCGGCACAACCTGAACTTGCGATAGACCGCATGCTTGCGCCCGCAAATCTGGCACCGACGCACGATCCGGCACTTGAACTTCGGGGGCTGGTTCGCCTTGTAAACCCACGCTTTGGTTGCCATATATGCCCGTCCAACTCTCGGCGCTCACCGCGGCGCCGAATGACCATCTCACTTCTTGCCGTCCAGAGCCGGGTCGCTGCGGAACGGCATACCCAGAAGCCGCAGCAACTCACGGGCTTCGCGATCGCCCTTGGCGGTCGTTGTGATGCACACGTTCATGCCCTGCGCGAACTCGACGGCGGCCGAATTAATCTCCGGGAACACCGTCTGCTCGTTCAACCCCAGGGAGAAGTTACCCCGGCCGTCGAACCCTCGCGGGTTCAGCCCGCGGAAGTCGCGGATACGCGGGATGGCAATGTGGATCAAACGGTCCAAGAACTCGTACATCCGAGTCCCGCGGAGCGTCACCTTCAGCCCGATCGGCATGCCGCTGCGGAGCTTGAAGTTGGACACGCTCTTGCGGGCCTTGCAGACCATGGGCTTCT
>MTKZ01009228.1_pt1 | contig 15392 bp, 11 predicted proteins | sample 1042781 | NCBI WGS metagenome assembly MTKZ01 (sample SAMN06212207, study PRJNA360539) | anaerobic digester metagenome | biome: Wastewater treatment plant; material: sludge; isolation source: anaerobic digester fed with sludge from wastewater treatment plant | place: Denmark: WWTP Viborg ...
CGACCTGATGCGTCCGGGCGGCCCAACCATGCTGTCGGGCGGCGCAGCCTCGATGGTCGCCGACCCCGAGCGACCCGAGCCAACCTTCGGCGGGGGTGCGGCCGGTTTCGACGCCGATTCGTGACCGGCCGGCCTTGCCGGACGGCTCCTCAGCCTTCGAGCTCGCTCCCGCTGAGGCCCGAGTCGGGCAGGTAGCTCGTCTCGCCGTCGTACCAGCGGCGCAACGACGTGAAGGGGAACTTCCCCGCCGAATGGCCATCGTTCCACGTGACGGTGAGCGCCCAGGCGCCGTGAAGCGCAGCGTCGGTGATCTCGAGCGGCACCGGGTTGCCTGGCAGCGGCCACACCGTCAGGCCCTGTTCCCGCCTGCTTCGGCACCCGGCACACGGGCACGCCCGACGCAGGTCCTCCAGCTCGAACACCGCAACTTCGCCGTTGCCAAAGGTCACCGTGACCGATTCGGTCTTCTCCACCTCGATGTTGTCGACTGCAGCCTTGTTATCGGGGTTGCTCATCGCCCCAGCCTCTCGCACAACGCCCGCCTTAGCGAGACCGCCATGCGAGGAACCAACCCATCTACCCTCGCGGCGTGAACACTGTTGGGATCGCGCTGATCGGCACCGCAGGGCTCGCCGGCCTGGCGGCAGTGCTCCGTCCCGACGTGGCGGCGGTTCGCCTGACGATGATGATGGCGTGGTGGCTTGGGGTCGCCTGGCTGGTGACTCGCTTCGTCGCCCTCGACCTGGGTTTGGCCGAAGTCGTCGCCTACTCCCGTGCCGAGCTACCGGCCTGGTCGCGAGGCACCGGGGCGTGGGCCGGTCCCGCCGGGTCGTTGCTGCTGTGGCTCGCAGCGATGGTCACGGCGGTGGCGCTGGCCGCCACTCGATCCTCTCAAGGCGACGCGCCGGTCCGACCGCAGGGCGACGCCCGGCTTCGACCAAGTCGACGATGGCTTGAGGCGAACGGATCTGCCTGGGCCGTTCGGCTGGCCGGGGTGGTCAGCGTTGTCGGGGCAGTCGTGCTGGTGGCGTTCGCCAACCCGTTTCGAGTGACGGCGATGGTGCCGGTGAACGGCCGGGGATTGTCGCCGGTGCTGGAACACCCGGCGATGGCCATCCACCCTCCGCTGCTGTATTTGGCCCAGGCGGCGGTGGTCTTCGCTGCGGTCCGGGCCGGCCTCGGCACCCGCCACGGCAACGGGCGTTCGGCCGGGCGGGCGCCAGTGGCCGGCGCAGCGGCGTTCTTGATGCTGGCCACCCTGATCGGTGCCTGGTGGGCCCACGACGAGCTGGGGTGGGGCGGATGGTGGGCGTGGGATCCGGTGGAGAACACGGCGCTGGCGCCGCTGGCCGCGTTGGTCGCCTCGCTGCATGCGGCGTCGGCCTCCGCTCGTCGTCGTTGGGCGCAGGGCGCCGCCGGGTTGGTTTTGCTTGGTGTGGCGGCATCGCGCTCCGGCTTGGCGTCGTCGGTGCATGCCTTCGCCTCCAACGCCGGTCCTGCGGTGTTCATCGGTTTGGCGGGCGTCGTTGTCATGGGGCTGACCCTCCGGGCGGTGCTGGCCGACCCCCAAGGCACGGCAGGCAACCGGAGTCGAGGCAGGGTGGGGCTGATCGTCGAAACGGTCGCGCTTTGGGTGGCGATGGTGGTGGTTGTCGGCGAGCTCGCGGCGATGTCCTTGGGGGCGAGCGAGGAAGGGTCGGCTCTGGATGGCGGGCTGATCGCGCGCCTGCTGATTCCAGCCGGCGTCACGGTGCTGGTGGGGCTGGCGATCTATGGATGGCGTGCCCCCCGGCGGGTTGGCATGGTGCTGGCTCACCTCGGAGTTGTCGTGTTTGCCGTCGGCGTGGTGGCGTCGCTGGGTGACTGGCGGAAGTTCGTGGTGGTGCAGGTCGGGGACCCGACAGAACTCCGTGGCGAACTGCTGAGCGTCGGAACCCCGGGCCGCAGCGACGATCGGGCGGACCTGCAGCGCGCCGAGGTGGCGGTGGTGCTCGGAAACTCGACCTATCGTCCACGTATCGACCGGTACCCCGACCTCGACCGGACTCGAGCCCGACCGAGCCGCACCATGGACTGGCGCGGCGAGACCGAGGTAGTGGCCGCCTACATCGACGATGACCGGGTGGGTTTGGAAGTGCGGCGCCACCCCGGGCTGGGTCAGGTGTGGGCCGGTGGCCTACTGACGGCGGCCGGCCTGGCGGTCACAGTGGTGGCCGCCAACCGTCGGCGTCGAATGGACTGCACTTCAGCAGGCGGTCACAAACCGACCTCCGATGTGCAACGAGGGCCCAGGCGACCCGTGGCAGCCGCAACCACCGGTTGATCGTCGGAGCACTTCTAGCCATACTCATAGCCATGATGGCGCAACAGCACCTTGCACTCGCCGACGTGAAGAACAGACTGTCGGAGGTGGTGGAAGGGCTAGAACGTGAGCACGGCAGGGTGGTGGTGACGAAGCACGGCCGTCCAGCGGTCGTCATGCTGAGCGTTGACGACCTCGAGTCGCTCGAAGAGACCCTGGAGATCCTGAGCGACCGGCAGCTCATGGACGAGATCCGTGAAGGCCAGGCCGATATAGCCGCCCGGCGCGTCGAGGTGTTGACTCGGGACGAGATCCTTGCGCAGGTCGAGCCTGAATGAGTGAAGACCGGTCCGAGGTGGCTTGGTCCTCTCGTGCCAAGCGGTCGCTCAACCGACTCCCTGAGAAGGTGGTGGTCGTGTGCGTGGAGTTTGCCTATGGAGGACTCGCGACGAATCCTCGTCAGGTCGGCAAGCCGCTCCGCTTCGACCTGGAAGGCGTCCACAGCGCTCGGCGAGGCGACTTCCGGGTGATCTACGTGATCGACGAAGAACTGCGGCGGGTCACCATCACCAACGTGCAGCACCGAAGTGACGTGTATCGACCTCGGTGAGGTAGTTGACTGCGACATTGCATAACGAGGTCCTTGCGGAGGTCAGACCTGAACGGGAGAGTGCGGATCCGCAATGACCGTTGAGGGTTGTCACCGCTTCTGAGTTAACCCTGGTCTCGGCGGCGACGCTTGGCGGCCAGCAGCGAGTCGAGGGATGACGACTCCGGTGCTGCTCCGGATTGGGGCATGGGTGTCGCAGCGGGTGGCTGCTTCACGGGGGGCGATTTCGCCGGGGTGGCGGGCGGCGAGGTCGTGGTGCTCGGCTGCGCCTGCTCGGTCGACTTGTGACGACGGGCGGTGATGAACGAGGTGACGTCGTCCAGGCCCGTGCGCTTGCGCAGCGAGTCGACCACGGTGGCTGCGCCGGATCGTCGCAGGCGGGACACGGCGATAGTGACCGGCCACAGAAGCGCAGCGATCAGGAGCAGCCAGGGCCGCAGGTCCACGCGGTGGCTGCCCGGCGTGAGGCCGTCGGAATCGAAGGCCTGGTCGGCGCGGATCAGGCCCCGGCCGCCGGTCTGGGTGGACAGCGACTTCAACGCCTCGGTGTCGGCCCCTTGGGACAGGTACTCCCGGGAATACCCCAGCTCGGCGGTGGTCGAGATGGCGGAGTCGTCCTGCCCGTTGATGGCGGCTGTCACGCCCACCCCGTAGGTGCCGGCGCCGCCGGTCTTGGCGGTCCCGGTGAAGGTGCGATCGTCGTTGCGCACCATCGTGACCACCTGTTCGTCCCCGGACGGTTCCACCACCTGGGCGGTCACGGTGGCGCCGTCGGGCACCGGCTGATCGAACGCGGCCTCGATGGTTGCCGAGGCGCCGTCGAAGCGCATCTGGGCCGAACCGGCGGGTGCGGGAAGGATCGACCGGATCACGTCGGAGGAGAAGCCGCTGAACCCGTCCCAGCCCTTCCAGGAGGCGGCCCACCGCTCGCCGGAGTCCGACGTCCACGACGACACCTGGCCCAGCCCGACCCGCCAGGTCGCCAGCAGCGGGTCGCCTTCGTCGCCGATGCGCAGGTGCTGGGTGGCGCTGGGCCGGGGCGTGGTGGCCAGGTACCCGCCGAGCGGTGGGGCCTCGGTGAGGTTGGCGACCACGGCGGCGTTGGAGGAGATCTCGGGGAGAAAATCGCCCTCGACGATCAACTGTCGGGCCACCACCTTGGTCTCCTCCAGCAGCAGATCCGGCAACTCCTTCAGGTCGCGTCCCGCGTAGTAGCGACCGCCGCCCGCATCGGCGATGCCCCGCAGCGCCTGCGCAGCTCCCTCGCCGGTGCCCATCACCGACACGGTGATGCCCTCGTCGCGCAGCGTGGCCGCCTGGGTGGCCAAGGCCCGCAGCTTGTTGGTGTCGGTGAACCCATCGGTGAACAACACGATGTGGCGCAACGAGGCGCTGGAGCTGCGCAGCCGCTCGGCCGAACTGGTGAGGCTGGGGTCGAGGTTGGTGCCCTGCTCGGAGTGCTCGATGTTGCTCATCTGCTTCTTGGCAGCGGTGCCGTCGCCCACCGGGCCGAGGTCAAGCAGCCAGCGCTGCCGGTCGTCCAGCGCCAGCACGCCGACCTCGTCGTCGGGCTTGAACCCCTCCAGCGAGCGAACCGCCGAATCGCGGGCGATGTCGGTCTTGGTGACACCACCGGCGAGCCTCGAGTTGTCCCCGCCCGCGTCGTCGGCGCAATGGCAGGCGCCCATCGAACCCGATACGTCGACGGCGAACACCTGGGCCACCTTGGAGCGACGCTTCGGGTCCTTGGCTTCCGAGGTGACCGGAAGCAGCTCCTCCAGCCGGCTGCCCAGATAGTCGCCGGCGCCGTAGGACGACGTGCCCCCCATCACCAACAGCCCGGTGCCCAGCTGGCGCACGGCCGAGCCGAGGGCGTCGGTCTGCTCGCTGCTCAGCCGCTTGGCCGCCACGTTGACCAGCACGACCACGTCGACGCCGGCCAGGTCGGATAACCCGCCGAGTTGCTCCGGGGAGGTGACGGTGGTGGCGGTGCCGCCGGCGTTGAGCGCCGCTGCCAGGCTGGCCGATCCGTTGGGAACGCCCTCGACCAGCAGCACCGACGGGCGGCCCTCCACCCGGGTGGAGGCGCGTGATTCGTCGTTCTCAAACACGCCGTTGCTGGGCCCCGCCACGCGGGCGGTCCACTCGATGTTGGCCTCGTCGCCGGCCGGCTGGGTGAACGACACCACCGAGTCACCGGTCGGCAGGTCGGCGAGCTGGGCATCGACCTCCGTGCCGTCCCTCATCAGGGTGACGCTGGCCTGCTGGGTCACCGTGGCGTTGACGTTGACGTCGACCGCCAGCTCGTCGGTGGCACGAGCACGCGACGGCACGTCGACCGACACGACCGACACGTCGGCCCCGAATGCCGGGTTGATCTCCACCGAGTCGACTCTCACCCCGGCCCGTTCCAGCCGGCCGGTCTCGACGCTCAGGTCCTCGCCGGCGGTCGGGCGACCATCCGAGATCACGACGATCCGCCGGGCATGGTCGGGCGGCGACATGGCCCCCGCCACGCGGAGGCCAGAGGCCAGGTCGGTGGCCGAACCGTCCACCTCGGTGCGCGGCGCGCCCCACGCCAGGTCGGCCTTGACCGCCGCGTCCACCCGGGCCTGGGCCCCGACGACGACCACGCCGGCCACCGACCCGGACGGCTGGGCGGCCAGCGCCTCCCGAACGGTGGCGGTCACGTCGTCGCGGTTGACGGCCAGCGAATCGGAGGCGTCGACGACGAACACGGTGGACACCGCCGTGGCCGAGCGATGGAACGTGGGGGCCCACAGCGCCAGCAGCAACAGGACCGCAACGGTGATGCGCAGGTACTCGGAACGCCGCCACTGTTGGTGGGTGACGCCCCGCCTTCGTCGGCTGATCAGCCATTCGGCGGCGATGGCCAACAACGCCGCCACGATCAGAGCGCCGATCAGCGAACGGGTCACCGGCTCGCCTTCGCCGGCGCCGCCGCCCCGCACGCCGGGGATGGCCAGTTCGTCAACGGGCCTGACCTGCGTCTCGGCTGGGTCGGCGTTGACGACGACGGTTCGCTCGCCCTCGTCGGCGGTGCGCACGGTCCAAAACCCGGTGCGGTTCAACAGCGGGGCGGCTTGCCCGGGGCGCACGGTGGTCTCGGTGCCCGACGGGGAGGTGATCACCGCATCGGATCCGACGGCCAGGTTGAGTGCATCGCCGACGCGCAGGTCGCCCGTGACCAGATCGCTGCGGCCCAGCGTGGAGATGATGCGGTCGCCCAGCACCGGGAACGCCGGCAACAGACCCAGGTTGGTCTGGTCGAGCGGGGCTGCCAGGTAGACGAAGCCGACGCTGTCGTCCTGACCCTGGATGAGCAGCGGTGCGCCCTCAGCGGCGATCAGGGTGGTTGCAGCCGGGGCGTCAACCCGCTGGGCGGCGGCGTAGGCCAGGCCGCTCAGGTCGAGGTCGGCCAGCAGGTCGGCGTCGCTGCGGATCAGCGTCGGCACCGGGTCCTCGGCGTTGCCATCGACGCCGACCGCTGCCGTGCCGCCGGGCGGCGCGATCGCCAGGTACGGCACGGCGATGTCGTCGGGCACGGGGGACTGGTCGAACACCGCCAGATCGATGCCGTCGAGCGGGCCGGCGTTGTCGGCGGCGTCGAGCGCTGCGGCGGCGAACTTCTCGGGATCCATCCGGGTGGCGCTCACCTGCGGGTTGGACGACAACAGTGCGTCGACGAACGGGTTGGCCGGGCCGATCACCAGCACGTCGAGCGCAGCTTCCGACGGTCCGGCCGCATAGGCGTGGTCGTCCAAGCGCAACACGTCGTCGCCGTCGAGCAGCACCTCGATGCGACTGCCGGCCTGCACGTCGAAGGCGGTCTCGGCGCTGCCCTGCTTGGGCACCTTGGTCGACGTGGTGCCCTGGGTGCGGCCGTCGACGTCGAAGCGGGCCACCCGGGTGACGTCCCGGTCGCCCGAGTTGGTCAGGGTCGCCTGTACGTGCAGGGCGGCCCCGCGGGGCGTCACCACCACGTTGGTAACGCCGACGTTGACGTCAGAGCGACCCACGCTTTCCAGCCGTGTGCCCGGCGGTAGCTGGCCGATCGCCGAATCGTCCAGGCCCCCATCGGAGATCAGCACGTGTTCCACCGACCGGTCGGGCCGGTCCAAGCTGGTGGCCAAGGAGCCGGTTGCTGCGGCATCGAAGCCACCCTCGGACACCTTGAGCGCGCCGAGGCGCGATCCGACATCGCTCGCCGACACCTCGCCGGCGAGGATCTGGGCGGGCGACCCGGTGGAGATCAGGGACACCCGGGTGGTCGCACCGAGGCCGTCGACCACCTCGGCCGCTCGGGCGCGGGCCTCGTCCAGGCGGGTGGGGTTGCCGTCGGTGCCACCCATCGACGATGACGTGTCCACCATCAGGACCACGTGCTGGGCGGACGTGCGGCCGGTGTCCCAGGAGGGGCCGGCCAGAGAGGTGGCCAGCAGCAGCACCACCAGCAGCTGGAGCAGCAGTGGGATCGACCAGCGCAGCCGTTGCCACGGGCGGGCGGCGGCCACCGGGCGGTCGATCGCCTCCCACTCGAGGGTGGACGCCACCTCCACTTCGGTGCGTTGGGCCCGCAGGATGTGCAGGGCGATGATCGGCACGATCAGGGTGGCCAGCCACCATCCAGCGGGGTTCGCAAAGCTCACCGGCACTCCCTCATCGGGCCATCCCGGCGCCCATCAGTGCGGGAATGACCGTGCCGAGCAGGTCATCGTCCGCGTCGACGTGCACCCACCGGCCGTCGTTGCGCAGCACGTGCCGCTCCAGGGCGGCCCGGCGCTTCAGCCGCCGGTGGGTGAAGGCCGCCACCTGCTGAGGGGTGACGTCCACATCCACCCGATGGCCGCTCTCGACGTCCACCAGCTGCACCTCGCCCGCCAGGTCGGGATGGTCGTCCTCGGTGGCGCTGACGCCGATCGCCACCAGTTGTTCGCGACGGGCGGTCAGCTGGTCGAGCGCGGCGTCCCAATCGGGGGTGAGGAAGTCCGAGATCACCACCAGCAGGCCGGCCCGGCGGGGCATCACCATCAGGTGACGGGCCAGCTGGGCCAGGGGCGTGGGGCCCGCGGCGCTCCAGCCCGCCATCGTCCGCAGCAGCAGCGGGATGGCGCTGCGGCCTCGGTAGCGGCGGGGGGTGCGGTCTACCAGCGTTGCGACGCTGACCGTTTCGTTGCGCACCAGGGCCATCGCTGCGATGGCGGCGCCGGTGCGCAGCGCCTGGTCAAACTTGTTGCCCACCTTCATCGACGCCGAGGTGTCGATCACCAGCTGCACGCTGAGGTCGACGTCGGCCTCGTACAAGCGCACCAACACCTGGTCCAGGCGGGCCCATGCCTGCTGATCGATCGAGCGGGGATCATCGCCCGGCTGGTAGTCGCGCCAGTCGGCAAAGTCGAGCGATCGGCCCCGCTGGCGCGACCGGTGCGCCCCGGCAAACCCATCGCTCACCGGCCGGTCCAGATGCATGGCCAGGCGCTCCACGCGCGCCAGCTCGTCGGGGGCGAGGATCAGGGGCGCAGCGGTCGCCACGGGGGCTAGATCTCCTTCGTGGGCACCGACTCGACCACGGCGTCCACCACCGTGTCGGCGTCGATTACGTCGATCACAGCCTCGAACCCCATCGCCAAGCGGTGGCGCAGGGCCGGGCGGGCCACCGCGGCCACGTCGTCGATCGACACCGACGGTCGGCCGTTGATCAGGGCGGTGGCCTTGGCGGCGAGGATGAGTGCCTGGGCGCCGCGTGGGCTCGACCCGGCACGTACGTAGCTGTTGACCAGCTCGGGTGCGCCCTCGCCCGGATGGGTGGCGGTCACCAGCTCGGCGGCGTAGCGCACCACGTTGGAGGGCACCGGCACCGCCCGGGTGAGGGCGATCATCGCCCGAACCTCGGCGGTGTCGGTCACCGCTTCCGCCCGGGGCGGCGAGTTGTCGGTGGTGCGTTCGATGATCAAGGCCAGCTCCTCGGCGGGCGGCATACCCACCTGGGCCTTCAGCAGAAAGCGGTCCAGCTGCGCCTCGGGCAGCGGATAGGTGCCCTCCTGCTCGATCGGGTTCTGGGTGGCCAGCACCAGAAACGGGCGGGGGAGCGGACGGGTCTCGCCGCCCGATGTGACGTGGCGTTCCTGCATGGCCTCGAGCAGCGCCGACTGGGTCTTCGGGGTGGCCCGGTTGATCTCGTCGGCCAACAGCAGGCTGGTGAACACCGGCCCCTCCTGATACTGGAAGGCCCGACCGCCGGCCTGATCGGTCACCAGCACCTGGGTGCCCACGATGTCGGCGGGCATCAGGTCGGGGGTGAACTGGATGCGGCGCCAGTGCAGGCCAACCACCTCGGCCAGCACGGTCACCAGCTGGGTCTTACCCAGGCCGGGCACGCCTTCGATCAGCAGGTGGCCCTCGGTAAATAGGCACAGCATCGCCTGATGAACCAGCTCAACTTGGCCGACGATCACCGTGCCGATCTGGTCCTGCAGCAGCTTGGCGACGTGGGAGAAGCGATCGGGATCCATCCGGGGTTCCTCTAGTTGGACGGGATCGTCGGCGACCCCGAGAGCTGTTCGAAGTAGTCGGCCATCACCTGACGGGAGGCGGGAGGAAGCTGGGGGTCATCGAGGGCACGTGTGGCGGCGTCGTTGTAGCGGGCCACCGCGTCGCTCAGCGGCAGCTGGGCTGCGCCGCGCTGGGACGGTGTCTGGCCCTTGCCGACGTCGTCGCCGAGGTCACCACCGTTGCCCTGCTGAGGCCCTTTCCCATCGATCGAACCCGTCGGCTCAGGGGCAAACACCTCGGAGGTTTTGGCCTCGGTTTCGTTGGTCCCGGACCCCAGGCCCTCGCCCGAGCTGCCCGGTTGGCCTGCTCCGCCTTTGCCCGATCCGCCACCGCTGCGGTTGCCGGCAAGGACCGTCCCCGACGGGGTGCCGCCAGCACCCTTGCCTTGACCGGCGCCCTTGCCCTGGCCTTGCCCAGCGCCTTTGCCCTGGCCTTGCCCAGCGCCTTTGCCCTGGCCTTGCCCGGCGCCCTTGCCTTGGGCCTCCTTCTGGCCGTCGTCCGCGCCCGGCGCCCCCTGGGCCCTGGCATCGGCCGACCCACTGCTTGCGTCGGCGGACGACGCCACGTCGGATCGAGCCGACGCGGCAACACCGGCGGCCTGACGGGCCTCGCTGCGTTGACCCACTGACTTGCCTTGTGCTGCCTGCGCTTCAGCCGCCGCCTCCAGCGCCTTGTTTGCCGCTGGGTCGCCGGCTTTCACCGCCTCGGCCGCCTCCCTCATGGCTTCGGCCACCTCGGGAGCTCCGGCCGCCTGGGTGGCGGCCAGGTCCTCCAGCCTCTTGGCCAGCTTCGTCCGGTCCTCCGGGCTGAGGGTGTCCAGCGAGCCGGCCGCTTCTGCCAACTGCCCGGCCGCATCGCCCGGTGCTGCATCGCTCGGGTCGGACGCTCCCGGCAGCGGTCGGGCCTCGACCGACCGGTCGAGCCCCGCTGTGGCCGCCAACGCCGAGTCCAGGTTGACTCCGGCCTCGGTCGAGAGCTCGGCCTCGGCATTGGCCAGCGCCTCGGTGGCCTGCGGGGCGTCCAGTGTCTGCAGGTCCTTCGCCAACGACTTCAGTTTTTCGGCGGCAGCGCTGTCGGCACCCAATTCCTTGGCCGCTGCCTCCAGGTCCGCCCCGGCCCGCTCCACCGCCTCGGCCTCGCGCTGTCGCTGCTCCCGCGCAGCATCCTGGGGATTGTCGGCGAAGGCCAACCCCACGGCGCACAGCACCGCCACGCCGGCGACGCTCAGGTAACGCCCCACTTCGTGCCGAGGCCCGATGAGGCCGGTGGGCACCGCGCGTTTCAGCTCGGCGGTGTCCGCCACGGTGGCGGCCCGGTCGACGATCCGACTGCTGAACTGCGGCGAGCCTTCGGCGAACTCCAGGTAGGCGCCCAGTGCACCGTGGCTGGCGAGGCCCCGGTCCACGACGTTCGCCACCGACGAGGCCGGTATCGGACGGCTCGCCCGCCACGCCGCCCACCCCACCACCGCGGCGGCGGGTACGACCAACGCCAGCAGCTCGGTTGGCCGCCAGGCGATCCAGCGTGCCGCAAGCACCCCGGCCAGTGCGCACAGCGCCGCCATCCAAGCGAAGCGGACCACCACCCGCCCGGCGAGCACTGCGCGCACGCGGCGGCGGGCGGCATCGAGGAGCTGGTCCGGGCTCATCGATCCCGCACGGTAGGGGCAGTCACCGAGCGTCGGGCGACCAGCAGGGCCCCGATGGTGATCAGCAGCCACCAGACGACCGACCAGACGCGCCCGGCCGTGCCTGCGAACTCGCCGGTATCGGCCGAGCCGATCGTGCCCACCCACGAGAAGAGCGAGACCGGCGAGAGGGACCCCAACAGGCGCAGCACGCTGACGTCACTCTGGAAGGCGTCGTCTCTCGAACGCGCAAGGAATGCGAAGCCCATCACCACGAACGGGCCCAGCATCAGGGCGCCGGTGATGATCAGGGACGTGATGTTGGCGGTCACCGCACGGCGCAGGGCTGCGCTGACCGCCAGCGCCACCGCCGCCAGCTCCACACAGATCAAAAGCAACACGCCAAACGACTTGAGCGCCCCACCGAGCGAGACGCCGCCCACCAGAAACGGGATGGTGAGTGCGGGCGCCAGGCACAGCAGCAACAGCAGCAGGTATGCCATCGATGCCACCAGCTTGCCGGCGACGATGTCGCCCGGGGTGAGCGCCGTCAGCTGCAGCGGTTGCAGGGTTTGGGCGTCGCGTTCGCTGGCGATCGAGCCGCCGACCACCGAGGGGACCAGCACCATGAGCGCCCCTACCGCCATCACCAGCATGGCGATCAGCATCGGTGCGCCGAAGTTGTCCACCTGATCGATGGCAACCCCCTGCTCGGGCTGCGGCGGTGCGTCGATGATCGCTCCTACTGCACCGTCGTTGGGTGACTCTGCGGCGACGGCGAAGTTGTCCTGGCCGCCGAACTCGTTGGTCTGGATCGACGTGCCCGCCTGATAGGCGATCACGACCGCGATGCCGGGCAGCAACACGATCAGGGGGATGCCCCACGCCGCTGCACCGCTGCGAAAGCGGCGCAGAAACTCCAGCCGCACCAACGGGTTCGAAAAGATCCTCATCAGTTCACACTCCCGCCAGGAGCCGGGTTGCGGGGTGGCCACACATGCGCACGCATCAGTTCACACTCCCGCCAGGAGCCGAGGTGCGGGGTGGCCAGACAGGCGCGGTCATTAGTTCAAATCCCCTCGGGTGAGGGCGAGGAAGCGTTCCTCCAGGCCGGTGATTCCCTCGGACACCGACACGACCGGGCGACCCTCGGCCACCAGGCTGCGCACCAGCTCCACCTGTGCTTCCTCATCGGCGACGGTGAACGTCTCGGTTTCGCCGCCAGCGAACGCCACCACGACGGCCCGCTCGGCTGGGGCGGTCAGGTCCTCCATGCCCACCAGCGAGCCGTGCTCGAGGATGAGGGCATGGGTGCACATCGCTTCCAGCTCACCCAGGATGTGCGAGCTGATCAGCACCGTCGTGCCCATCGAGCGAAGGTGTAACAAGATGTCCTTCAGCTCGACCCGGGCCCGGGGGTCCAGCCCAGAGGCGGGCTCGTCGAGGATCAGCAACTTGGGTTGGTGCACCAGCGCCCGCGCCAGGGCGATGCGCTGCTTCATGCCCCGCGACAGCGTGTTGATGTCGCTGTCGCGTTTGGTGCCCAGGTCGACCAGCTCCAACAACCCGTCGACGATGCCGGACTGGTCGTCGCTGGGTATCCGGTAGGCGTCTGCAAAGAACCGCAGATACTCGGTCACCGACAGGCCGGCGTAGGTGCCCAGCACGTCGGGCACGTAGCCGATCAGGGGGCGAATCTCTGCGGGCTCGGTGATCGGCCGACCGAAGACCGTCGCCGTGCCGGAGGTGGGCTTCAACAGCGTGGACACGATCGACATCAGTGTCGACTTGCCGGCGCCGTTGGGTCCGATCAGCCCGCAGATCGACCCGGTCGGCACCACCACCGACACGTTGCCGAGTGCGATGTTGGAGCCGTAGGCCTTGGTCAGCCCGGTGGTGACGACAGCGGAGTCGGCCGGTTGGTCGTCGGGCTCGGGACCCTGCGGCGAGGTCACGATGCTTCCGCACAGTTCATGGCCGCCGCCGGGTTGACCGGCAGGCTGGAGGTGAACCGAAGGAACACCGCCTCGCCGGCCTTCAACGCTGGCAGCGGGTAATGCTGGGCCTCGTTGGGCTCTGCGAATCGCTCATCCTTGAACTTGGCCCCGTTGGGCGGCAGCGGCTCCCATGCGGTGCCGTTCCACCGCTGAGCTTGGTCGACCACCGTGTGCACCGTGCACTGGGCCGAGGGCAGGTCGATCGGCGACGACACCCGAACGTAGGTCGGTTGCGGACCCGCCTCCGACACTGCATCAGGCGGCGCCTCCACCGTGGTGACGCCCGGCTGAGGCGCTGGGGCGATCTGCACGTCCCCCGGCACGCCGCCGAAGTCATCCTCCGTGGCAATGCGTTCACCCACCGTGTCCACCTGAAGGCTGGTGCCGGCGCCCGAGGCTGGGTCACCGTTGGGGGGCATCACCGGCGCCACAGCGGTGACATGAAATGTGGTGACGTGCGGGTTCCCGCCAACGTTCATCGGAGTCCGCAGGGTGCCGGAGACCTCGATCCTGCCGCGCTGGGCCAACGTCACAGCGCTGATCCGGCCGAAGGCGCTGCGTCCGTCGCTGGCGCAGAACTGGTCGAAACACTGGTCTTGGCCGGGGTCGATCGGGAAGAGGTCGTCCAACGGGTTGAGGTCCTTGGTGGCCTCGAAATCCATGGCTTCTGTGGCACCGGGGGCGACGGCGACCAACGACCGACGCCGGGAGAACCCCGCAACGGACACGTTGGTCAGGCCGCCCTCGGTGTTGTTGGTGACCGACACGCTGACCTTTCCATCGGGTCGGTCGATGGCGCTCACCGACACCGTGGCGGCGTCGTCCACCGTCACCCGACCGATCCCTGCGTAACCGAAGTCGTTGCTGCCCAGGGCTTGCTTGGCCCGTTGTTCGACACCGCTGCCCACCATCACCGCTTGCGGCCTGGAGGCCCACACCTGTCCCTGGTCGCCCAGCTCGAGGGTGGCATCGGTGGGTGTGGTGCCCAGCCCCACCTCGCCGACGGTGCCCCATGGGGTGGACACACCAGAACCCCGAGCGCTGGTTGAAGCGTCGGCCAGCGCCCCCCGACCGACGACCAAGAGAACGCCGGCGACCAGCAGCGACAGCGCCGGAGCGGCGATCCACATCAGCCGTCGTCGTCGCCGGGACCGCAGCACCCACCACAGGACGGGCCCCACCAGCAGCGCCGTCAGCAACACCGCCAGGCTGATCACCCAGCTGGGCAGGTAGCTGACTTGGAGGAAGCCGGTGCTGCCCAGCACTTCGTCGTAGAACGCGCCCGGCCCGCCGAAGTCCATATCGTCACCGATCTGGTTGCCGTCGGGTCGGCTGTCGATGGCGCCGGCCGGCTCAATCACCTTCGACCAGTCGCCGGATGCGGCACCACCGTCGGTGAAACGCACCCATCCGGCGGCGACTGCGGTGCGGGCGCCCGCTTCGGCCGTAGTCCCTAGAACTGGCAGCGGGTCGATGGGAGCCTGGTCCAGCGCCAGGTTTCCACCCTGGGCTACCCACGACGAGATGCGACGCTGCTGGTCGTCGCTCAGACGCTCCACGTCGGCGGGCCCCAGCACCAGACCGTTCAGCGCATCGAGCGCACCGGGCCGATCGAGTGCCGAACTGTCGAGTGGGATCAGGGTGGCCCGGTCGATCTTGGCGATGGACGACGTCACCCAGGGCTCCTTTTCGCCGGCGATCGATGCGCCGACGCCGACGACGTTGGCCGAAATATTCTTCGGATCCAACCGGATGTCGCCGGACCCGAGCGAATCGCCGTTCGGTGCGCGCACGGTGGCCTCGATCCGGTCGACGTTGCTGAGCAGGACAGCGTCGGTCTGGTTTGGCGCACCGGCATTGAGTTCCACTTCGTAGTACTGGGTGCCCAGCGAGGTGGTCAGCTCCAGTTTCACCGTGCGCGATGAGTCGGATCGAAGCGTGACCCGAACTGGCATGCGAGGGGCCTCCGACACCACGCCGGCCAGACCGGGCTGCACGGTCACCTCAACCTCGTCCCCCTGAGCGCCGGCGTTGGGGGCGATCAGCATCAGCGAAACCACGGCGACCAGCGTGGTCGCAACAAGCGCGCAGCTGCGCAACCGGGTCATGGCGCCCAGCTGGGCACGTCGAATCCGCGCTCGCTGGCGACGCCCACAATGAACACCCTTTCCTCGCTGCTGATTGTATCGGCGGGCGGAGGGTGCCACGACGCCCGTCACACCAATTATCCGGCCCTCGGGGGCGGGTCAATGGGCGGTGTCGGCGGGTGGTGTGTTGTTGATG